>JAABUU010006479.1_pt1 | contig 12506 bp, 11 predicted proteins | sample 5559301 | NCBI WGS metagenome assembly JAABUU01 (sample SAMN10711884, study PRJNA513360) | rock metagenome | isolation source: Antarctica rocks | place: Antarctica: Victoria Land, Richard Nunatak white
CATGCGCATCCTTTCAACTGGTCGAGCAAGTCCGTCGCCAAGGTGATGGCAGCGTGCGAGGACGCCCCTTACGACGTGGGCCTCGCCGCCTGATTTCCTTACCTGTCTAATGTGGGGTTGTACTAAGCGTGTGCGGATGGCGTGCCATCTATCGAGGCGCGACGCGCACCAGGGGAGAATATCGGCCGTACGATGCGCTCCTCTGGCTGTCGGGCGCCGTGCTCGTGCTCATCGCTGTGGTCGCCGACATCACGAACGCCGTCGGCTGGAGTGATCCCGATAGACGCTATCCGACAATCCTGAGTGTCGGGTGGGTGGTTGTGCTCCTCGCCTGGCATGTGCGGTCGGAGCGGTCCAGGACGCGCGCGGATAGGCGCGTGATCGTTGCCGCGGACGCGTCACGCGACAGACGACGTAGGGAGGCGACGCGCAGGACGGATGACAGACGACGACTACATCACGCTCGCGGAGGCTATCAGGTTAGCCGGGATACGTGACTCAAAAGCGTTGTATACAGCGGCGCGGTCTGGACGCCTCAAAACGGTGACGACCGCAGTGAGCGCACATGCGGTACGGCGGACGACGCGGGCATGGTTACGCGCGTACCTGGATAGCCAGCGCCGCGAGACATAGGGCAGGGACACAGCGAGCCACCACTCGCGTCCACTGAGGCCTGTCGCGTGGAGCTGTGCCAGCATGGGTTGCCTGTGTGGCCGGGCGACCGGGGTGAGGCTGTCGGCCACCGGCTGCCCTTGCGCGGCGGCTGACAGCCTCCCTCAGACACCCGTTATGTGTGGCCGGTTCCCCAAAAATGGGGGCTGGTGGGGGACAGCCCTTTCCCACACCAGCCCCTACGGGGACACCCGGAAGAGCGGCGGCGCACAGCCCATACCCCGCCGTTTCTCCCGTTCACGTATAAAGACGTGGCCTCACCGCATTTCTTACGTCGCATAGTGGTTGCCTGCACGGATACGATGCCGCGCTATCGCGGGACGGCGTGGAGGCTGGGGGGCAGGGCTGGCTGTCCCCAGACCCCAGACGCTGTGGGGCTGTACACAGCGTCCGGAGTACGACAAGCGACTGGACAGGGCCGGAAACACGGGGCTCACCGCGCGCCTCCGGTGGGCCGCCAGGCGCTTGCCATGAGTGTAGGGGAAACGGGGGGCGGATGGCTAGGCACGCCCTTTGTGTCATCGCACGCACTGGTCTTCACGCATCACCTACAGGGCTGGTCACGTCCCCGCCTGGCGTGTATAGACGGCGCCATCGCCCATCCCGTTGCGGTCGAGGAGCCCCTGTTCAACCAACTCCTCCACCAGGCTTTGGACCACCGCACCGTTGAGGCCGAGCCCAATGGCGCGGGCCACGTGATCGGCGGTGGCGCCGCGGGGTTCCTCCGCTGCGATGACGGCGAGGATCTCATCGGTCTCCGTATCAGCGGCGCTCGATCCACCGGTGGCCCGCGTCGGGTCGGGATAGTCGGGATAGTCGGTCATGGGACGGCCTGCCTTTCGTCTACAGGGCTGTCTGTGTCAGCACGCGCCCCGTGGTGGTGCTTGTACGCTCCCCTCACCCACCGACCACTATGCTACGCGGCGAGGTGTTTTTCGATGAGGGCTATCAGCGCGTCCTCCTCTGCGTTGGGGTAGATGTGTGTGTGGGGGTCGTGTGCGATGTGCTCCTCTTCGTCGGGGAGCGGACGGCCCAGGAGGATCACCGGGACGTGGCGCAAGGCGTCCCGTGCGCGGAGTATCTGCACGAGGGACAACGCACGTCCGTCGTCAAGGGCGATATCCGTGAGCACGACGGAGGGGCGCGCCTTGTGGGCCAAGATCAGGGCATGGCCTACACTATGAGTGGGCAACGCGTGATAGCCCGCCTGTCGGATGCGTCCATGGCGCGCGCTGAGCCGGTCTGGCTGTGAACTCACGATGAGGATAAGATGAAACCTACGCGTGACCATTCGTCGCTCTCCCTTCACGCGAGGACGCGCCGTCATGGGTCAGTTAATGCGGCCGCAGTATGAATTAGTTCGTCGAGGGGGTAAGCGCAGGAAGTATACCAGCGGCGTAGGCTCCGCCGCCTGGACGGGCTATAGGCATGCTGTCACGACCGTGCGACACTCCCATGGACGCGACGACAAAGAGGAGGTTTCATGTCCCGACGCATCGCGATCATCGACGATGACGGTGTCTTCCTCGCCATGCTGCACGAGCTGTTAGGCGAGGAGGGCTACGAACCCCATGCTTTCCCAGACGGGATAGCGGCCTACGCGCGGGTCCGCGCGTGCACGCCCCACGCCATTGTGCTGGACATCCATAGGGAACGCCCTGACGTGGGATGGGAGATACTGGACCGCTTCTGGCGCGACCCGGCGCTGCGTGCGACCCCGGTCATCGTCTGCGTCGCTGAGGGCGAGGCGCGGGAGGAGCACACGCTCGCCCTCCGGGGGGATGGCTATACCGTGTTGCCGAAGCCGTTTGACCTGGACGATCTCCTGACGCTGCTCGATCAGGTGACGAGTCAGGCCAGCGCGATGAGCGTGTAGATGGCGTGGCGACCTATCTTCTCATGCCGTGGTCGTGAGGATGAAGAACACGCCCCCGAGCGAGCGTTTCTAGCTACCGTCGGCACGCATCATCCCGCCGGCGGCTTCGACATCCAGCACCCGCGCGACGATGGATTGCACGCGGTGCTCGCCGAGGAGACGCACTGCCCGCCTGATCTGCCGGATCGGTTCCTCTTCGGTCTCCCCGAGCCGCGCGGCGATCTCGTCGGCAACGGATACAAAAGCCGTCATCGCCGGCTGGGGGGGCGGCGCTCCTGCCTGTGTGGACTCTGTCACGCTCATCGCTTCCTAACGCTACGCGATCCCTCTGCCTCCACCCTAGCACAAGATGCGCCATCGGAGAACCGTCATGGTGACAGAATCCACGATGTCTGCGTGGCGTGCTCCTATCTTCGTCGTATGACTATCAATACCGCGAAGTACTAATCAGCGTCTATGCTACCTCACTGCTGCTGCCAGGGGGCTGTCGAGGCGCGGGTAACACACCAGCCCATCGCGCAGCACCACGATCTCGATGCACTCGCCGGTGGGGGAGTAGAGCAGGCTAAACGTATGCAGGGACACCCCACGCGTGTACCGGACGCGCCAATTCGGATCGGCATGCAGCATGGTCAGGTGGGCGGCGACGGTCGCCGTCGTGCCACGATGGGCGAACCATCGACGGACATCGCGGGGGCTTGGACGCATCGTGGACCTCCTCCTATCGAGCGAGCGCTAGTACTGTCCTCAACACTCATTGACACTATATATCGGCCAATCTGACAGGGATCTTTAGACGGCGAGGACCGCCTGGCGACCCTATCAGGCGACCCCCAACGATGGCGCGCGCTCCGCTCTTACCACGGCGACAGGCCGCAGCCCCCTTCTTTTCCAAGTAGCCCGAGCCGCCCGGCTTGCGACCGCTGCCAGCGACCGTGTAGGCTGATGGCAGGGGTTTGCGCAGCGAAACCGTAGCTCACTACGGTTTTACGCGCTCGGCCCTGGGGGGCCTCCCGCGAAAACCTACGTTCGCCCCCCCCCGCCAGAAGGCGTCGGGGACCAACCGGGGGGACGCGAAGGGGCGTGTAACCGCCCGACCCGGCGTGTCGCGGAGTCCCCCCTACTTGAAAAAGAAGGGGCGGGCGACCGGCCGATGGGACGCCGGCGAGGGGCGAGAGAGGGGACCACGATGGCGAAGTCGTTTGCCGTGTTGCACACCAAGAAGCTCAAGACGACGGGCGAGATCGGCGGGCTCGGCAAGCACAACGAGCGGGCGCGTGACACACCCAACGCGGACCCGGAGCGGACCGCGCTCAATGAGCGGCTGGCCGGGAGCGGCGATTGGGTGGCCGACGTGCAGGCCCTCCTCGACACGCAGGAGCGGATCAGGACGAACGCGATCCTGGCGGTCAGCAACCTGCTGTCCGCGAGCCGCGACTGGTTCGAGGCGGCGAGCCCGGCGCAGGTCGAGGCCTGGCGCGACCGGAGCATGGCGTGGTTGCGCGAGACCTACGGCGCGGAGAACGTTGTGGCGGCCGTGCTGCACCGCGACGAGACCACGCTGCACATCCAGGCTATGGTCGTGCCTATCGACGAGCGTGGCAAGCTCAACGCGTCCCACTGGCTCGACGGGCCAGCGAAGATGAGCGCCTTGCAGGACTCCTACGCGCGGGCCGTCGAGGACCTGGGCCTCGTGCGCGGCGTGCAGGGGAGCAAGGCGACGCACCAGGAGCTACAGGAGTGGTACGCCAAGGTCCAGACGCCGACGCCGGCGCCGGAGATCGTCAAGCAACATCTTGAGGTAGAGCGCCCTGGCCGCATTATCGGTAACCCGGAGCGATGGGCCATCGAGCAGACCGAGCGCATCGCCGAGCGCATCACGCCGGCGCTCGATGCCGCCCTGGTGAAGGCCGCGCACTACGAGGGGCAGGCGGCAACGGCCGAGGCCAACGTCGCCGTTTTGCAACAACGGGTACGCGAGGTGGAGCGCGAGCGGGACACACTCCAACGCGACTACACGGCGCTGGTGGCGCAGGCGCGACAGCTAGACCTCAGAGACACCATACAGACGCTCGGCGGCGCACAGGACCGCTACGACACGCACAAGTGGCGCGTGAACGATGAGCACATCTCGATCAATGGCGAGCGGTTCTATAACCACGACCGGCAGAGTGGCGGCGGTGGCTCCATCGACCTGGTGATGCACGTCACCGGCTACAGCTTTAAGCAGGCCGTCGCCTACCTCAACCACGAGGCCGGCCCCGAACTGGCCGTGGCGGCGGCCGCGCAGCATGGCGCGCGGCAAGGCCAGGAGATCGTCGAACGGGGCGAGCGGGCGCCGTTCATGCAGCCCGAGCGGGACGAGGACCGCTGGCCGCAGGTCCGGTCCTACCTCGTCGAGCAACGCGGTATTCCGCGCGGAATGATCGACGAACTGCATGAGCGAGGCACGGTCTACGCCGATAGCCGGAGCAATGCCGTGTTCCTGCGCACGAACGAGGAGGGCCAGGCCGTGGGGGCGAGCCTGCGCGGGACGCTGCCGGGGAGCGGGTTCCAGGGGCTCGCCTACGGCAGCCGGCGCGACCTGGGGCACTTCTCCTACACCCTGACCATCGGCCGGCCCGAGCCCTACGACACGCCGCAGTACCACATCACCGAGAGTCCCATCGACACCCTGAGCCGGGCGGTGCTGCTGCTGCGCGCGGGCGAGGCGGGCACCTATACCGTCGTGTCGAACGACGGCCACGGCGACCTCCCGAAGCGGCAGATTGAGGAGGGGCTGGCGAGGGGCGCGCTCGTGCGCTGCGGCTTCGACAACGACGAGGGCGGAGCGAAGCTGTGGGCGGCGGTGCGGGAGGCGTACCCGCGCGAGGAGGCCATCGAGCGGGAGTGGCCCCCGGCCAGGGCCAAGGACTGGAACGACGCGCTGCGCGCCCAGGAGCGGCAGCAGACCCAGGAGCGGGGCGAGGACCGCGCGCAGGAGCGCGAGCGGAACCAGGAACAGGGGCACGGCCGCGGCGGCGTGCAAGGCCGCGAGCGGGACGACACGCCGGGCCATCGCCGGTAGCCGCGCGAGGCGCTGAGAGGGCGCGAGAGCGCGTGCGAGGCGCATAGGGGAGGGGGCCGTAGGGGGAACGTCTATCTCCTCCCTACGCCCCCCTGGCGTCGCCTGCGCGGCCCTGGTAAGCCCTACCCGGAGACCGTCAAAAACCCGGGGAGACGTAGACCCGCTCCCCCTAGCTCACGGGGCGCGTCGCCGTCGACACGACGCGGACGTGAGACAGTTCTTACAGGGGTTCGACAACCAACGGAACCGATTTGGGGGTTTCTGCATCACACCTCGTCAACGGATGGGGTGCATATACCGGTCAGGTTGATGACGGATGGAACGGCCTTAGGTACGCCTGAATCGAGTGTTCTCACGCGTGCAGGAGGCTGGCTTGGGGCTGACATGGCCCCCTGCATCCGTCAAAATTGTGACCGGTATGTGTACCCTCTCCTATGACGGAGTGTGTTCTGCATATCCCCTCGAAAAGGTGCATCAAGGGCATTGGCAGGGTCTTTGGCGTCTCAGAATAGCTGAGATGCTATGAAACGGGCATTCTGAGACGACTTTTGCGACGCGGCACGCGTGGTGTTCCACTCTTGAATGCGCTGCCCAATCGTCGTCGCCGCCGTGCCCAACTGGCGCAGTTGGGCGGGAGTGATTGCGTCGACGACTAACGCGCGAACGGCGCGTACGTGGGTCGGAGCTGCCTCGACGACCTTCGCCAGGCCGGACTCCGTCAGCACTGCTTGAGTCGCCCGGCCGTCGTTGGGGCAGACCTGGCGGGTAACCCACCCTCGTCTCTCTAGGCGGGAGACCACATGGGAGAGTCGTGACAGCGACGCGTTGGTTCCCACGGCGAGTTCGGACATCTGAAGAGTCCGGGGGTCAGACTCCGACAGAAGCGCCAGCACCTCGTACTCGAACAAGCTGAGACCGGCGGTGCGCTGCAAGTCGCTCTCGAGAGTCGCGGGCAGCTTCGTGTACAGCTGCACCACGGCTCGCCATGCGGCTTGCTGCTCCTCATCCAGCCACAACTCAGCGCCTGCTTCTTGCCCAGCGGTCCCGTCCATACCCACACTCTACCACGCCATACTTGACACATCAACTTTTCGGGCGTATCATTCAGTTGTAGCTTCAATAAAAATAGCCTGAGAGGGCGCCCCTGATGACCGCTACCGCCGCTTACAACCTCCCGCCACTCAACACTTCTGAGAAGGAGACACCATGGAAACGCTACCGACTAAAACGAGCCCAGTAGACCTCAATGGAACCTTCGACGTTCCACCGACCGTCGACGAAATCGTCGCGCTCAAAGCCGCTCGGGCGCTGGATGAAAACGCGCTGCGCACGATTTTCTTTGAAGCGCGAACGGCCAATGGGTTCGTCGACTGCCCAGTGCCTCGCGATCTCCTCGCGCGCGCCGTGGAAATCGCGCTCATGGGACCGACGAGTGCCAATTCGCTCCCGCTGCGCATCGTGTTCGTCGAAACACCGGAAGCAAAAGAGCGCCTTCGGCCGGCCATGGCAGCGACCAACCTCGCCAAGACGATGGCCGCTCCCGTGACGGCGATCATCGCCACGGATCTCAAATTCTATGATCAATTTCCGCGGACGTTCCCCGAACGCGCCGAGATGTTCAAAGGTCGCTTCGGTGGGCTTCCGGCTGAAGCGCAGCGCGGCATGGCCTGGGATAACGCGCTCTTGCAGATGGGATACTTCATTATCGCCCTGCGTTCGGTCGGACTGGATGTGGGCCCGATGGCCGGCTTCGAGCGATCCATTGTTGATGCCGCGTTTTTCCCCGACGGACAATTCGTCTCGCAATACGTCATGAACATTGGCTACGGTGACGACACGAAAGTCTTTCCGCGGCTGCCGCGCTTCAACGTCGGAGAAATCGCGCGCTTCGAGTAGCCAACGATCGGCGCATGCGAACGCGACGCGCCTGGTTCGGCAACGCCTGCTGATCTCAACCCTGGAAGAAGAAAGGTCAACGCTCATGTCTACCCCCACCCCCACCGTCGGCAATCGGCCCGCGACCTACGCCATCATCGGATCCGGCAATATCGGTTCGGCCCTCGCCCGAATCCTCACGCGCGCGGGCATCGCACTCTCCATTGCCACCAAGAGCGGCCCGGCCTCGCTACGGCCGATCGTCGAGGAGCTCGGAGACACCGTTGTCGCTAAAAGCCTCGAGGCTGCGGTCGATGCAGACATCGTGTTCTTGGCGATTCCCTTCGCCACGGTGGAAGCGTTCGGGAAAATCCGCAACGACTGGAGCGGCAAGATCATCATCGATGCGACCAATGCCTACGGCGTGACGCCAGAGTATCTGGCCGGACGCCTCTCGTCCGACATCGTCATCGGAGCCTTCCCTGGCGCGACGGTGGTGAAGGCCTTCAACTATTTGCCGGCACGAGTTCTCGCGCGCGATCCCTCACAGGACGGGGGCCGTCGCGTCATGTTCGTTGCCGGCAATGACGATGGGGCAAATGCGACCGTCGTAGCGGTGGCCGAACGGCTCGGCTTCGCGCCGATCTTGCTGGGCCATATCGGCGAAGGCGGCGCGCTCTTGAACCTTGCCGCGCCGCTGTTGCTCCACAATCTCGTCGAATTCCCCATGAATTAGGCCTAGAATAAGCGAAGCTGTCACGAAGTGCAAAGTAGCTTGACAGATAGGCGCTCACGTTGAGCATAGGGCATCGTGCCTGGCCCGGTGTCATACCGGGAAACGGCCGATGACGCTGTTGTACTCGTCCTGCGCCTCCTCAATGGCCAGGCGCGAATAAATCTCGAGCGACTGCCGGCTGGCGTGCCCCGAGTAGGGCTGGATGAGCGCATCGTCCACCCCTTGCTTCTTGAGCCAGGTGAGCAGGAAGTGGCGCAGTTGGTGGGGGGACACGTTGCGCTCCAGCCCCGCCGCCTCGGCGTAGCGCTCCAGCATGCGGCGCACCCCGCGGTCGCTGTACTTCTTCTTCCACGACGACTCGAATAGGTAGGCCGCGCCCCGCTCGCGCAGCCGCGCCATGTGCATCCCCAGCGTTTCCTTGAAGCCGTCGGGGAACGGCACCACCCGGTCCTTCTTGCCCTTGCCCTCGGTGATCCTGATCTGGCAGCGATCAAGGTCGACGTCGGCGAGGCGGATGTTGACCAACTCGCTCACGCGCACGCCCGTGTAAAGCAGCGTTTTGATCAGCACCATGTCGCCGAAGTTGCGCGCCTGCCACACCGTCTGATAATAGCGGCGCAACTCCTCCTCGCTTGGCACATGCGGCAGTCGCTTAGGCGCGCGCGGGATCTCGACGTCCAACTCGTCGCGCAGGTGGCGAAAAACCTGCTTGAGGTAGGCGTAGTCCGGTCGCTCGCCGCGCAGATGCCGGGCCAACTCCCGCGCCTTCTGCTTGGGTGGTGTTCGGCCCCCCGTTTCTGCTGTCCCTGGCGTCCCGCTCATCCGACGGCCTCCTCGGGCAGCGTGTGCGCAAGGGGCAGGCGCTCGGACATGTCAAGGTGGAACCGCCCGTACGGCGTGACGTGATTGTAGATGAGCGGTGTCAGCGCGCGCAGGTCCTCGGGCGTCAGACGCTCGGCCCAGCCGTCCCGGTCGATGACCTGCTGGATCATCAGCGTGTTGATGTAGACGAGGCAGATTTGTAGCAGGTGCAAGCTCAGCGCCGCCACCTCCTGGTCGTCGAGCCGATTGCTGGCGATCTCGCCGCCCTTGCCGTAGTGGATGAAGCCATTGGCGCTGTTCCAGTTCTCGATGACGTTGAGGCCCTCCTGAACCTCCCGCCGCACCGCCTCCAGGTGCAGGTAGCGACACAGGAAGATCGTCTTGACCGCCTTGCCCAACTCGGCCAGGGCCGCGTAGGTGGGGTGCTGCACGCCGCCCTTGGTGAAGCGCCGCAAGATGGCCTCGGTCTCGGCCGTGCCCAGGCGCAGTGCCGTGGCGTATTTGACCATCTGGTCGTACTGCTGCCGGATGAGATCCCAATCGATGGCGCGCGTCAGCACCGGCGCCAGGCGCGGATAGAGCGCGGCCTGGCCGGGGGACGGCTGGTAGAGCTTCTGCGCGTGGATGCCCTTGAGGCGCGGCATCAACTGGAAGCCAAGCAGGTGCGTGAAGGCGAAGGCAACCTCGCTCTGCCCGTGTGAGTCGACGTAGTTCTTCTCGACGGTCATGGCGGTACAGTGCCGCAACACGCCCTCAATCATCGCCGCGACCTCAGAGGAGGAGCACGTCTTGAGTTGCGAGTAGATGCAGGCCGCGTTCTTGTCCACATGCCAGTAGATCATCACCCCTCGTCCCCGGTAGCGGACGTGCCACTCGGTCATCAGGTTCTGGTCCCACGCCCCGAACTTCTTGGAGTCCGACGCGCACGCCGTGGTGCCCTCGCCCCAGATGCGTGGGTTGCGCGCCGCGAAGATGGCGTCGACGACACGAGCAATGGCGTGGCGCAGTTGCTCCTTGTGGATGAAGCGCCGGCGCACGTAGAGCAGGTCGGTGTAGGACTCACCGTGCGCGCCGGCGGCCATGCGCTTGAGTCCGGTGTTGGTCCCCAGGCCATACAGGCACAGCAGCAGACGGCGCTGCAGCGTGGCGCGATCGAGGTTCTCGCGCGCCCCCACGCTTTTGAACGCCTCCGTGAAGTCGATGCGCAGGTCGGCTTCTTTCAGGAAGTCGAGCAGGCTGCTCATGGGCCACTCGTGTGTCACCGCCGCCTTGAGGTGGGCCAGGTTCGGCGGCTCGGGCTGCGCGTCCAGCGGCGTAAGCGCGATCCAGCCATTGTTCTTCTCCAGGAGGCGCACCGCCTTGTTTTTGGGCAAGCCATCGTGCAGCGTCGCGAGCCCCGCCTGCATGGCCTGTTGGAGCTCCGCGATGAAAACGTCGGCGTCCTCCGGCTGGCCCAGCGCCTCGTAGTACGCGGCGCGCTCCGCCTCAAAGTCCTGCGGCAGATCATCGTCGGGGTTCCGGAAGCGGTCGGCGTGCTCGACCCAAATCTCCTTGCAGCGCAGCTTGTCGCGCAACGCCTGCAAGACCAGAATCTCGTAGGTGATGCGGTTGACGCGCTCGGCACCGTCCTTGTCCCGTTCCAGGACGAAGGGACGCCAACCGGCGGGGATCACGCCATCGAGCGGGACGGCTTCGTCGGCGGCGTACCAGTGGGCCGGGCTCTCGGCGTAGGCCTTGAGCAGGCGCAGCGCACGGATGACCGGGCGGTGGGCCTCGTTGTTGGAGCGGAAGCGCAACGCCTCCAGCAGCACGGGCAGCATGCGGCGGTAGTGGTGGCCGTAGGACGCGCGTAACACTGTATGCACCTTCGCCCTGTATTCCTTGCGCGTCGACGTGTGCTCGCGCACGATGTCGCGCAGGTTTTGCTCGCCGCCGGCGGCCGGCCAGACGACGTCGCAGACGCGGTCGTCGGGGTGCTCCAGCGACGCTTCAGCCATGTGGTAGAGAATGCCGGCCTTGCCGGCGACGCGCGTGACGTCGTCGAAGAGAACCTTGTTGACCTTTTTCTCGGCCCGGACCCCGATCTTGTGCACCAACTGGATGAGCAAGTCGACCAGAGTATCGGTGATTTCCCGCAGGCGCACCTGACAGAAGGCGGACACGAGGGTCGCCCGCACGGGGAGCGGGTGGCGGCACAGTTCGCTCGTCGATTCGGTGGCGACGCGCGAGCGGTACTGCCGCACCAGCCGGGGCGAGACAGCGGCGAAGAGGTCGTTCGGCAGGCCCAGGTGGCGCAGGCGCTGTAGCTTGGCCACCTCGCGAAACACACTGTCAAGGCTGGGCCGTCCGGGGTCGGCCTTGATGTCCACAAAGGAGACCTGCGCCGCCGTCGGCCGCTCCGCGGCGCCGATCCCAGCCTCCGGCCCATCGTCGTCGGCCGCGATCAACGCGTCCAAGGCCGCGAGGTGCGCCGGTGTGAGCCGGGCCACGCACTGGCGTTGGAGGGTGGCCTCATACGTGTGCAGCGCCGAGCGGACGATGCGGGTCATGCGGTCGGGCGTCGGCGCCACGATCTTCAGGGTGTGCAGACGCGCGTAGGCCGCGGCCCGGATCGCCTCGTCCTGCTGCGCGGTGGGGACGATATGCGCGGACAGCCAGGCCGCCAGATCGTCGGCATCCTGGATCGAGGCCTCACGGTAGCCCAGCGCCGCACGGATCTGCACCCGATGGTACTTGATCGAGCGGCTATCCCAGTCGTAGCGCAGCCACTCCTCGTAGGCGACGCCGACCTGCGCGGCGATATGCGCGACGACGGGGCGCGGGACCTCGTGGCGGTGCTGCGGGAAGCGCCCCTCGTGCTGAAAATACAGCAGCAGGGCGGCGAAGCCGAGCCGGGTCGGGCCGGTCTTGTTAGACAAGAGCGCGAGATCGCGGGGGAGCACAGCGTCCACTGCTCGATCAGTTCGTCGGCCTCCCACTGTCGCTTCATCGCGTGTGTCGCCTGCTTTCGCGCCGCTCATGGCGCCATCGTGGGGTGTCCACCGAAGTACCGAGAATAGGTGGTGTCGGTAGTTTAGGGCCTGCCCGGCGGCTTGAGGGTCGGTTATCCACGCCGGAATGAGATGTGAGGAGGCGAAGTGCCGCTGCCACGCCGAAAACCGGCGCACTGAAGCGCCTCGTGCCCTATCCTAGTGATGTGGACGCGGCCTTATGACACGCGAATGGTGCAGGACGTCTGTCAGCCACGAGCCCAGGGATTACGAGCCTCGAGCCCAGGGATTACGAGCCTCGAGCCCGAGGATTACTTCTAAGGGATGCAAGCGGGATGTCACACCGCCAGGTGCGTGGGACATCTAACATGGGAGCGTCGCCTCTAACGAAGCGCGACTCCCCCGCAAAATCGGAGAAGTTTTCATAGAACATGGGTGCTATGCTGCGGATACGGAGGGCGCTGGCCG
>JAABUU010006481.1_pt1 | contig 12505 bp, 17 predicted proteins | sample 5559301 | NCBI WGS metagenome assembly JAABUU01 (sample SAMN10711884, study PRJNA513360) | rock metagenome | isolation source: Antarctica rocks | place: Antarctica: Victoria Land, Richard Nunatak white
ACTCTGAGTTTCAACAACACAGTGTAACTCGCCGCATCACACTGCGGTACTGCGTATACTGCACGCAGTGCCGCAGATTTCGTCGAGCGTACTGCGGCACAACACTGCCCCCCCTTGGGGCAAACAACACTGCCCCCCTTGGGGCAAACCAGGCGCCCTGCGTCAATGCGGGATTAGAATTCCGAGCTGGATTCCGGTGTGCCAAATCATACGAGCTCTGCGCAGTGGCATGGCCGACATCCCGTTTGTGCTTTTGGGTTTGATTTTTTCCTGCGCCACTGCGTGATGGGCTTTCGTAGCGCTCTTGCCTCTGGCTTTAAGAAGGTCCCAGGTGTCGTTTTCGCAAGACCATCCCACACCAGAACAGCTTTCAAGGTAAGCCGCACGTGTCCTGATGTGCATGCCGTACAGTCTGTCGCGCTATGCGATTAGATATTTTATTGGTGCGTACGGTGTGCAGCAATCTTGCATATCGCTGCCACGGCACCTTTCGGCGATATGGACAAGGTGTTGACTCCTCGCTATGCAGGTCGATCCTTGCACTCACGGGGACTCCAAGCCTCAAACTGCCTTCACTTCTAGACGCAATGTTTCCATTGCAAACGCTTTGGACGACAGCTTCTATGAGGAGGCTCCGGACATGGCTCGCTATGCTGCTGGTGTGCTCATAGACGACCAGGATGAGAACGGTCCACTAATCCAGGCAACGCTGGTAGGTGATGGCTCTCCAAATAGGCTTTAGTCACCTGACTTCCTCTGTCTGCCAGACGGCTGCTAACACAGAAGGAGCACCCTTTTGGCCCATGGTAGCAGAGGTTGAACTGAACCAGCGACTGCGTGCAGGAGCAAGAGCAGACAGTGCAAAACATCTATGGCAGAATGGTGGCTGTCTTGCATGGGTGTGAGTCAGCTCAGATGGACCTTGCAGAGTTCAGAGCAGCTCTGCAGCGTGCAGCAAGTGCAGACATACTTGGCGTGTGGCCTTTCAGGGGCAGCTCTGGCCTCAACACAAACATCATCACCTGCAAGTACAACATTGGTGACCTCGTTCATGCAGCCTGTGCCATGCAGCAACTCGTCTACGTCCTCCCTCATTTAGAGGTCTTGCTTCAGACTGCAAGGATGATCCCTGTGGCCAAGTCACCCTGCCTTGAGGACACACTGGTGCTCCTGGCTGAGGCTCACTCTCTCCCAAATGCCTGTCCAGAAGTCAAGCGCAGCACTTGCAGGATCATGAACCAGTGGGCACTCATGCCAATACCTGTTGAGAATGACATCGTTGTGTGGAGTGACGAGCCTCAGCCAGCAAGAATTGGCAGCAACAACAGGGATGTGGTTTTGATGGGTGTTGGTCAGCTGACACAGCAGCGGCTGTATACATCTGATGTTTCACCTGCTGCAGCTGTACAGCAGTCATCACCCTCACCTACCTTGAGTCAGACTTCCCTCTCAGCATCTCCTGAGGCACCCAATCCTGCAGAGCCTGCACACAATGCGCCTCAGGTTTGTGTTTCCTTCTGTGCTTACTGGACAATGCATATGTGACTTTGAAATTGCTGGACCATGCTGCCTGCTTCTGTGGCTGCACTGCATGTGAAGTTGCATCTGTTGCATACATGCTGCTTACTGTTGATGCTGAATCAGATGTAAATATGGCTCTGGCAGCAGCTAGAGTTGAGCAAGTGTTGCAATGTGCAAGCAGATTGCTTAATGGTTTGCTTGTCATGCAGGAGAATGCTGCTGATGACTTCATCAGCAGGGCTGAAGCAGAGAAGGCTGTGGCTGAAGCTGTGGCAGCAGCTGTCAGCAAGGAGAAGGAAGATGCAGACAAGATGATCAAGGTGCTGACCCGGCGGCCCAATGACAAGTGGATGGTGAGAAACTACTGTCGTCGACACACCAATCACTTTCGCCGTGACTTCAACGCTGACATGGTGAAGAAGAGGCAGCAGAGGCTTGAGGCAGAACAAGCACACTCGCAGCCGTCAAATGATGTTGATGTTTGTATCTTCAGCTCCATCCTAGCAACTGTAGATGATGCAGATGACGGGTACATCTGAGCACGAGTTGCCTGTCTGTTTTCATCTGTTTTGCTGCAGCTGGCAGTGCTTTATTGACATGGTATGAGTGTGCCTAGATTTGACAGGTGTCAAGCTTTGTCTAAAGTCACATGCCAAAGAAGTTGTCTAGAGTCAGAGTTGCTGCTGCCAGCCTGATGAACTGTAGTCATTGATTTGCATACACAGGCTGATTTGTGAGTACTGCGCAGTCACCTGGATGAAGGTCGAATTCACATGAAGGTCATCGTCCCTCAGAGTATGGGAAGGGAGCTTTTTATTGCTTTTTTTCTTCAAACACTATTACAATGATTCAACCGGTTGTTGAATCTCAAAGTTGTGGCATACGTTGAACACTAGTAAAGTGGTGTTGGCATCAGTCGACCTATTTTGCACGCTTAGCATGATAGTCGCGATGCACTTCCAGCGTAATCCTCACATTTATCAGGAAAGCCAACAATAAGGGGAGAAACAATACATGTTCAGCAGTGCCAGCATGGACCAGTCACATGCATAGCTCAAGCAAAGAGTCAACGTCCAACACGCAGCATGCTACATCCAGCAGAGTTCAGTGAAATTTTCATCTCATGATGTTCTAGGATCTTCAGCTCATGACCTACAAGGCTGTATATGCGTAGGTAGGTATGGTCCAGTTGCAAGAAGGCAATGATAAGTTTCATCCTGGTTTTTTGTGGAACTGCATGGATAAGTGATGAGTGGCAGCTCAAGGACCTGTCGCGACTATGCCTGACCTCTGGTTAGTCTAAGTGACCTTGAGGTGCTGCAGCCATCCAGTGTCAAAGCCTATTTGTGCAGGACCCACCACCACAGTATGGAAGCACTCTGCGTTGCAAAAAGCTTCTTACATTTCGGTCCTGCATACTAATTTAAGCAGTGTTTCTTAAACGATTACTTGTACATGAACCTCACAGGCAAGTCAATCGAGTTCATACCTGCATCCGTGTGATGCAATGTGGTGAGCCAAACTTTAATGGCATTTCTTATGACTGATCATGCATAGCACAAGTCAATCAAGAAAAGAACTATCAACGTATAAGTCTGTTCAGGGAATAACGGCAAATGCAACAACTAATGTGCCAAGTAAATAAGCTATACAGATACCAGCTGCATTAGGTCTTGAAAATGGCATACTTCTTTAGTAACATCTATCTAACTTTGGTAAGAGCAGTGGTCACTACAGCTAACCTATGGACTCATGAAGCAAATACACAGGAACAGGTCAAGTAGCAATTCAGTGTTCACGTCTTATCATTGCCATTTCAGTATCATGAAGGCCCTGGTATGCCCCTGCTCTGCGCCGCCACACCAGAACTGTGCCTGCAATACCCACTATGACTACTGCCGCCACAAGTGTGCCGGCAATGACAGAGCCATATCTGCTCGAGGATGCAACACCAGCACCTCGCATGATGGCATCCTTATCAACTGCGCCCCTGCATAGCCAGCACACATGCTCACAGCCAGCCCCAGTCCGCACTTCTGCAACAGCACTTGAGGTGAAGTGTGACAAGGGAGCTCCGGGAAGCACGCTCTCAGCGCAGCAACAGACAAAATGTGATTGTGATTGACCAAACTAGGACCACGCCCCATGCTGTGCAGGATGGTACAAGACTATGAAATTGACAAACAAGGTCAGTGAGCTTACCCAATGGAACCCGTGACGGTGCCTATCGTTGAATTTGAGGGGGGTTGGCTCACTGCAGGAGTGCCAGTTGGGGTTTGGGTTGGCACTGCATCTGCAGTGGTTTCCTCACTTGTACTTTGCGAGGCGTCGCTCAAGGCAGCAGGTGCGGAAGCAGGAGCCATGAGCGGTGCCTTAGAAGGACCTGCACAACTCAGAACGGCTCAGGGTTCAAACAATAGAACTTGACTAGCTAATGAAGATGCTTGACATGTTGCAACAAGAAGTACATTGCAAGCAAACTGCATAAAGACTTACGGGATGCTAGTTCACTAGATGGTTCTGCAGCAATGTCTGGGGCTGTTGAAGGTGCATCTGATGGCGCCAGCGCTTGATAAAGCATCTCTGCAGACATAGAGACAAGACTTTGAAATCTGAATTTCTTGAAGCAACACAACAAGACACCTTGACATGGCATCTGCAGCACGCTTGCTAGCTGCACCATTGAAAGGCGTGCTCCACAGGCAAGTTGCCGATGCAAAGTTATTGATTGTGCTACACAGCAGGCAGACAGATGGTGACACAGCTGAAGCATGCAAATGCTTGGTCCTTCGAGTCAATACTACCTGTGGCATTTGATGTCACATTAGCGGAGGGTACTATGTCCTCCCCAGTTGTAACGTTCACTCCAGTATGCTTTTGTATGGTATTTTCCTTTGCTAATTCAAACGTACTCTTGGTTTCAGGTGATGGTGGCTCATTCTGACATTTGACACCATGCAGCCCTGTATGGCAAGTGCTTATTGTGTTCAGACTCAAGACTCTGCCTGAAAAGCTGTGCAGGTTAACAAGGCCCTGACATACAGGCCAGTGACCATTGCCGAGTTCACCTGACACTAAGAGCAGTATCAAGACTGCTGATGCCGTTCGTAGGATCATGCTTGCGGTTGTGCGGCGCTGTGTAGCCTTCTAGTCGTATTGACTCGTTCAGGTAGCGAAGCCGCTTCAGGTCAGCGATCCAATCTTGCAACGATCCTCGTAATATGCAAAGACAGGATTGGGCTTTTTCCCAAAACCTTAACCAATCCGAATGGACAGTGTACCTCCGAAGCGAAAGCCAAGATCTTGCGATAAACAGCAGCTGTCAAGCGAAGCACCGGCGAGACAGAGCAGATCTGGGTCTGCTAAAACAGACTGCACCCCAGTTGATCGCGCTGCGAGCTGAGGTACCAGCACTGGCGTCAGCGGGGCCGAGTTCGCGTGAACGAAGCGGAAAGGCAGAACCAGCTGGCCTTACATCATGTGCGAAGCATGTCTGAGGCGCTAAATAACCAGCGAGGAGGGCACAAGTTGGCACAGACAGAAGAGCCATGTAGCGTTTACTTCAACAGAGGAGCAAAAGAAGAGCAAACTCAACTGATGCAAACAGCATCGTCACAAGTTGGAGGTCCTTGCGAGATGGCACATGCGAGCTGCCATGTCTTGCGTAATGGTTTTACTGACTGCTTTGAATTAGGTTTTTGAGAACACAGGGCAAGCAACGACCGTGCCAGTCATATTGACTTATTAACTCGTCTACTTCAACACGAGTACATGGTCCATTGTGTCATTAGATCCGTGCAAAGAACAAGACATTGCAGCTGTCTTACAGTATAGGTCAAATAGAGAAACTATGCTCTGACATCTTGCCATTTGCAACAACAGCCTGAGCACTACCAGTCTAGCCGCTTTACAAAGGCGTTCACTGTTGTCAGCCTAGCTGCAGATTCAACTCTGGCATACAGTACCGGACATTCCCCATTTTCACAAACCACAGACCCAGACTCACCTCCACTATGACATCTCATGCAATATGCATGCGCGCCAGCCTGCCTATGCTCAAGCCTATTTACATGCTGTAAATACTCCAGATACACCTCCTCCCATTTGCCCTCTTGACTGCTGCAAATATCACATAATCCTGGCCCTTCGACTCCAGCATCAGAAGGCAGCTTGCCAGAGGGGATGTGCCTTTTGCAGCCCAAACAGCGAATGGTCCCTTTGTAGAAACTCATCATGCCTGTTTGACGGGCTCCCTTGCGCTTGTTGGGGTCAGACCCACTATTGGCTGGGACAGTGCTGAGATCAAGCCTGACCATTGTGTGCGGCCCTATACAAGCCAACCAACGTTGAGATGGCAACTTTCTTTGCATGCATTGCACGTGACGCATACAGAATGCAAGATGCCCATTTTGCAAGAAGACAATGGATTTGAGTGCTTCCACAGAACAATCAGCTGGGCAGTTGAAGTCAGCCTGTACAAGCTGTATGCATGTGTTTCAAAGCATGCACATCAGTACCTACAAAAGGAACTGGGAAGAGGCAGGTTGAGGCATACCTGATAGCAAGTTGTGCAGCTGAGAAGGGTTCAGGCAGACAGCAAACATTTCTGACAGAGGCCGCAGCAGCTTGTTCTTCCAATACAGATCAAAGTCTGCTTGCTGGCCAGCCAGTACAGCAGTCAGCGGGTCTTCTGCTGCTTCATCTTGGGTGCGTAGGCCTGGCAGCAGCACATACTGCAGCCGCTCACCCAGTACAAAGCTTCTGCCAGGATCCCTTTGCTGCAGCCATGTATCTCATGTTTGTCAGAAGGTGACATGTTGTAACGCAACCAGCGCAATGTACTTTTTATGGGCAGGCCTGGCCTTAGCAAATGAGCCAGCGTGAGGCTGTCATTAAGCAAGACATGTGATGCATGGGTCTGACAGCAGCAGGTATACTAGCTGATCCCTGGATATGCATTCACAGCCAGAGTCTGTCTGCTGGAAGGAAAGTTCCTTCCAGCTGTCATATGAATGCTGATGCAGTCTACGGCTGAATGAGATGCAACAGCGAGGCAATGGCAGACATTGCCATTGTGTCCCCAAACCATGGCTCCTGCCAGATCCGTACACTTGCACCAGATACCAAACATGTATGTCATTCTTGTGACCTTGCATGTAAATGGCTACAGTTGTGTATTCAATAAGCAGCATACAGGAGCTGAAAGGTGGTGGCAAACACACCAGGTTCAGGGTGCACAAACCCAGGCTGCATTGCTTGAGGCTTACATAAACAGCACATTCCAGAACCACAAGCAGATTGCCGATGTTGCTGAGTTTTCGAGCCTGGCGAGCAACGAGGTGACCCTCATACATGCATGTATAGGCCACATGACATGCAGATCAGACCTGCAGATCAGACATGGAGGTCAGACCTGCAGCTTGACAGCTAGTGAGGCGTGGGGACCCCTGACATCATCTGCACCCTCAGCCCCTCCTGCAGCCCCCTTGCTGGTGGAAGAGGCCCCACCCCCCTCTCCCTCAGCAGCAGCCCCAGCAATCTGCTGTCCAGTCAGTCGCCACAGTCCTCCCTGTGCAACACACACTGTTCTTGCCTGGCTCAAAGCAATACCAGCTGTCAGACATGTTCAGCGACAGACCATGCGAAGGCATGCCCTCATGAATCCACCCAGGCATGACAGGTGTGAGTGCACCGCTGTTGCTGAAGTCCTGTCATGTTGCTCTCTTGCAATGCACTGTAGAGAGGAGTGTTGGCAAAGTACAGGGCGGTGCATTGGGAAAGGAATGAGGCTGGCGGCGCACGCACCGTCATGACCATCTCCCAGGCTTCACAACTGCCACCTAACAATCGCCGTACTTCTCCTTCCACATACTTGCTGGCGGCCGTCACATCATCCTAAACCCTCCACACACACTACTTAGCACCCCTTGCTGCAGATGAGCTGCAAGTCGTGACACCATGTCTTTGTGCTCAGGTACAGCCACCGCAATTGCAGTTGCCTTATACATATATACATAAAGGTTCTATTGATCATTAAACAAGAAAGGCACAGAGTGAAAACACAAAAAGGCAAGTCAACCATGAAAATTGTTGTGTGAGCAAGGGCTGTGAGCTGTGCGCTTTGCAGCCAGGGTGCAGTGCTGCATCATGTTATGCCGTCTGGAGCAGTACTAACCGCATTGCCTTGCCCCTGCAGTGCAACATAATGCTGCAGGAATGCTTGCTGGTTGTGGGCGCAGTGATGTTATGACCTTGCTCAATTGCTCATCACTGAATGTCAGGACCAAATCAATAGCCCAGTGATGCCGCTTGCAACAGCTATCACACAACATCAGGCACCAGTCTTGTGAAAGTTTTGACAAGAAAGGCCTGCCCCCTGTCTTGCAAAACTTGCTTGCAACACTTGGCTTTCCACCCAGCACCAGCCACAGGCCATTTGAAAGGACGGACGCAACATGTGTAGATGATCTTTCTGTATAGATGCACATCAACAGTGTAGCACTGCATCACCATACATGACCTTCCTGCCTGATCTGTTCCCCTGCATGCTGCTCATTGCAATGGCAGCACAGCAAGTACAAGGGTAAGGCACAGGAAGATTCTTATGTTTCTTATTATTCTTGAATTTATTTACTTAAATTCAATTTTCTTAGTCTTCTCATATTTCTTGTTTGATGGTGACCTGCATGATGATGCGCCTGAGGGCCCCTTGCAGGGTGTTGCGCACAATAGGGGCGGCCTGGCGCCACATGCTCTTCAGACCCTTCACCAGCAACGCCCCCCCTCGCCCCACATCCTCCTCCCTCTCATACCCCCGCCCCGCATACCTGCACCACAATTGCCTCATGTTTAAAGATCATCTGCCGTGAACCTGTGGCCATGGGGATGCCTGAGCAGCTGGGAGCAAATTGCAGCTGAAAAGCAACTTTTGATTGGCACATGTTGCACGTAAGACTGCTTCTACCAAACCCATGATGGCAATTTGTATTTTTCAGCATGCTCTGGAAATCAGCACTATCTACAAGGCAACACCTTTATCAAACATGTGTCTCCATGCTTACACCTGTGTCTGCGTGCAACACAAGACACACATAATAAAGTCATAGCTCATGACACAGAAGTCATGCAACGTTTTGTCAAAAACCTTACGCTGTAAGATGTGAGACCAGGTTGGTACACATCTGGGCTTAGAAGCATGGGTGAAACAGAAGGTCACTGGCTGGGGCTTAGCGCTCACAGGCTATTGCAAGATTGTCAAAATCCAGGCCAAATGCTTGTGTGACAGGACTGATTGCAAGGGCTCGAACAGGCAGGCGGGGTGCGGGATGCAAGTACCTGTTGACATGCAGCATCATGAAGGGCTGGCACACACGCTCAAACTTGAGGTCCATGACAGCTGGGAAGGCAGCACTCACTAGCTGCCCTGCTAACTTCCCAACCTGCGTCCTCAGCTTCCAGCTTGATAAGGTTTGTGTAACTTGGTGTTGTGTGTCTTCATCTCATACACCTATGTGATCTCTTTGCATATTTGCTAATCAACTGGCAGGCCTGTCGTTAATTCCCACCCATAAACGATGCGAGACGGTTAGCACATTCATTGTGAGTGGCTCGTCAGAAGAGCCGATACCCCATGAGGGGGTAGGGCCTTAGCCTTGGCAGGAATGTAAATTTATGCCGTCAACCATTGGGCATGCCATGTACAATAGGCCAATCACGACTAAATCAAAATCAAGTTGTGAGTGACTCTTCCTGCAACACCATGATGTGAAGCGCATTTGCGCCGTATCATGCTGCAGCACAGCACAGCACAGCACAGCACAGCACAGCACAGCACAGCACAGCACAGCACAGCACTTTACAGGCAGCTGGCTGCTTGCAAACCTGAATGGCTTCTTCTGTTGTGGCATTGGGGAAGGAAGCAAAGATGGAGTCTGTCTGGGCGTAAATGACTTTGCCTCCCCGGCCAGCCTTGCCTAGTTTGCCCTGTGCAGCTACGCCCTCCAGAGTCTCCCTGGCATGCTGTGTTGCCTGCATAGCAGCACACTGTAAATACGTGTATACTGTTGTAGCCTGCACAGACAGTATGTTGCAACTCTGTATATACTTTGTAGCCCGCACATTGTCATCTGCAGTCATGCATGACTGCTGGCATGTAATTTGGCCAACCATCAAATTGCAATCATGATCATGCATATGCTTCTGGCCAACAGGAACACTCAGCAGCTTTAGCAAAGATGCTGTCCTGAGTTACTAGAGCTGCAGGTTATGGCAAGCACAACTGAGCATAGGAATGCTTCCAGAAGTTGCAATATGTTGGAGGCAGGCCTGATTTATGCAGCTGCCATGAACTGTGATCTTGAGTACAGGCTTGAGCAGTAATGCATGGTGAGTTGAGTGAGGTCAGCAAGGAAGAGAGGGGTTGCAAATGTCTGGGGGCAGGTGGGGGAAGGGGGGGAAGGGGGGGGGGGGGTGCTGGCAGGGTGGTGGTAGCCAGGGTACAGGAAGCACCTGGGATCCCAAGGCAAGGCAGCCATCAGCCAGGGCCACGCTCTGCAGGGGGGAGGCCATGGCCCCCGTGAAGCCATACAGCGCATTGGCTGTCAGCTTCAAAGCCTTCTGGCGTGAATCCAGAATGGCCCGTGAGCCTGCAAAGTACCACCTAGCTTGTCTGGAACTGCCCTAAAACATCTCCCCAATGTAGATACGCGTTTTTACTGTCCCCAGGCGTTTCTGAGTTTAGATTTCCACTGTAGAATGGACGTCTTTGAATTTAAACGGACGTTTCGGGATGGAGAAGAACTGTCTGGTCTCCTGATGGCAAGATCACAAGTGCGCCAGTATGACCATAACGCAGGCTTGCCATATCATCAGGGCAACTTTGCTGTGTTGATGAGCAGCCAGCTTGTGTGCAGGAGGCCCATATTGCCGGCTGCAGGCCATGTGTCTTCACATTATCATGAATGCAACGATTCACTTCAGGCCCTCACCTGCTGTCATCATGCAGTACATGCTACACTGTCAGTGCTTACCTGCAGCCTCAAAGTTCTGCAACAGGCAGAGCAGGGTGCCAACAGCAGTTAGGCCCAGCAGGTTGGCCCAGCAGGCAAGCACAGCAGGCAAGCACAGCTGGTAGGCACAGCAGGATACAGAAGGCAAGGTACAAAGAATGACACCTGCATCTGTTGCTTCTTTGAGGGATGCTCGTGTAGTTGCCCGGGCCTCAATCAAGGCAGCCAGAATGGAAGGCAGAATGCCCTTGCGCAGCTCCGGCTTCACAAAGTGGGACTTCACATTTGCCTTGGGCCGCAGCACCTCTGTGGTGTGCTCTGGGGGCAGCCCAGTGACGTCGTCAGGGTGTAGCAGGGTGCTGTAGCACAGGTTGTGGGCCCGGTACAGGGAGGGATACAGGGATGCAAAGTCCAGGATTGCGACAGGCGTCTTGTAGAGACCGACTGTGTTGCATTCCACTGGGTGCATGAGGTAGGGGCTCTCTTGTAGAGGCTCCCCTGCTTGACGCCCTGCCACCACATACCTGCATTCAGCCTCATGCTTAGCAGCATGTACACTCAGATCAGTCCGCTTCTGCCCTGCAAAAGTTGATGCTACATGTTTGCCCAGGGCCACAGTCAACCTAGCTGCAGAAACCTTGCAACACTACTATGTAAAAAGTCAAGCAGGAATGTTTGCAAGAGAATGAGACATTAGGCAGGGCTGCGAAAGCTGAAGTAAAGTGCTGGCTTAGGCTGTAGTATACACAATTTGGGCATGGGCAATCAAGAGCCCTCAAGGGGCTAGCGTTGGGCAATGTAGAGCCCTGAAGGGGCTAGCAATGGTGGCTGGCACTCACCCTTGGCGTTGTGCATTCCTGAGCAGGAGGCTCCAGGTGCGGATCATCTGGGCATTGTAAAGGATCTGGGGCAGGGTGAGCCCTGTAGCTCTGGCAAGCTCTACAGTCTCAGGGACAGTGGCCAGTCGCTGCAGCAGCTGCTGCAGCAGCTTCCCTCGTGCCATGGCATATCGGGCCAGACGCAAGGCGTTTGATCCTGCTTCCAAACTGTTACCCCTGCAGTTGTGTACTCGTTACGATGAGCAGTCACTACTTATGGCACTGAGTGACTGATGAGCTACCTGACAGTCAGCTGCAATACTTTATATGCGGAAGATGAGTTACGATCCGCTGAGCACATTCTACCTATGGTGAACAAGTGCAGTGACTGACCGACTGATACTCTGTCAGTATTATGACTGTGTGTGTCATAACCACCTGGCCACACAGTATCCACTGCCCCTAAAGCCTGCCAGCAGATCAACAAGGCAAAGTGCATGCCAACAGTGCAGCGCTACAACTCTTACTTTGGAGTGTTTGAAGCAAGACCAGCCCAGGCGGCAATGCAGCGTGCAGGCAGCACCTCCAAGCGCTGACCCAACAGAGTCTGGGCACAATCCACCAGGCTGAAACTGGCCAGATTCACCCCATTCAGAACCTGCGGCCAATGTGCACAGCATGTGCTGAAGGTACACTTCCTGACAAAGATATGTTCACATTGCAACAGCTCAATGGAATGGTTAGCCAGGCTGTATGCAGAAGCTGCAAGAGCTCAAACAGAGAAAGGACCACTGGAAACACAACAAAACTGTTTCCTACTGGAGGAAGCACACAAACTTGGTTGGGGGTCATCCAACAGAAGGCTTCCATGCCTCCTATCATGCAGATTTCTGGTGTAAGTGGAGGCCTTCATGTTATGTGCTCCAAGAGTGAGGTGTGTGATGACAACACCTGGCGCAGGATGTCAAAGACAAGGCGGCCATCAACATCAGTTCTGTAGGTTTCCTGGTTGGAGGTGGAAGCCATGCGGTTCTGGTTCTTCACCCAGTTGGGGGAGTAGCGCACCACAGACTTGAGGCTCAGGGGGCGCGCATGGGGGGCCAGCAGCCGCCCGACAAACACCCCCCCACCCCCAATATGGAGGGCCTTGAATCTGGC
>JAABUU010006485.1_pt1 | contig 12501 bp, 13 predicted proteins | sample 5559301 | NCBI WGS metagenome assembly JAABUU01 (sample SAMN10711884, study PRJNA513360) | rock metagenome | isolation source: Antarctica rocks | place: Antarctica: Victoria Land, Richard Nunatak white
CCGCACTTGTTTGCTCCGCTGGATCGCAAACAAATGGGTTTACAAAGGCATCATGCCTTTGGCGGAGTTTGAGGCAGAGCCTCAACCTTCCACTTGCCTTCTGTTGCCTCCGGCGGACGAGGAGCAAAAGGTCAAGCAGGATGTGCAAAGCGCTCCCAATGCCGTAGCCGGGTCGCATGAGCATCGAACGAGAGTACCCCGCACGTCCCTTGGTCGGCATCGGCGCCGTCGTGCTCCGGCCCGGCGCCGTGCTGCTGGTTCGTCGCGGCAAACCTCCGGCTGCCGGCGCCTGGAGCATCCCCGGCGGCGCGCAGGAACTCGGCGAAACGGCGGAGGACGCCGCGCGGCGGGAATTGCGGGAAGAAACCGGCCTGGATGTCGGCGAACTGACCCTGGCGGCCCACGTCGACAGCATCCATCCGGACGCGCAGGGCCGGGTGCAGTACCATTACACCATCCTGGATTTCGCCGCCCGCTGGCAGGGCGGCGAACCCAGGGCCGGGGGCGACGTCACGGATGCGCGCTTCGTGGCGTATGCAGACCTGGACAGCCTTGGCCTCTGGAGCGAGGCGCACCGGGTGATCGCGATCGCCCGGCGGCTGCTGGGCGGCTAGACCACGTCCGGTTCAAGATGAACCAGCCTGGTGTGCTCTAGCCTATGATTGTGAGCACGATCGCTTCAGACTGAGCTTGTCTGAAGCGATCGTGCTCTAGACCAACTCCCCCGCATCATCGCCGCCAGGAACGCGCGCGCCCGCTCCCGCAGCGCTTGCACCCGCGCCGGGTCCATGCGTTCGAGCGTCCGGAGCGGCATGGCCATGCGCTGGTTGCCGGCGAAGCGCGTCGCGTGCCGGGCCATGAAGTCCCAGTACAGCGCGTTGAACGGGCAGGCGCGCTCGCCCACGGCGTCCTTCACGTCGTAGTGGCAGTGCTGGCAGTAATCGCTCATGCGGTTGATGTACGCGCCGCTGGACGCGTACGGCTTGGAGCCGACGATGCCGCCATCGGCGAACAGCGCCATGCCGCGGACGTTCGGCATCTCCACCCACTCGTAGGCGTCCGCGTACACGATCAAGTACCATTCATCGACCTCCGCCGGGTCGAGGCCGGCCAGCAGCGCGAAGTTTCCGGTGATCATCAGGCGCTGGATGTGGTGGGCGTAGGCGTGCTCGCGCGTGTCGGCGACGGCGTGGTGGATGCAGTTCATGCGGGTCTCGGCCGACCAGTAGAACCAGGGCAGCTTCCGGGTCGCGTCCAGCGCGTTCAGCTTGCCGAATTCGGGCATCTTGAGCCAGTACATGCCCCGCATGAACTCGCGCCAGCCGAGGATTTGCCGGATGAACCCTTCGGTCGCATTCAGCGGTGCAGCGCCGGCGCGGTACGCGGCCTCGGCGGCCTCGCAGGCGGCGAGCGGAGTCAGCAGCCCCGTGTTGATGGAAGTCGAGACGAGGGCGTGGAACAGCGTCGCCTCGCCCACCTGCATCGCGTCCTGCCAGTCGCCGAACTGCGCCAGCCGGGTCTGCACAAAATCGTCCAGTGCCCGGCGAGCGTCCTGCGCAGTCACCGGCAAGGCGAAGCCGTCCACCGCGCCGAAATGGTCGGGGAAGCGCTCGGCGACCAGCGCCATCACCTCCTGCGTGATCGCGTCGGGTGGGAAGCGGGGCGGCGGCGGGGCGCGCACGCCGGCGGGCAGGCGCTTGCGGTTCTCGGCGTCGTAGTTCCAGCGGCCCCCTCCGGCTGGTCGCCGTCCATCAGCAGGGCATAGCGGCGGCGCATCTCGCGGTAGAAGAACTCCATCCGCAGCGACACCTTGGCGAGCTTGCCGGTGCCGCGCGCCCACGCCCGGAACTCCCGGTGGCGGCACAGGAAGCGCGTGTCGTCGCGGATGTCGACTTCGAGGCCGACGGCTTCGTGCCAGCCCCGCATGTCCTCCATCAGCCGCCACTCGCCAGCCTCCGTCACCACCACGCGGTCGGGGCGGTGGCGCTCGACGGCGCGCTGCAATTCGGTGCGCAGGGTTTGCGTGTTCGCCGGGTCGTCCAGACGGATGTAATCCACCCGCACCCCGCGCGCCGTCAAAGCCCGGGCGAAGTGCCGCATGGCGGACAGCACCAGCACGATCTTCTTGGCATGGTGCTTCACGTAGGTGCACTCGCTCAGGACCTCGGCCATCACCACGACGTCGGTCGCCGGGTCGAGGTCGGATAGCGACGAGAGGCTGGCGCTGCACTGGTCGCCCAGCACCCAGCGGAGGGCGCCGCCGCTCATCCTTTGGTGCGGACCGTCGAGCGTCCGCCATCGACGGCGAACACCTGGCCGGTGATCCAGCCGGCGTCGGCCGACAGCAGGAACGCGGCGAGCGCGCCGGCGTCATTCCCCTCGCCCAGCCGCGGGATCGGGTGCTGGCCGGCGATCGCCTTCGCCATCGTCTCGTTGCGGGTGAGCGGCTCGCTGATGCCGGAGCGGGTCAGGCTCGGGGCGATGCAGTTGACTCGGGTGATGGGCGCCAGCTCGGCGGCCAGCGAGAGGGTCAGGCCCTCGACGGCGCCCTTGGCCGCGGCGATGACGGCGTGGTTGGCGAAGCCGGAGCGGACGGCGATCGTGCTGAACAGCACCACGCCGCTGCCGGGCACGGCGTGCAGGCCCTCTGCGGCGGCCGCGACCGCCATGGCGGCGGCGACCGCGTTCAGCCGGAACGCGTCCATGAAATCGGCCTCGCTCGCGCGCTTCAGCGGCTTCATGACGATGGAGCCAACGCAGAACGCCAGGCCTGCGATGCGGGGGCCGGCTTGCTGCACCGCCGCCGTCAGCGCCGCCGTGTCCAGCACGTCGGCGGTCGCCGAACCTGCGCCGAGCTCCCCAGCCAGCGCGGACAGCTTGGCTTGGTCCCGCGCGACCAGGTGCAGCGCTTGGCCGGACGCCGCCAAGCGCCGGGCGATCGCGGACCCGATCGCCCCCGTTGCCCCAATGATCACTACCGGTTCAGCCATGCGTGTCTCCCGTGCAGGCCCGCAGATGGGGGCCGCCGCGGCGATTGCGACCAGCGTTGCCGGTCGCGGGAGATGGCGACAAGGCGCGTGGGCCGTGGCACTCTGCCTCACATGCGACAGCTCCTGCTTCTCCGCCACGCCAAGTCGTCCTGGGACGATCCCAAACTGTCCGACCACGCCCGGCCCCTAAACGTGCGCGGGCGGCAGGCGGCGGGCGCGATGGCGCGGGCGATGCGGGAACTGGGGTTGGCGCCGGACCTGGTCCTGGTGTCCTCGGCCCGCCGCACGCTGCAGACCTTGGAAGCGCTGGAGCCGTGGGACGAGACGCCGCTGATCGAGCCTATGGATGCCCTGTATCTGGCCCCTGCGATCGAGATGCTCGAAGTGCTGCGCCAGGCAACGCCGGTGGTACGAAGCCTGTTGCTGGTCGGGCACAACCCAGGCCTGCACGAACTCGCGCTGGCGCTGGCCGGCGCGCACGCCGCAACCATGAACGAGCACGTGCGCCGCCTGGTCGAGGGCTACCCGTCCGGCGCGCTTGCGGAATTCAGCATCGCCTCGCCCTGGAGCGAATTGCGGGAGGGCGAGGCGCATCTGACCCGGTTCCTGCGTCCGGCCGACCTGTCGGGGGCGAACGCCTGAGCATGACATCCCTGGAGTTCTGCCTGCCGCCCGAGGATGCTTCCCGCTTGCTGCGAAGCGGCCCGCTGGCCAAGCTTCCCCGTCCGCGGCCCGTCACGGCCGACCAGGTTTGGCACGACACCGCGTCCGGCGCGCTGGAAGCCGAGGGCATGAGCCTGTCCGAGCAACGGGGCGCTTGGCGGCTGCAGCGGATGCATCCAAACGCGGCGTTGTGGCCGCCGGGAACGCCGCCTCCCCTGCTGGCTGAAGGGCAGGCGCCGGCCGATCTGGGCCGGGCGCTGCCGGGACCGCTCATTCCGGTTGCGGCGTTCAAGGGACGGCAGCGGGTGATTCCGCTCGGGCCCGAGGCGGCCGGAAGCCTGACCTTGATCGAGGGAATGCTGCGGGGGATCACGCAGGAACGGCCGATCTGCCGCATCGTGCTCGATGGCCCGGCGGATCAGGTCGAGGCGCTGTCCAGCCAACTCGCCGGGACGGCGCGGCTGAGCGTCCCGCGCAGCACCTTGGCCGGCGAAGCGATCGCCCTCGCCCGTGGCCATGCGATCCCGCCACGGCGGGAGGGCGCGCCGGAGGTGGCATCCGGCACGACGCTCGCCGACGCGATCGCAATCGTGTTCAGCCATCTTGCCGACGTGATCCTGGCAGGATCGGCCACGGTTGCGGAGGGCGACTCATCCGAGCCGGTGCATCGCATGCGGGTGGCGGTGCGGCGGTTGCGGTCGGCGTTGTCGGTGTTCCACCGGGCCGCGGACGGTCCCGTGCCGCAAAACGTCAAGCAGGCGTTGCGGGGATTGGCAGGCCGGTTGGGAACGGCTCGCGACTGGGATGTCTTCCTGGAGGGCACCGGGCAGACGGTCGCCGCAGCTTTTCCCGAGGACCCCAGGGTTGCTGCCTTGCTGGCCGCAGCGCGGCGGCAGAGATCCATCGCCTATCACGACCTGGCCCGTTATCTCGAAGGCCCGGAGTTTCGCCAGCTTGAACTCGGGTTGGTGCAACTTGCCGCATTGCGGCCATGGCAGGCAGCGGCGGACGAGGAGCACGCGGCGATGCTGGCGGCCGATGCGGAAACCTTCGCCGGCAGCTTGCTGCACCGCCGCCGGAACCGCATGCTGGCGCCTGGCGCCGACATCGAGGATTTGCCGGTCAATGACCTTCACGCCATTCGTAAAGAAGGCAAGCGCCTTCGGTATGCCGCCGAGTTCTTTGCCTTGCTGTTCTCGCGCAAGCTGACCCGGCGCTTCATCGATCGGCTGGCTGAGCTGCAGGAAGAACTCGGGCATCTCAACGACGGCGCTGCCGCGGGTTTGCTGATGGCGCGGCTGCCGGGCGGAGCCGATCGTGCCTATGCGACCGGCATCGTGGCCGGCTTCGTTGCAGCGCGTAACCAGGATAGCCGTTGCCGAATTTCTCGTGCCTGGGTCAAATTCCGCAAGCAGGAGCCGTTCTGGTCTGCATAGCGGATGAATTTGCGCTCACGTTTGAGTGAATACTTCCTTCGAGCTTAGCATCGCCGCTCAGCCCATCAGCCATGGCTCGCGTGTCCTATGCTGCAATAGCGAAGGTTGCGCTTCAGTCAGGGTCGCCCTAATTTTGCCACACTAAACCGGAGCGGGACGAGCCCGTTGACAATAGCGACGCGTCTGGCATGGACGCTCACGAGCAACAACAGGAAATACGCATGAGCGGAACGCCGAATGGATCCTTGACGATGACATTGGAAGGGTCGAACAAATCCATTTCGGTTCCACTCAAGGCAGGCACGATCGGACCGTCTGCCGCCGACATCAGCAAGTTGTACGGCAGCCTCGGTATTTTCACCTACGATATCGGGTACGGCACCACTGCCGCCTGTGAGAGCAAAATCACCTATATCGATGGCGACGAGGGCGTATTGCTCCATCGCGGCTATCCGATCGACCAGCTCGCGGAAAATTCGACCTTTCTTGAGGTCGCCTACCTGTTGCTGAACGGTGAGTTGCCGAACCAGGCGCAGCGGACCGAGTTCGAGAACGGCGTAATGCGTCATACCATGCTGCACGAGCAGCTTCGCAGCTTCTACAGCGGTTTCCGACGCGATGCTCACCCGATGGCGGTGATGTGCGGCGTCGTCGGCGCCCTCAGCGCGTTTTACCACGATAGCCTGGACATCACGAATGAGGAACACCGCCGCATCAGCGCGTTCCGGCTGATCGCGAAACTGCCGACCATCGCTGCTTGGACTTACAAGTATTCAATCGGCCAGCCGTTCATGTATCCGCGCAATGACCTCGGATACTCCGAAAACTTTCTGTATATGATGAACGCGGTTCCTGCTGAGCCTTACCATGTCAACCCAGTGCTGGCGCGCGCCATGGAGCGCATCTTCATTCTGCACGCCGACCATGAGCAGAATGCTTCCACCAGCACGGTGCGGCTGGCAGGCTCCACCGGGGCCAACCCGTTCGCCTGCATTGCCGCCGGCATTGCCAGCCTGTGGGGGCCGGCGCATGGCGGGGCCAACGAGGCGGTGCTGAAGATGTTGGGGGACATTGGTTCTCCGGAAAACATTCCAGATTTCATCGCTAAAGTGAAAGACAAAAACAGCCACGTGCGACTGATGGGCTTTGGGCATCGGGTCTATAAGAACTACGATCCGCGCGCGAAGATCATGGAGCATACATGCCATGAAGTTCTCAAGGAACTCGGCATCAAGGATGATCCGTTGCTCGACCTTGCCATGGAACTTGAGCGGATTGCGTTGAGCGACGATTATTTTATCAGCAAGAAACTATACCCGAACGTCGATTTCTATTCTGGGATTATTCTTAAAGCAATGGGCTTCCCAGTTAGCATGTTTACCGTCCTTTTCGCCGTCGCGCGCACTGTCGGCTGGATCAGCCAATGGAAGGAGATGGTCGAAGACTCTTCGCAACGGATCGGTCGTCCGCGCCAGATCTACATCGGCGCTCCCCGCCGAGACTTCGTCGCCATGGCCGAGCGTAGCTGACGTCCTGGCATTTGTTGGACCAAGGAGCCCGGCACCGAAGCCGGGCTTCTCCACTGCTCCGCAGCGACGATGTTCAGCCAGTGAAAATGCTCACGTTCCAGTGATGCGAGAAATTTCTTGCCGTAACTGCATACCTGAGATCACATCGAGATTGTAACGTATTGAAAACGATAGGCGTTTGAACGCAAGCTAAATCGGTTCATCAATCCGACACTGCACGGCAACGAAGTTCCGATCGAAAAAATCTCGTTATAACAACCTGTTGCTGCACTTCTTTATATTGTGATGCCGTAATATCCTGGCTCAATCTGGCTAGCGCGGGTAAGTAGTAAGTTCGCAAGAACGGCACTCAAGTCGTTGTGAACGGGACTATTATGGAACACTTCAGATCGATCGATGCGCTGGTCCGAGCACGCCTAAAGCTATGGCCGCAACGCCCGCCAGGACTGGAAGACTCTGGACGGGACAGCTGGATTCGTGGACGCCCGGACGACGCTACGGGACAGTGCTTCCTGAAGTTACCTGGCAGCGCACGGCTCCGCACCCTTCCCGACGGGCTGTGGCTCAACTTCGGCGGAACTCCCGACGAGCCATATGCCGACATATTCGGTATTATGTAGCACTCGCCACCACAGGAAAGTAGAACCCCGCCCGTCCCACTCTTAAAATCCGGCCATGGACGTTATCGAACTAGCGAACCTACGTCGAAAACGGCTCTACATTCACAAGCAGCTAGACCGCTACGAACCGCTTATCGCGCGCCTTAAAACGGCGCTGATAGAGGCCGAGACGGCAATCCAGGCTGTCGCGCCCGATCTCAACATCCCACCCCGGCGTTACCAGCCCAACCCCTATTTCGCGCGTGGCGAGTTGCCCCGGATCGTGCTGGCAATGCTACGGGAAGCGTCCGAGCCGTTGTCGGTGCGTGAAATCGCCTTGCGGGCGCTAGCGATGAAGAATGTCCCTCTTCCAGACCGGCGGGCGATGAAGCGAACACGATTGCGCGTGCAGCAAGCCATGGCGCGCTTCGGAGCGCGTGGAATCGTGCGGACGGTCGGAGAAGGGCGAGTAGCGAAAAGAACGCTCGTTTGTTCGGATAACCCACTGGGCTAAGAGGACGGGGGAAGTTGGTACCGGGGGACGGGAGGGGTGCTGGCGTGAAATGGGGACTGGCTTAGTTGCCTACTAGGGTTTGTATGCATCTGGACGCCGAAACCGGAGAGTTTGCTTGCCGCCGACGTCATCTATCCGAATTGCCGGCAATAGATTTCGTTCCAGGTGTTCTGCAGTTAGCCCAATGTGCAAGCCGGTGTGAGCCATGATCGCTTTACACTTTTCCTGACCCGGAGGAGTGATAGAGGTGAGTTGTTTGTAAGGAAAACGGGTCTTCATCATTCGCGCAGTTGATCCCTGATCAGAATCGGCCGTTAGAATATACGCGTGATCAAATGTATTTTGATAGGCGTCATCAATCAAAGTCAGTGCCAGATTTACGTCAGATTCTTTTTCTTTGGGGTCTCGCCACTCCCTTCCGCATCCCCTACAATTCATTTCACCGTAGATAAAATGACTCCAAATAGTTGTGACACCATAACACTCCAGGGCCGTCAAAAACTCTCTTTGTCTCTTTACTTTTTCTGGATCGTCATCCTGCTTACGCGCAGTACAATAAACAACTTTGACAAGAGTTTGCGATTTTCTTGGAATCAAGTGCTCAGCCAAACTCCAGATATTAAGCCACTTGAGACAAGGCATCCGAAGTTTATCTATGGCGTGGTAGAGGTTGAGCCCATCCCATACAGGGCAGCACGAGCCTTCAGGTTCTACCCCTATCACAGAAGAACCCTCGCAAGCCTTAGCTTGCGAGGGGACCATGGCTGGAACCAATGGGAGGCTGGCGATCTCTCGCTCAGAGGCTACAGAAGACACGTACGCTTTATCGCTTAAATTTGCAATAGGAGATTTTCTACTCACATGCGTCTCCGCTGCCAGCGCGTAGCAGGCTCCGCGATAAAGAACGAAATTTGCCTTCAGAGCCTTACAAAGTTTGAGCCGAATCGGCTGGGGAAGATGTGTTAGGCGAACTCCCTGTCGAATCGTTTTCGCCGTTACCTTCGGGTTCTAACGGAACGGCATATCCCGCCGGCCACCAACGTTTACGCCCGCCCCATTGAACCGACGTAACGCTTTTTGCTTTCGACAAAATCGAAGCCAGATTTATTTCCGGTTTGGCACCGCCGACATTATGCCCGCGCTTTGCCATTTCCATGACGAGGCGGCGACTACTCACAGGTCGTCCAATCTCATGTAGAACGCTTACTGCTAGCTCGGCCCATGTTGGACGACGAGAGTGTTTCGGTGTTGTCGAACGCTCATCCATCTGTGGAGTAGCGGGCTGATCGAGATCAGCAGGTGTTCCACCAAGCCCGCGCAATTCCTCAACATACCTGCGCGTAGCTTCCATTTCTCGAAAAACAGACATTGACCGAAGACGCTGATTCAATTCCACCAACCGCAGCTCAGCCGCTTTCAACAAATTTGACATCAGCCGTCTCCTCGTTTCCGTCAAGCACGGCAGAATGTTATCCGACGTTTCCTCTTTGTCAACGTACCTTTACCGTGAGATCATTAAGGCAAAGTCGGAGGCAACGATGTATGGAATAGACTCTATGTCATCGACAGCATCAAGCAACGTTTCGCTGCCAATACCCGCAGAAATCCACGCTGGGCTTAGCGGCCAACGCCAGCCGCACCACACCCCGCGCCTGGGTGCCGTTGGCGTCCCGACGGTGTCCCTCCTTCCAGGCGCTTTCCTGGGCGTAGCGGGCCAGATACGCGCCTGCGATGTGGTGGTGGTGTCCCGTCTCGGCCCGACGCAGGCGGCTGAAGAAGCTTTCCGCCCCGTTCGTGCAAGCGCCGTCCATGCTGTAGGCAACCTGATGGTTGATCCTTTTCACCGCGTAGCGGGCGTGCAGGTCATCCCAGCTTACCGCGTCGTCGGCATGAACCTCCGTCCCGGCGGCGACGTGCGCCCGGATGTAGGAGATAGCCGACCCCTCGTTCTTGAACGCGGACGGCATCACCATGCCGTCCCGCTCGCGGATCACGACGACGCATTGGCGCTTGCCGGTCTGGTTGCGGACCAGGTGTCAGTGGCGCCTGCATCCTCCCCAGATCGGACGTTTGAATATTCCCCAGGCGGCGATCCCGGCGGTTTTCCTTGTAGTTGGCAGGCTTCACGTAGCCGCCGAAATACGCACCATCGACCTCGACCGTCTTGCCGACGCCACCGAGCTTGTAGCCCTTGACCTCCGTTGACAGCGCCTCGCGCAGCTTGTGCGCCAGGACGAAGGCCGTCTTGTACTGAACGCAAAGGTCACGGCTCAGCGCCAGGGCGGACTTGCCTTTGACCTCGTTGCAGAAGATCACGATGGCGGTCAGGTAAACCTGCAAGGGCAGCTTGTGGAAGGCGAACAGGGTGCCGCTGGTGAGGCTGAAGTCCTTGCGGCACGCCTTGCAGCGGAACCGCAGCGCCCCATTCGGGCGGCGCGCCTCGTAGCATGTGGGATAGGCGCAATGCGGGCAAACGGCCTTGCCGTTCGTCTCAACCCAGCGGATGCCCGCAAACATCGTCTCGGCCTGGGTGTCCGTCATGCGGCCCACCTGGGCAACTGAGAGGCTGCGGGCGCGGGCGGAGAGGAGGAAGTGCTGGGCCATCTGTCATCTCTTGCGTTACTCTTGTAACGCATATGATGATACCTACGCATCATTGTCAATAATAAAAGTAACGTATATGCTGACAAATGTCAGCGCAGAGGATGCGACACGATGGCGACCGAGGATGAGTATGGCGAGCGTGCAAAGCGCCTGCTACGGGGCGAAATGGTACGCCGGGGCGTTAGTTACGACATCCTTTCTGAACGACTTTCCGTGATCGGATTGCCGGATACCCCCGTGAACTTGCGGAACAAGGTCAGCCGGGGGAAGTTCACGGCGGCGTTTTTCTTGGCAGCATGTGAGGCGATGGGTGCGGATATGGTCCGGTTACGGGAGTGACATTGCACATTGGTTCACTGATTGGACGAGCGCTTGGGTGGCGTTTCTTCTGATCACCATCCTTCTCGGGCTGGGTTTCTTAGAAGTCCGGCAAACCCGGAATCCACAACAACCCGCCCAGCACCGCCAGGACCTAACCGGCCAACGTCCGCCGTCGATAGGCCAAAAACATCCCACAGAGGGAGAGCATCGCTCCGCAGAACAAGCGTATTGGGAGAGGCATATCGAAACTCAAAGCCGCCTGGATTGGGTCGGCTGGGCTGCCTTGGTAGTCTCGGCCTTTGCTACGGTTCTCCTCATACTCACCTTTCAGCAAACTAGGCGTCAGGCCGACGCTGCCGTCAACGCCTCTGTTTATTTCGGAGATAAATTCCACATTTTGGAGGTCGTTCAGCCGGACAGCAAAACCGGCCAAGATGTCCTGTTTTCTATTGGGAATAGTGGCGCTTCGACGACAAGATTTTTGGCATATCAAACCGCTTGCACAATATCTGCCGAAGCACTCAGTGACCCGTACGACAGAAAGCTCTTGAGGACAAAACGGATCAGACATATTGCTCTTGCCCCAAAAAGAGAGATTGAACCTATTGCTTGCATCACGAACGTTTCCGAGTTGCTCAAAGTCGTCTTGCAACACTATTGGATTTACGTTTTTGGTGCGGCAACCTATCAAGACACCTCTAATCCGAGCTTCCAGCACAGGATCGAATTTTGCCTTCAGGCCCACGGTGGCGGCGTGGGCGATGGCAGGATTACAACTCAGCAAGAAGAATGCGAGCGCCATAACTGCGCCGACGATGAATGCACCACGCCGTAGGCTAGTTTTGATGTTTTGCATGGCCGTTTCACCGGCCTTCAATGTATGCGCGGGCGTCTCCGGATGCCGCCTCGCCGTAGTGGCGGGTGCTACATAATACCGGATTTTTCTACTACGGGGAGGCTGTCCTGCTACGAGCCTATCGCGGCCAGGGCCTTGGCGTCCGCTTCTTCGAGGCCCGCGAGGCGCAGGCTCGGGCATGCCAAGCCGATTTTGCCTGCTTCTGCTCGGTTCGCCGGGCGGCCGATCATCCCGCACGGCCATTCGGCTACGTGCCGAACGACCGATTTTGGCGCGCTCGCGGCTACGCTCCCCTGCCGGGCATGACCTGCCACTTCACTTGGAAGGAAACAGGTGTCGACGAGCCGTTGAAGCATCCATTGGATTTCTGGGGAAAGTCGCTGTCGGGCGTTCCGCTGCCATGATTCTGAGATTGGGGCTGCTCCCCTATCGGGTCGGACGCTATGCGACGCTGCACGCCTGGACGGCCGCGCTGGACCGCCGGGTCGCCGAGGCCGCTGCGGCAGGAGCGCAATTGGTCGTGCTTCCCGAGTATGCCAGCATGGACGCGGTCGCGGCGCCGCTGCCCAGCCTGCTGGCGGAAGTCGACGCTGCGTGCGGGCAACATGACGCCGTCATCGAGGCCATGCGCGGCGTCGCCGGGCGGCACGACGTATGGATGCTCGGCGGCTCGCTTCCAGTGCGGCGACAACAGGCGCTGTTCAACCACGCGGCGTTGCTGGCGCCGGATGGACGTGCAGGCTGCCAGGACAAGCACGTCCTCACCCGGTTCGAACGCGAGCTTTGGGGATTGGCGCCCGGCCGCCTCCCCGGCGTGTTCGATACGCCCTGGGGCCGTGTTGGCATCGCCATCTGCTATGATATCGAATTTCCACCTTTGGTCCGCGCCCAGGTCGAGGCCGGCGCGTGGTTGATCCTGGTCCCGGCATCCACCGACGCACTGGCCGGCTTCAACCGCGTTCGGCTGGCAGCCCGGGCGCGGGCGCTGG
>JAABUU010006486.1_pt1 | contig 12499 bp, 9 predicted proteins | sample 5559301 | NCBI WGS metagenome assembly JAABUU01 (sample SAMN10711884, study PRJNA513360) | rock metagenome | isolation source: Antarctica rocks | place: Antarctica: Victoria Land, Richard Nunatak white
CTGGTCGTCACGCATCAACCTTCCTGCGTCCCTTTGCTCCGCCCGCATTACCGGGCCTCATCGCTCCTATGGACGCTCTGACTCCTCGGACCGTCACCACCGCTCCGAGGTCTCCCTGATTCTTGTGTTCAGCCATTACGATCATTCCGTCTCCACCCACCCGATGGACCCACAGTCGCTCCCTTGGCACACGCTCGCTCGTCAGCACGCTGTATTTCCGGCTTTCATGCCGGCTTGGGCTTCGCCAGTAGCTAGCAGGCTCGCCGCTCCATCAAGCCGACACCCAGGGGGTACCCGGTTCGTCATCCTACGGACTGATCGTTCCCCTTCGGCTGCTCTCCACCCCATCTCACGATGACGCAGTTGCCGTCGGGTACCGCCGGGAACGTGGCCGGCGCAGAAAGACTCTCACTTTCCTGTCTGAACACCTCCTCAGGCGTACTAGCATCGATCTTCAGATCGCCATGGGAAGGGCCGCGCGGCAGCGCCGGTCCTGGGCCGTCCCACCATGCTGCTTCTCGGCTGCCATGGCGCGGCGTGATGGGATGGTCGAGCCACCCACGGGAGTGCTTCCCTGCTCCACTCCGTGGCAGGAGACCGGACTAGGAGGTATGCGACCACGGAGCTGCGCCGGAAAGGAGTGTGTCACGGGGCCGCTGATCGTATTCCGGCGAGATGCGGCGGTATGGTGCTGCCGTGGGACGGGCCGGCGCCGGCGCTGACGCGCGGCGCCTCCACCGGACGATCTGAAGATCGATGCTACGCATCCTGGCGGGAACTGTGCGATGGGAAACTGTCCATTTATGAACCCCGCGAGGGCGAGGAGTTGGGGGAGGGGGGGCTAAAACCCAGTTCCAGCGCCCTGCAAATCGTCTGGGCGGCCTCCACCAGGGCGCGGGAGGCGGCCGACCGGTAACGGTCGCGATGCCAGACGAGAGCTAGATGGCGCTGTGGGACGTCGTCCGCTATATGGAGGATGGCGATGCGCCCGTCGCCCGGCTCGACGGTGAGGAGGGGCACCAGTGCCACCCCCATCCCCGCCGCCACCAGGGCCTGGATGGTGCCGTTGTCGTCCGAGCGGAAGACGAAGTGCGGCTCGATGCCGCTGGCACGCAAATGTGACTCAACCTGGGTTACGGTTCGGCACTGGCGAAAGCCGATCAGCGGCAGGCCGGCGATCTCTCGCATCCCTGGAGCTTCAGGCCGCGAAGCCAGCGGTGAATCGGCCGGCACCACCAGAACGTACGGATCACACAGCAGCTCGGTTGCGTCGAACGGGCCGGTGGGCACCGGCAGCATGGCAAAGGTGAGGTCCAGCTCTCCCCGTTCCACCAGCGGCAGGAGATCGGCGTCGTGCGCGGACTCGGTCAACTGAATCTCCACCTGCGGCCAGTCCACGGCAAACCTCGGCAGGAGTTTGGGGAGGATACTCCGGCTGACGCTCTGGTACGCGCCGATGCGGAGCAATCCGCCCGTGCCCTCGGTCAGAGCCGTGAAGTCCGCCTGGGCGGCGTGAAGCCGGGCCAGAATAACCGCCGCATGACGCAGCAACAGTTCGCCCGCTTCCGTCAATGAGACCCGGCGCGGGCCGCCTGGGCGCTCTATTAAACGCACGCCAACAATTCGTTCCAGGGTGGCGATCTGCTGGCTCACGGCCGACTGGGTATACCCCAACTGTTCCGAGGCGCGGCGGAACGACCCCTCGCCGGCGATAGCCTGCAAAGCAGCAAAATGGCGTAGCTCAACTCCGAGCCATTGATCGTGTTCGCTTATCATCCTTAACAGTAATACGATTTGTACTTATGGTTCAATCGGTCCAAGATAAGCGCAGAAAGCCAACAGAAAGGATCTGCGTTATGATCGGCATCGTGCTCCTCACCCTCTTTGTGCTGCTCGGCCCCCTTGCCCTCTTGTTCGGTGTCGACTCGCGTATCAAGGATGAGCGCGACATGAGGAGCTGGTGGCCGGGCGCCGCGCCTTCCGGCCCGTCGCCGCTGCCACCAACGGATGCGGCGCCTCCGACGCGCGGACGGCGAGTTGCGGGAAACGCTTTTGCCGCGCCTGAGAGCGGCCTCTGCCTCGCCGAGTTGGGCACGTCGATCACCACGAGTACCGCGGGCAAGACTCGTCAAGCTTGGTAGCCGCTCGCCGATGTGTCATGGAGGTGGAATAGCCATCGGTTACGTCCTTGGCCATCGCTCAGCCGCGTAACGAAGAGCTTCGTCAAGAGTCAAGGCTTTGGTCTGATTGCCCGTGCGGATATACAGGTGCGACGTTTTCTGGCCGTTCTTGTCTGGTTCATTCAGCATAAACCGATGTCGCCCCGGATTGACGCGGACCTCGCACACGTGTTTATCATCGACCGGGTGGAACTCGATCTCGATCAGCGGCGCGGAGTCGCTGCCAAAATCACGATTCAGCAGGTTACGCAGGTGGAGTTCGTACCCGTCCAGGTCCTGCTTGGTGCGCAGGGCTGAGAAATCGTGCTCGACGCCAAGGACGTTCTTGTTGTCTTCGACGCCAATGACCAGCGTCCCGCCCTTGTAGGAGTTCAGGAAGGCGGCAACGGTCTTGAGGATGCTCTTCTCCACCACCGGCTCAATCGTGCCGCTGGGCACGCCCAGTCGGAGCGACGACTTGAACTCCAGCGTTTCACTCTCTCCGCGTCGGAGCAGGTCCTCGATGGGCGACGACGGTTGCTCCTCCCCCGTGCCGGACTCCCGTTCTTCGGGCAGAGATCCGAAGACATCCGCGTAGCGGCGTAGCTGCTCCGCGAATCGTTTTCCCGTGATGGCAATCACTCGGAAACCGCGGTCTTCGAGTTCATCTCGCACCTGCCGATCGTGCGCTGCCTGTTCCGGCGCCGTATGCACCGCGCCATCAACGAAGACGCAGATGCCGGGCCGTCCTCCCCGCTCGTAATAGAAGTCGGGCTGCGCGGCAACCTCGGCACACGGTCGGTTCTGGGCCGTATCCGGGAGTCGAAGGCCGTGGTCGCGCAGGAACATCAGAAACTCGCGTTCCAGCGATGAGGCCGGGTCGACCATCCCCAGCAGCCATCCGGCGTGGTCTCCCGGCGCTTCGTTCTCAGCACCAGCAACGACCTGCGCATGGGTGAGATCGAGCAAGAAGTCACGAATCAGATGACGATCAATGTGTGCATGGTGTGGCTGGTTGCTGTAGCTGAGCAAGCAGTCGTAACAGGCCACCGCGCACTCCTCACTCCACCTCGGGTCCTCGGCGCCGGTCTCCGGATCGAAGTGGCAGACACGGAGTGCCTCGCGGGCCATGGCGGCGAATGACCCGGGATCACCGACGATGCGCTCCCAGACGCCGGTCCCTCCCTCCGCCGCTTCCCACAGCAGCAGGCGCTGCTGCTCGCCCTGTCCGATTAACTCGACCGCGACCTCCTGCTCTTCAACCTGGTAGACCAACTGGATGCCGCGCTGGAGGGCGTAGGCCAGCGTGATCAGGAACTGGTCTCGATTACCTCGCGCCTGTGGCACGCGCAGCAGCAGGATGTTGCGGGTGTCCAGGACGTAAGGACGCACGCCGGACAGCGGCTTGCCACGTGTTGGGTCGTCGGGCGCGTGGTCGTCGTCATCCTCTTTCTTCCGCCATTGGCCGGTCTCGCGATCAATGGTGAAGCCGTTGCGTAGCTCCGAAGCGGAACGGAGCCAACCGTGGTTGATCCGCCATACGTCGGCGCGAGGCGCATAGCGCAGCTCAATCAGCGGCGTATCGTCCGCCGTCACGGTGGACGTGGCGAAATTCTCATCCGGCGAAAACTGGTAGTGGGTGGTGATGTGGTACCCCTCGCGGGACCGCTCCTCCTCATCCGAGGTGATCCGCTCCGTTCGTCGCGTACGGACCGCCGGCTGATTGAAGAGGGTCTGGAGATACGCAGATGAACTGGCATCGAGTTCTGTCCCGCAGTGAGCGCAGACTTCAATCTTGGTCGCATCATCGCCGGGGTGGATGTAGCCGCAGAGGTTGCAGACGCGAGCGCTGCTGAGCCGGGAGTCGAGCCCTGTGGCCGGAACGACGCATCCCGTGACACGGTGCTTCCGTCCCTCGTGATAGATGACATTGCGAGGGCCAAACTCACTCAGACCGAGAAACCGGGGACGGTCGAGGGTCTGCATGGTGTCGCGTGCTCGGCTCCCCACCAGTGCTCGCAGAGGAAGCCGGGGGAAGTTGTACCCGGGGAGAAAGCCGGTACTGGCGAAGTAGCGATACGGGTAGAAGTCGCTCTCGGTGAAGCTACCCTCATTGCGCAGGAGCAGCATCTCCCGCTTCGCCTCCCCCTCGTTCCGTTCCGCGGCGCGCCGCTCTTCCTTGCTCTTCTTCGCCTGAAGCGCCACCTTCTGTGCTTCCAGCAACTGCCGGGTGGCAGAGCGATACAGATCCCGCCAATCTTTCAGTGCATGGTCGAAGGCGGTCGCGGCCTCCCGTACCGTTCGTTCATGCCATTCCGGCGTCAACCAGGACGCGGTGATCGAGGCGCCGGCCACATCGCGAAACGCTTGAACCACCCGTGCCTGCCGGCGTGCAGAGAGGTCGATAGCGTCCTTGACCTCGAGTCGGAGGGGATAATCCGGGTCGTCCAGATCGATCAAATCCACGATGGACTTCTGGAGGTCCAGGTTGACCTCGGCCAGCCAGACGGAGTGGAGATGCGCTTCCACCAATTCCTTCTGGGACAGGTCCATGCGCGCCGGGGCCACCTGACCCGCGATCATCTTCTCCTTGTTGCGGAAGAAGTGTTCGTCGTGGGCGCTACCCTGGCTGCAGAAGGTCAGCACCAGGGCCGGTCGTCCTCCCCGCCCCGCCCGGCCGCTGCGCTGGGCATAGTTGGCAGGCGTGGGTGGGACGTTGCGCATGTGCACGGCGGCCAGATCCGAAATGTCCACGCCCAGCTCCATGGTGGGAGAACAGTAGAGCGCGGCCAGCTTCCCCTCGCGAAACTCCTGCTCTCGCTCTTCCCGATCGGCCGCGCCCACGGCTCCCGTATGTTCACGTCCCGTCACCCCTTTGAGGTAGGGAGCACGGTCGCTGTACAGCCGCTTGAAGTAGCCATTGGGTTCGTCGGAGAGATGCTGCTGCCGGCGCTGGTGCAGAGCTCTGGAGCGGACCACGTCGGGACCGGCCGACCTCCCATTCCCACGAGTCCAGAGCAGGGCGCCCGCGATGATCTGCGTCCCCCAGTCCTCGCCTTTTCGGGTCTTCACACTCAGGATGTCGCCGCGCAACCGCTCCACGATGAGCCGTACCAGGGTTTCCACCTCATCAGCCGTGAGGTCTCCGGTCCGGTCATAGGTGTGACGAGATCGGAGATACCGAGCGATGGTGGAGCGCCAGCCAAGACCCAGCGTCACGGCATGCTCGTACTCGTCCAGCGACTGCCCGGGGAGTAAGGCCATGGCGGCGGCGCGAGGCTGGATGGCATCATCAATCGTCCAGGGATCGCGGAGTGCATTGTTCGCGGTCTGGAAGAGTTGCTTGGCGTTGTCTTCGTCCAGGCACTCGGCGTCGATGGCGAGGGAGCTTCGCAAGTAATCGAGGATGGCACGAAGGATGGTGAGGCGTTGCTCTCCGGCGACCTCTCCCAATCCCGGAGCATCGGCCCACGCCACGTCGTCCCCCGCGATTTCGGCCAGGCCGTCGTACTCGATGCGCAGCAGGCCGCACTGTTCAAGGTTGGGCTGGGCCACCCGCCAAGCGCGCCGCAGATCCTCGAAGGCCCGGTACTGCAGCAGGTCGACCATGGCGTTCCGGGCGCGTTTATACCCGGCCCCGCCCGCTGACGGTTCACGCATGAACTGGTCGGAGGTCAGATCAAGCGCGGAGAAGATGGCGCCGCCCAGCTTGGTGAAATCCAGCGTCCCCTGCGTGAGCAGTGCCTGAGCCAGTGCTCCCCGCAGCAGCGCAACCTGGACGAAGTCGTTGAGGTGCCCTGCCTGGAAGGATGCGTCCTGCCGGTTGTCGGTAAAGGACAGCAGTTTCCGGGACGTCGGGCACACCTCTGCCTCGCCCAGGGCGGAGATGGTTGCTCCGGTGGTCAGGGTGGTGGCAGTGGAGCGGCCGGTCTGGCTCAAAGTGGTGAGCTTGCCGTAGTCCTTCTTCTGTCGAAGGTCGTAGACGGTGCGGCAGCGGAGACACAGCATGAAGGGACGCGGCTGAAACCACCCTTCAATCGCCCTCTGGAATGGCTCCTGACTGTAGCGTCCATCCGCGCCCGCCCAGAGCTGTAGAGGTTGGTGATCTCGGTAGTTGCGTTTTACCCGTGTGCCGGACTTCAAGTCCTCCAACCACGACTCGGGCAGGCTCAGCAGGTCCCCGTCCCACAGGTCGTCACGTTCCGGCGCGAAGAAGCCTTCTATCTGCAGGCTGTCGTCGGATGGACTGCCCAGAGGTGACCGGGGAATGAGCCGGGAACCCACCACGTTATCGAGATTTCCCCTGTCGTCGAGGGACTGACCGCCGGATTCAACTCGTGCCACCTGGTAGTATTCCTGCCCGCATTCCCGGCAAAAGGCCAGGGGATAGAGCAGCCGGTTCTCGCCGCCCGGCGCTCTGTACTGCCCTTCCGAGGTCAGGAGCCGGTCGGGTGGGTGCTGCAGGGTGGCGAAGACGCTGCGTCCCGACGCCAGCCACTGGTGGAGTCGAAAGGCGAAGATCGGCTCTCCTGCCTCTGTTTTCGCGTCGTATCCAGCCTCCAGGACTGCCTTGAGAGCGGCAGCGCAGCTCTCCCGGTCTATCCCTGTTTCGGTGTGCAGCCGTGCCACCCCCTGCGAGAAGGTGACCGGCGTGCGGCGCTGGAGACGTCCGGCTATCTCCGCCAATCCGAAGGTGTCTTCGACCCAGGCGGCAAGAGGATGATGCGTGATGCTATCGGGACCCGGTGGGGACGCCAGGACCGCTCCGCGAAGGTGGTCGGACGTCTCGGGGGAGCGTACCGCTGTGACGCGACGGAGGGTTTCGTCCACCACATTGCCGGGTGGAATGGCAACACCGAACAGCGTTGAGCCCACCCCAACGATGGTGGCGCTGCGCTGCTCGCGGTTACCCTCGGTGGCCAGGGTGGTCGAGGTGCCGATAAACTGGATGGGTCTATTGCCGGCACGTTGTCGAAGACGGCGCATCAGCATGGCGACATCGGCCCCCTGCCGACCTCGATAGATATGGAGCTCATCCATCACCAGAAACTGGAACTCGCCCACCATGCGCTCCACCAGCGACCGGTCCGAGGGACGGATCAGGACATACTCCAGCATCACATAGTTGGTGAGCAGGATGTGGGGCGGCTGTTCCAGGATTGCTTGCCGGGCTGCCTGGTTGTCCTGACCGGTGTAGCGGGCGAAGCGAACCGGACAGTCCGGCCAGTTCTTCTCACGGAAGCTGTCCAGCGCCTGAAGCTGGCTGTTGATCAGCGCGTTCATCGGATAGACGATGACGGCCCGGACCGTCGCTCTGGCCGGATCGCGGCGGAAGACCGAGTCGACGATCGGGATCAGATAGGTCAGGCTCTTGCCCGAGCCGGTCCCGGTGCTGACCACATACGGCTCGCCGCGCCGGGCGATGGCCAGCGCATCGGCCTGATGCCGGTGCAGCCGGAGGTCTGGACCAAAGAAGTGCGCGGTCTCCGCCATGATGGTCCCATCCCGAGCGAGTTCGCCCAGGGTGGCCGCGGCCTCATAGGCGGGGTTGAGCTGCAGCACGGCGTCGGGCCAGGCCGCTCCAGTCTCTAGCTGTTCCTCAACATACCGCTCAATGTCTGGGTCGTCGATATTAACAAAGCTGCGGAAGTAGTCGGCGTAGTCGGCGACCACTCGATCACGAAAGGTGAAAACGTCGAATGGCATAGCTTTCCTCCCGCCTCATGGGTCTCGATGACGAGGGTTCCGGTTGAGTATGCCACGGACCCGCACGAAAGGGGTGTCCCTGAGGTTTTCGCGTTGTCGGGGGCGGGGCGAGCCGGATCATAGCGCTTCTTGTCAGGACTGGTCCACCACTGGATGGTCAGTGCTCCAGGAGTGACCGGGTGGATGCGTCTGGGGATGTGGGGTGTGAGGCTGCACATGGTGCAACCGGTGCAACTTTGCAACCCTGCAACGGTGGTGGAAGGACACGGAGATGGAGCATGCTCTGAGGTAAGTGTATCGGGGATAGTGGGGAATGCAAGGGCGTCGACGGCATGCCACCCATGGTCGGAGCGCACTTGATCTTCACCGGGTGGTGGCACGTACCCGCTATCGCGGTCCCAATAATGGTGGGTGGACGCGCATTCAGCCGGTCGCTCCCGCGACAGTCAGAGCAATCCCGAAATCGTATGGGACACCCGCACGAAAGCCGCTCACGGCATTTTCACCTGGAGCCACTATAGTCTAATCAGAGTGCAACAACCCCGGAGTCCCGCATGCCGTTGAATCTGCCTGCTCCAACACCATCGCCCCTCAGTCCGTGCGCCCGAGCCAAACAATACATACACCACTCCAGACCCGGTACGAATGACCGAGGCGTTGATCAAGGAGTTGGGTCTCAACTACGACGAGCTTGCCGCCATCACGGGGCTTGCCCGGGGCGACTTCTTCAACTGGCGCCACCCCAATATGTCGCCACACTCCGCAAGTGTTCGCCGGCTGTTGCGTGTGTATGCGCTGGCGCGCGCTCTCATCAACCGATTTGGTCCAACCGACGCAGCCATCTGGTTTCGAGGCGGTGCTCCATCGCCCCTTGATCAACTTGGCGCCGGCCAGTTCGACGCGGTGGAAGGCAGCGTGGCCGATCTCCTGTTCTCGGAGTCCACAATCGGCCGAGAAGAGTACGGCGCCCTTGTGCTGGAGGTCGATGTCGATCTCGATGTAGCGCTTCCTCCATCCGGGGCTATGTTGGAGCGCTCTGCACACAGGCCACGCCGAGTCGATCTACCATAAGGCGATGACCGACGACAGGTTTCGCTGTCTCGGCCCATTGGAGGAGCGGTAGAGTGGATACGGTGATCGGTGCGCGGCAAGCGCGCGACGAGGTTCAGCTAACGACGGCTGCCACGGATGCCCTCGGCCCGCTGGAGTCGACATCATGGCCCACAGACGTGGTGTTTGAAAACTTCGAACGTGCGCAGCGCCCAGACGCAGACCTCAAATTCGAATTCGATCCGGCATGCGTTCCGCGTCCGCGTCGGCCGTAATCGGCGAAAGCTGGCACATGGCCGAGACACCCTCTCTGAAGAATCGTACGCATTCGAAGCTCGTTTCCCTGTTACCAGGTGGCGCGCCATCTGTGCGAGTCAGGCACGTGTTCACTTATCTCTGCCAGTATGTTTCGCAGCGACGCTACAATCCCGAGTAACGTCACGCGCGAAGGGTCTAGCTCAGTGATGGAAGAGTTCCTTACTGATGACGGGACTTCTTGGCAGATGACGGTGTCGTCGTATCACCAAGTACCCCGTCCAACTGCTGTAGGTATGCCAGGTGAGCATCTGACTCCAAGAAAGCCGCGCTATAGTACTCGCGGTCGGCCGGGCACCCGCCTGCGCGGATCGCAAGGTTCAGAGTGCCGGTCGGTCCTCGACCGGGACCAACGTATTCTTTAGTACTTGGCTGGACCTCAATGTTGAGGGCGGGAAGCAGTATTAATTCGTCCTCGTCACCTGCAAAAGTATTTTGCAATATAGATCGCGCTGTGGGTGCAAGTAGGTCCGCAAGATCGAACGAGAAGCGGGCGCTTATTTCGGACCGATCTCGTACGTTGTGGGGCTTGCCGGCGATGGGGCTCCCTCCTAGTAGATCCACGTTCTCCAGTAGGCCGACGAGATACTCGTGGACCGGATCGATACTGTCCGACGGCCCCGCTATCGACAGCACGATCCGTTGCCGTGAAAACGTCAATGAACGAACGGGCGTGACAGTGCCCTCCGGTGAAGTCCACGAACCGAGGTTGAAGACCAGACCAGGTGGATTGGTGCGCGGCTCGAGCCCAAACACCGGTGGCGGACTATCGATGCCACCGGTGTCGAAGTTGAAGGCATCACCGAGGATGGCCTGGACCGGCGCCGTCGACAGAGCGGTAAGCCGCAGATCATCGCGACGATACTCGTAGGCACGCGCCGCACTTAATACCGTGACGTGCTCTAGCATGCGAGCTCCAGAGCTTCATCCGTAGCCTCGTACTCCGTAGGATTTTCAGCAACTTGTTTCCGGCCTCGGTTGCCCTTCCACCCGTTGCATGAACGCGGTTTAAATGGAATCATCGGGCGTTCAACACGCGGCAGCAACCTCGGCTCTTGCATTTCGAGAGCAGTTGGCGGGACCTTTTGACCGTCAGTATCTCGTCCCTCCACGTCAGTAGCCGGTGAATAGGCGTCGCCAGCAGTCAGCGGGAGCATCGGGTGGCGTCGTTCCACCCCGTTCCATACGACCGGGACCGATTCCGCTTCTTCCATCGGTCGAGCCGTCACCCTGCCATCGGCCCCGATGTGAAGCGAGCCGTTCAGAGCACGCAAGATTTTGAGCATGGTGGGAACGCTCGGGTTCTGGCCGGCGCGCTCGATACGGGCGATCATCGGCTGTTTGAAGTCGCAGCGCTCTGCCAGTTCACGCTGGGTGTACCCGCGCTTCTCACGAAGGCGGGTGAGAGCTATTCCCAGTTCCAGTTCGATGGCGCCCTGTTCCAGCTGCTCTTCCAGCCCCGGATCGAGTGCTAACTGCTCCTCAAGATAGGCGTTGAATGTCTGTCCACGTGGCATGATGGTCCCCTACCTGGATGATGTTTTGAATTCGTCGACGCGCTGCTGTGCCAGGTCAATATCTCCCTGACGAAGGCCGCGCCCCTTCTTTATGCCGGCCCACACGAGGATGATCTCCTTGCCGACCACACCGAAGAGAATCCGGTATTCGACGTTCAGATGCTCGGGCCGCAACTCCCACACGTCCTTGACGGACTTCATCTTTTCGACGAAGTGGGAATCGAGTTGTACGCCCTCCAACTGCAGTCGCTGTAGATAGTTGAGACACTTGAGATACGCCTTTATATTCGCCTTCCGCAGATCGCTGAGAAAGTCCTCGACCGGCTGGCGCCCATTCGACGTTGCGTAGAAGACAATGCTGTACTGCGGTGCAGACATTCTACGGGCCGCCTACTTGCATGATAACTGATGAGTTATTCTTATCCAAGCTGTTCGCAAGCAGCATGGCAGCTACGACACCCATTGCCGTCCTGCCTGGCACTACAGTATCTCGCCCGTGATCATTTTTTCTTTTCGGCGGCACGATGCTTTGTACTGATCGACGAACTTGGGCGTGCTTCGCCAGAAACCATCCTCATCCCTCTGGGCCTCCAGCTTGTGACTGCGAGCTGCTCGCGACAACTTATCCGTGGAGAACTGCTCATCCGCCAGAATGCTCAGGAGTATGTAGCGTCCGGGTCCGGCAATGCAGGGAAAGACGGTCAGTTTCAGCGTGCCGATTACGGCCTTGGCGATAGTCTCACCGAGAGGGCCGGCATCGCCGCTATCGCACGCTCTTAAAGCATCGAGATACATTTCCCGTCGTTCTTTGAAAATGATGGCGGGCGGATACCGGAGCCGGACGAGGAGTAGATTCAACAAGAGCCGGCCGGTGCGCCCGTTGCCATCCAGGAACGGATGGATGTGCTCAAACTCCGCGTGACACTGCCCGACCAGTTCCAGCACGTTTCCTTCTTCATGCGGAATCGCGTTCACACGCTCAATCCAGGTGCTCAGCAGGCTGGGTACCTCCGGCCAGCTGGGAGGCTGCATGCCACCCGGGAACGGTTGGATATCGTGCCGGCGGAAGGAGCCTGGGCGCTCGTCCTCGCTTGCATCTGGGTGCGGGAACTTCTCCCACACGGGGGCCAGCGCCGCATGGTGCACATGACGTACCTCGGTCACAGACAGCAGGTCCTCGCCGGTCCAGTCGTCCGGCTCCAGGGCCAGGGTATAGACCCACTGAGCCGCATCGACGTAGCCGCGCACCTCCAGATAATCGTTAAACTGATCCGGTTGGACTGCCTGATTCTCGCGGAGCAGCGCCTCGACCTCGCTGTAGGTAAGGGTGTTGCCTTCGATGCCGGTAGAGTGGTGCGTTTCCCGAAGCCAGATGTCTCCCCACATTTCCCGCGCCTCACGGGGTGTGGGTAAGCCACCCAGGCGCTCAACCTCAGCCATGCAGATCGCGAGATAGCGGTGGATCGAGCCACGCCTGGCATAGACACGCGACGACGTGGTGTCTCCCGTCTCCGGTGGTTCGGACATAAGCTCCTCCTCCCCGTTCGTCTTGTAGTGCCTCGCAATAGTCTGTGTAGCACAGGACGCAGGGCGACCGGTTGCCCTGTGCCGATCACTGTCATGGTAGGGGGTAAACAAGGGGTGGTACGGTGTTTGACATTACGGAACTCCAGGATGAATGGTGATGCTGAGGACATACGGGGGCTCAGGCCAGGGCTCGGGAACCAACCAGAGGCAGCGCCAGCGGGTACC
>JAABUU010006492.1_pt1 | contig 12492 bp, 12 predicted proteins | sample 5559301 | NCBI WGS metagenome assembly JAABUU01 (sample SAMN10711884, study PRJNA513360) | rock metagenome | isolation source: Antarctica rocks | place: Antarctica: Victoria Land, Richard Nunatak white
GCATCTTTCTGCGTTGGAAGGATGAGCACCATGCCCAAGAGGATCGATCCGGAGTTGAAAGGCGCGCGTTGTGCGTCTGGTCAGCGACCATGTCGGTGAGTACCCGTCGTTGACCGCCGCGTCGTCCGCGGTAGCCAAGCAGCTCGATGTCGGCAAGGAGTCGGTGCTGCGATGGGTGATCCAAGCGGAGGTTGACGACGGCGGGAGCCGGGAGCCACGAGCGAGGAGCTGGCCGAGATCAAGACGCTCAAGGCCAAGTTCGCCGGCTGGAGGAGGACAACGCGATCTTGAAGCAGTAAAGACGATTTGAACACGGTGGTCTTGGGCGGTGTCGGGGCCAGAGGGCGCCAGCCCGGCGGCCCAGGCGCCGCCCCCAGTGGTCAGCTGATCGATGTCGCTGTGGTGCATCATGGTGCTGTGGGTGTCGCTGGCGAAGACTTGGTGTCGTGGTCGATGACGCTGTCGAAGGAACTGCTGTCTGGTTTAGGCACGCGCTGGGCACATGTGCAGGGAGTCGGCGTGACGGCCGGTCAGCTGGCGGCTGAGTTAGATCTTGGCGCTGATGTTGACGCGGTGCGGGGCGCGGCGTGGTTACATGACGTGGGGTATGCGCCGTCGTTGGTGCAGACAGGCTTTCATCCGATCGACGGTGCCCGGTTCCTGCGCTCGCACGGGGTACCGGAGCTGGTGGTGTCGTTGGTGGCCCATCACACCGGCGCTGAGTTCGAGGCAACGGGTCGCGGCCTCAGCGCGGAGCTGGCGGTGTTCGAACCCCCACCGCAGGACCTGCTGGATGTGGTGACATTCGCGGATCTGACGACCGGACCGGACGGGGCAACGGTGGCGGTCGAGGAGCGGTTGCGGGAGATTCTGCATCGTTACCCGGACGGTCACGTGGTGCATGACGCGATCGAGCAGTCCTCACCGTCGTTGCGTGCGGTTGCGGACCGCATGCAGGCGCGCCTCCCCCGGGTATGACGCTGCGTCGTCAGCCGAGGTAAGGACTCGTGCGGTCGCGATCGAGGTAGTGCTCGATACGCAACCGCATGGAGGGATGCATGGGGAGGCCGGCAAGTTCTGCCGACTTGACCCAGCGGATATCCGTGCTTTCGTCATCGATGGCAAGTTCGCCGCCGAGTATCCGGGTGGTGTAGCACAGCGAGAACTGCTGCCGAACTTCCCCATCGTCGTAGGCCATGACGTGGTGCGGGTTGGTGTAGATGCCGATGAGGTCGGTCACCTCGACGTCGAGGCCAGTCTCTTCGCGGACTTCCCGCCGGGCGGTGTCCTCGATGGATTCGCCGAGGTCCATACCGCCACCGGGCAGTGCCCAAAGGTTGTTGTCGCGACGGCGGATGAGCAGTATCCGGCCGTCAGAGTCGGTAACGACGGCGGTGGTCGAGGGCACAACCGAGTTCGCCGCCGGGGCGTCCGGATCGTTGTAGTGGTCGATGCGGGCCATGGTTTCCTCCTATTCAGTGACGCATAAGCCAAGGTGGGTCAGGCCGGTCTGGCGTTGTCCCAGATGGTGTCAAAGGACGAGATGTAGGCGTCGAACACCTGCGGCGCATCCGGGCGATCAAGCAGAAACGCGGGATTCCCGCTGGCCGGCGAGCCGTAGATGTGGTGGTTAGCAATCAGCGTGTCATCAGACCGGAACAGTGACGCATACAGCGGAGTGTCATGGACTCGCACGTGCAGCCCCGTGGCCTCCCGTAGCGGCGTCAGGTGGGTGAGGGTGAGCTCGCAGCGACCAGCGAGGCTGTGCCCAATCTGCTCCTCGTCGCCGCGCTGACGCACGGCCTGTGAGCGGGGGTCACCAATGGCCACGCGGACCTGAACGCCAGCGTCGATGGCGCTGCGCAGCGTCGGCAGAAAGCGGGGCACCGAGTCGAACAAGAAGGTGCCGCCGTAAACGAGTACGTCGATGTTCTCATGAGCGTTGGCGAAGTGACTGCGCCACAAAGTTTTCGGAATGTCCGCACGCTCGTCCCACATGGTGACCGACCGGCTGTCCGGTGAGCGCGGCGCCGGCGGAGCGAAGCGGTCCGGCCACAGTTCCTTGGCCGTGGTCTGCAGCGGCTTCGCGAGCCTGTCGGCCGTACTCGGGTGCGGGCCCGCCGTTTCACCAGACATCAGCCGCCGCACTGTCCGGACATCCACATCAGCCGTCTTGGCGAGCTTCTCCGCGGTGAAGCCCCGTTCCCTCATGGCCGCGGCGAAGGTGGCGTTCGGGATCGTTCGTTGATCGTCCTCAGGCGCCTCCTCGCTCACCAGCGATCCTCCCTGCGTGTGTTGAACATTCGATGACCATGACCGACATCCGGGCGGGCATCAGTGTGCCAGCAAGATGCCCGAAAGTGCTCGCGTAATGCCCTGGGAACGCCCGAAATGGCTCGGTCTGATGGGTCCTGTCAGCACACCGAGAAGCCCCACCAGGGGCTCGAAACGCAGGAGACACCACCATGATTCTTCCCATCAACACCAACAGCCTGATCGTTCTCTGCGGCGGCAACGCGGAGCCGGTCACCGACTTCAGCACCGGCCAACCCAAGGTGGACGCAACCAGCAACAAGCCGCTATACGCGGTCCCGCTCATCCTGCTGATGAGCACCGGCCCCGAGGTCATCGCCGCCAAAGTCGCCGGCATGCCCAACGGTCTCGCCGTCGGCAGCCCCGTACAGGTCAGTGACCTCGTGGCCACGACCTGGGCGATGGGCGACCGCGCCGGGGTCGCGTTCCGCGCCGCGAGCATCACCGCAGGCACCGGCAAGTCCGCGACCGCGCCCGGTCGTACGGCAGGCGACACCGAGCGGAGCGGTTCATGAGCACCCCCCACGGGCGCCGTCGCTCTTCGCAGCAGCCGAGTACCGGTGAGGCCGTCATCGAGGCGGCCCTCGGGCTCGTCTGGGCCTTTCGTACCGAGCTGACCCTGCTCGTCGCCCTGCCCCTCGGGGTATGGGCAGGGCTGGCATGGGTGCTCCTCGGATGCCCGGACGGTCAGCAGCTGCGCACCCTCGGTTCTCCAACCGCAGCGCAGCCCTCGGCGTTACATGCCGGACTGACTACCCTGGCGATGATGGTGCTGGTCGTGGTGGTGCCACGAACACGCCGCATGCTCGGAAGGGCGTTCGGCCGAGCCCACCTACGCCGCCAGGTGCACTGGGCTCTCGCCCAGCTGGATGTCCCCGCGCTGCGGGAACGGCGGATTCGGCTGCGCCGAGCGGTCCGAACCCGCGCCGGATGGTTGCTCACCGCGATCCTGCCCGGCGGGGCCTGTGTGGATGACCTGGAACACAACACCGAACGGCTCGCCGCCGCCCTCGGGCTGCGCTCGGTGACCGTTACCCGCCACCCCGGCAACGCCGCCTGGGTCCGCATCCGCCTGGATCGACTCGACCCGTTGGCCACCCCGGTGCCGCTCGTCTGGCCCGCGGTCAACAAAGCGGCGATGAGCCTGTGGGAGCCGGTGCCCGTCGCCGTCGATGAGCACGGCGACACCCTCGCCCTCACGCTGATCGAGAAGAATCTCCTCCTCGGCGGCGAACCCGGCGGCGGCAAGTCCACCATCCTGGGCCTGCTCACCGCCGCCGGCGCCCTCGATGTCGAGGTGCGGTTGCACCTGTTCGACGGCAAACAGGTCGAACTCGCCGCCTGGAACCCGCTCGCGGACACCGTGGTCGGCCCCGACCCACACGCCGCCGCGGAGGCACTGGCCGGGCTTCGGTCCATCATGGACGAGCGCTACGCCGACCTGCTCCGGTTGGGACGCCGCAAAATTACCCGCGGTGACGGACTACCGCTACACCTCGTGGTCATCGACGAGCTCGCGCTGTTCGTGAACACCGGGGACCGCAAACTCGACGGGGAGATCAGCAACCACCTCCGCGACCTCGTCTCCCGAGGCCGAGCCGCCGGGATCATCGTGCTCGCCGCAACACAGAAGCCGTCCTCCGATGTGATCCCCACCCATATCCGGGACCTGTTCTCGATGCGGTGGGCGCTGCGATGTGCCACCCCACAAGCCTCCGACACCGTCCTCGGCCAAGGCTGGGCCACCGCCGGCTACAGCGCATCCACCATCGACGCCGGGCAACGCGGCGTCGGGTTCCTGCTCCACGAAGGTGCCACCCCCACCCGGTGCCGTGGCTTTCACCTCTCTGACACCGACATCGCGGCCATCGCTCACCGCGCCGCGCGGCTGCGACGTCCGCAGCACCACGACGACAGCAGTGCGGACGCAGCTGACTGGCAGGCACCATCATGAGCGCCGCGGTCGCGGGGCCACCAGTCAGCACCGGTGGGAGCGTGGCGGCACTGCTGCGGCGTACCACCGACTGGGCGACATGGGAACGGTTCAGCGAACTCGCCGCCCAGGTCGGGTACTGCACCAACCCGGTGCGTGTTCGCGGCGAACTGGCCGACGTCGACCCGGGCACCGGGGCAATGGTCACCACGTATCACACCGCGGAGGAACCCGACGGGGTGTTGCTGCTGCCCTGCCGTAACCGACGGGCATCGGTGTGCCCGTCGTGTTCACGCACCTACGCTGCGGACACTTGGCAACTCGTCGCCGCCGGCCTGCGCGGCGGCAAAGGACTACCGGCCAGTGTGGCCAGCCACCCCCGCGTGTTCGCCACCCTCACCGCACCAAGCTTCGGGTCCGTGCACACCACCCGGCCGGATGGGAAGCCGTGCCAACGCCCTGCACAGCCGACCTGCCCACACGGGACCGACCGGGGCTGTACCGCCGTGCACAGTCAGCGTGATGCGGTGGTGGGAACACCATTGTGCGAGAAGTGTTTCGACTACCGGGCGCTGGTGGTGTTCAACGCATTGGCACCCAAGCTGTGGGCGCGGACCGTGACCGAGATCCAGCGCCGCCTCGCCGCACTGAGCGGTCTCAGCGTCCGCCAGGTCAACGCCACCGTCCGGCTGTCCCACACCAAAGTCGCCGAATACCAACGGCGCGGCGCCATCCACCTGCACGCCGTCTTCCGCCTCGATGCGCGCACCACCGAACCCGAGCCGCAGCCCCCACCCACCCCGTTCGACGACCCGCAGTTGCTGCTCGGAGCCATCCACGCCGCAGCCCGCCGGGCGAGCATCGACATACCGGTCGCCGAAGATCGCACAACGGATTTGCCGGCGGATGTGCGCTGGGGCAACCAGCTCGCCGTAGCCATCATCACCACCAGTCATCGCGCGGACACCGCGGAAGGCGGCACTGCGGGGACGCAGGATGCCACCCCGGCACGGGCGGTCGCGAACTACCTCGCCAAATACGTTACGAAGGCATTACCCGGTCACGGGACCACTGGCAATCAGGGCGACGCCGAACCGCACCGGCACCACCTCCGGCGCATCCGGGCCACCTGCCGTCAACTCGGGCGTGATTCCGCGTTCGCTGGGTTGCGCATCGCGGAACGGGTCGAGGGACTCGGCTACCCGTCGCGGCCCTCCAGCCGAAGCCGCAACTACTCCACCACCATGGGGGCATTGCGCGCCGAGCGGCAACGCCACGCCACCACCCCCGCTGACGCAACGGAGCGTCGAGCCAATCAGGACAGCGCCAGCCTTGAGATCGGTATCTGGCGATACGTCGGGCAGGGCTGGCGCGGTCTCGGTGAAGAAATCTGGGTGGAAAACCAAGCAGCGCAACGCCACGAAGCCGCCGGGTACGCGCGCCAGGCACGCGCTGCGGAGCGACAGCAACAGTCAGGGACACCGGGATGAGTAGCGGCGAACTCACCCCCGAGATCATCCGGGAATGGCTGGAGGCCACCTGCGCCGCCCAGGGCGTGCCCGTCACCATCCGCGACCACGCGATCATCGCCCAGGTCGCTACCCTGCTCGGCCACCACCCTCGGGCAAGGCGCGCCGGCGGAAGGACACGGATGGCCGACATGGCGTCTCTGCCAGGCCAACCACAGCAGGTTTCAGTTCAAGCGCCTCCTGCTCGGCCGAGCGCAAGGTCATGACCGCAATTGTGTTGCCGCTTGTGCGGGTGTCGACGAAGCCAGTTGTGGGTGCCGGGCATGGTCCGGAGGGACTGGTTGAGGAAGGTGTCTGGGGCAGGCGTTTCCTGGTCGGGCGAGCGTCGGTGGGTGATCGGGTCGGTCGTCACGGGTGTCGGGATCTGGTGCCTCATCTGGGGTTACACCCGGTTCAGCGCCAGGATGCGTCCGGATGGCACCGCCGGGCCGGCCGGCCCGGCGTTCGCGATGCTGGGCCGATTGCTGGTAACGCTGATGGCGGCGATCATGACGCTGCGTGGGTTGTGGTGGCGCCTGCGCGGATGGCCCAAGCAGCAACATGCCGCGGGGTCAATAGCCGCCGGATCGCGGCGGCAATGGGACGAGGCGTCCACCCTTTACCGGGTGATGACTGCCGGTCAGCCACTACCGCGCTCAACCCCGGCCCGGTCATTCTGCATCCCGGCGAGCAGGTTCGTCTGATCCTTCCTATCGGCTTCGCCCGACATGGCAGCCGAGGACGGTAGTTCCACGCACACCGTCGCCTTCGGCACCGGAGCGGCCGGGGTCGGACTGGTAGCCGGTTCGCTGATAGGGAATTCTCGCCGCCGTGCCGTGGCCCGTGCGGCCGCCACGCCCGCATGGCGCTCCCATCAACAGATCCAGATGCTCGTGACAAATCAACGGATGATCTGCCCAGCCTGGGGGCGCCAGTTGCACTTCGACTGGACCGCAGTCACCGCGTTTCACGCTGCACCCGCCCAAGGCAATGTCGTGTTCGAGTTCGCCACCGCCGAGCCGCTGCTGGTACATGGACCCTCGGCCGCGATGCTCGCCGTGTACGCCACCTGGCAGCTGCGCCCGCACCCCGACTTCGTCGCCAGCCCCCCACTTGCCACTTCACCTCACCGATGATTCATCAGTTGAGCCATCTAATCGTTTTGAGGTCGTCATGCAGCAGCTGGTAGGCAAGGTCAGTTGCCGGGGTAGCGCCGAAGACATCTAAAATGCTGTTCCGTTGAACCAACCCCGTGAACGCGAGGGCATGAGGTCGCATCCGCTCGTATTCCCGCCATGGGCCGTCGTCGCCCCAGTGTGTGCCGGCTTTGTCGCGGCTAGCGAGCGTGACCTCGACGCAGTTCGCGGCCGACCACGGCAACGGGTTAAGGCGCCAATTGACACCGGGAGAACCTTGGAATCCTTGCGAGGCGTCCGCAGGGTTAAGCGCTATACGGGCGACCGCCGGTCGTGCAGCGTGCGTGGCGAGCAGGGGTGCGACAGCAGGGAGCACGTTGACTGCGAGCCATTCGTGCGCCTCGAGACCGGCGGTGAACACTGCGTGCACGCGCTCGCGGAGCCGTTCGGGACTGTACCCGCTCCAAATCCAGCCGCTGGGCGCTTGGTCTCGCCCTGGCCACGGCGACGCGATCGGAGTAGCGAGGCCGGCAACTCTCTTGGCAGCGGCGAGAAGGTCGGCAATCGGGACAGTGCGTCCGGCCGAGGAAAACTTGATCAATGCCTCCGCCGCGACGGTGGAAGACAACTTAGTGACAGCGGCTTCTATGTCCGCAGCATCGAGCGGGTCATTACTCAGCGAGCCACCGCCCAGGATGGCGTTTGCCAGTGCCCAGTCTTGCTCCGCCTGCAGTTGAGGTGGGGTGGGGAGCGCTCGCTCCTTGAGGATGTCATCGAGCTGGTCTTGGACCTGCTCAAGGCTGTAGCGCCATGCCCAGCCTGCCCGGCCGGCGTTCCGTGCGTAGCGGGTGCGGCTCCGGCCGGGCAGCTGCGAAGCGGCACTGCTGAGATCAACAACTGGTTTCACCATCGCGCCCGGGTTGTCCCACCAGCTGGTCGTGATCCCATTGTCAGCAGTGGCGATACCAAGAGCCGGCATGGCGCCTGTCGTGCCGACTGGTGTGGCATAGGGAGCGAGTTTCCCGAGTGCTTCCGCGAGGACTCCCATGGCCTCCCGGATTTGCCGGCCTGCCTCTAGGGTCGGCGGCAGAGGCGCGATCGTGTCGGTGAACCCTGAGGCAATCGCTTCGTCGATGAGCCATGCCAAAGTGCTCGGGGCGAGCTTGGCGACTTGGCGCAGAAGCTCGGTTATGCGGTGGTGGGGGGCGGTCGCGATGGCAACAGTAAGTGGGTAGCGCCAGCGGCCCAGCCGAGGTAGGTCCGAGGCGATTTCACCGATGGAGACGTGTGTGGCGAGAGCGCGGGCAGCAAACCACTGCTCGACGACGGCGAGACCGAATGACAACGCCCGTCCGTCGCTCTGCAAGAGGCCGGTACGGACGACCGCGGCCGCATCCGGAAACTCCGCGACAGGGACGGGGCCGGTGCGGTCGGTGGTGAGTACGGCGAGCCGAGTAAGTGCGCTTTCAATGCTGGCGGGCGCAGGGTTGCGCGCGAGCACGCGGTCGACAAGAAGGCCGACGAGTTCATGCGGTGTCACAATCATTGCGTCTCGACGGGAACCGCCCAACAGCAGCGCGAACAGAGGACGGCGGACCGCCGCCCGGAGCGCCGGGTTCAGCGCGTGAAGGCTGCGCGGCTCGTCACCTGCTAAGGCGGCCACTGCGAGCACCTCAGCATCTGCAAGCGGGGGCAAACGGACGCGTTCGGGCGCATCTTGGAGGCCTGCGACGGGCCTACTGGTGATGATAACGGTGGTAAAGGGCCACGCGACGAACAGTTCCCTGGCCTCGTCCACAAGCCGCCGCGGGTCGATATCGCTTTCGTCGACGCCATCAATGACGATATGCGCGCCGAGCCTGTCTGGGTCACCGATCGTCCGGGCCTTTGCGCGCACGACCGTTGGGAGATCTTCGGAGATGTCGCTGGCTCGAATCCACGCCGGCACGGGTCCGCCGGTGCGCGCGGCGCTGACGGCGGCCTGGTGGGCGCGGTCCGCCGCAGTGCTCTTACCGGCGCCGGCTAGGTCGCAGACAACGAACACACCGCTGCCCTTTCCGTCGAGTGCCGGCTGCGCGCCGAGAGCCGGATCATCCGCAAGTTGCCGGGCCGTCGCGTGGTCGAGCCCCGCGGCCATGAACCTGGTGTAGCAGCGAGCGATGGATTGCCGGTGCATCGTGTCGAGCGATTCCGTGAGGCCCGGGGCGGGCGCTGCACGTACTTTTCGGCTGACTAGGTCACGTAGCGCTGCATCGACTGCATCTGCCAGTTGGTCGTCTCCGGCGACGTCTTGCGTCTTGTGGTGCTCGCGGACTGCAGCTAGGACCTCGACCGTAAGCGCGTCCGGCGCCGCTGAAGGCAGCCGGAACGCGAGGATGTCCCTGGTGCAACGCAGAGCCTCGCGCACTTCGTCCGCGACAGGGCCAGTTGTCTTACCCTGGCTAATCCAGATGAAGACGTCGCAGCGAGCGACTTTCTGCATGTACGAGTTTTCCGCGCCAAGCTCATTGGCCGGTGTGTACTCGAAGAGCCAGGGTGCGTAGCCTGAATTACGAAGTTGCTCAAACATGGTTTGACGAGCGTTCTGTAGGTCAGCGGTCATGACGCTGCTGACGAAGACCATTACGGGCGTCTCGCCCGGAACGAAGCCAACGCTCACGGCTTCTAGGCTACGTTGTCACTGCACGAGCACCGCGAAATGCTCGTGGTAGCGCGAAACTTCGACGAAGAGGCTGCCTGTTACAACCGCCATTGAGGTTGGACGCGGGCGATGTCGAGGGTGCGGGTGCCGGGGGTGCCGGGGCCGATGATGGCGTGGTCGAGGACGGCGCGGATGATGGCTTGGCGCCGGTCGATTCCGAGCGTGTCCCATTGGCCGCGGACAAGGGTGCCGTTGCCGGTGAGACCGTTGAGGGCGCTCGTGTCGGTGGCATGGGCGAGGCGGCGTTGGGTGTCGCGGATGCGGGCCTCGATGGGGTTGCGGGCGGCCATCCATTCCCGCGCCGAGACCGCACCCTCGGCATACAACCCAGCGAGCTCGTCCAACCGGACCTGATCCGCAGTGAGAGCATCACCCAGGGCGCCGAGGGCGTCGTCGTCGCGGACTTTGCCGGTCAGGGCGTCGGCCAACTCCACCGAGTCCAGCCGGGTCAGCACGGCTTCGGTGATCAGGTCCTCCACCGGCTCGGCCACCACCGTCAGCTTCCCGCAGCCTCCGTGATCCGGGCCGGACAGGCACACATACCGCAGTCGCCGCCCTCCCGTGCTCGTCTGCCGGCTGGAGGAGAACAAGGTGTTCCCACACTTGCCGCACCGCAACATGCCGGACAACAAGTGGGTGCGCGGTGCCCGCCGGCCCGAGCTGGCGCGGGCAGCGAAGTGCGCCAGGATCTGTTCGCGCTTCTCCGCGGTGATGATCGCATCCCACACCGCGTCCCCGACGATGTCACCGCGATGCTCCCGCAAACCTGCCAGCCGCGCCGAGCACAACATCTGCCGCAGCGTCGGCGTCTGCCAATGCCCCGCGCCCTTGGCGGTGGGCACTCCCGTGGCGTTGCACCAAGAGGCGAGCGACCGTAAGGATTCTCCTGCGAGCAGTCGGTCCACCAACTGGCGGATGATCGCGGCCTCGGACTCGCGGACGGTGATCTTGTCGGCCTCGTGCCCGAACGGGCGCGCGGGACCGTGCGGTAGGCCGTTGGCGGCGTTCTGGTCCATCTTCCGCCGAATACGGGCTGAGCGTCGCCCCGATTCCTTGGCGGCGAACGCGGCGAAGATCCTCGCCATGAACAACCCGTCGTCGTTGCCGAGGTCAATGTCGGCGGTCACCGTCGCGACGTCCCGGACCCCGGCCTTCTCACAGAGGTCGACGAACTCCTCCAGCTCGACGGGGCGCCGGTGCAGGCGGTCGAGGTTGTACACGATCAGCCCATCCCGCGATCCGGCTTTGAGGTCGGCGATCATCCGGGCGTAGGCGGGGCGGGGTTTGCCGGAGTAGGCGGAGATGTCGTTGTCGACATACTCCTCCCCGATCACCCAGCCCCGGTCGGTGGCGAGCTTGCGGCAGTCCTCCAACTGGCGTTGCACCCCGAGCCCTTGACCACCCTGATCAGCGGAAATGCGGGCATACACTGCCGCCGAGCGCACCGGCGCCTTCGAGGTCGTCAGGGGGGTAGTTTAGCGGAATCGCAGCTTCGCCAAATTCGTTGCGCCACCGCTGATCCAGTGGACGATGTGGTGGGCCTCAGTCCACGCTGCTGGGCGTCCGCAGCCCGGAAAACTGCACCCGTGATCGCGGGCCACGAGTGCCCGCCGCTGCTGCGGAGACACCAACCGCTGCTTACGTCCGAGGTTGAGCGGCACCCCGTCGTTGTCAATGGTGACGGTGGTCAGGTCACAGTCACAGGCGATTCGGCGGACACCAGCTGCGGAGATGGGGCCAAGCCAGGGCATCCAACCGGGCGCCACCGGGTTCGTGCCGAACATCGCCTCGTAGGCCCCGCGGTCTGTCTCCGCATGTGTCCGCGCACCCTCGGCCTCAGATTCCGACTCAGCCGCAGGGTCGGCATCAACACCGTCCCCAGCAGCCTCCCCGGCCGCCGCCAGATCCTCGGCCCGGATGAGCAGCGACAGGTGCGGGCGCTCACCGCCCTCTACGGGGCCTTCGCCGCTGTTCAGGTAGCGGCGAAGCACTTCAGTCAAGGCGTCAGCGCGACGGCGGGCCGGGCTGCGCTTGTCCGGGGTACCGTCCTCACTCGGCTGAGGCTTGGACAAGGCAGACAGTGCATTTTGCAGCATCTCCATCGACTCGGCGTCCAGGTTGGCCTTCAGCAGGCCGCGGCCGCCCACGGTGCTGGCGAACAATTCGTTCAGCTCCGTGTTCTCCGCGTCCGGAACACTGCCTTCGGCAGGCTCAAGCATGTGCCGCAGCGCTGCCGCCCGGCGCGCGAGCTCCGCCGGGTTGTCCAAGGCCGCCGCGTCCAGCAGATAGCGCTCACAGGACGGCAACGCCTCGGCCGGCACACCGTCGGGAAGACGCGCAAAGAACCCCGTCACCACCTTGGCATGCGCGGTATTGATCCGCCCCGCAGCCACCGCGTCCGCAGTGGCGGCCAGCTCGGTCAGCGCACGGCCCAGGTGCACGATTCCCGCCGCGGCACCCGGGCTCATGCGAGTCGCGCCCGACAACCACGCCGCCGTGCTCGACGCACCGAGCGTCTTAGCTGCGCCGCGCGTGTCCACGTCATGAACCATCCGCAGGCGCAGAGCTTCCAGCTCGCAGATCCGCTGGCTCAGTTCGGTGGTCGAGGACAACAGCTCGGACTCGCCCAACTTCCACGTCTGCACCCCGGTGGGGTCGACGAGCAGCGTGGTCAGGTCCATGCATAGAACACTAGTTCGAGTCACCGACAGTTTTGCGCGTCGGCGCGGTCCAACGGCTCTCCCTACAGCATCGGCGACAGGCGATACATCAACGGCGGCTACCGAAGAAACGAGAATGCCGATCTGGCAGCCGGATACGCACGGGTGCTGGTGCTCTCACCATTCGGCGGCAGAACACGGCATCCGCTGGACTGGGGCATGCAGCTCGCAACGCAGGTCG
>JAABUU010006496.1_pt1 | contig 12489 bp, 10 predicted proteins | sample 5559301 | NCBI WGS metagenome assembly JAABUU01 (sample SAMN10711884, study PRJNA513360) | rock metagenome | isolation source: Antarctica rocks | place: Antarctica: Victoria Land, Richard Nunatak white
GCATGACTGCTTTGGTGGCAACTGCATAGATGCACCAGGGGGACCAGTGCATGCCTAACATCCCAAAGACTGTGTCCATATCACAGCTGTAGAGAGAAACTACCCGTTGACTAGCTAGACTATTTGTTTGATGGCAACCCTCTTTGACACTACGAGGCAATAATCAACATTTGACAAGATGGGAAAGGAAGGGACAACCAACCAGTAGTAGCTGCCAGTGTTGACTAGGGCCTCAAAGAGCATGGGGAAGAGAGCCAGGCGCAGCACCACCTTGCCTGCCCGCGCAAATGCCAGCTTGTCGATCTTGAGGCCAGCGCGCAAGAGGATGACAGCCAGGCCACCTGTTCTGAGCTTAGTGCCCCACGAAGTGGGTACTTCATGCACCGGATCTGCAGCAGCAAGCCTTGCATAAGAAACAGGGTCCATGACATGCTTGTGACAGCAGGTGTGCGCTGTTTTGAGCCATGAGACATGTTACTTTGTAGCAATTGGTGTTCTTGTTGTTACCAGGAGCTATAGTACATCCCTGGACAATGCTGCTGGTAACTCCAACTGCCAAAACTTTCACAAGACACAGGTGAGCAACAGCAGCAGCAGACTCAGCCGTTGCAGCAAATGCAGACAGTTTTGCATTGGGACACCTATCATTGAAAATTGTTAGAAAGACAAGACTCGGTCATGCAGCCTATGGTGCTCTGTTGTGCATCTGCGAGTTGACAGCCACCAGCAAAGCGCAAAGTGACTGACCTTGTGGGATGTTTCTGAGGATGATGCCGGCCACCAGCATGCCCAGCAGAGGTGGTAGGTTGACTTTATTGGCGGTGAAGCCCCCTATGTGCGCACATACCCACAGCAAGAACAGACCCCAGCCCTCCTTGGGTGGCAGCATTACCTTTCCCAACAGCAGGTACAACGCTGCACGTTACATGTGAAAGCTATAACCAGGGAGATATCAATAGATGGCTGTCAACAAATGCCATTTGTCTGTGAGGTTTCAGCAATTGCATGAAGACTCAATGCAGTATGACGAGTCACCAGAGTGACACGATCAGGAAAAGTCTCAATGTAGTTCTGTCAGACGACAGGCAATAAGCTTGCAACGCCAAACCAGGCTACATGCCCTGCAACAAGTGTGGTGCATGCAATGATACCGAACACTTGGCTGTAAATCTTGATGGCATCATTGTGCACCTACAATACAAAGTACCAATAGGTGACAGTCACCTGCATACAGCACCAATCCCAGCCCGACATAACTTGCTACATCTACAACAGTAGCATAGTGCCGTCTGATGCTGGACAAGATGCTTTCTGCAGCGCGCTTTCGCCTAGTACGTCTGAACTGAAAGGAAGATGCCCTTCTGGAGGGGCCCTCCTGTTCTTCTTGATCATTTGGCAAGTTGGGTGACGTGTTCGTGTGATGCGCTGGTGCATGCTCAGGAATAACCACAATCTTGGACAAATCATCGCTGCCTGCTTGTTGTGCCTGGAGAGCGTGTGTGCTGCTCCTGCAGTGACATTTGCAGTGACTTTCATAAGCCTGAAAGATGCACTTGGTCCCTTCCAAGGCTTCAAAGTTGACCATGGTAAACAGTGGAACATGGCTTGACAAAAATAATAGCAGCAGCACCGTCAGCAGGATGGTAACACTGATCCGAAACCCTACCTTGACAACAGCTGCACGTCGTCAAGCTTCTTGCGTGCGTCAGGTAGGCAATCGGCTGCTTTGACGTCTGCACGTGATCCCGCACGCTGCGACGGCTGTGTTGCACCTGCAGCGTACCAGACGTGCAACAAGTGCTGCTGAAGAAGGTGCAAGCTTGACTTGTCGGTCAACCAATACCTCTTGGCAAGGGAGGTCTGCTCTGCGTCATGTGCTTGCGGACGCCATCTGCGCGAGGATTTCAGCGATAGTGAGACGCTCTCATGGCCACCTAATGGCTTGCGCATGCGTTCGTTTGCGCACGAAGCTTCAAGTCCATGCAAGGATGCTGCACGTGCCAGAACTGGTTGCCAGAAGAAGAAGCTGATGCAGAAGCGTCTGTGAAACTCACGACATGCCGCAAACGTTATTAGCCTAACAATGTCTTCGACTTTGGACAACAGTTGCCTGGACGTTGGCTAAGCCCTTATGTCGCCACAGTCTTGGCACGGATTGTCTCATAAGAACGCCTGGAGCGATGTCGGCGATAGCTATTCCAAGCTTGCCCAGAGAAGCGAGAAAAATGACAAGCCAAGTTCATCGCTAGCGTACGGGCCGCTGAGCCGCTTGCCTGCCGGTGTTGTGTCAAGAGCAAAGCCCAAAGGGGCAGGGAGTTTTCAGTTGCAAGTGAGTTTTACAAGAGAGTTTGTGCTATTCTACGCTGTGTGGATGTGACTGAAGGCTGTGTCGCAGAGCGACTGGAGTCTCTCTACAGATGCTTCAGGGCTCAGTTCATACGGCACAGAGGTCACAGAGAGATATAAGTCACCACCTGCTGGCGCCAGACCTGCGGTGTGTTCTTGTAGCAACTGTCATCGTCTTGCTGTGCACTCTCCAACACCTCATTTCAACATGCCAGGTGTCACAGTCGCAAAAGGGCAAGTCATCCAACTTTCCAAAGGAGACATATCCAGCAGATTACAGGTTTTAGTCATTGTTAGCTAAAGGCAGCAAACCTGGGTGATGCAGTGATGCTTACTGCCCTCAACCCTTATGTTCAGGACATACAAACAGATAGACTTTGATGCTGTGCGCCTGGCAGGCTGCACAAAACCAGCAAGAGCTCCGCGTCCTGCAGATTCAGGCATTGTTCTGGGGACATCTTCCTGTAGCAGCTCGACTCTACAGGCTCATGCAGCTGCAGCTGCTGCATTGCCCAAGCAGGTCTGCCAGTTTCAATGCAAAGCATAATAATGCCTTTTGACTTTGCCTGCAAAAGGTCTGAGTCTGGTGGCGGCGTTTGCACCTGCCTCCTGCCAAGCTTGCTGCTACAACCATCTGCTAGAGTGTTGCCTAACACAATCAAACTTTCGAGATGCTGAGCTACTTGTGCTGACTCTAAGCTGACTCAAATTCTGTGTCACAGGCATCCCTCAGATCGCCTTTGACGGACGGAACAATGCGAGATTCGGCTGGCATTACTTTGCCTGTATATAACATCATTACTGGAGAAGCACCAAAGCACAATGACAAAGCCAAGTACTGGAGTGGCCAGAATATGGACTACCGCAGAAGGCGCTAGTCACCACCGTGATTTTGGTTTTGTATTGTGCTGCTTGAAATGTCCTGCTTGTGACGTCCTATATGTAAGTCTAGGACTACATTGATGTATCACATTGCCCTCAGATATCTATAAAAAGAACACGCACGTTGTTACAATCATGGGAAAGTCCGCATGCATAAGCAAGATTGATGGTCTAGACCAGGCGAAGAGGCACTGATGATGCCTCATATAGAACATAACCTGGCACATGTTGAGTAGATCATAGCGGCTGAGTACAAGTCCTTATTTGTCATGCTCCTCAAGCAAGGCTCTTTTGCTGCATGTACTGCTGCACAACTTTCTCTACAGTGTCAACAATTGCCTGCATGCCAGGCAAGCCTTCAGCGTCGGCATGTCAGACCGTTGAATTCAAATGGTGAGTTCAAGTGCAATGCACACAATTGCAAATGCCTGAGTTACTAACGCCTTAGTATCAAACAAGACGATTTGCCAAGACCAGCAGTATCATGATGATATTGCTTGCCGCATGCTTGCACACTACGCGTGGTTGATTGACACAAGTAGAAATAGGTCACCTGTGTCTGAGCTTCAATCTCCAGATTGACAGTGTCGCCCTCCTGCTTGTTCCCCAGGACAGTCACCCGGAGGGTCTCTGGTATCAGATATATCGTAAACCAGTCCTCGCCAACTTCGCCAACCTGTAAGCATTCAAAAAGCAGCATATCAGTACTTCTGGATTGACATGACGCCACATATGTGTCAGGTAACACTGCCTGATTACTTACCGTCAGACTGCAGCCATCAACAGCAATAAATCCCTTGGCCAAAATGTATCTCATCCACTGCTTGGGTACCTGCAGCACACAACCTATCCACACATTGTTCTGGTACCGAAGCGCAAGAGGCAGTGCTTTGTGTGCATAAATCCACTGAGTCTGAATTCTGCCAAAGTAGAGTGCCATCTGCAGATACTTTGATATGCAGGCAGGGATGTACAATGCAAGCAGACACTAGCTGAGCACACCTGGAAAGTGATGCGCTTGTTGTTTTCAGTATTTTCAATCTTTTGGACTTGTGCTGTAGTGTGAACATGTCCGGAAACATGATGACCGCCTATCTCATCGCCCACCTTAGCTGATCTGCAGATGCATAACTGAGTTAGACTTCAAGAATCCTGCCAGTGTGCTTTCTAATCCAATGTTCACAGTGGCGGGAGCTGACTATGTGGGCAAGCTGTGCAGCCTGATGCAATGTTCACTCCCTAAGTAAACAAATTGCTCGACACCAGGTGCAATGCAATGTGTTGAAATGGACTTGGCATACCTCTCAAAGTTGACTTCACTTCCGTTCTGAAGCTGACCAAGATTGGTTGCTCGCAATGTCTCCATGATAATATCAAAGCTAAGTGTGTCACTATTTTGGTTAGTAACCTACACAGCCACCACTGCTGATTGCTGATGACTGCCTGTTGCAGAGACAGTGATGCAGCACAATGATGCACAACTCACTGTGAGGCATGTGCCGTTAATGGCCACGCTTGCACCAGTCTGTATTGCATCTGTTTTGCCAGCGGGGAACTGAACTTGTATCGTGGAGAAGTCATTCTGCTTCTTGACCTGCTGCACACAAGCTTTGCCCTGAACAATACCTGCAGCGCAGGAAGGTGCCTTGTTGAAATTTGGCAATCACTTGCAAATAGCCTTCATCAGCAATATCTCACCTGTGAATAATGAATGGACCTTAAGCTGCTTCCTGCGCTGTAGGACAGTTCTGTTTGGTGCCTGAAGAAGAGCAAGGCTGCCAAGCTGGCATGCTGCATGCGTGTGAGGCTGACTGACTGAGTGTCCTGTGCTCACCAGGTGCGTGTTGCAACAGCTGGCTTACAACACAGTGTCCATACAGCCAGCAAGTGAGACAAAGTCAAGTACCTGCCTGCTGTATTTGCAAACATATAACTGTTCATGGTATGGTCGGCGTGTCAGTAGTTTAGAAGCTTGCTAGCTTAAGCGATATCGCTGACCTTGTGTATCTGAGGTCACAGCAGCCGATGATGTGTTGTCGTATTCAACGAATCTGAGTCAGCTGCGATGAGGAGCAGTGTCTGCCAGGCTCAGGAGACCATGCAGCTGTCCTGTCATGTATGAGCCGGCAGTTCTAGACGCACTGCGCGGGTGTGTCGTCAGTGTCTCGAACCGTTTCATCTTCTGCTCAGCTGACTTCAAGTTGACTTTTGTCTTCAGCTGATCTTTAACAATTTAATATGCCCACAGGTGCGCTAAGGCTCGACGGGACGACATTTTTGCGGATTACTTAGTCTCCTCTGCTTCCGTTGCTTGCCGTTTGAGGGTGTGGTGGCGCACAAACTCGGGCAGTATGATTCCGCCCTTACAGTCTTTGGTCAAGTATGACAACGCTGTGCTAGTCAGCAGCACAAAAGAGAAGAAAGTCAAGGACAAGCTCCTGAAGGTGACATCATCGTCTTGATGGGTGACAGACTGTGTGTGGAGCTGCGATTTGAACTACTTGCTGGTCTATGTTATGCAGTCAGGCGGTCTGTTGCCTGGGGAGCAGAAGTCTGAAGTCCCACAAACCGAGGATATTCTTAATTCTATCCTTCCTCCAAGGTCAGGCTTCTATGTGTTGATGGCATGCAAGAAGTTGTATGCTTTGGCTCACCTGCCCCGTGATACAGGGAGTGGACAGAAGACAGTCAGCTTTGGGTGCAATATGTTTCAAGTACGCCAGCCACCAGATTAGATGTAATCACTCTTCAGGAAAAGCTTGATCAACAGCTTCAGCAACGACAGGTTTGTATATGCACACTCTGTTTTGTTGTCATTTATGCTCTCCAAGCTGCTTTGTGCCCCCTGCTGTCTATCACCTGGGAATGTGCTTAGGCAAGAGAAACTGGCATCTGCCCTGTCAGAGAAGAGCTCTATGCTCAGTGCTTTGACGAGCTGATCAGAGAGGTCACCATCAACTGTGCTGAGCGTGGCCTTCTACTCTTAAGAGTCAGGGATGAGATGCATATGACCATTGCAGCTTATCAGGTGTTGACCAGTTCACAGCTGCAACAAGCCATGTCGGCTCCTGTGGTCAAGCTGAGCCTTGCTTGCGCTCAAAGCGTATGAATCAATCAGTAGATTTCTAGATGTGCTGTTGATGCAGACACTGTACGAGAGTAGCATTGCGTTTGGCATGAGGAAAGCTTTGCAGACAGAGCAGGGCAAGGGGGACATGGAGGGGCGCATTGGCACTCTAGAGGCTGAGACCAAGGACTTTGAGCGACAGGTGATGCAACACACCTGTGTACCAACTGTACAAATAGTCGTGCGTGCTGCCTGCTGGTTGTGAGTGCGACAGCCTTGTATGCTACACATGATGACTGCGCAGACATGTGGCTCAATAGCTTTTATTGGTTCAGGTAGCAGAATGGAAGCTGAAATGTGAAGCAATTGAGAAGCGAGAGGCTGAAAGACGAGAGGCAGATGCCAAAAAGCACAAAGAAGAAGTGGCCTTCTTGGAGAACCATGGTAAGACCTGCCAGCGAGTATACAGTTCTGTAGCCAGCAAAGCTGCCGACAATAATGCAGAAGCTGCCAACAATAATCAATTTGAACATCAGCTGCAAGCAATGGCATTGTGCCAATGTAAGAGCTGCTTGCGCACTGCTGGCTGTACGTCTGTACGTCTGAGAATGCCGGTTGTGTGCTATGCAGCCAAGCAACTCAAGCAGCAGCTGGAGACTTTCTTTGCACCCAAGAAGTGATGTGACGTCCAGCTTTGCTACTTGCTTCTGTGGTTCAGGTAGCTTGTACGTGCTTGCAATGTTCCCTGGCAGCATCATATGCGAAAGCAGGCACAGTTACACCTTTATTGTGTCACCGGCTGCAAACCTTTGTATCAGTTCATTGAATTTGTCTGGCATCTCTACGTACAGCCAGTGCCCAGCATCAAAGTACACCTGCAGCACCACACTGCAGGTCACCACCACCATCAACTTCTCCTGACAATTGCAGACTGTATGCAACCTGCAGCTTGCAGCCCTGATGTAACGAAGCAGCTTGCCCAAATACATTGCAAGTGAAACAGCTGTTATCATACAGTATACATTGCAAGGATAGACACATTACCTGTTCGCATCTGGGGACATTCTCCCCAACATATGCCACGCCCTTCGCATTGAAGCACATGGTCTTGCTGCCCACCAGGTTGAGACAGGGTATGCTGATTCTAGGCAAAACAGATCTCCAGTCGGCCTGCGGTGCAGGCATGTTCATCACGCGAAACGGGCACACCTGTTTGCAACAGTTGAGCTGCAGTCACCTGTAGTGCACATTGCTTCACTCGCTCACAGATGTATTTTCCCCTAGGGTTTTGATGTGCTTAAAGTCAATGTGAACAACTTCAAGCCAGCGCAATTTATGAACAAGGCGTCTTTTTGCCTTAAACTCAGCAGAATAAAAGCTTCTTAGGCAGCCTATCATCAGCCATGCGCCCTTGGTGCCTTAATTAGCGCTAGCTGGCTGAGCCTTCTAAACTTCAGCACAGAAATGAAGGTGGGCTGGTCAAGATGTTCTCTCCTGATGAGATCACTGTTTTTACGATCACTCAGAGTGTTACCACAGATGGCAAGAAGACACTTATTTGGATTACTTCCAACTGCTTAGTGCAACCCATATGCATAGTAGCAGCTTGAGGGTAGCGGATGCTGATGTGCATACTTGATCCAGAGACAGCTTCATGATAAAAAGACCGCAACAGCTGGCACAATGGTGACGACAGCAGAGTTGACACCTTACAGGAGATACGCACCTGTGTATGGTCTGCCATGAGCTTGCCTAAAGCAGAAGCATCAGCTTTGAGAGTTTCTGAGATCAAGTGCTCTGTGGTCTTCTGCGGACTGGGTTGGCTCAGGCATGCGTCATTGTTGCCCAAAGCCACTGCCCTGAAATCATATTTCAGGGTCATCTGCAACCTTGCCAAGGACACAGCGTCATAACAACCTGTGCTGCCCAAGTTCCAGTCTTCAGCCAAATTCTGCATGCAGCATGACGTGAAAATCACTGCTTCGCTTGCTTTTGAGTCTTGCCATGCGTTTACTGCAGCTGCTGTTGTGCCCATGGGGACAAATTCACAAACTGAAATGCACAGAATTTCTGCAAACATGCCATTGACTTTGCATGAGGCCTGTCTTCTGATACCACATTCATGTCTGAAAAGACAAGTCAGGCCCTCTGGCATATGCGTCAGCAACTTATGGTTTTGTGGATCTCAACCTGGTTGTCAACAAGGCAGTCAGGCAGCAACAGGCATATACTGTGTAGCACTGTAGTCGAATATGCACCTGAAGAGGAGCCTGGTCTACAAACACAGCTCGTGCAATGCGGTCTTCACCAAACAATTCAATGTAGGACCAGATGGTGCTAGCTCCCATGCTGGTTCCCACCACAGTCACCTCCTGCACTACTGCTTGTGTTATGCTGGAGATCACATACACAGGCTGCTACCCTCAGTTGTGTGCTCACGCCTGTAAGATGAGTGTACAAGATTTGGCTGACAACAAGTTGCTGTGCACCCAGATCAAATGCTGCAGATGGCTAATGAAGGCCAACATGTCAAGAATAGGCTGGGGCTACACTGTGTCTAAAGGAGAATACCTGAAGTTTCAGAGTCTGCAAGAAGTCATGCAAGTCTGCCGCCAAACGTGCCACTCGATGTCCCTGCAATGCAGCATCACAGAGTTGATTGCTGCACCTGACTGACGTGCACATGAGAATGCAATCTGGGCACACCCTTACCCATTCTGGTTTGTCCGAGTCACCATGGAAGCGGGCATCATACCGATATACCTGGCAGGTTCTCCCTACAGCCTGCAAACAGCGTCGTTCTGTCATAAGCAGATGCTGCTTCAAAGCTTGCTACTCTTAACCTAACCTCCGCATTGCAGTCAAAATAACGCCTGCTGCCGCTCCAGCCTAAACAGAAGCGCATTTGGTCAACGTGCTGATCAGTTCTGCGTGGCTTGCAGACGCAGCTATGAGTCGAACCATGAATAAAAACAACAACAGGGCCCTTTACGCCGTGTCTTTCATAGGCAAGCTTGACACCATCGCCCGTAACGACGTGCTGAGCAGACACTTCTGACATAGATCGTCCACAGAGCATGCACGTCTGTTGCAATCTCAGCCTCCCCGTCGTGACGGAAAGCAAGCTTGTAAACTTCTCGAAGTGTATGCAAGACACAGCGCGTGGCAAAGCTAGCGCTGCCGGCTCAGTGATCGCTTTGACCTATCGCGGTCAAGCGTTACGATGGCCGTTGACTAAGGCTGCAACAGTCAAAAGGCATCTTGAAGGACCTGTGCATGCTCGTGCCGTGTCCTGATCTCGCAGCGATTGCACGGAATGGCTGCGTTTGGATGCCAGAGCAGTCGTGGCCATGCCTCGACCCGTAACGCATATGCAGGTGTCCGGTCAGCCGTGAGTGCGCATGGACTGACGCACAGGTCCCTCGGCCGCGGTATTTCTTTTGCATATGTCTTCGCTTCGGTTATTTTTTTCATCTGCTCCTAGAAACATGCACCAGTCTTTGATAAGCTACTGAAGCAGGTGTGATGTGCTCACAGCAAGAAGTCTGTCTGGTTCAAGCCAAAGACAACATGTCTGCCAGGTGTGCAGGCAGCTCACATGCGATGCTGTCTGCAAGTGTGGCCATATCCTGAGCACACATAACAGACATACTGACAAGTGCGCATGTGATCTGCTGCAGAGCAAGTGTAGGCTGCAAAGAAAGCTCGTCAAGAAGCAGGTTGCAGCAGCTCTAGCCTCTCATCAAGATGTGCCAACAAGCAGCAGCAATGGCAGCGGCGGTGGCAAGCCACGTGTTATGGTCATTGGTGAGGACCCTGCATCACTGACCACAATGTTCTGATATACCCAGCACAAAGTCACAGCTTTCAATTAAAATAATTCCTGCACACCCAGTCACAGCAGGTGCCAACTGATGTTTTGATAATGAGCAATCAGCTGTGTTCATCTCCAATGTCATGCATTGCAGCTTTTTTGATGGTGTTGCTGGACAGGTGGAGATGGCTACTGTGGCTGGGCCACTGCTCTGCACCTTTCAGCTCGAGGCTACCCAGTGTGCATTGTGGACAACCTGGTCCGACGGCAGTATGACCTGCAGCTTGGACTGGACACCTTGACCCCCATAGCTTCTGCCCACCAGCGTGTCAAAGCGTAAGTATACAATCGTTGATGGTCAAGGCAGCAGGGGCTATTTGTCTGTGATACTGCGATATGCCTGGTATGCTTGATGGTGGACACAGTGGCATTCTGCTTGCTCAGCGGTAGACACGAGGTAGACAAGGATAGCGTGCATTCCATACAGGATTTGCAGCTGACGTCAATGTGACATGACATGCATCCAGCATGCGTCTGTTTGCATGCTGTCATAGCACTGAGACAGGTGTGATGATCACCGGCCAGTCTTCCCTCCTTGCAATCTGCTGCCTCACTCCTGCCTCTCTCCTGCAGGTGGGGAGAGATCTCAGGCAATCATATTGATCTCCAAATCGGGGATGTGTGTGACTGGGAATTCCTAGAGGATGTGTTCATCGGCTTCAAACCAGATGCGGTTGTGCACTTTGGGGAGCAGAGGAGTGCCCCCTACTCCATGATTGACAGGGCACGTGCTGTCTACACCCAGCACAACAATGTCATTGGAACCATCAATGTCATGTTTGCCATCAAGGTAGGTGCTGTGATGATGCATATCATTTCACAATATACAGTCAATTTGTCAAAGCATACCTGCTGCACTGAGGCAGCTGTTGGCAGGACGCACATCATGACCCTCGTCTGTCAAGACATCATGCAGTCTGCAGCGCATATTCAGCAGACAGCATCTGGAGACTTGTTTTTGGATACAAACACACCTGGGGAAAGTGCATACATGTCATCTGCAGTGGCATACTGGACCTACTCCAGCACAGTTGATGCCCATATGAGACATGCATCCATGAACAAGATAGTGGGCCAGTGGCCCCCATGATCATGCATAGTGGCCCCCATGATCATGCATAGTAAGCAAATGGCGCACTGCAGGAGCTAGCACCAGAGTGTCACCTGGTGAAGCTGGGAACCATGGGGGAGTACGGCACCCCCAACATTGACATTGAGGAGGGCTTCATCACCATCAATCACAAGGGCCGCACTGACACCCTACCCTTCCCCAAGCAGGTGCAATTCCGCTTTTACATTTGGGATGTGACTCACTACATGTGGTTCCATCACAGAGCTTCTATGTCTCAAAGCAGCCTCATGCAATGCAGTGCAGCATTCACTGTCCAAGCTGAACAGACTGTATTAGCACTGGCGTTCTGACTCTATGTCAGCAAAGCTGATTGGCGTAATCAGCATAGAATGTGGCTATCGGCACAGCTTTGTACAGTATTGTCTGTACGTCATGTGATGTGCTTTGAACACTGGTAGTGTGCTTTAGCAAAGCCTGCACTGTCTGAGCCTGGCTAGCCATCTTTGCTGTCACTGTCCTGCTGGTGGACTGATGTCACCATTGCCCTAGCAGGCATAATGCTGAACACGGCCTTTGTTGCAGGCCAGCAGTTTCTACCATTTGTCCAAGGTGCATGACAGTCACAACATTCACTTTGCCACCAAAACCTGGAAGCTAGCTGCTACTGACCTCAATCAGGTGTGATTACTTGGATTCTCACTCTCAAGCATGCACTGTCAATGGCAACCACAACTCATTATCTGCACTGTCAACGCTCTCAGCTCATGACAACCTCTTTTGTGCTTGCCTGTCAGGTCGTGTCAAGTTATGTAAACATAGACCTGCTTGACAAGAAGTGCTGATGTTTGCTGGTTGCTTGTGTATATTGACACCTTGTGGGCGGCGCAGGGCATTGTGTATGGAGTAAAGACAGAGGAGACTGATGCGGACCGCAGGCTGGTCAATCGCTTTGACTATGATGGTGTCTTTGGCACAGCCCTGAACAGGTTTGTAGTACAAGCTGCAGTGGGACACCCCTTAACAGTGTACGGCAAGGGGGGCCAGACCAGAGGCTTCCTGGATATCAGGGATACGGTGAGTGTCGCTGCTTTACCATGCTGCCTATAAAGACATCAAGCTGAGTCACCTTTGGCAGGTGTAGAAGGAGTGTATCCTGTAATCCTTCAGTGCACTGCCTTGTGGTGCGCTGCGCTGCGCTGTGCTGTGCTGTGCTGTGCTGTGCTGTGCTGTGCTGTGCTGTGCTCGCTC
>JAABUU010006497.1_pt1 | contig 12489 bp, 5 predicted proteins | sample 5559301 | NCBI WGS metagenome assembly JAABUU01 (sample SAMN10711884, study PRJNA513360) | rock metagenome | isolation source: Antarctica rocks | place: Antarctica: Victoria Land, Richard Nunatak white
AAGACTTTAACAATATTTTATAGATCTTCTTTTATCAATTATCTTTTCATAAGAATGAATCATTGATTGTAGTTTTTGTAAATAAGAATTGAGATAAATCATTGCTTTATAAAGAAGTTGTTGAAGTTCATGATGATAATAGTTGACATGTAGTATAAGAAGTGAATAAAGTAAAATAATAATGTATATATTGAAGATAATATAAGTAAAACAAATAGAAAGCTTTTGTATCTTTTGTTTTGTGAAATAATAGTGCTTATTTATCTCAATAATTTATATTAAGCTGCTGAAGAACAGTGCTTTCTGAGTAATTATAAATGTTAATTTTTGCTGAGATCAATTCTCTATAAATCTTTCAAGTTAAACATACTTAACTACTGCAGAACAATGTTTTCTGAGTAACTATAAGTGCTGATTTTTGCTGAAACTAATTTTCTGTAAATCTTCTAAGTTAAATGTACTTAACTGCTGCAGAATGCTGATTCTGCTAAAATCAGATTTATTATGAATCTTAATAGTTAATGTATACAGCTGTCATCAGTATGCTGATTCTGTTAAAGTCAGATTTATTATGAACCTCAATAATTAGTGATACTGCTAAAGCTAAATTAATTATGAATCTCAAAAGCTGATATACTTAACTATCATTACACTAGAAGTATACACTTTCTCTGAGAAGCTTTTTGCTAATTTAAGCTTATAATTTATTAAAAGAAATGAATATTTATGCTATATTATGCTGTTTAGTGAAATCTTTAAATTATGTTGTCTATGAGTATATCTTGATTAAGAGAGTTACAGAAGAAGTAAAAAGAACATTGACTGTAGTTAATGTAAATAAACTCTTCACTTAGTCTCTGATATTAGTTCTATTTTGCTTCATAGAAGCAGCTAGAACACTGCTTCTTAACAATAAATAATTGATAATTATTTTAATGAAACACTATTAATACTATTAAATTGTTACTGTCAGATAAAATTAAAAGATAAAATGCTGTCTTATTAAAAGAATGAAAAGTCTTAACTATATAGTTATTTAACTATTACATCATAAGAGTAGACAGACAGAAGCAATTTTTTATAATGATGAATAAAGTAAGAATAAATATTTAAATGAAAAGAAATAATAAAAGGTCATTACAGCAAGAAAAGATTATAATGATGAATTAATATAATAAGAAAAAGAAAGATATCAGTGTTATAACAGTTACTACTAATTACTGTTTAAATATGTTGAGCTTACAATGATAAACTATTTAATAAATTAATATTTGTTCATTCATTCTGTCTATAAATTCTCTGTTAACAAAAACATTTTATTGTCATAAACTTAATACACAACACAAATCAGATAACATAATTATTGTATAATTTTATGATTTGAAACAAACAAGAAGACTAAGTATTTAAAGTATATATCTTAACTGCTTAAAAGAATAACAATATTGTTGCTGCAGAACTGTATTAAATAAATAATTTTCTTTATTATTATTATTATTAATTATTTTACTATTTTACTTTTAAATCAAAGCATAATGTCAGAATTGCTGATATCTTCATTATATACTTATTAACAACTTTATCAATAAATAATGTACTGTTCAGAAGACATTTTCTGATTTTAAGACTGATAAATAAAAAATTAATTATTTTCTTTATAAAGTTTACTTTTTTTACATCATTCAGAAAGTTTTCATCAATGAGATTTATTCAAAAGTATATAAGCATCTTTTTGCTGCATTATATCATTGAAAGATTAAGACTGAATATAAAAATTTAATAAATGTAGTTATTAATGTTGCTTTAAAATAATAATAAATGTTAAAAGTGAGCATCACACTAATAGCACAGCTATTATAAGTTATATATTTAACACTCTCTTTAACTCACAATTGACTCATGATTGATTCACAGATATAAAGAGTGTACATAGACAGTAATTTAAATTTGCAACCTTTGAGCTTACTTTCTTATCATGAACTTAAATCACTGATAAGATAATCTAGACACATATCTCTCTGAGATTTTAGATAAGTTGTAATCACTGCATTAATCTGAGCTCATAATCTGTTAAAAGTGAGCATTACACTAATAGTACAGCTATTGTGAGTTATATATCTAACAATAAACTTATATTATAAAGAAATAATGAAACACTTAAAGAAACTAAGCAAACTATATATATTGTTACAGCAGTTTTCTTCTTTAAATTTTATTTATAAATGCAGTGAAGAACTGACATACTTTTTTGAAATATAAAGTTAAAGTAAATATAATTAAGTAATTATTTTATGATATTATTCAGCATTTCATTAACATTGCAGTGATATAAAATAGAAAAGTGAACAAGAAAAAAGTTAAATTTTATATAAAATACTTTGTTGACACTATCTTTTAATCAGAAATAAAGAAGCTTTTTTATTTTATATAATTTTTTATTTTTTATAAAAAAGTAATAAAACAATAACTGTTAAATAATAAGATGAATCTTTAATCTTTAAAGAATAATTTTAACTATAATTTTTTTTTAATAATATAATTTTTCTTGTCAGCATATTCAACAGCAGAAGAAGCTTTTAAAATTTTTTTTAATAAAGAATGTTTAAAATCATTATATTTTTATGTTCAAAGACTATAACTTTAAAATCTACAAAGAAATGATTATTTTCTATTTAAATAAGAAAATCTACAAGAAAATTAATGTCTTAAGTAAACAATAATTAAAGATGAATCTTTTTTTTAATGTAAATAACATATTAATTTTTCTTTTAAATATAAGAAATTCTTAACAATCTTCTTATACAGTATTATAGACTTAAAGAATTTGTTTAAAGTTTTTTTAAAGATATAAAAGTCATTTTATTTAAGAGATAAATAGAAATGCTAAAAACTATAATGAGATTTATATAAAAATAAAAAGTGAAAAAGCTGTTAAGAATTACTCTAAAACTTTTATAATTATAAATAGAAAAAACACTTACAATTGAGAATTTAAGAGACTATAAAATGAATGATTAAGAAATAAAGAGTTGATGTTAAGATAGAGATAAAATGAAGAAATTTACAAATAAATATTAATAATTTTGAAGAGTTAGAGAGATAGAGAGATGATGAACAACATTGTAAAGAATGAGAAAGAGAATAGTAAGATGTAAAGAATGATGATGAGAACAGTAAAGATGCAGAGAATAAAAAAAAGATAGTAAATTTATAGCTGCATAGTAATTTTATATTATTTACATTATTAAGCACTTGATTTGTGATGACAGTGAGATTTTCTTTTACATGAACAAATTACTATGATTATTAAATCTAATTAAAACATACATTAATCTAAGACTACTGTAAATTGTATAGAGTAAAATACTAGTTGGGGGCAGAATAGAAACACCCTACTACAGCGCGTCACTAGCGTCAGGGACCATTAGTACTAGTACCAACGCGCAGGATGGGCCTCGTTAAAGTACCGTATGTCAATACTTGAGGGGACAGTGAACATGGACTCGGTGGGAGAGACCGGAGATCCATTCGCCATTCCAGACCTGTGGAGGAAGTCGACCCTTCCCGGAAGTGGTTTCGAGGATCCGGAACATGTCTCTATTGCGCTTGACGACATTGGTAGGCGTTTCTGCACGTTTTGGCGTGAGGCAGGATTGATCAACATGGCCAGGCTCTCTCGAAAGTGTTCCTACGCGCTTCCCACCTCTCAAAGATTGTCAACTCGAGTATACAGATCCTTTTCGTCTCGGTCCTCCTAAAACCAATGACATTCTTGCCGAGTCGGTGGAGTCGTCGGATACAGAACATGACGAACCCCAGATAGATCAAGAAGAAGACATATGGGGCTTTGGAGACTCTATAGAGCCTCAGGGGAAAGAGATCATCCATAGGAGCTGGGACACCTTCGGAGACAATGCTGGTGGGGAGCCTTGCTCTGCCTACATCTCCGAGGGGCGCCCGGAAGTGTTCGATGCGGCACTACGGTTGCAGAGCAGGAACACCTCGGGCAAGGACACACCTTCCAGCGTCGTTCAGTACAGGCTTCTCATCAATGTATGCTATCAATTGGCCAACTAATATGGAAGTATCGACTGAGTGGTCCTCAAGTGCCTGTTTAGCCTAGCGCTGGGCAATAGCTCTGTACTCTTCCGCTACCAGGATGTGAATGAAGGCTTCCAGCCGGCCGTTCCAAACTTCAAAGTATCTGGATATTCTTTGCAGACCATGAAGAGGTATATGTTCCTGCGCACACGAGACATCTGATACTATTTGCTAACGGACACAGCCTTACTGCCCGATTCATCGAATACGGCAATGTTACGAGAAACCTGAAGTGTTTTGTGAACAGAGTATATACATCAAAGTATCAAGCCTATTTCAATTTTCTATTGTCAGATACTAGGGACAGGCTCACAGAATCTTGCAGGTCTTCACAGTCTGTCCTTGTTTCCTTGGCAGATACTGTCTCCACTACCTTATCCGCGTTACAAGGCAGGCTCAGTAACTCTCCAGCCTCATTTCAAAGTCTTCTTCAACTGCAATCGCTGTGCAATGATCACGGCCTCATTCTCAAATGTATCGATGAGATTGTCTCGATTGTGGTTAAAACCAAAAGTGACGATGACCTATTGTCAACATTATTCGAGTTCGTACAGCAGCGCGAGTACACAAGTCCTTGGCTTCGGCAGATACTTCTGGAGATATTCGCACGTGTCTCACAGCCGTTGCTTGAATTTTTCACGGAATGGATTGGACTACGCAGAGAACTTCAATCTTGTTCTCTGCTGAAGGGGAAGACAAGGAGCTTTGTAACTATTGACATCAAGCCCTGGGTCGATGAAGCCGGTTTGAAGACGAGTAGGCCGGACTACGTCTTTGATTGCTCCAAAGTCCCGCGCTTTATCTTGAATGAAGATGCGCATATGATTTTCGAAACCGGCAAGAGCTTGCGGCTCTTACAGTCACACGATCCAGACCACCCGCTATCGAGACTGGAAACTTCTCCGGATTCTGGAACTCCACAACTTGAGTGGAAATTTTCTTGGACCGACATAGAGAGGACCATCGGTCGAGCCAAAAGATACGAGCGTAGCATAGCGGCAGCGATCAACAGGTATTCCATCCATGGGCACAGACCCGAGGAGATTTCGGTCAATGACAATGCGCTGAGTGTCCAGACTTTTGACGTGTTTGGGAAGAGTGAGGAGGATCTTGAGAGATACATTGCGGCTTCTAGTGCAACCTTGGAAGAGGAGATCCCCGCCATCCCAGATCTGACTAATAGTCGTGATCTTCATAGCCTGATATTGCGAACAGCGGCTAGTACTGCTGTGCAGGGTCTTGACGGTGCCTCAACATTCGCTCCACCACTCTCATTAGTGTCACAACTATCGTTCGGTCCTATCCTCTCCGCACAAGCACGTCTTGTCAACTCGGCATGTGTAAGGCTTCTTTTCAAGGGACATCATCTCAGGTCACATTTATCTTTACAACGACGTTTTCATTTGATCACCGATGGAGTTTTTGCTTCTCGGATCTCTCATGCCCTTTTTGACCCGGACATGAGAACGACCGAGCGCAGCCAGACGCTGGTACGTACTGGTGCAGGATTGGGTCTTAGGCTTGGTAGTCGCGAAAACTGGCCGCCAGCGAGCTCCGAGCTCCGGCTCGCTCTCATGGGCATCCTCACAGAATGCTACCATTCCTCACCCGGAAAAGAAGACACAGGCGGCACTTTGCGTCACAAAGAAGAGCTCCCTGGAGGCCTTAGTTTTGCGGTACGCAATATCTCTGAGGAAGAGCTGGAAAAGTGTATGGATCCCCATAGTCTCGAGGCGCTAGACTTTCTGCGACTTCAGTATAAGCCACCACCGCCACTTGAAGTCATCATTACGCCCCCTTGCCTGTTCAAATATGATCGACTGTTCAAGCATCTTTTACGTGTCATGCGGATGAGTTATGTAGTCACTCAGCTTTTCAAGGACGCCGCAGATCGTACGTCGCGTTGGCAGGGCGTTGATGCTGTGGCTGAGAAGTTTCGAATCGAAGCCCACCATTTTGTCCTCAGTGTGAGTGGGTACTTCTTCGAGATAGGTGTCGGCGTTGCGTGGCAGAAGTTTGAGGACAAGCTTGACGAAATTGAGAGCTGTATCGACAGCGAGGACGCAGAAGGATCGTTAGGTGATACGGAAGGGCTGCATAAGCTGCAAGAATATCATGAGCGTGTACTGGACCGGATATTGTTCGCAACCCTTCTTCGCAATCGGCAAGAACAAGTCTTAAAACTCCTGGAAGACATCTTTACTCTCATATTGACGTTTGCGCGGTACTACAGAGCCCGAGCTTCTTTGAAAAGGAAAGAACCCGAAGACGAGGAAATCAAGCAGATCTACACTAAGTTTCGAAAAAAGATCGGCGTGTTCATCAGTGTTTGTAGGGGCTTGACCGAGAAGAAGGGTTATGGAGCTAAAGCGACAGTTGTACTGGAGGGTGAGCATGGGCTCTTTGGAAGCGAAGAGCTGAATGAGGATGGCGAGAACAGTATCGGACAACTCCTGTTGAGATTGGAGATGACGGATTACTATTCGCGGGACCTCTAGCAAGAGGTATAACAATCACGTAAGAGTCTATCCTACATTAGATTGATTGGAGGACCAATTGTCGAGATGCACGTATGGCTGTCGCGTTGGTGAGAGTGAATACCTACCTACCTTACCGACTGGAGATTGCCCTAAATATGATGTAAGCTCGCATAAGAAAGGTACAAATATCTCGGGAACATACACCCGGTTCCCGCCTGCACCAAACACAAGCCATGGCTTCAAGACGAGCCCTCCTAAGAATCTCAACCAGGGCATTACTATCACCTCGCCCATTCCTACGGCGATATGACCTGACACGAAGCATCTCGACATGTAACCAGCCAACAACACCGAAGCACAATCCCTCAAGCCAGATTCGATGGCATTCCAAACCGGCACTGCAGTCTAAACCCTACAGCTTCGACGAAGTCTGTCTCTCTTACAGTTCTATCTCTTACCTGAAGAAACAGCTAACCTTTCTTCGCAAAAGATCAAAGCACTAGTCGAGCACGCATCCGAAGACCGCATCCTCATCGGTACTTCCTCTCTCTCCCTCCAACTCGTCCCCCACTCTCCAAACTAAACTAAATACCACCAGACGTCCGCGAACCCGAGGAACTAGCCTCCACCGGCTGGATCCCGACCGCCATTAACATCCCGATCGCCTCGTGCCCGGATGCACTCTACTTCCCTCCGGACGAGTTCGAAGAGCAACTCGGGTTCGCGAAACCGGACGAGGACAAGGAAGTCGTCTTTTACTGCAAGGCGGGCGTCCGGAGCAGCGCGGCGGCGGGTATGGCGCTGCAGTACGGGTATCAGCGGGTCGGGGAGTATCGGGGCAGTTGGCTTGTTTGGGTGGGGAAGGGTGGAGAGGTGCAGAGGGAGGAGTAGGTGTGTGTTTGTGCGTGTCGGCGGTGGGAAAGAGATGGGGAGTAGGTGAGGCGGGGGGGTGCTGTAGTTGGGGATACTGTGTCTTGATCCAGGGAGCCCGTGTCGGTTTGCATTGGCGGTGAGGCTCAGTAGACGGAAGTGATCATGTCCCCTCTACCATTTCGAGTCCAGTCTCTTTCCGTCTAAATACAAGACCGAGGAGCGGTGGAGGTCGTCGAATTTGAGGACTAGTTGACGCAAAGCTTCAAGGGCTTGTCCTGCAACGACAGTGAGAGGACGGGGTCAATAGTCCTAAGCTGCGTCACATGAAGAACGGGTGCGAACAGCGTCATCACGTCCCAGAAAATATCCTTGTAGATGTAGATATCCGTTGAGTAAGTACGCGGTTCAGCTTTTGCCATTGGGTTGCGTTGATTATAATTACGGTCTATTATTACTGCGCCACCCAGTATCTGGGGCCAGACAGCTATGCCCATAACGCCGACCAATTCCCACAACCCCAACAACAATGGCGGTCAGGATGAGCTGCTGCTCCGACAAAAAGGGGCGTTCTAAGAAGAAATGTCTAGGTAGGGGGAAGCTAAGTACAAGTGTAGGGTCCTTCATCGTCAGAATCGAATTGCCTTGATGGCAGATTTCCAGGCTAGTCTCGGCGAGAAAACACCAAAGGACAGTCATCCTAGTCAATAGTCAGCATGCTGGAAGCCCATCAAGTCTAAAATGAACAGTGTACCGACCTGAGGGAAGATGGTTGCAAAGACTTTGATGTCTTCAGAAAGGGGCGTGATATGATGCTCCCAATTCAAGTGTAAGCTGGCTTTCCCGATCATGGCCATCAAGTTCAGCTGCGCGTACGTCTGACCGAGGCAGTAATGCGGTCCGGTACCGAACACCAACCAATTCTTCGCTGCCTTTTCGGCGTGACCGGTGATCCATCGATCGGGGTCGAACGTCTCCGGCTCAGGGTACGCCTCTGGGTCGTGGAGTGCCGGGTACACTGTCGGAACGACCATCGATCCTTTTGGGACCGTGTAACTGTCCGTGATCGGAAAACTCTTCTTCACCATGTACGGTATCATGAGGACTGGTGGTCGGTATCGCAATGTCTCCTTGACGACCGCTCGGGTGTACGTCATCTTCTCCAAAATGTCCATACTGAATTCCTGCTCGCGATCGCCGTTCCTCACAGCCAGGTTCTCTTCTCGCACTTTGGCCAGGATATCGGGGAGATCCGCCATGAGTTGGAACAACCACGTACACGCACTACTGGTAGCGTCTTGGGAGGCGAACAAGAAGGTAAAAATCGTTTGCGAGATCTCGAAGTCTGAAAAATCGCGCAGCAGAGTTGCCGGTTTCTCGGAATCATCAACCTTCACCCCGTCGGCGACCTTACGGCGATATCGCTCCGAGTCTTGCATTGACTTGATCCATCCGTCCATGATGCAGGTGACACTCCCTCCTGCAGCCATGCGGACCTTGCTCTTGGCCGCGCAGTTGGCGAACTCATCCAATACCATATCAGCCGCCTTTTTGCCGTACCAGGTCTTCGTGAAGGGGATGATAATGGGAAAGTTGACCAATTCGAGTGCAGCCGTGATGTTGTAATAGTCGTTGGCGACCTTCTTGACCGCCTTGTCCGACATATAATGACCCACGAAAGTGCGGCACGAAACGGCGCACATGAGCTCGCGGAAGTGGGGCATGAAAGGAACCGGCTTCCCATGATGTTCCTCCTGCGAAATCTCCACGAACCGGTCGAAGTATTTGCGGTAGACCTCTTCTTGCCCGGCCAGGTAGAGCTCGAGCGCTTGACGGGTGAAGAGACCATTCAGACCTTTCCGGTACTCGACATGCGCCTTGCCGTCCAAAAACACCCAATTGGTCGGCCGAAGTAACTTCTGTGCCACGTCCACGACACAGGGTTTGACGTACGCGGGGGAGTTCAGGACCTTCCGCGCCATGTCACGTGAGGCCGCAATGACGACGAACCTAAGCCAACAGCCCGTCAATAACCGGATTGCCCAATGCGGAAGCCGAACCGCTTGACGTACTTGTGAAAGACCGACACACAGCTCAAATCGCCACTCGCCCACTTCGACTTGTACTCGTCCATCTTCGGGTTCACGGACTGGAGGAAAGGCCCCATGAAGGGTATCTTCCAGGACGGACCCGCGATCGAGCCCTTATTCCAGACATAATTGACTAGGTCCAATCAGCTACCGCCTTCGTGGAGCCGCAGGCCGTGGGAACGGTCGGAGTCACTGACACTGATCGTACGCCACCAGGAGCACCAATAGTGTGATGGTGGCGGTCCAACCATTCAGACGACCGTACAGCTCATTCAAGAGACTTCCGGCGTTATGTTCGTGGGTGGCGATATAGAGAGCGTCGGCGACAGGTGAGGCGAAAGTGCCATTGGCCATGTTCGCCGCCAATGAATGCGGCTTTTCTCTGAGGAAAAAATATCAACTGGAAGCGAGCGTGTGTGGGTAACTTGGTGGCCAAATCCCCCCCTTGTGGGTAGCGAGCGTGTGGTGTTGTTGCTGGTTGAGGTGAATTGACGGTGTCTCACGATCAATAATATCCACGTCAAAGATAGTCGGAGCAACTGAAAAGTCCGAAGGGGAGGTTCTATCTAACAGGAACACCTAAGGTTAGCACCTCGTCATGTCCTGAATGGACTTGAATTGAAATTGAACTGAGGACAAATCAAATCCAATTGGTGAAGATAAAATAATGAGAAAATAACATTTATTACCCTTACTGCTCATTCCTGACAAGGTACAGGTACTTACTGCTTGGTAAGGTAAGGTACATACTGAAGGTACCTCTCATACCTGAACAGGACACAGGTCAGATGATCTCACTAAAACCTCAGATGATCTTACACTAATTCTTTAAAATAGAGTTTTTCAAGAAGCTAACAAGCAAGATACTGAACTTAAGATTGTGTAATTCATTAATAATTCATTACAAATCTATTAAGAATCTATTTGTAACTAATTAGTAATGTTATAACCATTGTTCTGATAGACTCATTGAATATATAGGTTCAGTGAACTACATCTTAAGAGTATACAACTTAGTATAAGCTCACAATGCTCATGAGTAAGCTGAGCAAGCTGACTCACAATGCTCACAAATAAGCAGAGTGAGCAGTCTAATATATATACAGATTATCTTTCTTAAGAAGATAAATGTATTTAATGCAATCATTACTTAACATATTATTAATTATTAATTAATTCAATGTGTCTAAAACTCTCTTATATCACAAGCTTTAACCTCTAGTCTCTATATCAGAGAAATCTTCAGTCAGAATGTAACATATTAAACATTTTTACAATATAAATATGATTTTCAGCACACAGAAAGCAGTCTTTATCAGTATAATCAATTTTCAGAGTCTTGAAGATCTATAAAAGATAAACAATATACTGAAAATATTGACATCAAATGTGTTCAGCAATGAATATAGAAAGCTACAAAGCTTCTTAACAAAGCTTAATTTATATATAGATTTCAATCAGAAGAAGTTCAACTCTGAAATAAATAAAGATCTATACACAGTAATCTATCTTAAAAATGCAGTGTTCAACTGAGTTAATCTTAAACTGCATGAGTTTCTAGATAAGTCATCAAAGAAATGAGATACTGACAAAGAGTTGATCTTTAGTGACTTTAAGAAGTTTAAAAAAGAACTTTGAAAGACTTTTAAAGTAATTAATGAGAAAAGAGTGACAAAACAATGACTTTACACACTGAAGATAAATAAGTCAGCAGTTAAGTACTTAGTGAAGTTTCAGTGCATTGTGATCTTAACTGACTGAGATGATGACATCTTAATATTGCAATATTATTGAGAATTAATTGAAGATATTAAAGACAAGATAGTCTGAAGAGACTGTCTCAAAGAACTTTAAGAGATGATAGATATCTTTATTAACATTAACAGTTAACAGTAAGAATAATGAATAAAGAAGATGAAATCTTATACAGCTTTAAGAATGTAAGAATGACAATTCATTATTAGAATGCAAGAAGACTTAATGAATCTCAACAATATTAAGAAGCATAATTAGAAGTTATAAGCTAGATTAATGAAGCATAAGTACTACAATAAATGACTTATTAAGTTTTACATTCAATGAGCAGAGACTTGTGAATGTTATAATTGTAATAAATTTAGACATCTTGTCAGAGATTGTAAGAAATCTTAATGACAGAGAAAAGAAGTTACAATGATGAATTCAGTGATAATGCATGATTAACTGAGCTGAACAGCCTGCTACAACAATAACTGCTTTGTGTATATAAGCAGTAAAGACAGAGTCAGATGATGATTACAGAAGCTTAAAAAGAGGCACAGTATCAATTATATTATAAGAAGTAAATTAAAAGAATTAACTATTTTAGAGAAAGTTGTCAGAGACAATTTAAATAAGATTGAAGAGACTGATACTTACAGAATTCAGAAGATAGATATTGCAGAAGCTTAAGAATAAAAAGATCTTATCTGAATGTATCTGAATTCAGATGCAGACTCAGAGAATGTTGATAATTAAGAAGTTGACATGAAATTTAAGCAGAACTATGAGCATCTTAAGAATTAACATTTAGAATGATGCAAAAGTCTGTTAAAAGAACAGCAGCAGACACTTTAAGAAGAAGTTATTATTAGCAAATGACATAAAGTGAAAATGACAGCTATACAGCTAGAAGAGCTGATGACAATGATATGATTTGCAATATAAAATTAAGAAATGTCAGAGTGATTAAGAAAAGATTATGAAATTAAGATATGTCTATTTACAGACTATGTGATGCTCACAGAAGAACATTGAATGCATATAGAAGAGTATATGTTATCTGAGTTTCTCAACAAAGTAAAAGCACTAAAGAATCTCATTTAATGTGAATATAATCAGTATGAGGTGTACTGACATTCAGAACAGATCATCAGAAAAGAAACTGATGATTATATAAAACTGATCACAATCAGCAAAGAACTGATATG
>JAABUU010006500.1_pt1 | contig 12486 bp, 10 predicted proteins | sample 5559301 | NCBI WGS metagenome assembly JAABUU01 (sample SAMN10711884, study PRJNA513360) | rock metagenome | isolation source: Antarctica rocks | place: Antarctica: Victoria Land, Richard Nunatak white
ATATCTTTCATTGACATAGCGAACACTTCAGTTTTAGCCTTCTTTGACTTCTTTAGTAGTGAATGAAAAGGTGCGGCAGCGATGCTGAACATAGAAAAGTTCTTTTTCTGAGTCATCATAGCTGATCGTTGAAGCACTTTGAAGGCTGAATTGATGAAAGATGAAGATGAACGAGATCAATTTGACTGTTTAGCTTTAGTTGAAACAGATAAGATCGAAATGAGCTTATCTAATCAATTCGAAAAAACGATCTCATCATGTCACATATCTAATAATAGATCGTTTTTATTCATTCACGACTTTTCTAGTATGATCTCGTGATGATCAATATCAGCTATTAACATTGAAACAATCAGCTCTTTATGATCTTCAATGATCAGATTCGATAAGATCTTATGAGTAATGATCTTCTTCGTCAGCTTGTCATCATATTCTCGTATAAGCTTCTCTTTTGCCAGTGAAATTGATTGAATTTCGAGCTTCTGACATATTTGATCGACTAGCTTGATGTGAACTAGAACGTAGATCGCAGAGTCACTATCTATCAGAGATCGAAGTCGATAGAATTGATCTTGTGAAGACAGCGTTGCATCAATTAGAAAAGACTTGTCGAAGTAGTTCTCTTTGATAGATGAAACTTCGTCGACTAAATTGCACAGAGATATGATCTTCATTTCTTCAATGACTTTGAAAGAGCTGACTAGTTTTTTGATTTCGAGTTCGAGCTTGAAGAATGATCAAATTCGTCATTTAATGCATTAATACGAGATCTATTTGAGCACTCTTTGAAGATATGACCTGACTTATGACATATGAAGCAGTTTTCGATTAGTAGATCGTTTTTCTTGACGCTAGTATCTTTGACGCTAGCTCAAACTGAGTCTCGCGATTTTGATGTATCAATCATCTTTGTTGATTCGATTTTATGAGTAGTGACTCTGACTGATTTCGAGACAAGTCGAGCTTTTGCAAATGATTCTTTATTCTTCTGCTTCTTCATGACTCGTACTTCATTGTCAAAATGAATGAGAAATGATTGAATCTTCTGAATGAAGCGAAGCTCTGATTGATTTGCTCAGATCAATCGAAGTCGAGAATTGATCTTCTTCTTCAGATCAGAAAGCAGTTGCTTATCATTGTATTTCAGATAGATGAATAATTGCTGAAATTCAGCAAAGAACTCGCTGAATTTCTTGATTCTCTGAGTCAGTTCTTCGTATTTTCTACGAACATTCTCTTCTTTATTCGAATCATCAAACATATCAACTAGCTCTTTCAGAACTTCTTTGATCGTCTTGTAGAGATTGATGCTATCAGAATTACGTCAAACTCGAGTGACTTTAGCTGCTGAATCGACTAAGCGAGAAAATACATAGCTCAGCTTGAATTGTTCATTTGAAAAGAAGTCAGCGTTAATTGACAGCTTGTCTTTGACCTTTTCATGTCAGTTCTTTCAGATAGACTCTTTATCATCAGAAAAGAGTGAAGAATCAGATATCTTTTGAGTTCTAGAACGTTCAGAGAAGATGAACAGCGTCGATTCAGATGTAAATTCTCTAGCTTGTTGTAGTAGTCTAGCTTTCAACTCTTTCATGCGTGTCTGTAAGACTTCTATAATCTGAGAGAACGATGATTTCATTGTTGTAGAAGATGTTGTTTCGATGAAAGAAAGAATAGATTCGTTATTGACTGAAGAATTGAAGAGTTCGTTAACTTCGAAAGCGTTGAATGAAGAAGCTTCAAAAAAACGAGCTTGAAAATCTTCGAAACACTCTTCGATAGCTCGTCTAGACATGAGATAATAGAAGAATAAACAGATCGAGCGAAGAGCGACACTCGACAGTAGATAGTTAGGCGAATGAGATGAGGTTTGAGTGATTATCTAGCAATCAGCGAAGATTCTTTATCGCTAGTTCTATTAATTCGATTGAGCAGTGCATATTGAATGAGCTGAAGCTTTCTAGCAATCTAAATCAACTGCTACGAGCTGTTTGATTCTATAGATTCTCTGATGTCTGTTCTGTCTAGCTGTGTTTTGCGTAGATCATCAGGTAAACGAATTTCTTTAGACTTGATTCACCTGACGAGTATGTTGAATGAGTAATAGTTATCTGTATCGTAAGATAAACGAACACTTAATGTAATGTTGAGATCGTATCAATGATCATTCAATCTAAGAAGCTCAGAACTGATATGTATGTAATTGTTATTTAGAGATAGTAATAACAGAACATTAAGTGTACAAAAGAGAAGAGAAAACAGACTCTTTTAATATACTCAATGATCTTCGACTGTGCTAAACTCAATTGATAAATGTGATGAAGAAGATGAAGACAAAGAGATGAAGAAAAAAGATGACGAGGTAGATGAAGAAGTAGATGACGAAGTAGTCATGAGAACGCGCGATGCGAAACTCAACTAGACTTAGCGTCATGACTGACTCTATAGAGTTAGAACTAGTGCTGATCGAGTCGAGCACGTTCGTAACACGAAGTAGCGTACAATTTTCGTCGATTTCATTAGTCTCAAGAATCTGTTTATAGATTGATTCACTGATGTTCTTCTTTAGATCAGCAATTTTTATTCGATTCGAAGTCAGAATAGTGATTCATTGATAGTGAATGCATTCATCTTCTGAACTTCTAGAAACTGAATCAACTTGACGAGTCAATGCATCAACTTTGATGTTTTGTTTATCTGAGCAATACATGATTTTGAAGTTGAAGTTGACGAGCTTTTGTACTCAGCGCATTTGATGTCTACTTAGCTCTTTATCTTTCATTAATGATGTTAAAACTTAATGATCGATGAACATCTTTATAAATAGCTCAGTCAATTTCAGCTCAGATCATCAATGCTTGAAAACACAAATGATTGCTAGTAGTTTCTTGTCATAGATCTCGTAATTGCACTCAGCGAAGCTCAGATTCTTGCTGTAGTAAATCATTGAATGCAATGTTTCTTCATCATCATATTGAGAAAGTATGTCATTGTTGACGTAGTTGAATGAGTCTGTTTCAAGAATAGTCTCTTTATTCTGATCAAAATGACGAAGAATAGAGATTTCAGTCATTCATTTCTTCATATGATCAAAGATCGTTTGACAAGCTTGATCTCATTCAAATATCATCTCTTTTTGAGTTAGTTGAATCAGAAAATAAACAATTTTCGAAAAGTTCTTTATAAAACGTCGATAGAAATTGCAGAAGTCAACGAAGAACTGCATCTGAATGAGATTTGTAGAAGTAGATCATTCAACTACTGCTTATACTTTTCTGAGATTCATCTTTAGTTCTTCAATGAATAGCAATAGTTTCAGAAAGAAGATCTTCTGAACATGAAACTTGCATTTGTTTATATTCATCTGAAGATCAGTCTCTTGTAGTCTATGTAGAACTAATTGTACGTGTCGCTTATGTTTCTTCAGTGTTTTGCTGTAGATGATAATGTCATTTAGATAGATCTGACAAAACTGATGAAGATAGTCAAATAGCACGTCGTTCATATAGTGTTGATAGAAAGTCGAGTCGTTGATTAATTTGAAAGACATCACGTGATATTTGTAGAAATCAAAAGAAGTGATAAAGATAGTCAAATCTTTGCTATCTGAGTGCATTCGCAGTTTATTGAATGTGACAATGATGTTCAATCGAGTCAGATATTTGCTTTCTTGTATACAAGCGAGAATCTCGTTTATTAATGACAAAAAGTAGCAATTTCGTTTGATCAAAGCATTGAGCTTTCTGTAATCAACGCAGAAACGCAAGCTATCATCTTTCTTTTCGATGAATAGTATGAGCGAAGCATATGAAGCTGAGTGTTGAGATCATGTCTAGAATCTAATCACACTGCAGCGAGATAGTGCGTAGCTGAATAGAATGTTTGATCAATAGAGATAGCTATAACTAGAAAACTAAGAATACAGAAGAAAGAAGACACTTTCGAGCTGTATTTATAGTAAAGCGAACAAAGAAGCGAAGTAGTCGATTTGCTAGAGCTCAAATAGATGAAATGTTTCAGCATATTTCAATTTGAAACATCGTTGTTTCTTGTTCACATATTGAAATTTCTAGAGTCTATTGACTAGACTCTATTCAATGTCGACACGCTTCGTAACACTGAGCTAGACGATATGAAATCTTTACTCAGATGCTTGATCAGATAGTTTTTCATCTTTTGAAGCTTGTAGTCAGACATATGATAGAGACGACTTCAAGAAGATGTTCTCTCGTCGATCAACTCAATTTTATGATCATAGAGATGATGAGAAGATAGTTGATCAATCATCGCTCAATTAAACACGTCTAGATAGTCATGATATTTCGAAGAAAGCTTAGCTTTGACTTCTTTCAAGATCTCTTCATGTGAAAGCTCTTGTATATTTACATCTTCGAGTTTATTTCTAGCTGTTTTTAAAAGTCGATCGATTTTCGTGATGATGATCGCAAAAGTAGTCACATTCAATCATTTGACTAGTGATTTATATGCTGCAGTCTTTATCATTGCTATGTTCATTGAATTGAAAGACAACGACTTGATTGAATTAGATGATTTCATGATTTGACTGAATGAAGATGACTTCTTGCTGAGTTGAGTGACAACAAAAGAGATAGATCTCTTTAGTATTTGAGTAGAGATTGAACTCTTCTGTTCTATCGCGATTTTCTTGCTTGAAAGAACAGTCAAATGAGCTTTGATAGAAGCTTTAATATGAGCTTCGAAACTAGAAAATTGAAGATGATTGTTTCTCATATCAATTGTTATCTTGATCTTATTCATTCATGTTTTTTTGAGAATCATTTGATGCTGACTCAATCGAGTAATCAGTATAGAAACGAAACATTTCATATGATCTTAAACAGTTAGATTCAAATAAATTGCATGAGTAATGAGCTTTTTTGCATAATGATCATCGAATTCTCTTATTGATTTGAGCTTGATTAAAGATAAAGATTCAATTTGCAAATGATCACAAACATTCTGCGCGATTAATTCATCAATGAACGAATAGTCAGCTGCTTCAGTGTCAATGTTACGAGCGTATCAAGACTGATTAAAGCTAGTCAATGATCTAGTCGAGATCTGATCTAGATCTGACTCAGATTTGACTCAGATATGACTTAACACTCTTTTTCTTTCTCAACATCTTGTTCATCTACATCATTTTCTTTTCATGTTACAAACACATTTCTTTCGAGTCTAGCACAGTCTTTGAACATTACATAAATAGAAGCTCTTGTATCAATCTTCTTCTGTATTCTTAATATTCAGTTATAGCTATCTCTAAAGATCAAGCACTATCAATTCTGATCTTCATTGATTGTATCATTTAGACATGATTCTGACATTATATTAAGAATTCGTTAATCACATGATACTGATCTCATTACTCATTCAACATACTCGTCTAAACAGAACGAGTTTAAAGAAATTCATTTATCTGATGATTGACGATAATCAAAAGACAGAACAACACTAGAGAATTGAATAGAATCAACAACAAGACTGTTTGAATTGCTAAACTACTTATCGCTCATTAAGTATGCAAAGTTCACTCGATTACGAGAATCATGATAAAGAATCTTCGTGAATTGCTCAAGAATCAAATTGATCGATAGATTCAATGATAAAGAATCTTCGTTGTTTGTTAGAGAATTAATCAAATTACTCAACAAACAAATCTCATCTTCTTTGTTGAAGATTGAATCTCATCTCATACGTCTTTCTTCTTCAATCATCAAGCATCGTCATTCATTCGATCTTCTTTCAAACAAATCTCATCATGTCTAGTCATTCGTCTATTGAAGAGCGTTCTGAGAGATTTTGAACTCATTTCTCTCAAATCTCTGATGCTGATTCATCAAAATCACGAACGAAATCATCAAGTGCTGCGTCATTCATTCATGAAGATGACGAATCATTCGCTGAAACGATAATACTTCTTGTGTTTTACGAAATCTGAAAGGCTCGAAGTCTAGCTCTTGATAAAGAAACAGATTGACTCTACGAGTTAGATAAACAACAAGAAGACAAAATCAAAGAGTTGAAGACAAGACTTCAAACTAAAGAAAACACTTCTTCTGATTTCATCTACTCTGAGCATTCTAAATCTCAAAAAATATCTGATTCTTCGCTGTTTACTGATGAAAAGAACTTTACTTGAAAGAACTGATACGAAAAAATTCAGAATAAACTAGAGATCAACGTCGATCTCTTTTCTAATGAATGAGTCAAATTGAGCTATGTACATTCTAGATTATTCAATGACGCAGCAGAGATTACTCAAGCTAGACGCGAACGTGATTGTGTCAATCTCTATAAAATTATCAAAGATCTTTTGAAAGAGCTAGCTCAGTTGTTCAATGATTCAAATAAGAAAGTCAACTTTCATAGAAAATACTACAACTTGATTCAAGAATCAAAGAAATTCAATGAGTTTTATACTCAGTTTCAACGACTATCTTTCTATCTAGACTATCACGAAAAGCAACTGATCATTAATCTGAAAGATAAAATACATTCTCGTCTTTGATTTGTTTGAGTAGATCAACTAGTTCAATCTGATTTTCTAAAAGAAATTTATTTCTACCTGATTCATTTGAATAATGATCAGCGAGTCATTTGAGAGATCAAGAACAAGCTCAAACGTGTCAACGATGTTTCAAAAACTATCTTTCATAGAGCAACTGTTGTCACTCAATCAGTCGATCACTTGAAGTCTGATCATCTAAAGTCGCGCGACGCGATTTTAACTAACGTCAAAGAAGCAGACATTTTAGTCGAAAGCTGTTTCATATGTCATAAATCAGATCATAGCTCTAAGAAGTGTCTCGATCGATCTACTAGAATTAGTGCAGTGAACAAAGAATATGATCGCTTTGATTTCGATTCGAATTTCAATTCAAAAAACTAGTCATCTCTTCAAAAGTCATCAAAGAAGTAAAGATTATATCTTTGTGCAAACTAGACGAAATTCTATTGAAAGAGAATTACTTTGAAAAGTCGTTTCTAATTGATGTTCATCTCATCTCTCAGAAACAATCTTTCAGCCTTCGTCTTCTAATAGACAGTGATTCAATCGTCTACACGATCATACATTTAAATCTAGTCAATAAAGTATGCAAGAAACTGAGAATTCAATCTATATCACTGACAAAAGAGAAGTTAATAAGAGATTATGATGAGAAGATATCTAAGAAGACAATCACTCATAAAATTCTACTCAATCTCATTATCGAAAGTCATAAAAAATTGACTGTATCAATGTTGATAGCTGATATCGATCATCATGAAGTCATATTGAGTAAGTTCTGAATGAATAAAAACGAAATATTACTGAATATGTGAAACGACGTCATTGTTTTTTCGAATCAATTGAATACTTCTATTTCGATTTTTTCAATCTCGCTCAATTCAAAGCATTCAAGTTGATCGCGATCAACTTCGTCTTCTTCAATCACTCAGACTAAGATCTCTACGATGCTCAAACGACTCGTTTCAATCACTGCTCAGAAAGAGTCATTCTCGATTCAAAGCATAGATGTCGCTTCGTTCAAAACACTGTTAAATCATTCAAAGAAGAACAAGATCGAAGTCTTTGCTCTATTCATGATGAACATCAATAAAGAAATCACGTATAATACTCAGTGCGATTTGAACGCTCTAAACGTCTCTTCAATCAATGAAACGACTCAGAATTTAGAAGACATTAAAGCAAAGCTGCTCTTGAAATATCACAAGTTTCTAGATGTTTTTGATCAAGCTCAATTGAATAAACTATTCTTTCATCGCTTCTATGATCATAAAATCGAGCTCACTAGTGATTCAACGTTTTCTCGCTGTCAAGCATATTGAATGTTCTTTGTCAAACTTCTGAAAGTAAAGAAGTATCTGAACGAGAATCTGTCAAAGAAATTCATCACTCTCAATCAGATCTTCTATTTCTCTTTGATTCTATTTGCTCTCAAAGCAAATAAAGATCTTCGATTCTGCGTGAACTATCAAAAGCTAAATGTCATTTTCAAAAGAAATAGATATTCTCTATTGTTGATAGACGAGATCATTGATAAAATAGTGAGTTGCAAGCATCTGACTAGATTGAACATCATATCAGCATTCAACAAACTTTGAATGCACTTTGATAATGAGAATTACATCATTTTTATCACTGCTTTAGAAGCATATAAATATAAGATGCTATCATTTGAACTGACTAATGAATCGATCTTCTTTCAGCAATATATGAATGACGTTCTATGAAACTTTCTGAACGACTTTTGTCAAGTCTATCTAAATGACATTTTCATCTATAGCAAAATGAGAAAGAAACATAGAGATCACGTCAAACTAGTATTGAAATGACTACGTGAAGCTGAACTGCAGATGAATATTCAAAAGTGCAAATTCAATGTAAAAGAGACTGTCTTTCTAGAAGTCATTGTATCTGAACTAGATCTTCGTATGAATCTCAGCAAGATTACAGTCATAGTTAGCTGAATCACTTTGATCAATTTAAAAGAAATTCAAAGCTTCGTGAGATTTGTTAACTTCTATCGTCGTTTCATTAAGAACTTCTCAAAGCTAGTCAAATCATTCACTCAGCTGACTAGAAAGAACACATCTTTTGTTTGAAATGAGATCTGTGTTCAAGCTTTTGACAATTTAAAGAAACAAGTCAGCTCAGTCTCAGTACTTCGTCACTTTGATCTCAAACAACAAGCTATTTTGAAGATTGATGCTTTGAACTATGTAAAAGATGAAATACTATCTCAGTACAATGACGAGAGAGTTCTTCATTCGATGACTTTCTACAGCAAAAGCATGATTTTCGCTGAAATCAATTATCACATTCATGATAAGAAACTGCTAGTCATTATTCGATGCTTCAAACAATGATGACTCGAGCTGAAATGCATTGAACTACTTATTCAGATGTTCATCGATCATCAGACTTTGAAGATCTTCATGAAAAATAAACAGTTGAGTTGATAACAAGTCAACTATCTGAACATTCTATCAAAGTTCAACTTTCAGATCATCTTTAGATCAGACAAAATAAACACTAAAGTCAATGCTTTAATCAGAATGTTTCTAGCAAACGTTTCTGAATCAGCTCAGCGTCTTGAAGATCATTTTCAGACTATTCTGATCTTCAATAAAGTCAATGTTTTATCTGTTGAATCGAAAGCAAATCTCTATCAATGAGTATGTATGATCAATCAAACAGATAAGCTCTGCAGTGAATATAAACAAGCTATGAACGAGAACAAACTCAAATTTTATATCACTAAACTGAAGAACTGCGAAATCATTGACGACGTTCTATTTAGAAAAGATCTACTGTGAATCTCTGAAAACATGCATATGAAATTACTACAAGAAGTGCATGATCAATCTTTAATCTCTCACTTCGACAATAAATGAATCATCAATCTAGTTCAGCGTTTCTACTATTGATCAGATCATCGAGCTACTATTTGATGATACATTCGAAATTATCATGCTTATCAACAAAGCAAAGTCTCTAGAAATAACATCAATGAACTTCATTATTTTCTTTTGATTTCACAGAAATGCTGAAAAGATATAGCTATGAACTTCATCACTGAACTATCTCTGTCAGAAGACTATAACATCATTTGCACAATCATATATTGTTTCATCAAAGAACGTCACTATGTTCTCTGTCATTGAGAAGACGATGACATCTCAGTTGAAGAAACGATTTGAATCATGCTATGAAACGTTTATCAACTGCATAATTTACTCAGTTCTATTGTTTCAAACAGAGACTCTCAATTCATATCGACTATGTGAAAAAGTCTTTGCAAGCGACTGAGAATCACAGCTAGTCTATTCACAGTCTATCATTCTGAGATCGACGATCAATCGAAACGAGTCAATCAGAACGTCGAACGCGAACTTAGAATCTACTGCAATTACATGCAGAACGACTGAGTCAAATGAATATCTATGATAAAATTTAGTGACAATTTCAATATCTTCTCGATCACTTCAATGATTCTCTTCTACTTCAATAAAGAATTTCATCTTCGAATGAGTTTCGATTCAGATACGACTGACTACGAAACAACTTGTGAACGACTTGAAGCTAGAAAAGCAGACGATATTGTCACTTGAATGAAAAAGCTACTGAGCTTCGATCGTCAACAATTGTGTTGAAGATCGGCCTAGAGCGAGTCATAGAGATGTCATTTAACTAGAAGATAAATGCTAAGGAAGAAAGATAGCTACAGGAAAGAAGCTGACTACATATGTGTGTTTCTCAGTCGACGCTAGGCTCAATAGAGACTAGTCAAGGTGACGGAGCGAGAATAGGCCTGGCAAGGCTATAAGGCTGAGCCTGGCAAGGCTAGAATCGTGACATTACCTTTCTCTCTTCAACGATTCATGTTCGCATGAATGTATTTTCTGCCCGGTTCGATTGATTGCTCAATCATGATTTCACAGATTCAGACTCATTAAATTCTGATTGACTGAATAGTCGAAAGCGCTTCTAGCGCGGTTTGTTCGAATATCGAATATGAAAATCGTCAACTACCTTCTGAGCGTTCATAAATTCGTCGTCATCAGCGTTGTATCAATTGAGATCATTGTCATAGTCATTTCATTTGACTCTATACTGAAGTCGTCTCCGATATCGGCGAGAATTCAATATATCGTCGATTTCTCATTCGTCTTCGTCGTTTACCACTATTGAATCTGAAGATTCGTTCTTTTGATCAGGCAAGGGATCGTCGACGACAGAGCGAAGCAGATCAGAATGAAATACATCATGAACACGCATAGACTCTGATAATTTCAGTTTATATGAAGAGTCGACGAGATCTAGATTGGTGAAAGAATCGAGCATTTTGTCATCTAGCTTCTTGAAAGATCTCGCTGTAACGATGTTTCTTTCATTCAGAAACATCTTTGATTCGACCTCGTAATCAACTTCTTTTCTATGCTTATTGACTTGTTTCATCATTTGTTCCCGTGTTTTGGCTAGCGACTCGCGAGCAAACTTCAGTGTTTTGTTCATATGTTCAGATATATCCTCGGCTTTAGTCGCCTGCAAGCGTTCACGAGAACTTTCATATTCGCTGACATCGGGTTCAAAGCTCATACGAGGATGAAAGCCTTTGTTTAGAAAGAAAGAAGTCGAGAAGATGACTGAGAACAGAGCATTATTGTCGACGAACTCGGCCATGAGTAGTAGCTTAGCTCAGTCATTCTGCATGTACGAACAGAAGAATCGAAGATATCTTTCGACGTTCTGATTGACTCGTTCACTTTGATCATCGATTTGAGAATGATAGGCAGTGAATAATCAAAGGTTAATGCTCAGCCTTTTGCAAAGAGACTTTCATAGAATGAAGGTAAATTGAGAGCTTCGGTTCGAAACAATGAAATCGGGTAAATCGTGTATTCGATATATTCACTGAAGCATTAGCTCAGCTGTTTTTTCTGCTGTGATTTCTTCGTCATCAGTAGAACAAGAAATATAGTGTCGTTTCTTTGTCAATCTACATATCACTGTTAGTATGACGTTTTTGCCTTTCGAAAGAGATAAGTCGATGATGAAATTCATGACTATGTTCTTTCATCGCTGTTCGAGTATGAGTAGAGAATGTAGTAGTTCATTGAATTTATTTCGAGAAGTCTTTGATCGCTGACAAATGTAGCAGTTTCAAATATATCGATCTATTGTCTTTCGCATTGAAGATCAATAGTAGTATCTTCTTATGACCTTCATCGTTCTGAGAATTTCGGAATGATCAATAGAAGATTGATCGTGAAGTTTTCGAATTAGCTTCATTTGAAGATGCTCATCGAAGAAAATTCATAGAAGATCATCCCGATATAGTATTTCGTTCTGAACTCGACAATCTCTTAATTTAGTACCTTCGTATTGAGCTTCATCTTTTAATACGACTTCACGAAGTAGAATACAATTCTCGTTGATTCTGTTAGCTTCTAGAATCAATCGATAAATTGATTCATCGTTCTCTTTCTCTTCTAGATCAGCGATTTTCATTCGATTCGACGTGAGAATTGTAGTTCGCTGATAGCGACATCGTTCATTCTCGAGACTTCTAGAAACTGAATCGACTCGACGAGTCAATGCATCGACTTTGATGTTTTGTTTGCCTGAACGATACATGATTTTGAAGTTGAAGTCGACGAGCTTTTGTACTCAGCGCATTTGACGTCTACTTAGCTCTTTATCTTTCATTAATGACGTTAAAGCTTGATGATCAGTGAACATCTTGATGAGTAGCTCAGTCAATTTCAGCTCAGATCGTCAATGCTCGAAGGCACGAATGATTGCTAGTAGTTTCTTGTCATAGATCTCGTAATTGCACTCAGCGAGACTCAGATTCTTGCTGTAGTAGATCATCGAGTGCAATGTTTCTTCGTCGTCATACTGAGAAAGTATGTCATCGTTGACGTAGTCGAATGAGTCTGTTTCAAGAATAGTCT
>JAABUU010006501.1_pt1 | contig 12486 bp, 16 predicted proteins | sample 5559301 | NCBI WGS metagenome assembly JAABUU01 (sample SAMN10711884, study PRJNA513360) | rock metagenome | isolation source: Antarctica rocks | place: Antarctica: Victoria Land, Richard Nunatak white
CAGGTTATGCCTGCAGCCACAGACACAGGCATTGTGTGACTGCATCCCAGTAGTTATGCTGTTCAGCTCTGCCTCTGCAGCTCTGCCTCTGTAATCTATCCTGTACGCAACCATCTGTGGTGCAGCCTCACATCTGTATTGCCCTTTTTCCTTCAGGCCTTGGGCAGATTGGCAGCAAACGGCGCAAGTGGTGGACTTGTCTCTGCACCAAGCCGGCAGGCGTCTTCCTCTCTTTCACCAAGGCAGGGATCTTCTTCAAGGAGGCTTGCCATCCAGGATGGCTCTGCATCCCCTAGTGCTCAAGCACCTAGTGGAGCACAAGCTTTCAGCCGTCAATATGCTGACAAGCAGGCTGACTCAACAGTGCAACAGGCATTGACTGGCGTGCTGGCAGAGGCCTTGCAACACCGCTGCTTTGATTACAGCATTGACTCAGCCTGGTTGTCAGCCACACATGAGTCATGGAGGACCATCATATCAACTGCCATCCACAAGAACAGCATCAACAGGAGACTGCCTGCTGAGACTCACATCCCAGGAGCTGCTGATGCTCCCAGAGCTGGTGCTGATACACCACCAAAGACTGCCACTCAGGTAGGTGCCAATGGCTAATAGCATCATCTGGCCTGCAGCTCTCAACAAAAGTCTGCTGAGCCTCCAAAGCAGTGTGAGCTGTCTCTGCTGTTGTCATTCACGTATAGAAATGAAGATGATTTGCATGACTGTTCAGAGTCCCTACCACAGCGCACAGAATTGCTAAATGCACCAAGCCCTTTTCTTCACGCAAATAGTAGCTGACACGCTTTGCAGTTTCTACCACACTGCAAGTCTGAGACTGATTCACATCCTCATGTTCTTCAGGTGCTCACTGTCTCAGAGGTGGTGGACCGTGTCTGTGCCTGGATGCAGCAGACCAAGTGCTGCACTACTGGCACACTCTCTGTGCTCAGACAGGTTGGCCCAGTCCTTCTTGTGCTGCTGTATTTGCTGTCCCTGTAGGTCAATACTCTCCTTTTGTCTGCGTTTGCCATGAGCTGGCAACATTGCCAAGCTGTGGCCAGTCCTTTGGCTTCTAACTGCACATCAACAAAGCTGCAGATGGTCCAGAAGTGTCAACAAATGGGGAGTTTGCCTACCCAAATGTGAGCACATGCATGACAGCATGCAGCCAGACAGCCAATGGTAGACATAGCCGCATTGCTGTCAAGACACCTCCTGTCTCAGCACAGTTGCCTTGGTGCAGGTCCAAAGGTGCAGCCTTGAGCTGACGCTGCACTCCTTGCTACATGCGGCAGTGGGCCTCAGTGAACACGGCCCCAAGGAGTTCCTGTCAGACAGCAACATCATGGTTGTCTACCTGGAGCACATGGTGAGCAGTCACCAACACTACATCCACGCTAAACAGTGTGACACCTGCTGTGATAGTGGTCATCTCACTCCTGCGATATGACTCAGCACCAGTTGTATGTGGCGTCTGCTGCTGGATGTCATGCGCTTGTCTGTATTTTTGCATGGTCTGCTGATCCGGTTTACCAGAGTCTTGGAATGTCAGACAGTAATGATCTTATGCTGATCTGCTGCTGCACACCTGTGCTTGTAAGGTCATTACCTTTGTGATGTGCTGTGATGCCTGCTCACAGTGCTGACTTGTGTGCTGCACTTTCAACAGGGCATTGGCAATGAGACTGAGAACTGGTATGGCATGACTAAGTTCAGGCTGGGCAGAATCCTGTGGAACCGCTACCAAGACATGCGATGTAAGAGTGCTTCTCATTGGTGTCTGCAGTTTCAGATGACACCTGAGTATAGTGCGATAGTATGCAACAGCACCTACAAGCAATGCATCAGCCTGATTGTGTGTCTGTCTGTTTGCCATCTGTTCGCCATAACATCTGTCTGTTCCTATGTCCATCTGCAGTTTGAGTATCGGCATTGCAGATCCCCACGATTAGCTGTACCCTGTCTGCAGGTGATGGTGAAAGCCTTGTGGAGGCTTTGCCACCAGGCAAAGGCATCTATGACCTGGAGCAAGATGATGTTGACAACATGGAAGCCCCGACCCGAGATGAGCAGCATGACACCAAGGTGGCTGACAACATGACGGGCTTCTCCACATCTGTTGGAAATGGAGTCTTCTGGCTGATTCCCTTCATTATGTACTTTGTGCCTCTCACCCTTGTGGGGTTCTCCCTCTATGATAACGGCAACCTGTCTGATGACCTCAGAAGGTAAGATGAGCTCCAGGTCCTGCCTGTCGTGGTATGGAATGACAATCTTGTGTTGTGAGATGACAATGTTGAGGTGTGAAATGACAACTTTTTGTCGTGAAGCAACATACTTGTGACTGCTTATGGCGAGCTGCACCACCCAGCGCAGCTGCTGTGTGGCATTCTGTGTTGTCTTATGATGTGTGCATCTGATTCAGGCAGCTTTGGTTCCCAAGCTGATCCAGTATACACATCACTGCTGTCATGCTTTTGGTGCATCTTAGCTGAGTGTGTGTTTGCAGGTGGTTGTTCTGGTCCTTCTTCTGTGCCTTTTTGGTTGTGGGAGGCTACTTCAACCTGCTGCTGCATTTTATCAACAATCATCGATGGCGGTTCTCAGGTATTCCCTTGCATGAAACATGCTTCTGCTGCATGTGTTGCTGCAAGCTATGACAAATCCAGCCTCCATACTTTGGTACAAATTTCTGCAAAGTCTAGCAAATCAAAGACTTTGACTCACTGTCTGTTTCTGGAGCCAGCTTTCTGCAAAACGCATGGCAATAGCTCAGGTTTGGCATGAGACACGTGTCTTGGCATCCTGTGAGAAACATTGATATGCATTCAAGCGCCCCCAACACAGTTGTGACCTGATCAGCATCATATGGGCATCATACAGGCATTGTTAACCGTATATGCTGATGTGCTGCTAATGATGCACAGGGCAAGCCCAGCTGTTGGCAATTGCCCAGTCCATTCCGTCTGCCCTGATTGTGTTCCTGGTGTGTGCCATTCCTGTCGGAGGCTATGCCCGCCTGCGCTCTGGCTGGCTAGAGGCCGTCTTCTCAGGATGCGCATTTGTGTGCCTCAGTCTTGAGCTGACCATGGTAAGCGCTTCTCATGCGTTCTTGTGCACAACTTGTTTGATGTCGGTCATGTGTCTGCCTGTTTTGATTTGTCTGATGATGATACATCCACGGAACAAAACGGTCGAGCTTGCAGTCCAGGCTTTGGCTGTGAATCCACACCTGACCCATGGCCAAGGCATGTGCACGGTCCACCACAGTACTGGCTTGCATGGTAGACAGCATTGTTTGTGACTGCCCATTCTTGGCAGTCTCAAACATGCAATGTGTGGCTTCGCTTCTGCTGTCAACATTGTTGCGCTCTGCTGTGATTTGCAGATCTTCGTCTTGCCAAGAATTCCATGTTCATTTGACTGCTTAGGCAAGCCCTCTGTCCCTGACCATGACCCCTGTCAATGCAGCTCATGATTGTTGGCTCTCTGACCACCGATGGCAATCTGTGGGGCTCCAGCTCTGCCCTCAAGGTCATTGGCGTGTATTGTGCCCAGCTGGTCTTCAACTGTGCCTCACGCTTCATCAGCAAGGACTGGGGCGAGGACGTGGTTGTGAATCTTGTTGCCCTTCTCATCTTTGCTGGCGTGGCTGGTCTGGTCCTCATTGTCCAGATCAGATCTCACTCACAGATCTGGGCTGAGGCGCTTCAGTCTGGCGACGTCACTGACGCCAAGACAATCAGGTGAAGCTTGTGTCTCAATGTGGTTGCACTTTCATGCTCCTGCTGAGCATTCCGCTACAGGCTGCTTCTAAGGCAAAGCTAGTCCCTGCTGCTCCTCTCCAGCTAGGCATTATTTTCATGCTCCTGCTGTGCATCCCGCTGCAGTCTGCTTCTGGGGCAAAGCTAGTCCCTGCTGCTCCTCTCCAGCTAGGGATTCTGCTGGCTGCAGGGACTTACCAATTCTGTCACAGTCATACTGATTCTGAATTTTTATTCTGCCTTGATTTATGCAACCCTCTCATTGCTGTTTCTGCTTATACTCACACCCCTTGCACGGACCCATGCATGTACTGACGCATGAACAACAACCTGCTCCCTTGCTGAATACCTCACAGTATGCTTGTACTTCCAGAAAAGGGTGCTGACTCACAACTTTGCAATGTATCAGCAAACTGTCATTGCTGACGCACTGTGTTGTGTGCCATGCAGCAAGTCAGCCTTGCAGGTGCTGCTCAGCTTTCACAATGCCATGTATGGCAAGAATGAGACCCCAGAGACTCTCCCCCCTGATGAGCTGGCCCTGGCTGCACGCAAGGCTGCACAGACCCTGTTGACAAAGACCAAGGTGCTGCGTCGCCAGCGGCTGTCCATCATCTTTGATAAGTACTGCTGGGTGGTGCCACAGGGGGCCCTCATGCATATGATGATCACCATCCCCTACTGGTTTGGGTGAGCAGCCCAACTACACCAACTGCATGGCATGCCATGCATAAGATCTGCTGCATCCATACATGTCTTGGTTGTCATGCACCGCCCCTGGTGTTGGTACCAGAGCATCGCCCAGTAGATGAACATCTGCACAAGTGCGGGTGAATGTTCCTGCCAGCGCATTTACCTTGACTCCATCATGACCATGCATTACATGGCGTGTGATACACATCTGTACTGTTTGCGCAAACGCCACATCATGTACAACACACACAAACATTGATTTGCTGTTGCTATCCCTTATAATTTTTTATATACTTTTTCCGGTACCTTGATTGGCATGGCTTGACATTTATTGTGGCATAAATGCAGGGAATGGGGAGGCCAGGGCCTGCTGAAGGATATCTACTCCAATGTGCTGGTCATGTCCCTTGCCTATGTCATCTCAGCTGGAGCCTTCTGTGAGTGGTGCTGGATTGCAAGGCAGGCTTCCCTGGTAAGCTTCACGTCCTATTCATTGGACCATATACTCAGTTAGTCAATCAGTTTGTCTGTCACCATGTCTCTGCTTGCACATTCTGGTCTGTGCTGGTCAGTGCTGAGTACAGTACTCCAGAAATTGGTGAGGCCAGGTCATTCTCAGAAAGCTGTTGTATCAGCAGGAGCATGATCAGCTGATTTAGACTGTATCATTACCTTTTCTTTATGCGCCGCCTACATCACACGTTCAAACGCAGGCACAAAGTAGTGCTGATATACATGCTGACAATTGCAGAATTATCAATTCACAGATGCCTGCCTGGTGTGTCTTGGATGTGCTGATCTTTTGTGCCATCAGCCTGCACATATAGTCATAGGTTGACAATTTGGGCGGTGCTCAACTTTGTGGTCTCTGCTGCAGGGTCTGAACCAAGCCCAGAAGCGTGCAATGTACATCAGGACCTTTGGACAGTTGATGTGGTGGTGCCTTCTTATGGCTGTCATCTGCACAGCCTTCCTTCTGCTGCTGATGGCAACTCCAACATGGGTGGACCCCACTTTTGGCCTGGGCAAGGTACCCCCCATCCAGTCCTGCCTCACCACATCCCGGCCCAACACCTTGCTATCACATCTTGACACCACCATGCAAACCAGGACCCATAGCTCTTCTGTAGAAAGTCCTAACCGTGTCTGCATCTGTTGCAATTGTTTGGCGGCACTCTGATTCCAACAACTGCTCCATGCAGAAGCAGTAGCTGTGGAGCCTCTGCTTCAGCATGCGACTTTGTTGCATGTTGCTTGATTACTACAGTCATCTCAATGGCCAACATGTGCATTTTGCCTCTGCAGGTCTACAAGACTGAGTCAGCCCAGATGTCTTGGTTCTACCTCAAGCTGGCTGGCTACACTATGATGGTGTTTGTCCGCTTTGATGACATCATGGGAGACACCGAGCCTGTGGCAAGGATTGACGCCCTGCACATGTTCCTGGCTTTGGCCGCTGCAATCGCTTGCACTGTGCCACTTGCCAAGCTGAAGAGCTTTGACGCAGCTCCGCCCACTGCAGTTATAGTGGCTGGCGGTGTGTACCTTGCCCTGCACTTGGTACGCAAGTGGATGCGCCAGATCAAGCAGGCGCGCAAGGACAAGCAGTGAGTCCATGCCTTGTCTTAGCTCTATAATCTGCTTATCATTCCATCGCATATCGGCAACCCACAATGCCTGCGATTCACACGCGTCCTGTTTAACTGCAATCCCCGGTGGAGTCTTTGCAGCACAGGCAGAGTGGCTAGGCTTGGCCACGCATCTTTGTCTCTTGCAATGCACTGTGTTCCACACGTTACAGCCAATATACACCTCTTTTTTAGGTGTTACATTTAGCCCACATGCTTGCATAACAATGCATACTCCAACCAGCTGAATTGCTGCATAGACATTGCATGCTGACTGCAGGCCTGCGACTGAGGTGTACCAGCTGCCACTGTCCACCTTGATCGGGCAGCCTGCCTTCTCAAACAGCACCTTCAGGCCGACCGACCTGCGCAGCGCCTTGCATCGCCTCCAGGCTACCAAATCAAAGCTGCGTCACAAGCTGAAGCCGCATCATAAAGCAGGACAGGAAGTTGCCAAGCTGCTACAGGTGAGAAAGGCTGCCTTGCTGCCGCAACATGCAGATTGCTGTTCACCTTGCTGGCTGCTATTCTGACTGTCTCGTCCTTTACAGCACCTTATAGCACCAACAAACACAAAGGCTACACGCGTTGGCAGTCAAGCTGAGACATGATGCTGCATGTCTTGAGCATGTTTGCTGTGGCTGTTTGCCTTGACATGCACATTGTATATGTAGCATGTGCTTGCATCTGTGTTCATGGTTGGCTTTTGACACAGTCAGCAGGTGACAGCTTGCATATCCTTCACACTTCTGCTATCTGCAGCAGCATCGGGCAGTACCTGATGCTGTAGTACATATGCCAATATGACATTGCTACCGGACAGCTCCTTTGTGTTCACTGGATGGCTTTTGCTCCTGTTTACATGCATGTTGTTTTGACCCTGCTGGCTTGCTGCAACGACAGTGCTGTTGCTTTCAGACCTGGAGTGCATTTGAGCAGCCAGGTGGACAGTCTTTCAGCCTTGTGCAAGTAGAGGACAAGGCTGGAGATGGCAAGACCAAGGATGAAGTCAAGGCGGCCATGACTCCTGCAAAGGATGGTGCCTTGGCAGTTGTAGACCCCACCAAGGAGGAGACTCCAAAGCCTGATGTCAGGGCACCCCCTGCGCCCCCCACTACCAAAAACCTGCTGGGTGATGCTTACCCTGACATGATGTCCATGGCGTCAACTGCTCTGGACTTCTGGATCAAGGGCAAGACAGAGGTGCGGCATAAGGCTGCACTGTTTGTGCTTATGTGGAACTGTGCTGTGTTTGCTGATCCATGCTGCTGGTGACAGATGTGGATGCGGCATGTGCAGTTGTCGTTTGCATGCAAGCCCTGTCTTTGCTATAGGAACCATGGCTCTTTTTGAGGTTTAATAGAGCTTTCTTGAGACATATCTGCCTTTTCACACAGCATGGCAACAGGGTGACATGAGCTCAGTGATGACTATCTGCTAACACTGTTATGCCGTGTGAGATCCCTGCACGTGACTGCACCATCCATCAGTTCTCTTTCAGGATCCAATCTCTGCTGCTTTACAGTTTCACATTTACAGTTTGATCAGGGATGCATCCTGTGTAGCCCAGTAAATGTATCCGTGCTTCTCTAACCTTCCAACCTGATATTGTGCACATAATTTTGTCTGATGACATCATGCTTGTATGACCGCAGGCTGCCATCTTTCTGCAATATACAGCCAGTAAATGTGTCCATGCTTTTCCAGCTTTCCTATCTGATAACATGCCCTTACCAAAAACATGCGCCCGACAAACTGTGCTTGCATCGTGTGCAGGTGTGGGTTGTGCCTTTTACGGCTCTGAACGCAGACACTGGAGCTCCTCAGGTGTGTCTCTTCATCAAATCCTGGTGATCCTTATAATCTGTGTGTATGTCCACCACAAACAGGAGTCTGGCTTCTGCACCTCTCAAGATTCCCTCTCATGCGCATCTCAAGATTCCCTCTCATGCGCATCTCAACCAGATGCGCATGCTGTCAGCCAATGACACTCACCACCCTGACTCAACAGGGACCGTGTCGGAGTCCTTGTCTGCCTACACCAACAAGCTGTTGATGCAAGCAGTGTTCAACCTACACATACTGCTGTTTGCTGTCTAGAGATATCACAATGTACGTCTGCTCTTCCAGTCACAAATTCTCACAGTCGCAGCGAACCCAACTGTGCGTTCTGTGGTGCAGCTCTATTCTTTGGGAGTGCCTAACCCCAACACTGGCCTTCTGGCAGTGCATGTGGTTGCATCTGATGTTGAACTGGACCAAATCCAGAAGGGTGGTGGAGAGGCAGCATCACGCAGGGTGGCAGAGGCATTGATCTTTGCCACGTCCATGACAATGCTGAAGGCGACTGGTCAGGTAAGCTCACTCACCCTGCAAGCAGCTTAGCGAGGACAAAGGACTTTGTACGACACAGGTAGCCAGGTGTGAGCTGCACACTGCCCAGTCCTGAAGCATGTGGAACTGTCAGTCAGCTCAGCATTTCAGCAGTACGCTGTGAATGCAGCATTGCGTCCGTGCCTGGCATATGGACATGATGATGCGACTGAATGAATGGATGGCATTACAGTGAATATGATTGAGTAGCTCTGTCATCAACCCATCATTGCCGATTTAAGTTCTGCAAGCTGCATCCAGTGCGTGTACCACTGGTACACGCTGTGCCTGCCTGCTACATGCTGCTAGCAAAGATGCTGCAACCTGACGGGCAATGCTCACAAGTTCTCTGCTGGTGTGCAGACCTCCAGCATGACGCTGTCTCGCCTGGATGCCTGCATGTGGGAGAACCCTGAGTCAGCAGGCAGCCTGCAGCAGCGCCTGACTGATGAGCTGGCCATGCTTCCAGCCCCAGTGCTCAGCAGCATGGTATGCAACTTCTGCTGCTGCTGTTGCTCATGCTGTTGTTGTTGCTCCTGATGGGTTTGCTGTCCTTTGTTTTCTTAAACTGCTGATACTGCTGTTGGATTTGCTCAGTGGCTGGAGTGTATGACAAGCTGATTTGCTTCATGTTTAGGCTGTTCATTGTGGTGTGTCTGGCAGTAACAATAGCTGTAGTGTGTAACACAATGTCATCGTTCTGTTGCAGGTTGACAGAGGTCCATTGTCCTTGGTGTCTGTCATTTGGCAGCAGTTGATGGGCCAGTACTCTGCTGTTGGCGACAGCACATGGAAGGTGAGACAATTAGCACAGCTTCACTTTCTGTCCTTGTGCATGCAACAGCATGATTGGTGCTGCTGCATTGACCCCTTGCCAATTGCATGCATCTGTCTTTGCAGTAAGAGTTACGCGTTTGCAGTGAGACACACTACAGGCATTTGTGTCGATCCAGCCCTGCAGGTGACATTGTGCTGTGAAGCAAACAGATACGGCTTCGATTGCCGCATCTGCTGCGAACCCATGCGCTGCTTGATGATGACATGTGATGCCTGATGCACTGCAGTGGCAATGACAGCACATTAAGCTGAGTCAGCGCTCTGATGAGGACAGGATGTAACACATCACAGCCATGCTGGCACTGGGTGTCTGTCACACTGAATGGAATGACATATACTTCTCCACCTCAATGCAGGACCTAGATCTGCTTTTTTGCCATAGATTAGCAATAGAGTTGACAAGCCTTCTTGACTTGGATGCAGGACACAGACCTGTTTGCGGATATGGGTCCAACAGCTCTGGAGGATGCCTGGCAGTGGCTGCCTCTGCAGGCCCGCATCACCCTGGTCCACTTTCTGAGCCAGCTGCCTCAGCTGGCGCAGCAGCTGTCCAACAGCAGCCCTGAGAGCCGTCAACAGCTGGATGACGCCCTGCAGCAGCTGGTGGAGGGGGCGGAGCTGACTCATGCTCAGCGCAATGCCTTGAAAGTGGCCACTGAGCTGGTGGTCTGTGGTGAGGAGGTCAGTGTACTTCTGCCATCTGCTTGCCAGAGTGATTGCATGCGATTCAGATCAGCATGCTCTGGATTGGCACTGTGTCGAACCTATGTGTGCAGTCTATCCAAAGCTTTGATGAGTGATCTATGTACCTGCAACCAGCTGGCCTTTGGGGTGTTACGCCCTGTGCCATTGTGTGCAATGCAGAGTTGGATTCCCATACATCCACTTTTGTGATCAGATTATACGCCAGTCAGCATGCCTGTCAACAGTGCTGCATCAGCTCCAGCTAGCACTGATTTGGGCTGTCTGTGCACGCTCTCAACCTTCTGCTTCTTGTCATTGTTACACGCACCGTTCAGACACAGGCTGTGTCTCACAGCACTGGACTGTAGCAGAACCAAGGTGTTTATTTGTGGTGCAGGTCGCGTTACCTGAAGGCATGGCTGCAGATGCTGCAGCCGTCAAACAGCGTTCCAGGCCGACAGACCTGCCCGGCAGCCCAAGCCTGCTGGCAGCGGTACATGCCAGGCCACATTTCCTGGCAGCTGCTGAGGCAACTGCTGAAAGCACCACTGCCGCACCCACAGATGGTTCATTAGCTTTGCCTGACGCTACAACTGATGAGCAACCTGCTGGAGACCAACCTTTGTCCACACTGCTGAGCAGCCTGAGCTTTGTTGGCCACACAGATGCCAGCAGTCTACCTCGAAGAGTGCTGCGAGCCTACCTGGCTGTGGAGATGCTACTGGAGGTCCAGCAGGCAATCAAGAAGCAGATGCAAGGGGGCAGCAGCAAGGCGCTGGTAGTCAGCAAGCCTTCACCATCCAAAGCAGCACCCAAGGCACAGAAGAGCCACCTGGCCCTTGACATCGCAGCACACGCCGGGTCAACGAAACCAGGCCCTGCAGGAGCATTGGAGATAGCCCCTGTAGCTGCTGACAAAGAGGATGTTGGCTTGCCTGGCACAGACGCGAACCTGTCAGCCCAGCACACGAGTGGACTTGTGGTGGCAGACAGCGTGGATGCTGAGTTCGCAGCTGCGCAGAAGTCTGCGCACCTGACTGTACGCAAAGCCATCAACTTCTTCATGCAGTCGTCCTGGAGGCTGTTCTGGCTGGCCCTGATGGGCGACGTGTCCTTCTGGCAAGAGGCCATGCATCTGATTGAGGGCAGGCGCAGCAGATTCCTGCACTACCTGCTGTTCCCCTACCTCATGTGCCTGCAGCTTGTGGCTTTTGCCTCTGAGGTCAGTCCCCTTCTTCATGCATGGCTTTGTTCAGAAACAAGTTACATTGGTGCTGGTAGATCATCATGGCTGAAGTGTTTTGGCACAAAGTGTTCAGCAACCTGACTGCAGGCAGAGTGTCACTAGGGACAATTTTCCCCCCAAAAACTCTTGACAGCAGCAAATGTGTTTGTGTGACCCCTATTGACTGACTAGCACTTCGATAAGTTGAGGGGCATCAAAATACCTACTGGCAAAGTGCAACATCAGGGAGTTTGTGAGCTGTCGCAGTCATGTCCACTGTGACTATAAGGCACATGCCACAATACAGGAACACTGAACACGCTTGTGAGCTATCGCAGGCAATGTACATCTACCTGTGCTGCTATGCCATCTGGGATGTTGGCGGTGTTTGGAGCTGGCTGGTAGTAGCACAGAGGAAGAGCATCAGGGCAATTGCCCGCTACGATGCTGCTGGGCAAGTCTCACATGTGCTGACCATCAGCAGGCAGGGCTTCTATCACACCTACACGTCCCTTGTGGCAAATTCAGCCACCCAGATGCAGATGCAAGCACCAGTCAACACCACGCCGGACCTGGACTTGCCCACCTCCAAAAAGGTGCTGGAGATGGCTAGAGCTGTCATGGGTGCCAACTTCAACGCGAACGACTCGCTATGTAAGTCTTTACGCTTTGCTCGTTGGAAGCTGTGTCTCATGCCAAGTGTGCAGTGGTCAAAGCGTCACTAGCTTGGAACATGTGCTTCACGCTAGGATGTCTGATGAGTCACAAATGGCTCAAAAGAACTAAAGGAATGTAGATGTTAAGTACTTAATAAAATGTGATAACAAACATCAGCATAGCCTACCTCGTACAGCTTGCAAGGGGCAGTGCTGCGTGTAATCCCAGAAGCTGCATTGCGCATTTGTGGGCATGCGCAAATCAGTCAGGTGTAGTCATCATTAGCCTGATCAGCCCACAAGCAAAGATGCCCGTGTTTATGTCTGTTCACGCCTGTAGCATGCCTGCTTGTGCATACCTACCCAGGGGTGTATGTGCCTGACCCTGGGGGAAGACATGTGCTCAATCAATCAATCAATAACGGACAAATTATGTACAGCATGAAGCTTGAATGCTGCCTGCAGATTGGTGTCACACCGGTGCAGGCATGTCTGCTGAGCGTCCATCAGGCAATGCTGCCACCTCAACTGCCTTTGTGGTCAGAAGTGAGCGCTCGGCGGGCACAAAGGGCACAGCCAAGCGCAACATCCTGCAGAGCTCCGGCCTGCAGACAGTGAATGTGTGG
>JAABUU010006502.1_pt1 | contig 12484 bp, 16 predicted proteins | sample 5559301 | NCBI WGS metagenome assembly JAABUU01 (sample SAMN10711884, study PRJNA513360) | rock metagenome | isolation source: Antarctica rocks | place: Antarctica: Victoria Land, Richard Nunatak white
AAAGAACACTTGTGCAATCAGCCTGCACATCAGTATTTTGCATGTGCATTTTGTCGGCTTGCACACAGATCTGCACACAGATCTGCAGGCTGCATCTGTTTCGACACGGCAAGCACTCACTCACCGCATTGACAATAGCTGACTCTTCGCCGCTGCTCTGCCAATACTTCTTCACTCCATACTTACTTGCCAACCGTGGCCAGAAGTTCTGCAATAATGGAATGAACACTGTCTACCAGACAACTGTTATGCTAACAATCCATGAGACAGTTTGAACACCTGTGCCACAATCAACCTCAATGCACCATGGCATTCAAAATCTCCTGCTGAAGAGCCCATGTGTTGTCAAACAGCCTTCATTCATACAGATCGAACCCACAAAATGCAATCAAACACTTGCAAGTCATGCAGGTCACACATTATACAAGAGATGACTGCGTTGGTTTGCTTAAGGCAAAACATGCATAGCACGGATGCATGCTCTGGATGCTAACACTCACGCTTGGAACCATAAGATCAACATTGCCCCCGACATTAAAGTTTAGGATGTTGCCTAGACCAGGGTCAGCAACAAAGACAACTGTGTCAGCGTCCACTCCCCAGAAATCTCTGATTGCTAGCCCTGCAGCATGAGCAACGACTTCAGTAGTACATGATCTCTGGCGCCGTTGCCCCTGTATGCAGTACGTCTAGCCGTGACGCACATGACGAAGCCATACACGGTTTGTTGGCAACCAAACAGGCAGCAATGCAACATGATTACCCCTCTGAGGAAACACCAATGCTAGGTATTTCAAAGGGGGAACATGATCAGTGGGAGCTTTCAGCTCTCAGCCACTTTGTTGCCAAATGCAAGTGACCAGAACCTTGCTCAATGCATCCAAAGGCAGCTTGCGCAATCTGGACAACATCTCGGGCAAGCAGTGCGATTGACACACACCAGGAGTGTTGGGATAGTTCTGGGCAAGGACCCTGAGCTTTACTCCCTTGTCCCGCTCAAGGCCTTGAATCTCCTTTTTGATGCGCTTTTCCTGAAGCGTAGGCAATTGGACAGAGTCAAGATTGGAGTTTGGTATGCTAGTGGCAATAAATACACAAAACCAAATTTGAGCACATCTGCCTTAGCTGTTTAGTTTCCTACCTCGCCTTCTGTCAAAAAGCCAGCCACATCTATGACTGTGGTGAACTCTTTGGGCAACAGTTCAGGCTTGTTGACACCTTCTAAGCGAGCTACAGCACCTGTAGGTGCTCGAGCCAAGATTAGGTCAGAGCTTTGAGGCCAGGCTGCCTTTTAAGACAACTACTGGTACAGAACTTACTTCCGACGAGACAGAGACCGCTGAGAGCAAGAGCAGCTGCATTCAGCCCCGCATGTTGCGCCCGCTGATGCAAACTGTTGCGCAGCGCCCCGGCACAAGTCAGAACAGGTCGCCGTTGCCGCATGTCATGTCTAGATCGCACGCCAAAGGGCTCGCAGAATGGTACGGAGCTAGGCTGAAGGCGGCAAGGCTGCTGCATGACCTCCAGGTAGCAGAGTCGAACATGTGAAGTGGCGCACAGCGATTTCCAGCTGCTGGTCAATGCTCCCAAGTGACTGGACCACGCAAAAGTTTCGTTTGTGCTGCATGCGGGGATCTAATGTGATCCCCGCATGCAGCTTCTGTCAGAAACTTTGATCAGCAAGGTCAGAGTCGCACAAGTCTTCCATGCAAGCTGCAAGCCAAATGTCTTGCCATACCATGTTGACGGAATTTGCTGTTCAAAGAGCTTATCATTGGATGCTTTGACAGAACTGCTTATTTTTGGCACCGAGGAGGAAAGACTTTCACTTAGTGTGGCATGACTCGTGAGCTTGACTGATGCCAAAGGCTTCATTTGCACCTAACCCCGGCCCTAGGGGATGTTACAATTTTACAACGTAATACATAATGCTGTTTGACCTGCTGCAAACTTCATGACATGCAGCATAACACTCAACTGCCTTTACAGAACTATATCACAGCGTAAGTCAATTAACACCATCAAGCGTTTAACTGGTCATGGCAAGTATACAAGTGATGTTCCCCACAGGGAGCAGTTTGCTTTCCCAGCATGTTGGTGCGTAGCTTCATGTGTCCTATGCCAGCGCTTCACATGCAAGTACGGCTCACGGAGTAGAAGACATGTCGGCCAATTCCTAGCTTATATGCGCAGAATACACACAGGCTTATAGACACATGCGCAAAATTCAGGCAGTACAGACAAGTAGAGCAGGCTTGCGCACTCAAGCTGCTAACAGCTGCAATCTGGGAGCCTTCAAGTGACCAAGGATAGCTGCAACACAACAAAGCTTCCACCTGGTCACATCACGCAATCTTACTGAAACAGCTTACATGGCATGTCAGCTGACAGAGGGCTGTTCACAAGCGTTTCTGCCTGATCAAATCAGCAACGAATGCAGCAAAGCTGTTCAGGGGGAAACCCATGACATTGAAGTAGTCTCCTTGTATGCTCTTGACAAAGACGCTGGCTGCTCCTTGGATGCCATAGGCTCCAGCTTTCCCATAACATTCCCCTGTGTGCATCATGAATGTCTACATACACATGTGTATGAACACAGTGTGACAGCTGCATGCAATGAAGTGCTTCCTGTATTGAAAGAGCAAACAGCTCACAAGGAAAAGTGCAGCAGCATCCGAAAGATGCTGAAGCTTACTGCTGCTCTGTTTACGTCAAGACACAGAGGCAATGGAATCTGTCAATTTCGCAGAAAGACCAAGTATGTGCCTGTGCGTAGTGTACCTGTGGCTATGTATGCTGCAATCTCCTGCTCCGATAGTTTGCTAAAGTGGACGGCTGTTGTTTCCGCAAATGTATGCACCTCAAACTTTGAGGTATTGCCCTGACCCAAGCCTAGGAAGTGCCACAGAAGTTGAAGCAAGACCTGGGCAAATTTGTGACAGTGATGATATGCTTCCATGGCACTCATCTACCCAAATCTACCCAAGGCATGCTAAATCTTACCATTTGAACACAGCACAAGGGTTGTTCCTGTGTGGACATGATGCTGTTGATCACTTAGTCTGGCAGCAGGAGCAGTTTGAGACACACCGCTTCATTGACAACTTTCGCAGAAGAGCAGTGTCATCAGCAGTGCTGTAGTCACCTGCCCAGCATTTGGGCTGCATGAGTGGCATCAGCTGGCTTTTCTAATATGTCTCCATCAATTTCTACCACCTGTACTGACGCCACCAACAAGGCAAGGTCACAATAAGAACTCTCAAGAAAGCAGGATCCATGTGTAAGCGTCTGCAAGAGCCTGATGTACCGTGTCAGCGCCAATGACAAGATCAGCTGGCTCGTTGGCGTCGGACAACCTTTCGGCAACCTCCAGTGCTTTGCCTTTACTAGTGGCAACTGCATAGTCGGCAGCGGACTTGTAATCGGATTTTGGCAACGTTTCCTCAAACGTGCTTGTCACAACCTTGGGGTTGATGCCAACAAGCTGGAGCAGCTGCAGTCGCCGTGGAGACGCAGACGCAAGAAGGATGCTTTTGCTTGCAAGGTGCGGCAGGTGTTCGAGTATCATCACGCAGCAATGAGGGCTGTCAAGCAGCTGCGGCTTTACGAGAGTGGCATCTCCTTTGTGCGTGAACAAATCTCAAATGCCTAGGGCGACTGCGTTGATGTGACTGTGACGCAGCTATATTGGTCAACGTAACGGACCGTTACTAATGTCCATACAAACATACATACAGAATCTTACAAACATACAATTTCCTACAAATGGCAGTGGTCCTACAACGCTACCTTGTGCGACAGCACCATGAGTGCGTTTGCTTTGACAGCAGGACAACCCTCCGACACACGCAGTTTCAACTAGGGTGGTGCTTGCAGTGTTGCTGAGACCTCAGAATCAAAAGCATGCGAGGCATATGTACTGTCATGGGGCATCAAGTATCAGCAGAAAATATCAGCAAGGCAACGACCCACAGGTGAGTGCATTGTGATGGCTGACTTGATTGAAATCAAAGACACTGACTATGCTGAATACAGCAAGCCAATCATTTCCTGCACAGCATTTCCTAGGATGCGATTGTTCACGCTGCTTAAAGCATACGCGTACTAACACAATAAAATACTTTGTATGCTTTGCAGCAAAAGCTACCAAGGCTAACTAAGGCAGCCGTACTGCCATAGTGCACAACCAAGTTTACAGCAAACAAGAAAGTGACCTCAAGGTCTAAGCAAAAAGAGAGCGGGCAATGCAACTCCTCAAGCACGTTCTAACTCCAGTCACAGCCCCAAATACCAAATTCGCTCCCGGCAAAGGAATAGCTAGTGTATACGTGAGGAAAGCATCGCTACTGGTAAATGCATGCAGAGAGCCTCAGCCATAGCAAGGAGGACACAGGGAAACGAAACCACAACAACATATCAACAAAGGCTCTACCAAGGGGGGGCCGCGTTCATCAGCATCCATTCCTTCCTTCTTCTTCAAACTCCTGCCCCAACCCCACCTTGATGAGCCCACTTCCTACCCGGGGGCTATCTACATCCCTGAGACCGTTCTGTGCCAACCAAGCAGCCTTTGATGAACCAGGCTCTATGTTCTGGTTGGTGATGCGTCGCTTTGGCAGGCCCTTGTCTCCTTTCTGCTGCTGCAGCTGTGACCGCAGCAAAGGTGAGGCACCACCGTCATCATCAGTCCCTCTGATAGGAAACTGCCTAGAGGAGCGGGTGGCAAGGTCTGCCCTCCTAAAGGAGTGCCCATTGGCCTCTAGCACCATGTTTGCTGGAAGGGCCAAGCTCTGGCTTCGTTTCATGAGCTGCACACCGGTACCACCAGGCGGCGACTGCTGCATGTGCCCAGCTTCGGGCTCCTGCCCACCACTGCCGTAAAGCTCCATGTATGCGTAAGCTGCGCGGTGATTGGGGTGGACTGGATGAGAGGTGGCACCCCTCAAGATATCTTGGGGGCCCTTCTGAGCAGCCGCAAAGTCTGTGAAGTTGCTGCTGCTTCCACCAGTGACCATATCTACATGCAAACAAGGACAGACTGAGCAGATGAACGGGAAGTGTACTGATGAAAACATAATGCATGTACAGTGAAGGTGTAAACAAGCATGTGTGAGAGTCTGTGAGTGGGTTCATGCAAGATAGCCACACTGCCCAGGTGACCTGGAACAACAGCACAGCTTTGCAGAGGTGAACACTGACAGTCTCAACAGTAGATATGGATTGTAGCAGGAGAGCTGTGCATGGCTATTGGTTGAAGGAAAGATGCTTACTTGGCCCTCCCATAGCACAGCGCCTGGAGATGGCACTGGCATGCCCCTTGCTGGCTAGGTGCTCTGCAAAGGGGCTATTCGGGATCCTGGAGTCCCTCACAGCCACCCCAGGCACAACCTGCCTTGCCCTCCCCTCTGGAATGGGGGTTGCATCTGCCACAGCCAATGTGCCACCAGACATGGTCCTTGGAGACACTTTCCCTCCATTGCCCAGTGACTCACACACCTTGGGTCCCTGCTGCATTTCCGCCAACATCTGCTGCACCGTTTGAACCGGCTGTGACGGCTGCGACGTCAGGGTTGGGGGTGGTGAGTGAGCACCTGCTTCCCGGTGTGACTCAAGGCGACTGATGGCTGCAGCCTTGCTGCTGGGCTGGAAGTTGCCCTTCAAACCGGCAGTTGGCAGAGAAGCTGCCGTAGTAAGGGGCATGCCCTGCACTGATGTCAGGTCTAGACTGGGCTTGAAGGACCGGCCCTGCCCTGAGACAGACGTCAGGTCCAGACTTGGCTTGAAGCTCTTGCTCAGTGCTGCATCAGAAGCATATGTTATATCCAGACTAGGCTTTGATGGTCTGAGCTGTGCTGCATCTGAGATGTATGTCAGATCTAGATGGGGCTTGAAAGATCTGATCTGGGCTGCATCTGAGCCGGCAGGGGAAAGGACCAAGCTAGACTTGCTGCATCTGAGGGATGGATCTGGAGAACCCTGAGATAACGTTTGGCTAGCGATAGGGCTCAGCATGGCTGCAGAGGGGCTCTGGGAAGAGCCCTTGAAGGAGGGGACCTGCTTAGGGTGCAGGTTCATTGGCCTGACATTCATGCTGGGCCCAGCCCCTAGTGTTCGGCCGCCAGGAGGGCTGTTTGGCACGAATGAGGCATCCCCAGGCTGCTGGCTTGATGCTGAGGGTTTCTGAGAGGTCAAAGAGGCAGCCACGGCTGCAGCAGCTGCATCCTGAGTGGATTTAGAGTCCCTTCCAGAGCCTTTGCTGAGCATCTTGAGCATGCCTCGCCTAAGAGAAGCAGTCCAGGTGGTCTGCCTCTGACCCTCCTCAGATTCCTCACAATCCTGCACATCACCAAACTCAGTCAAAATGCATCCCCAGTGAAGCATGCAAAGCGCACTGTTCTGCCTGGGTGTAAAACCCACTTTTGTGTGAGAATGCTGCGGTCATAACCATGTTGAGCACAGACCTGAGACTGTCAGACACCGCAATCCCTGACAGCAAGCACCTTGGGTCATGCGTTGTAGATTGCTTAATGCATCTTACCAACGTGCACATGAAACAACATATGACAAGACAAAACTGTGACCTATTTCTGGATGGTGTGCGCACACCAAAGTAGGCTGCTGACAACATCACCTACTGGGGTTTGTCACATCTGGAGGGTGCCTTGACAGAGCTTGTACTCCTGCAGCAAGTTCTGTCACACAACAGGCACATACCTGCATAGGACGTGCTCTGTTCAAACAGTCACCAATGTTAACAGCAATCACTCAAGACAAATGCACATTTTGTCAGCGGCGCTTGAAGGGTGGGCAATCCATCGCCGAATGCGTACCTTGTTGGAAAGAGACCCAGAGGATGCCCACCCCTGAATCGGCGGGGGCTGGCCCCTGTCCTGGAACGAGCGCTGGGGAGTGATGCTCCCAACAGCCATCCTGCAGGCCAGCACTCCTTTCTTGCAGGTGCACTCATACAAACATAGAGTCCAATGTATTGCTGAGGTGTCTGATGACAGCACAGCTCTGTGTAACCACACATGTCACTGCTAAGCACATCAGCATTAGCTGTTGGTGGCTATCATGACTAATGAGGTGCTCATGACCGCTCCTGACAGCTACCACACTGAGCCATTGTCACGCCCAGATTGTGCATAACAATGCCTGCCAAATACCTGCTGCAGTGCAGCTGGCACAGCTGTCACTCAACACAGGGTCTGCCAGCCCCAACTATGTGGCAGTGCTTGGGAGAGTCTTGACAAAAAATGTAGTTGGTAGGCCAAGTTCAGTACGCCAAGCTGGCTCACCTGCACCCAGAGCAACCACATGCAAGTGGTCGCACCTGACAAAGAGTGCATGGCTGATGAGACACACCTGCTGTCAGGCGGCGCCATCTCACAGCTGAGCATGGTCTCCTCGGAGGTGGTGGTGCAAGGGGACATGCCCTGATGCTGCCGCCCCTCCACGGGCATGGGGGTGTGGGGCCCGCACTCTGTGGGGGCCAAACCCAGCGGAGATGGCCCTGGAGAGCTAGGAGCGGTTGTCAGCTGTAGCTGGGGGGTGGGCAGGGGTGCGCCTGGGGTGGGCAGCGCCAGCCAGGGGTGCATCAACATGTTCGCCAGGGCAGGGCGTTTCCGAGCAGCCTGCATCAGAGAATGGCTAAGCACATCATTGCTTGCCATTGACACGGCATACAGTTGTATGACATGACACATAGATGTATGTTATATTCATGTCACCCAAATTGAATAGCTGATGCGTTGACCGCACCCTCACTGCATGTCAAAGACATATGGGAGACACAGCACAGGTCCCAAATTGCTTGTAGGGTGGTTTGATCCATCCCCAGCGGTTAGCCACATATTGTGCAAGTTTCCATCCCCAGCGGTTAGCCACATATTGTGCAAATTGTTACAAAGACTTGACACTGAAGGCAGACCCAAACAGCTACAAAGCTTTGAGCCTGACAGCAAATGCAAGTGGGTATATAGGCGTGACTCTCAAACTCGATTGGTTCAACAGATAACTCTGTGCTGGGATGACACAACATGATACTTTGTACTCCCAACATGTAAGTGCTGCATGACTTGTCAGCTGACAGGCATACCTTGGTCAGGGCTGAGAACACAAAGTCCTTGGCATCTGCGCTCATGCTGGCAGGGAACTCTGGCTTGCGGTACATGATGTGCTCATAGGTGGCGGCCCTGGACTGCTTCTCAAAGGGAGGCTTGCCCACTATGAGCTCATAGGCAAGAATGCCCATGGCCCAGGCATCCACCATGGCAGTGTAGCCCAACAGGACCTTGTCCTTGTTCTCCTGAGGCCGGCTCTTCTCAGGACACAGCAGCACCTGCATGAGAAATGTAATGCCATCGGCAAATCATAGCAAACACTTGGTGGTGATGCCTTGGACTGGGATACTGAGAACCCTGGCATATCTGTACGGCCTAGTTAGATGACTCACACTGTGAATCTTGCTCCCTCCTCATGCTGAAGTCTGCAAATGCACTGACATGATCCAGCAAACCACGGACTGATGTGTTTGTGCATCAGCTCGGTGCCAAAGACGAGCTGTGTCTACCAAAGGAGCTATGTTACACTTTGCAAAGACGCAACAGTTTGCAGTTACTGTGCAGGAGACAGCCAGTGACATCAAGCTAAGTAGTCAGGGATATACCGAAAGACCTTGTTTGCATAAAAGCTTGTACACAGAAGAGCTGTCATGCATGAAATGCATAAGAGCTATCACAGCTTGTTGCACACAAGGAATAGCAAGATGATCACCTCTGGAGCCATGTAGTCCAAAGTGCCAGCTCTGGTGACAGGCCTCTCACTAGTAGCGTCTATAGACAGACCAAAGTCAGCCAGCTTGATACTTTTGTCCGCCATCAGCAGAATGTTCTCAGGCTTGATGTCCCGATGGATAATGCCCTGCAGATTTGAGGCAAATATCAATCGTGTCCAGTGTGCAAAGCCTGTGAACAGCATGCACCAAACCAGCCTGCCGATCAGGTGGGAAGGCTGTATGTCAACAAGCTGTGCACTGATTGTTGCTGGTAGCAGCATAGACAGCTGCCGACAATAACGCATGACCATGAACCCCACCAGGTGATGCCCAGTCCGTGTTCGCAAACAGGATGTTGAATGAGAGCAGCTTTTGATGACTAAGCGTGACTGATGAAGAATGGCTGCATTCAGCTATGACCACCTACAGGCATGTATGAGCACAACCACAGAGATTGGTACCTTGGAGTGAAGGTAGATGAGGGCAGAGATGCAGGGCTGCAGGACACCGGCTGCAGTTCGTGCCTCCTCAAAACGCCCTCCCCTCTGTTTCAGATCCTCATACAGATCACCTCCTGCAAGCAATGCGTTCTCACAACACGAGAGACTTGCAAGCTGAGTATGCCATTCAGATGCAAATAGTCTGCTAGGCGTGTGGTTGATCACTACGCGACTTGGTGCTGCAAGGCGACAGCACAGATGCAGATCATGCTGCTGCAATGGCTCACACACATATAACAATCAGCAGGTGTTGCTGCAGGTAGCTACTGTGTTTCATGACAGTGCTAGTTGCTGGTGATGACTCAGCCTAGCTCAAACTATGTTGGCTACATGATTGGCTTGGCACTGCTTTGAGATGCAAAAGAGGACAGGCTGTAGTGCATGTGCTGCGACTTTGCTACAGAAGCAGTCAAGCCTTGAGTTGTATACTACAGTGAGCAACAACACGCTTAGTCTGGAGCGTCAATGTTGTGACAGGCTAGAGGTGGTTACCAGTGGCATATTCCTGGACCATGTAAACATTGGCATCGTCCTCAAAGGCAGCATACAGCTGGATGATGTTGGCATGGTCCAGCCTAGAGTGTATCCGGATTTCCCGCTCCACCTGACATGACAGACACAGTGCACGAGCTAAAGGACCTCTGGAAATACTGTTTCAAACATCAGTGAAGCTTGTGAGAACTTTCATGAGCTCTGGATGCTTGCCTACTGATAGCACTTCCAGATTGTTGCACTCGAAGTGCGCTGGAGCAAGCAGACAAACAAGCTGCATGTACTTTGCAACACACAGCGGCTTAGAGGTCAGACCGCATTTGAGCTCAAAACAGGGGCAAGCATATGCAACGCCGTAGTTCTTTCAATGCTGAGTCTGGTTCAGGGTGTCAAAAACTGGCCTCTGGTGTAGCATACATGCAAAACATGGTCAACTCATTTCGTCGGCACTATTGCCCTGTTGCTCACCTGGTACCAGTTGAGCTCTGACAGGCGAGCTTTGCGATACACCTTGACAGCAACAGGCAGCTTGGAATTCTTGCAAGTGGCACAGTACAACAGGGATGCCTTGCCCTGGTAGAGCCTCTTGTGCAATTCAAAGTCTTCTATGCGCCTGAACAGTGAATGCACAATGCTCATGGCTACAGTAGCTAGCTGCATGCTGTATGAGCATCATTGTTGCTGAGAAAGGCTGCCTGCATGCACTGATGATGGCATTGCAAGTGCGGCACAGCATGTTTGGCTTGACTGTTTATGGCATACTCAGAAGCACAGAAATAAGTGCACTCAGCTTTATTTCAGTACACATGCTCTGCAGCTAGCAAGCAGACCATGCCATTGCAGGGCAACTTGATCATGATGATGTAAGAGAATGTGTTCTGCCCACCATGGCCCAGTGCGCTGCAAGCCAGGAGGGCAACTACTAGACACTTTCACATCCCTAGGCCCACACGGCTGCTTTGTGATGCACAGGTCATCCGCCTCATCTGCCTGCATTCCTGGCTGGGACGCTGTTATGTTGTTGCTGCCGCCGCACTGCTGAAACCCTGCAAAGCACAACCAGGTTGGACAACAATCAGGATCGGTTATGAGTCATCTGCACAGCATCGACAGGTCAGATCGCTCTGTCTTGATACTTTGGACCGACACAAAGGGGCATGATTGAACGCTTAACATGATGATGGCAATGCAATGTCGCCACAAATCAGCAGGCTTATAGGCGAACTGTTCTTGCCGTCTAAACAATCACGTATCGACTGGTGAGTTGCCGCAAACAAAAACAAAAGCCAAGCCCTAGTGAGCCTGAACTACGTGACATCAAGTAAGATTTGCTACCTGCAAGAGCTTTGACAGCTTGTGCTTGGCCGGGTCCCGACGATCGCCCAGAGGTGGAGGACCACCGTAGTGGAGGTAATACCGACCAGGCCGCAGCTTTGAGGAGTCAATATCTAGGGAAGACGCTGGCCGTCTCAGATGTGGCGTGAAACACAAGTGCGTCGGATTTCTAGCCCACTACCTTGCCTTCCAGGCGTAAGTTGCGGTGGTAGGCCTCCCTGGCAACACCTTTTCCTGGCTATAAACTGCCGTTTCCGCGCCTAAACAAGAGCAATTATTGCCGCTGCGGCCTCAAACAGCCCTCGCAAGCTCGCCACCGCGATGCGCTTCTTGCGGAAGCGTCACGAAAGGAAGCAGAGCTCTGCAGAGCTTGGCGGTGACAAGTGGCACCATCGATTGCAACAGTGAAGATCCGTGTCTTTCCGATCAGACCGCAAGCACACGCAAGCCGTGCGAAACGTTCACTCCAGATTCAATGAATGGTCCCACATTGACGTAATGGTCCAGTCAACCAATGTTTTTGATTCACTGAGGCTAATTACACAGGGACGATTTAGCGCCTCAGTGAGCAGGAGGTAGCTCGGTTCATACTTGCCTCTAGGCTGCAGACATTCTGGGGAAACTGCATCAGTGTGTCCTTTCGACTTCCTCCTATCTGAGCTTAGCTCCGAGCCTCGCCTCGCACTGCGGCGGTAGACAGACGAGATCTCAGCACACAAGGTAAGGGGGCAGGATCTGCGGAACTTGTCAAGAGTGCTTTGCCTGTGCTAACGAAGTTAGATCTCACTGACAATGAGCATTTGGATGCTGCGGCTGTAGAAGAGCTTGTAAAGGGTGGTTGGCCACTTTTAGAGGAGTTGATCTTGGCTGACTGCAGTATAGGCTTAGCAGGGTCACAACACCTTGTTAGAAGCAGCTGGACTCGACTGCTGCAGAGTCCACTTGCTGGTTGCTCTTTGTGCACATCTAGCACATCTCAGTGCAGTGGCATGCAACTGCTATGGGATCAGCTACCTGCTCTGTACAAGGCACCAACTGTTGTCCCTTCCAGTCCTTTCAAACAGAAGCTGCGACCCCTGTGCTGAATGCCGTTGGCCTTCATTGACACATTTGAACTTGTCCAGGAATGACTTCTGACATGATGAGCTAGCAGCACTGGTACTGCATACATATATCACATATCACATATACCACTTACATATCACTTCGTAACACATGTACACTGCCCTGTAGTGATCAGTCACCAAAGTGGAGCAAGCCTTCGTTGAGCCAGCCTTTGTATGCACTGTTTGAAATGCTTAGATTGCATGCAAAACTCAACATGTTTGGTTGTGACAGACTGTGATTCTTTCCCCAATGAACTGCATGACAGGAACGGTTG
>JAABUU010006503.1_pt1 | contig 12483 bp, 10 predicted proteins | sample 5559301 | NCBI WGS metagenome assembly JAABUU01 (sample SAMN10711884, study PRJNA513360) | rock metagenome | isolation source: Antarctica rocks | place: Antarctica: Victoria Land, Richard Nunatak white
TCAGGGGGCGTGCAATTCGCCAGAAACGAGATAGTACGTACTGGCAGCGTAGGGCGAAGATGACGCGCTGGGTTCGCCCGCTTCCACCCTACAATCCGAAGGCAACAAAGTACCGGTAGTGCATCGTTCCTCAAATACGGTGTAGATCAAAGAACGCGCCGTTCCTACGCTATTAGCGAGCGACTGTAGTACATATGCGGCCTCCTATTTGCACCGTACTTCAGGAATGATGCAGTAGCGCGGCGTTGCACGAAGACGTGTCGGGGTGGCCGGGGCCGTCCCTCTCCTCCCTTGTAGGGCCGTCCCCACCCGCCCGCTTCAGGGGCGGGTCGCCGCCGCAGCGGCGGGGAGCGGTCAGCCGCAGCGCCGCATTGTTACCGCATCCGTGTCGTGGCACCGCCAGCGCTGCTCGCGCGTGGTTGCATTCTCCGCACCGCGCCCGGTACGATCCATGCGGGAATGAGGGAATAGCGAGAGGAGGCCCGCCGAGACTGGCGTGGTGGACAGCGCTATGGGAGGGCCGATGAGCGAACACGAATCGATCGCTGTGCGCGGACGGCACGAGGGATGACCGGCGATACCTGTACAACGGCGCTGCCACGCTGGGCGCTCGTCGCGGCCTGCGCGCTGGCGCTCGCCTATGCCATGATGAAGGTGGTGCTGGCGCTGAAGGGGGAGGCCGGACTGGCCGGTTTCCCCCCGCCGCCCGCGCCACAGGAATGGATCGTCGCGCGGCAGCTGGGGAATGCGGCGCTCGACTTCGCCGCCGCCGCGCTGGCCCTCGCCGCCGCGCGACGCTGGCCGCGTCCCGTTGCCATGCTGCTGCGCGTCACCCTCTGGGGCGTGGCGGCGCTGACGCTGTTGGGAGCGGGCGTGGTCGTGGCCCGCGCGACCCGGCTCACCGCCACATTCGGCCCGCCGCCGGGGGGCGCGACCGGCCTCCTGGTCGCGGCGGGTGGCGTCGTCTGGGTGGGCGCATGGGTGACCCTGGCATGGCACGCCACGCGACACCCCGCAACGATCACGATCGCGACCACCGTTTCACGAGAACAGCAAGAGAACAGAGGGCACCGATGAAGGACGAGACGCAGCCGACCAACCCACAAGCCACGCAGCCAACCACCGGCGAGCCGATCTCCCGGCGCGGCGATGGGCGACAGGGGCAGAACGACCTCCAGCCCAACCCCTCGATCAACTTCTCCGCGCGCGTCGGTCGCCCGACCGAGGACGAGCAGTTGCTCACCTCCCCCTCCACCAAGCGGCAGCAGCTCGGCGATCAGGCGACCGACTTCACCCACACCGATCCCTGGCGGGTCCTGCGAATCCAGGGCGAGTTCGTCTCGGGGTTCGACGCGCTGGCCCAGGTCGGCCCCGCCGTCACCGTCTTCGGCTCCGCGCGCACGAGCGAGGACGACCCCTACTACACCCAGGCGGTCGCGGTGGGCCACCTGCTGGCCGAGCGCGGCTTCGCGGTGATCACCGGCGGCGGACCCGGCATCATGGAGGCGGCCAATCGCGGCGCGCGCGAGGGAGGCGGCAAGTCGATCGGCTGCAACATCGAACTGCCGCACGAGCAGGGGACCAATATGTATGTCGATCTCTCGGTCAACTTCCGCTACTTCTTCGTCCGCAAGACGATGTTCATGAAGTACGCCGAGGGGTTCATCATCTTCCCCGGCGGCTTCGGCACCCTGGACGAACTCTTCGAGGCGCTGACCCTGATCCAGACCGGGAAGGTCCGCAACTTCCCGCTGATCCTCTTCGGCACCACCTACTGGGGCGGCCTGATGGACTGGCTACGCGGCCCGATGCTCGCCGAGGCGAAGATCAGCCCCGGCGACCTCGACCTGTTCATGCTCACCGACGACCCCACCGAGGCGGCGGACATCATCGGTGCCTACCACGAGCGCAACAAGGACGCCATCGCGCCCACGGCGCTCCGCGACTGATGGGCGGGACGATAGCCTCAGAGACACAGAGACACAGAGACGAGAGAGAAAAGACGATCGCCACCGGGCACAATCCGTTCTTCTCTCGTCGTTCTCCGTGTCTCTGAGGCCAATAATCATCGGGGGTGGGCAATGGCAGCGATCGAGCGGGTAGCCGTGGTCGGGTCGGGGACGATGGGGCGGCAGATCGCCATCCAGATCGCGCGCGGCGGCGTGCCGGTCGCCCTCTACGATCTGGACAGCGGGGCGTTGGGGCGCGCGGCGACGGCGCAACGCGACTTCGTGGCCGGCTTCGTCGCGAACGGCACCCTCGCCGCCGCCGAGGCCGCGCCCCTGCTGGCGCGCATCCGCTACGACGCCGAGCTCGGCGCGGCGGTGCGCGACGCCGACCTGATCATCGAGGCGGTGCCGGAGCAGGTCGCGTTGAAGCGCCAGATCTTCGCCGCGCTCGACGAGCACGCCTCGGACGGCGCGATCCTCGCCACCAACAGTTCCTCCCTCCGCGTCAGCCTCCTCGAAGATGCGACCGCGCGCCCGGAGCGCTGCGCCAACTTCCACTTCTACATCCCGGTCTGGGACAATCCGATGGTGGAGGTCGGCGGCGGCACGCGCACCGACCCCGCCGCGCTCGACGCGCTGGACGCCTTCGCGCGCCGGATCGGGCTGCTGCCGTTGCGCGTCTTGCGCGAGAGCACCGGGTTCATCTTCAATCGCGTCTGGCGCGCGATCAAGAAGGAAGTCCTCGCCGTGGCCGATGGCGGCATCGCTTCCTTCGAGGACATCGACCGCGCCTGGATGATCCACTACCGCACGCCCAAGGGGCCATTCGGCAAGATGGACGAGATCGGGCTCGACGTGGTGCAGGCGATCGAGGAGGTCTACGCCGCCGAGAGCGGCGACCCCGCCGACCGACCGCCGCCGATCCTGACCGCGCGGGTGGCGCGCGGCGACCTCGGGCAGAAGAGCGGGCGCGGCTTCTACGCCTATCCCGATCCGGCCTGGGCCGCCCCCGACTTCCTCACCCCTGAGGCCACCCCTGAGGCCACCCCTGAGGCCACCCCCGAGGCCACCTCCGGCGGCACCCCCGGCGGCGCGGCGACGGGCGATGAAGATCGCCCCGGCGCAGAACGGACGACCAATGACGACGAGGAGGCCCGGTGAGCACCAGCGCGCCCGATCCCGCCGACCGCCAGCCCCCCACCTTCGCGCTCGACGCCCCGGACGACGCGGCGTTCGCCGCGCAGTTGCCCGCCATCGGGGCGTATCTGCTCGCCAACTTCCCCGGCTTGCACGGGCTGGCGCAGCATCGCCCGCACTTCCACCCCGCGCTCGGGCGCACCACCGACCCGATCGAGCACACGCTAGAGGTGCTCGCGGCGCTCGATACGAGCGGCCTCGATCCGGCAGACGCCCGGCTGTTGCGCGCCGCGACCGTCTTCCACGACATCGGCAAGGTGCTCGATCCGTTCAACGTGCGCCACGCGACCGACTCCGCGCTCATGGCGATCCCCTACCTGACCGACTTCGCCCTGTCGCCGGACGAACAGGCCGACGCGCTGGCGATCGTCCGCAATCACGACGTGCTGGGGCGGGTCTGCCAGGGGCGACTGACCGCCGACGAGGCGCTCGATCTCCTCGGCACCCCGCGCCGCGCCGACCTCACCGCGCGCCTCACCCGCGCCGATGTGGGGAGTATCCGTGGCCTCGCGCGCGTCCTGCCGAGCATCGTCGCGGCGGAGGCGGCGGTCCAGGCGCTCTTCACGGCGCGGCGCTACAGCCAGCGCTTCGATCTCCCCGGTGCGGGCACCGCCGCCGTCGCCGCGATCCTCCCGCGCCTGACGCCGCGCGCCAAGCTCTGGCTGGAGATCGGCGATGGGGATCTGGCCCTCTCGGAGTGGCGCGTGGCGCTGCTGGAAGCGGTCGCGTCGACCGGCTCGCTCGCACGCGCCGCCGAGCGACTGAAGATGCCCTACCGCACCGCGCGCTACAAGGTCCGCGAGATCGAGCACCACCTCGGCCTGGCCCTGCTCGCAGGGCAGAGCGGCGGCGCGGACGGCGGTGGCAGCGCCCTCACGCCCGAGGCGCGCGAACTGATCGCCCGCTGGCGCGCGTTCAGCAACGGCCTCGACCCGATCGTCACCGAACGCTTCCGGGCCACCTTCCGAGCGCGGGAGTAAGGGCGCAGGAACGTGGGCCTCAGAGACGCAGAGGCGCAGAGCGACGAGAAGACGATGAACAGGAGGCACTAGAGGCAATACCGTTTAGATAAGGACGCCGATGTGGGTGCGTAGCCGGAGGTTTCCCAGTACGGACGCGACACCAGCACGTCGCGGCGACCTGAAGAATCCGACACTCGCGCTTATCTAAACGGTATTGGCACTAGAGGCACAGAAGCACGGGGGACGAAAGGAGAGAAGATTTGGGCTGGTCCAGTCCCCCAAGGGGACTTCGTCCCATTGGTCACAAGTTACGGACACAAAGCAGTGGTCAAGGGGCAACGTCGCCGCAGACTCCGGCTGATTACGGCCCTGCGCGGCCCTGCTCCCGCTCCCGTCGCTCGCGCTACTTGCCGGGCGCTCCGGGCGACGGGAGCGGGAGCAGGGCCGCAACCGGCGCTTACCATTTGCCAACCACCCTTAACGTGTACTCTCTGGCCTTAACCCCGGACCGCTCCCTCGGGCTGCATCACCCGTTCGCGGAGGGCACCGCCCTCCTGGCTGTAGAACTGGCGCAAGATGCCGACATCGGATGAGAGATTGAAATCCTTGACGCCGAGGCTGGTGTAGTAATCGGCCTCGGCGGCGCTGCCGATCTCGGCGCGCGGGTGGACGCCCATCGCGAGGCAGGTCTTGATGGTGTGCTCGCGCGCCGCCAGCACGTCCGGGTGCAGGCCGGTCGTGTAGTTCCGGCTCGGCTTGCCAACGCTCAGGCCGTAATCCGCCGGCCCGAACTGGACCATGTCGATGCCGGGCACCTTGAGGATCGCCTCCAAGTTCTCGACGGCGGCGCGCTTCTCGACCATGATCGCGATCACGGCGTCGTTGTAGTACTGGACGTAGTCCGCCTGGCTATCGACACGGATGCGCCCGCCGGCCATGCCATGCGTGTAGTCGTTGCCCAGCCCCTCGGGGCGGACCAGCCGCACGACCGCCTCAGCGTCCGCCGCCGTGCGTACGTCGGTGAAGAGCAAATTCTGGATGCCGGCTGCCATCGCCCGCACCGCCAAATGCCACTGCGCCGACTGCTCGATCTTGATCATGCCGCAGAAGTTGGGCGAGAGTTCGATGGCGCGGCCCATGTTGTCGAGGGCATAGAGGTCGTACGGGGCGTACTCGGCCAGGAACTCGACGTAGTCGAACTGCCCGCTCCGCCCGACCAGCTCGGTCGCCAGTGGCAACGTGCTCTGGACCCGCGTGCCAAATGTCGGCTTGCCTTCGTTGAGCAAGGTCCGAAGCCGATTCTCGCGCATGTGAGCACCCCTCCCTATCGTGGGCGTGTATCTCGTTACAGATGCTCAGCCCGTTCGCGGCGAGACCGTGACAGCGATTCTTATCGTGTACTTGTATGTCCGCCTATCGGACAGTATCACGGAACGGCCGAGGAGGCAACATGGTCAAAACCAGCCTTCCCTCTTCAAGACATACGCTGCCTCAGGAATGAGTACTCTGTGCTACCGCGTAAAACCTGTGTCCAAAGCCTGGGGAAGAAATGCCGGGTCGCCCGGGCAGCCGGGCAGGCACCAACACTCGACAAGGCGCCGGCCGAGGGGCCGTTGGTTCGTCAGGTCCCGATCGAGGCGTGGATAGTGCCGATGGCGTGTGCTTATCAGGTCATCCCGCGCCGACAGGAGGTGATGTATCAGCCAGGGGTCGGGCATGGCAGCAGCTCAGTCGAGGCGATACTGGCAGCGTTCGGCGCGCACGAGGATAGGCTGCATCAGCTCTCGTCGGATGCGGTTGTGCTCGTCATCCGTGTCCCAGGCACGGTAGGCGGCCTCATCCGCGAAGTCGAAGATAGCGGCCATCGACGCATTCCCCTCGCGCAAGCCGAGATCCAGCCCCCAGGTGTGGTTGACTAATCCCGGCACGGTCATCGCCTTGATCGCGCCGACCCACGGCTCGACCTGCGCGGCGGTGGTCCCCGGTTTCAGGATGAAGAGCCCGATATGGCGGATCATGGTTGTCCTCCTTGCGCTAGTGCCGCCTCTCCCTAGAGGGCGCTGTCTCAGTCCTCGGCGCTGGCCATGCTATGGACCGTGAACCAACGCTCGCGCCCATCCGACTGGTCGGCGGCGTCGAGTTGTTGGCGGGTCTGTCGGAACGGGTCTGCCCGATGCCACGCCTCCCACGCCTCGCGGCTCTCCCAGGTGCCGACGATGACGCGCTTTTGGGGCTCCGTCTCGGGGATCAGCACCTGTGTAGCCAGCCAGCCGGGCTGCTCCCTCGCCGCCTGCAAGCGGGTCTCGAACGCCGCGTCCCACCGGGCCTCGTTCCCCGCCTCGATGGTCGATTCGGTGATGATCGTCAGCATGGCCATCCTCCTACGACAGCGTCCGTTTCTCCCGGTCCGCTAGAGAGACGATCATATTCCATGCCATCATCGCACGAACAACGCTCCTGCCTTCAGCAGGGGGGGGTTCCCACGCCTATGGCCGGGTAGTGGCCCACAAAAGCCTCATTGGCGCGGCGGTCTCGGATAGCGTATCGGCGGGTCGCCTGCGCGCGGAATATGCAAGCGCAGCACATAAGCGCAACTGTTTCAGCCCTCGGCAGTTGTCGGGTCGAGCGGGGTTGCCGGGGGGATCTCGCTGAGGTCGAGGTCGCCCGGCGAATGGCCGAGGTCGGTGAGCATCTGGGCGGCGGCGCCGCGATGTTGGGTGGCATGGTTGAGATTGTGGACCATGCGTCACCACAGCGGCGCGTTGATACGGACCCCGTCCCCTGTGAAGCTGCTCCGCGTCCTTAACGTGCGGCCAATGCCCGTAACCGTCCCGCTCCTGGCCCGCGCTCCCTGGCGCGAATCGAGCGTCCTGTTATAATTAGGACTTACGCAGTTGAACACGAACCAGGAGTAATCTTGGCGCGAATCTAATGCGAACGTACGTATAGATCACGCCCCAACTGCGTAAGTCCTAATAATGTCATAACATTATCGTCGCAGTTGGTAGGCAGGGGGAATGGCCGTTCACGCGCATGAGACGAAGGCACCGCTCTACTGGCAGCTAGCCGCTACCCTGCGCGGTCGGATCGCTGCGGGCGAGTATCCGGCGGGCGCGCAGTTGCCGACCGAGGGCGCGCTCTGTATGGAGTTCGGTGTCAGCCGGATCACCGTGCGCGGCGCGCTCGATCGCCTGACCGCCGTGGGATTGCTGCGGCGCGAGCGCGGGCGGGGCACCTTCGTCGCCGCGCCGCCCGTCGAACACGACCTGGTGACGCTCAACGACTTCGCGGCGGACATGGACACCGCCGGACTGACCGCTGCCTCGGTCGTCACACACCTGGCCGAGGAAGGGGCCAGCGAGGCGATCGCGGGCGAACTCGCCCTGCCGACCGGCACCCCGATCGTCCGCCTGGACCGGCTGCGCCTCGCGGCGGGCCAGCCGCTCGCCTTCGACCGCACCTTCCTGCCCGTGCGTTATGGGCAACTGCTCGACCGTGATGCGCTGACGACGGAGACGATCCATTATCAGCTTTCCGCGCACCACGCGATCGCGATCCGGTGCGGACGTTTTCAGTTCGAGGCGCTGAACGCCCCGACCGATCTCGCGGCCCGGCTCGGGGTCGCGCCGGGGTCGGCCTTGCTGCTCCTGCACCGGACCTCGCTCGCCGCCGACGACGGAATCATTTCGTACCAGCAACGTTATTACCGGGGTGATCGCGTGCGCTACCAGCTCGACCTCCAGCGTCCCGGGCCGCACGTACCGTCCCCGCCCGCCGCCTTGCACCGGAACGACCCGCCGGGGCGTTCGATCGGGTAGCCGCACGCGACTAGCACGAGGATTGAGGAGTATGCAAGGGACCGACCGCCGCCCCGCCACCCTCGCCGCCGCCTTCGCCCGCTTCAATAGCGACGCCGTCAGTCGCCGCGACTTCCTGCGCCGTTTCGGCCTCGGCGGCCTCGGCGCGCTCGTCGGCGGCGGCGTCCTCCTCGGCGGGGCGGGCGTGGCCTACACAACCGCGCACCGGGGCGCGGTCTTCGGCGGCGTCCGCATGGCGGGGGTCGATCTGAGCGGCCTGGATCGCGAGACGGCGATCGCGCGGCTCACCGCCGCCTTCGCCGTCTACGCCGAGCAATCCGTGCCGGTCGGGACGCCGCCGGACGCGACGCGCTGGCAGGTCACCCCCGCCGCGCTCGGCGCGACCGTCGATTACGACGCGGCGGCGACCGCCGCCTTCGCGGTCGGGCGCACCGGGGCAAGTCTCCAGGAGCTCGGCGACTGGCTCGGCGCGCGCCTCGCGGGGACGAGCCTCCCGCTCCCCATCGCCCTCGACGACGCGCGGCTCGACACCGTGCTGCGCGCGTGGGCACCCGCTGTCACCGCCATGCCGACCGACGCCACCTTCGCCGCCGACGGGGCCGGTGGCCTGACGATCGTCCCCGATCAGGACGGGCGCGGCATCGCCCCGGACGCCAGCGCGACCCGCTTCCGCGACCGCCTCGCCCAACTCTCGACCGCGCCGGTCGAACTGGCGCTCGTGCCGGTGCCCGCCGGGATCACCGCCGCCAACCTGGAGACGGTGCGCGGCGCGGCGAGCGCGGCGGTCAGCCAGCCGCTGACCCTCCGCTTCGCCGACAAGCGGTGGACCCTCGGCACGGCGGCGCTCGGCGCGGCCCTGCGCTACCAGCGCGAGGGGGAGGAACTCGTCCTCGGCCTGCAACCGGGGCCGTTGCGCGCCTTCCTCGCCGAGGTCGGCGGCGCGATCGCCACCCCCCCGACCGACGCGAAGATCGCGCAGGCCGCGAACGGCACCTATCAGATCGCCCCCGCCAGCGACGGCACGGTCCTCGATGAGGGCGGCACCCTGGCGGCGATCGAGGCGGCGCTACGCGGCGGCGCCCACGAGGCGACCGCCCTGCGCGTCCCGCGCGGCGCGGCGCTCACCGCGAACGACCTCGCGCCCGCCCTGGCCCGCCTCAACCGCATCCTCAACACGCCGCTCGTCGTCTCCTTCCAGGAGTTCTCGCGCACCTACGCGCGCGCGGACATCCAGCCGTTGCTGGTCATCACCCCGCAGGCGAGCGCGCCGGATCATGTCACCTTCACGCCGGATAAGGCGAAGCTCGCCACGCTGGTGGCGGACCTCGCCGCGACCCTCGATCAGGAGCCGCGCGACGCCAAGTTCCGCTGGGTGAACGGCGCGGTGCAGGACGTGGCGGGCGGACAGGATGGGCGCAAAGTGCAGACCGACCCGACCCTCGCCGCCGTCCAGGCGGCGATCCTCGGCGGCACCGGCAAGGCGACCATCGCGGCGACGGTGACGAAGGCCAGGGTGCCGACCGTCGACAAGGCGACGATCGTGATCCGCGATCGGCTCGGCCTCGGCAAGACCCCCTACGCCGGCTCGATCCCCAACCGCAAGCACAATGTGGAGCTGGCCGTCAGCCGCCTCGACGGCGCGCTGATCCCGCCCGACGGCATCTTCTCGTTCAACGAGACGACCGGGGCGCAGACGGTCGCCAATGGCTACTTGCAGGGCTTCGGGATCGCGCTTATCGGCGGCAACGCGGATGGCAGCGGACAATACAAGGCGGTCCCCTCGATCGGCGGCGGGGTCTGCCAGGTCTCCACCACCATCTTCCAGGCCGTCTATCAGGCAGGGCTCCCCCTGGAGGAGCGCAACTGGCACGCCGTCTGGCTGCCCAGCTACGGCCCGCCCGCCTCCCCGACCGGCATGAAGGGGCTCGACGCCACGGTGGACGACCAGGCGGGGCTCGACCTCCGCTTCCAGAACACCACCGGCGGCTGGCTCGCGATCGAGGCGACCGCCGACGGCTCCTGGGTCACGATCGCCCTGCGCGGCGTCGATCCGGGCTGGACGGTGACGAACGACCAGCCGGTCATCAGCAACCCCAAGCCCGCTGATACCAAATCGACCACCGAGAAGACGCACGATCTGCCGGCGGGGCAGAAGGTGCTGATCGAGGCGGCGGAGGACGGTTTCGACGCGGTACACCACACCCACGTCACCGATAAGAACGGCAAGGTGCTCCGCGACATGTCCTTCAAGAGCAACTACGCCCCGGCGCAGGAGTTGTACCAGATCGGCGTCCCGGCCAACGAGCCGCTGACGTAGGGGGCGAGGCCCGCACCCCCGCGCGGGGATACCACCGGTATGGGCGCTGCCGTGTGCCCCGGTGAGGGCTTCGTTATGGGGGCGGGAGACTGCCGCGATCACCCGCACCCCCGCCGCCCAGAGGGCAGTAGCTCCCACCCATGAAGGGCGCAATGCCTCCGGGGGACCCGCCCAGCCGAGGAGCGGGGAGGAAGGACATTGCAAACGCCCGCTCACGCCGTCAAGCGTCATCGATCCCGCAGCACACCCACAACACCACCAGCGACCGCGCTCCTCGGTCGAGCCGCCGTCTGGTTTTGCGACTCGCGACGCGCGGCGAGGCAACGACACTGCAAGGACGAAGACCGACCTGCTCGGCCGTATCGACGGGCATTCAACCGTTCTCTCGCGGCTTGCACAGGCCATAACGGAGTAGCATAATCGTGGCGGGGAATCGCGCGTGTGCCGCTATTTGTCCCGGCGCGCATCGCATGTGCGTCTCGGCGTCCTCCTCGTCGGCTTATGGGGCAGGCACCCGTCCGATGCTGACTTGGCTACGCGCGCTGACGGGCGACGCGCGCTGGCGACAAGCGCTCGCGGGAGATGAGCAAGGGTCGGGGCGATGGAGGGCATCGTCGCCCGACACCAGGAGAGAGGAGCATTGCATGATGCCGAACCAACCACGTCCCGTCTTGCCATCCGCCGCGTGGACCGGCCCCGCGCCCGATCAGCGCCTGGGGCAACGGTTCTCGGTGGGAGAGGACAAGGTCCAGACCAATGTCCACTACGAGCAGCCGCCCGCGTTCTTCTACGCCTTCACCGGCGGCACCTGGAATACCTACTCCTGCAACCTGTGGGCGACCGGGGCCGAGGACGACACCGCCAGCCAGGAGGCGAAGCTGGATCTGCTCGCCGAGATGATGCGGCTCCAGCCCGATCAGCGCATCCTCGATGTCGGCTGCGGCTGGGGCGGGCCGCTCGCCTATCTGAGCCAGCGCTATGGCCTGCGCGGGGTCGGCCTGACCCTCTCGCCGACGCAGCGGCAGCACGCCGAGGCACGAGTGGCGAAGCTCGGCGTCGATGTCACGATCCACGAGTGCCACTGGCAGGATTATGTCGCCGCCGAGCCGTTCGATGCGATCTACACCGACGAGGTGATCGTCCACTTCAACGATATCGCGGCGTTCTTCGCGAAGGCGCACGCGCTGCTGAAGCCGGGCGGGTGCCTGCTCAACAAGGAGCTCCACTACACCAACAGCCGCCACCAGGAACTGTCGCGCGCGGATGTCTTCGTCAACGAGATCTACGGGTTAACCGGCAACTACCGCACCCTCGGCGAGGAGCTGGCGCTGCTCGACCGGGCGGGCTTCGCTCAGCGCGACATCCGCCAGTTGGCGATGAGCAATTACCACCAGACCGCCGATCACTGGCTGAGCAACATGCGCGCGCACCGCGAGGAGTTGCGGGAACTGGTCGGCGTGGACTACTACCGCCGTTTCCGCACCTATCTCAAGATCGTCCGCAAGATGACGAGCCTCGGCACGATGACGATGGATGTGGTCGCGTCGTTCAAGGTCTAATCGTGCGCCGGTGCGGCCCGCACCCCGGCTCGTACTACCCGGGGGATACCCGGCTCGCCACCCCTCTTCCAGAGTGGGAGAGGGGTTTCATTACCGGGGTGAGCGGGTGCTGGCGGGCACCCTCAGCCCCTCACCCTCTCCCTATCCGAGGAGCGGGGAAATGCCATTGCAAACGTTTATCGTTTTTTGCGGATGCATGTGGCAATTAAGATAGCGGCACTCCGGTCCCTGGAGGGGAGGTATTCTCAAGCCGCGACTACAATGTCCTCGCCTGGGCGACCGTCGCCTTCGTCGTCGTCCTCCCCACGGTCTACCTCGCCCTGACACTCCTCGGCTTCTTCGGCGTCACCATCGGGGGGTAGGGGACGAGAGGGATCATCGCAGAGACGTAGAGACGCAGAGCGACGGGAGAGAAGGGACGGAACAGGAGGCGCAGAGGCACAGCGAGGGGCGAGGTTTCGCTATCATTACAGTGACACTTTGGGCGACGGTGCCTTACCTCGACTTTGGCCCTTTGAGGATGCCGTTGGCGAATTGGCCGGATCCTGCCGGGGATGGATGGGGTATGCTGTCAGCCGCCCGGCGGGAGATGACCCGGCGCGTCAGCGGAGGGGGTGGGCCATGTCGCTGCAACCGCAGGCCGTCTAAACCGAAGCGCCGATGGGATCGACATGGAGTGCC
>JAABUU010006504.1_pt1 | contig 12483 bp, 10 predicted proteins | sample 5559301 | NCBI WGS metagenome assembly JAABUU01 (sample SAMN10711884, study PRJNA513360) | rock metagenome | isolation source: Antarctica rocks | place: Antarctica: Victoria Land, Richard Nunatak white
GATCAGCTTCTAGACAATATCAACACGTTCCTCACTCACCTCCGGACGGTCAAGCCGGCGGCCTCCAAAGGGACGTACATTCGATCGATCACGATCTCGGCGACCATGAGCCCGGGCATCCGGGTCCTGGCTTGACCCGGACCCCTTTTGGGAGCGGTGGCCGAGCGGGGCGGATCTCGCCCCCCGCGTCGCACCGGACGAGGCGACTGAGATGAGCAAGTACGTCAAAGAATTGATGATGGATCAGCTCAAGACCGAGCTCGATGGGGTCCGGTCGCTGCTGATCCTCGACCTGAAGGGGCTGGACGCGGTCACCGAGTTCCAGCTCCGCCGCGACTTTCGCAAGAAGTCGATCAAGATGCGAGTCCTGCGGAACACGCTGGCCCGGCGCGTCTTCGAAGACATGGGGATTGGGGACCTCTCGCGCTTCCTGGAAGGCCCGAGCGTGGTCGTCTGGGGCGGCGGCGAGGTCGCCGAGCTGGCCAAGGAGACCGCGGCCCAGGTCAAGAAGCTCAAGAAGCCGCAGATCAAGGGCGGCTCGGTCGACGGGACGGTGATCGGCCCGGACCAGGTCGAGGACATCACCAAGCTCCCCAGCCGCGAGGCCCTGATCGGCCGGGTGGTCAGCCTGGCCCTGGCCCCGGTCAGCCGAGTCATCAGCCTGGCCAACGCCCCGGCGAGCGGCCTGCTCGGCCAGCTCAAGACCCTGTCCGAAGGCGCCCCGGCCGATGATGAGGCCGACGCCCAGGGCGACGCCGAGGCGGTCCCCCCGGAAGGGGCCCCCGCGGAAGGGGCCTGATCGGTCCAGGACGCATCGAAATCATCGCGAAATGCCAGGAAGTCGCCGAGATCGCTCGGGTGTGCTTGTCACGCACCCCCACCCACACAAGCCCCGCGGGTCGCCCGCGAGGATCTTTCGCAAAGGATCGGATTGAACCATGGCCACCGCCGAAGTCACCTCGTTCGCTGACAACATCAAGACCCTGGGCGAGTCGATCGTCAAGCTGACCGTCCTCGAAGCCAAGGCGCTGGGCGACTACCTGGAGACGGTCCACGGCATTAAGCCCGCCGCCGTCGCCTCCGGCCCCGCCATGGCCTCCGGCCCGGCCGAACCGGTCGCCCCGAAGGAAGTCCAGACCGAGTTCGACGTCGTCCTCAAGGCATACGACGCGGCCAAGAAGATCGGGATCATCAAGGTCGTCCGCGCTGCGACCGGCCTGGGCCTCAAGGAGGCCAAGGACGCCGTCGAAGCCGCCCCGAAGACGATCAAGACCGGGATCTCCAAGGACGACGCCGAGAAGCTCAAGAAGGAACTGGAAGAGGCCGGCGCCACCATGGAAGTCAAGTGATCGCGTGGCCCGGAAGACTTCCGGGCCGTCCCCCTGATCCGGTGGGAGCCGCGGCGACCACGCCCCCCTCGGTTTTTCCCGCGAAGAATTCTGGCGGCCCCCCGACCTTGAGAGGGGGGCATGCCCCCCGTCCTTTTCGATCTACCCGCCCCGGCCCCGACCGCTTGCGTCGCCGCCGGGGTGCTTCGGCGCGCGGCGGGGGTTTGCCTGGCCCTCCGGTCCGCCACGCATCGCCCGGCCCCGGATAGAACGCGGTCCCATCGATCCTGGCCGGACGCCCGCGCCCACCTATCTCCCTTGAGGAGCGTTTTTCATGCCCACTGCGAGCACCGTGCGGCGCATCACCCCCGAGCGGCAGCGGAACTTCGGCAAGATCTACGACGTTCACCCGGTCCCCGACCTGACCGAGATCCAGACCCGGAGCTACGAGCGGTTCCTCCAGGCCGATCTCCCGGCCGAGGGACGCGCCGACGCCGGCCTGGAGGGGGTGTTCCGCGAGATCTTCCCGATCGAGAGCTATGACAAGACCCTCAAGCTGGAATACATCAAGTTCGACCTGGGCAAGCCGCGCTACGAGCCCGACGAGTGCCGCCAGCTCCGCCTGACCTACGGCCGGCCGCTCCACGTCTGGCTCCGGCTCAACAAGGGCGAGACGGCGCTCGAGGAGTCGGTCTACCTCGGTGACATGCCGATCATGATCGGCGGCGGCGAGTTCATCATCAACGGTGCCGAGCGCGTCGTGGTCAGTCAGCTTCACCGGAGCCCCGGGGTCGACTTCGTCGTCGACATTGAGGCCGGCGACAAGAAGCTCCATGCCTGCCGGGTCATCCCCGAGCGCGGGAGCTGGATCGAGCTGCAAGTCACCAAGAAGGACACCCTCGGCGTCCGGATCGACCAGTCGGGCAAGTTCTCCTCGATGACCCTGCTCCGGGCGATGAGCCCGATGTTCTCGTCGGATGACGCCATCCTCCAGGCGTTCTACGAGGCCGAGGACATTGACACCAGCGCCCCCGACGCCGCCGCCAAGCTCGAAGGGCGAATCGCCTGCGGCGACATCGTCGACCCCAACACCGGCGAGGTCCTGATCGAGAGCGGGGCGACCATCTCCAAGGTCTCGGGCCAGGTCCTGGCCGACGCCAAGATCGGCGTGGTCAGCCTCCTCAAGGACGTCAAGGATCAGCTGATCCTCCAGTCGCTCCAGGAAGACCCGACCACCGATCACGAGAGCGCCCTGCTCCGGATCTACCAGCGGCTCCGTCCGGGCAACCCGCCCCAGCTCGAAAAGGCCAAGGAACTCTTCCACGAGAAGTTCTTCGACACCAACCGCTACCGCCTGGGAAAGGTCGGCCGATTCCGGATCAACCGGAAGTTCACCCAGACGATTCCCGACGATCAGATGACCCTGGATCCGCTCGACTACGTCAACGCGATCCGCTACATCCTGAACCTCCGCAAGGGCAAGGGTCACGTCGACGACATCGACCACCTGGGCAACCGCCGACTCCGGACCATCGACGAGCTGGCCGCCGACGAACTCCGCAAGGGCTTCCTCAAGCTCCGCCGGACCGTCCAGGAGCGGATGAGCCTGAAGGACGCCGAGGACATCACCCCCCGGAGCCTGATCAACCCCAAGAGCATCAGCGCGGCGATCGAGTACTTCTTCGGCCGGGGCGAGCTGTCGCAGGTCGTCGACCAGACCAATCCACTGGCGCAGCTCACCCACGAGCGGCGGCTCTCGGCGCTCGGGCCGGGCGGCCTGAACCGGAAGCGGGCCGGGTTCGAGGTCCGCGACGTCCACATCTCGCACTACGGCCGGATCTGCCCGATCGAGACGCCTGAAGGGACCAACATCGGCCTGATCAGCTCGCTGGGGATCTACGGCGGCGTGGACGAGTACGGCTTCCTCGTCACCCCGTACCGCCAGATCAAGGACGGTCACCGGACCGACCATGTCGTCTGGATGCGGGCCGACGAGGAGAGCGAAGCCTATCTGGCCCCCGCCGACGCGCCCACCGACGAGGACGGCAAGCTCAAGGGGCCGCAGGTCATCGCCCGGTACCAGACCGACTTCCACACCATCCCGACCGAGCAGGTCCAGTTCCAGGACATCTCGCCCAAGCAGATGGTGGGCGTCTCGGCCGGCCTGATCCCGTTCCTGGAGCACGACGACGCCAACCGGGCGTTGATGGGCTCGAACATGCAGCGCCAGGCGGTCCCGCTCCTGGTGGCCGAGCCGCCGATCGTCGCGACCGGCCTGGAGCGGGCCGTGGCGATGAACTCGGGGATGATCGTCAAGGCCCCGCACGACGCGACGGTCACCTACGTCGACGCCACCCGGATCATCCTCGACCACAACATCATCTACAAGCTCCGGAAGTACGTTGGCCTGAACGAGCGGACCTGCCTGAACCAGAAGCCGGTGGTCTCGCCCGGCCAGGAGGTCAAGAAGGGGGAGATCCTGGCCGACGGCGCCGCGACCTACAAGGGGGAACTGGCCCTGGGCCGGAACGTCCTGGTCGGCTTCATGGCCTGGGACGGGTACAACTTCGAGGACGCGATCATCCTCTCCGAGCGAATCGTGAAGGAGGACGTCTACACGTCCATCCACATCGAGGAGTTCGAGATTGAGATCCGCGAGACCAAGCTGGGGCGCGAGGAGTTCACCCGCGACATCCCCAATGTCTCGGAGAAGGCGCTCCGGAACCTGGATGAGAACGGGATCGTCCGGATCGGGACCTACGTCAAGCCCGGCGACATCCTGGTCGGCAAGGTGGCGCCGAAGTCCAAGAGTGAGTTGACCCCCGAGGAGAAGCTGCTCCACGCGATCTTCGGCCGGGCCGGCGAGGACGTCAAGAACGACAGCCTCGAAGTCCCCTCGGGCGTCGAAGGGATCGTCATCAACACCCAGCGGTTCAGCCGCCGGATGAGCTTGAACGAGGAAGAGCGGAAGAACTTCGAGAAGGAGCTGAAGGACACCGAGGCGACCGAGAGCGTCAAGATCGCCGACGAATACAAGCAGATGATCAAGGCGCTGGAGGAAGTCCTCGGCGGCCCGGTCACCGACCCGACCACCGGCAAGCCGTTCGGGCGCGACAAGGACCCCAAGAACCTGGCCGACGAGTCGGAGCGGTTCAAGCTCGAAACCCTCGACCTCCGGAGCCCCGAGCGCGCCGCCGAGGCCCGCAAGGTCGTCCGCCAGTACTCGCCGAGGATCGAGTCGCTCCGCGACGAGAAGGACCGCCGGCTCAACAGCCTGAAGCGGGGCGACGAGCTGCCCTCGGGCGTCTTGCAGATGGTCAAGATCTACATCGCGACCAAGCGGGTGATCTCGGTCGGCGACAAGATGGCCGGCCGCCACGGCAACAAGGGGGTCATCGCCAAGATCCTCCCCGAGGAGGACATGCCGTTCCTGGCCGACGGGACCCCGGTCGAGATCCTGCTCAACCCGCTGGGCGTGCCGAGCCGGATGAACGTGGGCCAGATCCTGGAGACCCACCTGGGCTGGGCCGCCGCCAAGCTCGGGTTCCAGGCGATCTGCCCGGTCTTCGACGGTGCCACCGAGGACACGATCCGCAAGTGCCTGGTCGACGCCGGTCTGCCCGAGAACGGCAAGGCCATCCTCTACGACGGCCGGACCGGCGAGAAGTTCGACCAGCGGGTGACGGTGGGCTACATCTACATGCTCAAGCTCCACCACTTGGTCGACGACAAGATCCACGCGCGGGCCACCGGCCCCTACTCGCTGATCACGCAGCAACCCCTGGGCGGCAAGGCCCGGTTCGGCGGCCAGCGATTCGGCGAGATGGAGGTGTGGGCCCTCGAAGCCTACGGGGCCGCCTATATCCTCCAGGAATTGCTCACCGTCAAGAGCGACGACGTCGAGGGGCGGACCAAGATCTACGAGTCGATGGTCAAGGGCGAGAACACCCTGGAGGCCGGCACCCCCGCCAGCTTCGACGTGTTGACCAACGAGATCCGCGGCCTCGGGCTCAACATGCAGCTCGAGAAGAAGCGGATCTGAGCCGCCCGGAGGTCTCCGAGCGATGACCATTGGGCGAGATGAGGGGCGGTCGGTCGGATTGCTGGTCCGACCGACCATACTTCCCGACGAGGATCGGTCATGGTCGTCGTCCCGCCGGAAAATCTATTGGAGATGATTCGATCATTCCCCTTGCATCGGGACGTCGAGCATTGCGGGACCCACTTCGCCGTCAGCCCTTTCGATTACTACGCCGAATGCCCTCGGTGCGGCACGCGCGTGAAGGTCCGCTCCTTCTCCTCGAACGTGGAGATCGAGGACATCTTCGATGCCGTCTTTGAATGGATGAATCAGCCCGGGGCTGGTGAGGTCGCCAAACCTCGGCGAGCGACGCTCGAAGCCGAGGAGTGAAATGCCCCAGCTTTTGCGAGGGAACTTCGTTGCCCTGGATCTACCGATTCGTAGCGAATGACCGATTCCCAGACCCAGTCCCCGAGATCCGGTATCTCTTTGATCTCTTCGAGCGAGGTCAACTTCCCTATCTCTTGTTGGCCGGAGGCCACGCCCCGCCGCTGGGTGGCAATAACGCAAATCTCCAAGTGGGAGACCGTATATTCCTGACGACTTCGGTCCTAAATCCGAGTGGAAGGAGTCTCGCAGTTCACGGATTTGCCCAACTGGGAAGCCTTCATATAGGGGCGACACCCCCGTCGGTCGCCGGTCTCTATGGGCCCCTCGAAGATCGAAGATTTCGCGAGCTGACCGATCTCCATCTCTATCAGGATGGGCCGATCGATGCGAAGTCGATCAGGATGTGCGATGACGAGGTGGTCCGATTCTTGAGTGGCAGAGCTTTCGTGAAAGAGATCGATCCCGTTGCCTGGCGGATGAACATCCTTCGCCTCACTAACATCGCAACTCGCGCAAGCGACTGGTATCATCTCAGCATTGCCGGGCAGAGGGGGATCATGAGGCAACTTCCAGCGGCACCGGAGGATGAATTGGTACTCATCATGGAGGGAACGCGACGAGAATTGTCCTTGAATGTAACGGAACAGTTCTTGATCGATCGCCAATTCACGGTGGCCGATGCGTGCAAGCGATCCGGGCAGGCGAGAATACCTCCGATCACTGAGCACGCATCCTGGCACACGGTGGCGGTTGCCTTGGAACGCGAGTACACGAGAGGAGAGGGGCCGTGGCGCCTGCGCCGTTGGGTTATGATTGCAAGTGCGGTGGTATTCTCAGCTGTAAGTTTGCTCGCATTTCGCTTCCCAAGGTCGCTCCTGTACCAGGTCGCTCAATCGCACCTTGTGGAGGTCATCTTCGCAGCGATCATCGCTCCCATCTTGGTGGCGATCGTGTTACGTTGGTTCAACTTTAAGAGTTGATATTTAGGCGGAATCAAAAGTTGATCCGGGAATCCTAAAAGGTCGCCGCCCTCCTCGATGATGGACAAGGTCGAATCACCCAGCATAGGCCCCTCGGGGTGCCGGTCCTCCACTGAGCCAGGAGACTTTCGATGTCGAAGCCGACGACCCTGTCTCGGGCCGAGATCGAACGCCTCGACCAGGATTATCGAGAGGGCGGCCTCCGCGCCATGGCGTCTCCTCACGTCCATTATGATGATCCGACTTGCCCGCATGCCGGCTGCGGCCACCGGAAGGAATGGATCGACTTCAAGCTCGAACTCCATGGCGACCCGGAGGGGATCTATCGGCCGCTCGTCCGGGCCTGGTGGGATGGGACCGGGTACGTCGGCCATTGCCCGGCCTGCGGTGGTCGGGTCCGCTTCACCACGCTCGGCATGTCGGCTCCCGACGACGACGCGGCCCGGCAACTCCCGCAACTCCCCGCCAACTGGGCCGAGGTTGCCCAGTTCGCTTGATGGGATCGTACAAGATGGAACCGGGGGCGATGCTCATGGCCATCGACCGACTCCGCATCGGTCCGGCCGACCACGGCCGGAGGATGACCCTGGAGGAGTTCCGCGAGGCGGACGAAGTGTTCGGCTATCGCTACGAACTGGCTCGGGGTGCGCTGGAAGTCGCCGAGATCCCCGAGGACTCGCATGGCCAGGTCATTCACAACTTGCATGAACTGTTCAGCCTGTATCGGGTCCGGTATCCTGAACTCATCCGACGGATCGCCCACGCGGCGAACATCCGTGTCGTCGCCCCGGAGGACATCGACGATCAGGATTGACCGGACACCTTCGCTGGAGGGCACCCATGCCCGATGTCCAAGTGGCCAGTTGGATCGAGAAAAGCCCCGGCGTTCGAAGCGGCGACGCCTGCATCCGCAAGACTCGCCACGGCGTCGCCGGCCTGGTGCAGTGGCGGCGGTTGGGCCTGACCGATGCCCAAATCCTCGATTGTCATCCCGACTTGACCCAGGTCGACCTGGAAACCGCCTGGGATTATTACGACCGCAACCGCGAGGAGGTCGATCAGGCCATCCGCGCGGATGAGGATGCGTGAGGGATGGCCGGGTTGTATGCCGACGAGGATTTCGAATATCCGGTCGTCGTCGAGTTGCGAAAGCTTGGCCTCGACGTCCTTACGGTCCAGGAGGCTGGCCAGGGGAACCAAGGGATCGAGGACGCCGACGTCCTGGCATTCGCCATCGGCCTGGATCGGGCCGTGCTGACATTCAACCGTCGCGATTTCATCAATCTTCACCGGAAGATGGGCCGTCATGGCGGCATCCTGGTCTGCACTCGAGATCGCGACACGACCGCCCTGGCCTCCCGGATTCATCGTGAAATCCTCGCTCGCCCCTCTTTGGAAGATCAACTGGTCCGGATCACCCGGCCGCAATCACCATGATCCCTGATCGGGGTCGACGCGACGGGAAAAACGGGGGTGTCAAGCGGATATTCCTTGGAATCCCTGGCGGGTTCGATTATTATCGACAAGAACCGACTCCATCGGCGGCGCGAACCTGGCCCTCCTGGGGGCTCGTCGCCGCCGCGCCCCCGAGGTTTCGACTTGGTACTTGGAGTCCGCGACGTCCGGCCAGGGAGGTTGCCGGTGGCAATCGATACGGGCAGGATGGCCGTCTGAACCGCGACGACCCTTCCGCGACGGGGGGGCGGGGCCGCGGGCCTTTGTCTTTCGAATGGCCGAACTTGGGACCGAATTGCACGACCGACCGTCGACCTGACTTTCCCCCGAAACTACCCCACTTCCGCATCGCCGACCGGCATGCAGAGGAGCGTGTCTCGTGAGCATGGGCGAAAGTGCCTACGATCGTATCAACGATTATGGCGCCGTCAAGATCGGGCTGGCCTCTCCGTACGACATCCGGAGCTGGTCCTTCGGCGAGGTCAAGAAGCCGGAGACGATCAACTACCGGACCTATCGACCCGAGAAGGACGGCCTGTTCTGCGAACGGATCTTCGGGCCCGAGAAGGACTGGGAGTGCGCCTGCGGCAAGTACCGCGGGATGAAGTACAAGGGGATGATCTGCGACCGCTGCGGCGTCAAGGTGACGCACTCGCGGGTCCGCCGCAAGCGGATGGGCCACATCGAGCTGGCCGCGCCGGTGGTCCACATCTGGTTCTTCAAGGCGATGCCCAGCCGCCTCGGGACTTTGCTCGACATGAAGACGTCGAGCATGGAGCGGATCATCTACTTCCAGGACTACGTCGTCGTCGACCCCGGCGACGCCCCCTTGAAGGAGAGGCAGCTCCTGACCGAGGAGGACTTCCGCAAGGCCCGCGAGCAGTTCGGCGACACCTTCCAGGCCGACATGGGGGCCGACGCGGTCCGCAAGCTCCTGGCCCGGATCGACTTGGTGGGCCTCTCCAAGCAGCTCCGCCAGGAGCTGACCGAGACCTCCAGCAAGCAGAAGATGAAGGACCTGACCAAGCGGCTCAAGGTCGTCGAGAGCCTCCGCGACTCCGACAACCGGCCCGAGTGGATGGTCCTGGAGGCGATTCCGGTCATCCCGCCGGACCTCCGGCCGCTGGTGTTGCTGGATAGCGGGAACTTCGCCACCAGCGACCTCAACGACCTCTACCGCCGGATCATCAACCGGAACAACCGGCTCAAGAAGCTGGTCGACCTCAACGCGCCCGAGGTCATCATCCGCAACGAGAAGCGGATGCTCCAGCAGGCCGTCGACGCCCTCTTCGACAACAACCGCTGCAAGCGGCCCGTGCTGGGGTCGAGCAACCGGCCCTTGAAGTCCCTGACCGACATGATCAAGGGCAAGCAGGGCCGGTTCCGCGAGAACCTGCTGGGCAAGCGGGTCGACTACTCGGCCCGGTCGGTGATCGTGGTCGGCCCCGACCTCCGGCTCCACCAGTGCGGCCTCCCCAAGAAGATCGCCCTGGAGCTGTTCCAGCCCTTCATCATCCGCCGGCTCCGCGAGCTGGGGCACGCCGACACGATCAAGTCGGCCAAGAAGATGCTCGAACGGAAAGTGGAAGAGGTCTGGGACATCCTCGAAGAGGTCATCAAGAACCACCCGGTCCTCCTGAACCGGGCCCCGACGCTCCACCGGATGGGGATCCAGGCGTTCGAGCCGGTCCTCGTCGAAGGCAACGCGATCCGGATCCACCCGCTGGTCTGCAAGGGGTTCAACGCCGACTTCGATGGCGACCAGATGGCCGTCCACCTGCCGCTCTCCATCGAGGCGCAGGTCGAGGCGATGACGCTGATGATGTCGACCAACAACATCTTCAGCCCCGCCAACGGCAACCCGATCATCAGCCCGACCCAGGACATCGTCATGGGGTCGTACTACGTCACCGTCCAGCGCCCCGGCGAGCCGGGCGAATATAAGAAGGAAAACGGCGTCGAGACCGGCGTCTATTCCTCGCCCAATGAGCTGTTCCTGGCCTTCAGCCAGAAGAAGGTCGGCGTCCACGCCCGGATCAAGATGCGGCTCCCGGCGCACAAGCGGCTCAAGGGCGAGGGGGAGAAGGAGTACACCCCGGGCATGGTCGTCACCACGACCACCGGCCGGGTGATCTTCAACGACATCCTCCATGCCAAGATGCCGTTCTACAACCTGGCGCTGGGGCAGAAGCAGCTCCAGGGGATCATCGCCGACTGCTACCAGATCCTCGGGCGGGCCGAGACCATCGCCCTGCTCGACAACATGAAGGACCTGGGCTTCCGCGAGTCGACCCGTTCCGGCCTCTCCTTCGCCACCGACGACCTGAAGACGCCGACGACCAAGGACCAGATCCTCGCGGAGACCGAGAAGGACGTCGCCAAGACCGCCAAGCTCTATCAGCGCGGGATCATCACCGAGCAGGAGCGCTACAACAAGGTTCTCGACGCCTGGACCCACGCCCGCGAGCGGATCACCACCGAGATGATGGAGCAGCTCCGCAACGACGTCCGGAACGGCGAGGTCTACCTCAACCCGATCTTCCTGATGGCCGACTCCGGCGCCCGAGGCGGCGTCGAGCAGATCCGCCAGCTCGCCGGGATGCGGGGCCTGATGGCCAAGCCCTCGGGCAAGATCATCGAGACGCCGATCAAGGCCAACTTCCGCGAGGGGCTGAGCGTGCTGGAGTACTTCTCCTCCACGCACGGGGCCCGGAAGGGGCTGGCCGACACGGCCTTGAAGACGGCCGACTCGGGATATCTCACCCGGAAGCTCGCCGACGTCGCCCAGAACGTGGTCATCACCCAGGAAGACTGCGGGACCTCGCAGGGGATCACCAAGGGCGTCATCTACAAGGGCGAGAAGATCGAGGTCAGCCTCCAGCAGTCGATCCGCGGCCGGGTCAGCCGGGTCAACATCATCAACCCGATCACCGACGACGTGGTGGTCAAAGAGAACGAGATGATCACCGTCGCCTCGGCGCGCAAGCTCGAGGAGATGAACATCGAGAAGATCCAGGTCCGGAGCCCGATGACCTGCGAGGCCACGCTCGGGATCTGCCGCCGCTGCTACGGGATGGACCTGTCCACCGGCCAGCTCGTCGAGCCCGGCATGGCGGTGGGGATCATCGCCGCCCAGTCCATCGGCGAGCCGGGGACCCAGCTCACGATGCGGACCTTCCACATCGGCGGCGTGGCCACCCGAGGCGTCGAGGAGAAGGACCACCGGGCCAAGCGCGAGGGCAAGGCGAAGTTCGTCGGGATCAACCTGGTCATCAACGACGAGGGCAAGAAGATCGCCCTCTCGCGGAACGGCGAGATCCAGATCCTTGACCCCAAGGGCCGCGAGCTGGAGAAGTACGACGTCCCCGACGGCGCCGAGATGAAGGTCGATGACGGGGCCCAGGTCACCCGGGCCTCGGTCCTCTGCGAGTGGGACCCCCATAACATCCCGATCCTGGCCGAGGTCGGCGGCAAGGTCCGCTTCGAGGACATCATCGAAGGCGAGACCGTGAAGATGGAGTCCGACGCCTCCGGACACGTCCGCCGGACCATCATGGAGCACAAGGGCGAACTTCACCCCCAGATCCTCATCGAGGACACCGAGGGGCGGATCCTGGCGTATAACTACATCCCCGAAGGCGCGGGGATCGAAATCAACGAGGGGACCATGATCACGGCCGGGACCCTCCTGGCCAAGACCCCCCGCGAGGTCGGCGGGACCCAGGACATCACCGGCGGCCTCCCCCGGGTCACCGAGCTGTTCGAGGCCCGACGCCCCAAGGAGCCCGCTGTCATCGCCGAGATCGACGGCCGGGTCGAACTCCTCGACGAGAAGCGCCGCGGCAAGCGGACGATCATCGTCAAGAACGAGAGCGGGATCGAACGCGAGCATCTGGTCCCCCACGGCAAGTACCTCCGGGTCCACGGTGGGGCCCGGGTCCGGGCCGGCGACGCCCTGGTCGAGGGGCCGCTGGTCCCGCACGACATCCTCCGGATCTCCGGCGAGGAGGCCGTCCAGCGCTACCTCCAGCGCGAGATCCAGAACGTCTACCGATCCCAGCGCGTCGAGATCGACGACAAGCACCTGGAGATCATCATCGCCCAGATGCTCCGCAAGGTCCGCGTCGACTCCGTCGGCGACACCGGCCTATTGCCCGGCTCGGTCATCGACAAGTTCGAGTTCCGCGGGACCAACGTGGAACTGATGACTTGCGTGAAGATCAAGGACCCCGGCGAGACCGACTTCCGCCAGGGGGACATCGTCCCGCGCGACCACTTCGACCAGGAGAACATGCGGGTCGAGCAGGCC
>JAABUU010006507.1_pt1 | contig 12477 bp, 18 predicted proteins | sample 5559301 | NCBI WGS metagenome assembly JAABUU01 (sample SAMN10711884, study PRJNA513360) | rock metagenome | isolation source: Antarctica rocks | place: Antarctica: Victoria Land, Richard Nunatak white
GGAGCGAGGCGGAAGCGGGAAAGTGTCAACCACCGCAGCTAAATGCCGCATCTTTTCAAGGGCAACATCTGCTTTTGCTGGAATCTCCGCCTACATTTTCAACAGCACAGGTTGTCATGGATACTTATGAAGCTTGAAATCAGCATAAAACTGCAGAAGGTTGCATGTGCACACGTTCCTGAGGCACTGCCATGACAGAGAGCTGCAACAGCAAGCCGTCTGTCGCAGACTGAAGCTGGCATCATTATGCTGCTGCTGTGACAGCAACAGCAATCAAATGTGAGCTACATGCAGTTATGTGCAGTTTTTGAAAAAGCATGTCACCTGCTTCACAGTAGCCACTGCATCCAGAAGCTTTGCCCTGGTATGAGCTGCCACAGCAGCATGCACAATGCGCTCAACTTCTGTCTGCTCTAACTTGAACAGCTCAGCAAGGCTCCTGAGGAACATCTGGGCCAGCCTGCCCGTCACATCTGGTGAGTGAGCAACAGCAGAATCTGTTGCCTGCTTTTCAGCCCAACTGGATGTAAGCTCCTGCCATGCTTCTGTTACTTTACCGGCTGCAGAAAGCGAGCACGCTTCCAAGGCAACAGCAGTTGCATCTCTGAACAGGCGCTGCCTGATGTTGATGCTGAAGTCTGTCCTGGGAGGCGCTATGCGCACAGCTGGGTCAGCAGATGCAGCTACCCCCACTTGGAAGACAGCAAGGTCTACCAACTGAGCAGCCTTTGGGTCTAGACCACGCATGACCCTGGCATTGACAATCCTGGTCAGCAGAGTTGTCACGTCCTTAGCCATCTCGTGCGCCTGGTGTGACTCCAGAGGTCCAGTCTGTTGCTGAACTTGCTGCAAATTGGTGCCTGCATCATGCCACCAGTTTGTGTGGCTGGTACTGGCTCTGTTGCTGGTGCTGCTGTAAGGGCCTACTTCAGCATCACTTCCAGAGCTTGAGGCTGATGAGCCAGATGAGATGCGTTGCTGGTCCTGCTCCTGAGTGTTGCTAGCCTGGTCAGTATGTAGGCGGCTAGCCTGCATCATGGACTCCAGCGTCTGTCTCTCAAGCTCCAGGAACTTGTTGTCAATCTCTTCCTCTGATTGGTAGTCCTGGCTAGTGAGCACGGCAGGGTCGTACCCAGGGGAAAATGTAAGTCTGCCTCCCTGTTGAGAGTCTGTGTCTGACTGCGAGCCTGCAAAGGTCCCTACAAACTAGTTGCAACTGCTGACACATACCTGGCTGAGTGTGATTGCAGCTATGCACAAACCATCAGTTTGTGCACAAGGCATACAACAATCTTTGTTGGACATGCAAGACAAACGAGTAGCCCGCTGACCAATGGCGATGTGGGCCTGCAAAGCGCAAGAGCATGCCTATGACCTGAGGATACTGGAGAGGACAGCAAAGCATGAATCAACTAATGTGAAGCAACCACATCACCACATCAATATTGTGATGCAAGACAGATGTTCCCAACTTCTTGCATTTCTGACATACAAGAATGAGTGGTGATTAGGTTTGAGCTGTGTGAGTACCTGAGGGGCCTGGCTGAGTGTCATCCATGGAAACCATTCCGGCAGGGTCCACTGAAAAAGGCTTCTGAGACAGGCGTTTTGAACTACTCGACCGATGCAACAAGGCAATAAGCTCTGTCTGTTTTGCACCTGCAGTGATGCCAAGTTGAAACAGCAATGGGTGCAGACTGGATGACAGCCTTCCAGGCATGATTGTGCTGAATGCTAGGAAACATGTGCCATGAAGTCAGAACACATCAAACACTTAAAAAAGGTCACCTTGGGCATGCTTCAACCTGACAAACTTGCAGCTATGTTCCTCACCTATGAGCTTGTTCAGCTTTTCTGCAAGTGTAAAGTTTAATGCTGCTCGGTCTTTGCTTTTTTGTAGAGCTGTTGTGACAATTGTCTTCTCCTGCACACCACACTGCTGTCAAGCAATGCACGCAGAACTTGAGTGCAACTTCGTGCCAACATCAACAGCAGATTTTGTTGACACTGAAAAAATCATGCCCAATGTAATCATAGACAGTACGAACCTGCAGGAGCTCTCTGGCAGCAGCTTCATCTTGCTGCCTCATGGCACGCAGTGCACCTGCCTGCAAGTTCTCAATGGCTTCGGCCAAACGTTGGCTTTTTGTGGCCATGTGCTCAGCTTTGAGTGTTGCTGCTTTGCGCTCATCTTCAAGCTCTTGCAAGTGTGCCTTCAGTGCGTCTGCAGACTTATCAGCTGACTGATCTGTCTCAGCTGCAACAGAGAATGACCTAGTGAGTAGCAGCGTTCTTCATTTGTTCACTTCAAGACACTTTGCAGCTCCCTCACATCCACCGCTCAAGTACAGCATACTCCTGTTTGAAAGCACTGCATAGCAGTTTGCCCGACGGTAGTCAAGTTGCTGCCGACTTCGTAGCGGACGAGGTCTTGCATACATCAGCAATGGCTGCACTGACTTAAAAGAACGCATGCATCGCGAAGGTTGGCCAGAACGCAGAGACCCTTTGCCTACGCTGACAACCTGAGCTGCAAAAGCCATGTGAACGCAGCGAAAGCGAACTGGCCCAAAGCAACGGCAACGAGCATTTACTGGTTGCTGCAATGCGTGCAGAACAGCTGCAGTTGTTTCCTGATTGGTATGTCGTGGTCCGGGCTTTCTAGTGAGTTCCCAGCGGATGGTCTCGGAGCGCAAGACCGGAATTTGCATAAGTCAATCAATTTACCTTTCCTGTCCTGTCTTTAGGACTCATCAGACAATGACTGGGAAATCAACATACACTAAAGCACCACTGTTCAAGGCGTTCGTCAATAAAGCACCAATAAATTGCAGATGCAATGCTTAATGAAGGAGCGTGCTGGTACCACGATGCCACACGCTCTACTCTAATCTAGCTCTACAAACTTCAGAAGCCAGACTACCCGTGGACTGGCCAACACAGATTGTATTTGTGCAAAACAAGTTTTGAGGTGACTGCCTAGCACGTTGGGTTGGCCAAACAAGCTGCCAGTGAGAATGGAGCCTAATGGAAAAGCCTTAAGGTGGCTGTACTGCTGACGTATGTGACTGTGTGCGGGGCAGTCAAACAGAAAATGGTGCTCGTCTTCAACTGAGCTAAGCATGCACACAAGACAGACCCTGTCTTCCCTGCTGCAATGTTTGACACCCTTGCCAAAGCGGCCTGTAGGCCATGGCAACCACATCTGAACCTACTGAGTAGTCTCCTGTGTGGGTAGCATTTGACTGTAGATAAATAGTCAGAATACTGGTAAACTGAATGATCAGCTTCAAATTTGTAAACAGTCCTGTACAGTTGCAAGCTGCTATGGTCTGTGTTAAATAGAAAGTGTCAGGCAGACATTGACTAGCGACATGCCACCACCAGATGGCACATTCCTTGATAGATTGCATCTCAAATACAAGTTCTCAAGCATGCACTGATCTGCAGAGCCTGGTAACATGCCTGGATGGCACATTATTGGGTTATTGCGCCCGCCCCCGGAGGCCCCAGGGCAAAGAGCCCCAATGCCGGAGCGCCCTGAAGCATAACCTATTCAGGCGGCTTCGTGCGAAGCTCCTAGTTAGCATTGATCCCAGCGCTGGGTATGTGACGGGACGTGCCACAATGGCAGAACATGATCTCACCGCAAAGCTGGCCAAGAGCATGGACAGGCATCTGGTCTTTCCTTTGCTGGAGTGGCTGTCAGCAAAAGAGCTGTATCCCGAGGATCAAATTCAGCAGGGCAAGCTTGATTTGCTGAACAAGACAAACATGCTTGATTATGCTATGGAGATTTTCACTCAGCTGAACAACCGTGATCCCCCTCAAGAGCTCAAGGAGCGACGAACAGAAGTTGTGCAGAATCTCAGAAAACTGCAGGTTAGCAACCTAGGCAGCCGAGACAGGACTGGCTGATCTTGCCCATATGTATAGCTTACACTTACGTTTTGCCGACCTGCAGGCCCAAGCAGACAGCATAGTGCAATTTCTCAGTGATGAAAGTCTGGTCAAGCAGCTCAAGCAAGAGAAGGCACAAAACCTTCCCTGGCTACAGCGCGAACACAACATTGGCAGCGAACAGATAGATGCACTGTATCAGTACGCCAAGTTTCAGTTTGACTGTGGCAACTACTCAGAGGCAGCGGAGTTTCTATATCACTACAGAACCCTGTCCACAAACTCAGAACGAAACCTCAGCGCTTTGTGGGGCAAGCTAGCAGCAGAAATTCTTTTGCAAGACTGGGAAACAGCAATGGACTCTCTGACCAAGTTGAAGAATGTCATTGATGACAACAACTTTGCCCCTCTGCTAGTGCAGCTTCAGCAGCGGACCTGGTTGATGCACTGGTCCCTGTTTGTCTTCTTTAACCATGAGAATGGCCGCAATGCTATCATCGACCTTTTCTTTCAAGAAAGGTGACAAGCACATGCATCGCCGCTGACTGCATGCTGTTTTTGAGTATAGTTTTTGTAGTGATTGTTGGCAACTCCAGAACTATCAGGGTTGTGATCACTCAGGTGTGACAATCAGCAGAGCCTGAAGTTGCTGCTGTGATCATTGTGTCTGCTGTGCTGCAGGTTCTTGAATGCCATCCAGACAAATGCTCAGCATCTGGTTCGCTACCTGGCAGTGGCTGCAGTAGTCAACAAGCGACGAAGGAATGTCATGAAGGACCTGATGCGCCTCATTGAGCAGGAGTCATACCACGTCAGTGATCCCGTCACAGACTTTCTGCAGTGTCTCTACACCAACTATGACTTTGATGGAGCGCAACAGAAGCTGCAGGAGTGTGAGCAGGTGGGCTTACATTCACAAGCTCAGAAGGGTTTTGTCTTGTTTATTGAGTCTCTTTTGTCTTTGTGCCTCCTGATGGTGGGTGCACATTGCTGCAGTGATATAGGAAGCGCATATGTGTCAGGGCACAGCAATACAGGGGGCATATGCGCATTACTCCATCTTATTGTGATACATGCACATTAGGGTTTTGCACCAGTGCAACTTCAGGCTGCCCAATGTTGTAAGCTTTGCCAGCTTTGTACCAAGTGGTGAGCAACCAAGGGGGGCGTATCTGTAGCCTGTCAGCCCTTCCCACCTGTCTGTCATCTTGTAGTCTCCAGCCTGTTGAGCTGTATATCTCCCAGCAGTTCACGATGTGTTGTGTGCAGGTTATTGACGATGACTACTTTTTGACCTCCTGTAAAGAGGAGTTTGTGGAGAATGCTCGCATGTTCATTTTTGAGACATACTGCCGGATACACAACTGCATTGAGCTGAAGATGCTGGCAGCCAAGCTAGGAATGGATGAGCAGTCAGCTGAGAAGTGGATTGTCAACCTGATCAGAAATGCTCGGCTGAATGCCAAGATTGACAGCCAGGCTGGCACAGTCGTCATGAACATGACCTTCCCCACCCCAACAGAGCAGATCACTGAGAAGGCCAAGGACCTATCAATGCGCACTTTCATGCTAGCCAATGCTGTTGTTGGTGCACCTAGGGCGTAGGCCGTAGGTCATAGCAGGTGAATAGGCCATCATGCAGTGCGCTGGTCTGTGACATGGTAAAATGATGTGCTCTGGTTATTGTTTATTCCAGATCTTTTCCTGAAGGCTGCAGGCAGCAAAACACTTGACTTACACAATGTTTTTCTGAAGATTTGCATGTCTACAGCAAGTGCAGCCTTAGTCCTATATTAAGTGTCGGCATCACGGACTGGATTGCAGTACTCCAGCTCATGTCCGCTGCATGCTGTTGTTGCTGACATACTGTGACCTTACAAGTTTGAATGCAGCTACGCTGCAATTCTGCTCATACTAGTAACATGGTTTGCGCCACTGAATGTGTGCGTCATGACTACAGATGCAAACGCAACATCGGTGGTTCAGCACCAAAGGTTGCAGCTGTAAGGTACCAAAATGGTAATTGTTTAAAACAGGGAGAAGCCGAATGGTATTGCTATTTATTCACACTTATGGACACTTATAGAGTAGAATGCAAAATCTGATGTGATAGAGTAGGTCAACCTTTATTGCGCCAATGTCAGACTGTATCCATGAGGGGAGAGATGAGGGGTAAATGTAGATGCCTTCACATTCACGAGTAGTCTAATCAAAAACAGTTCTGCAGACCTTCTAGAATAGTTCTGGGATGTACCAAACATGACTGGCCTCCTTTGTAGGCAAGACATCTACTGAGTCAGGCTAACGCCATCTATGCTGGTAATTGAGTCTTCTGCTGAAATTGTGAGAGCCTGGGACATGGCATCTGACAAGTCTGCTGACGCAGACAAGCTGATTGATGCCTCTCTGCCATTCTGGTCACTATCTGTTTCCATGCCACTGGCCTTATCAGGGCTGGCTGGCACATGTAGAGATGATTCACTTGGACCAGGAGATGATGCTGAACTATCAACAGCTGCGGGTGGTGACCTAGTAGCTGTTCCTGTCTTCAGATGTTTAACCTCATCGCGAAGAGTTCTGCACAAACTCTGCAGCATCTCGTTCTGAGACTTAAGGCGGGCTTTCTCTGAAGTATCTGTCTTCTTGAGATTGGTGTTTTCCTCCATCAGCTGCACAAGGCGAGCGTTGGACTGCTCAAGGCGCTGCTGCACTTCCTGATGCTGTTTGTTCATGATGCGCCTGTCCTTCTCAGCCTGTTTGAGCTGCTGTGCTTTGCGCTCACCATCTTGCCTCAGCATCTTGAAAACCTGGCAAAGTCAACAGTAAGTGTCATGCTTGATCCAAACATAGCTCGAGCAGCACCGCAGGCGACATCTGTATAGCTGCAAAGACATGACAAGGCTAAGTGCTGACCTCATTGCTTTTCTCAATGCTGTGCTGGCACTCTGAGAAACGCTCATTGTATGACTCTAGCAGCTTATCAGTCTCAAGCTTGTGACTCTGCATCTGAGTAAATGCTTCTGACATCTTCTCTGATTGCGCCTCGGCACAGTCAACCAATACAGCCTGCTCTTGAGCCTTGATGTCTGCCATCCTGAGCTCTAGGTCTTTGGTCTGTAACTGTACATGACATGAACATATTCAAAGAGAGGCTCATGCCAGTAGCACACGAAAATGGCAGTCTGGTTGATCACAACAGCACCTGCTGATTGTAGTGACTGTCTCTGGCTTCATATTGCTCACACAAAGCCTTCAGCTTCTGCTTCAAGACATCATTCTCTGAGACTACGCGTAGTCTGTCCTTCTCATGGTCTTCCAGCCTGCGCAGCAATGCAACTGATATATTCGGCAACTATGCACTTGGCACACCATTGCGTACAATAAGGTTGCACACATGTGAGTCACCTTCGTGTAATGCCTTCCACTGTCTCTTGGAAGTTGTCAGTGAGAGACTTGCGCTGAGTCAGCTCCTGGGCGCTGATGGCTTTGCTTGTATCCAGGAGCAGGGCGTTCTCCTTGCGCAGCTCCCTACACAGCTCATGTAGCTTGCTGTTCAGCTCCACAACGCGTGCCTTCTCATCAATGGCTGCAAAAGCAGAATTTGCTTGGTGACAAGACAAGCAATGACAGACCATTTTCTACTTGCAGATGGAAACAGCTTGTCAAATAGGCAATGGACTGCCATGCAGCGGTGAACACACTGCGCACCTTGTTCACGCTCTTTGCTAGCAATGTCACACTGTCTTCTTAGAGGGATGAGCTGGTTTTCAAGTCTGGCCTGCTGTGTGACCTGCAAGCACAACCAGCAATGATGCCTTGCAGCAGGTTACAATTCTCAGAGTGAATGATCTGTTTTGAAGCAACAGCTGCACCTGTTCTGAGAACATGCTCTCCAAGTATTTGATCTTATCTGCATCGCTGCGGCCTGCTTCAGCCAGGGTGCGCTGCACTTCTCTAGTCAGTTTCTTGCGAGCACGTGCTGCTTCACGGCGTTCTGGCTGAGCAGTCTCCTGTTCTAGCTGCTGTATTTTTTGCTGTATTCCTTGCATCTGCGGTGTATTGCCACGTTGCTCAATGCTGATGGATACAGGAGATTGACAACCAGAAATACATGCTGTTTCTGAGGTCCACATTCTCACCCTGACGTCGCTGGTTGATGAGGGAGGCGGCTCAAGGGTTCCTGACGTTGCAGGCCGACCGTCCCACATTTCATTGTTTGAGGTTCTGGTATCGGGCCGCAACCCCTCACTTGAGCTGGGGGCATCCTCACCTGCCAAGGCAGGCTCTGCGCCGGGGTCGGTGGACATGCAGTCAAGGAAGGCCACCAGTTTCGAGAGCTAGTTGCGTATCAACACACACTGCAAGTAAGTTTGCGTCGATCCCCGTATTTCAGCATGAAGAAACGGTTGTGGAGGAACTTGAAGCCAGATGTGTTGGCGCCATGAGTCAGAAACCTAGGGTTTGGATTTACTGACTCATATACTTTTGCTTTGCCCTGATGAGTGCTTTGCTTCACCCTGATGAGGGCTGTAGATGTGCACGAGCAGCACGTGGCATGATTATGATTGACAAGCATACTGAGCAGCAATCCTGTTCAGCACTCCAATGGCAACAGGACAATTGCAAGACAGGATTTGCCAGAAATCTGAATAATCCATTGCAACGAGGTCAAGTTGGGTAGGTCAAATTCTACTATTGCTTCCACTTAAAATATACTGTTTTTGGGACAGCAGCATTTCAGGCAATTTCCTATGTCAATGTTCATCTATGGTTTGCTTTTCAGGGATTCTGGAATCATGGCGTCTGTGACAACATGCTGTCTGACGTTCCTTTCGGCAGTGAGGCTTTGCCATTTCGATACGCCAAACTTCAACCCAGACTTCAACCATTCTTGAAACCATGACGCAAACAGAAGAGCAGAAATCAGCGCAGCGCTTGTTTGTGCGAGCCGCTGCAACCAATGACCAACAAGCCGAAGCGTGTCTGGCAGGTAAGCATACATAGACTGATCTCCCAAAAAGCTACGCGGTTCCTTAGTTTCGTTCTCGGTACCGCATATAAAGCGCACAGACATGGCAATTTTCATGTAATTGGCTATGAATGTTACATCGCACTGCAGGCAGTACTGTCAGCACGAACATTGAGGACAACTTACCTTCTTACACTCTGCCCTCAACAAGCGGCGGATGCCCTGTTGTTGGTGGACAAGGTGGTCAGCAGATCACTCCGGGAGGTACGTATCATGCTATGTCTTGTTGGCATACACCGTGCCAGAACTGAGGTGGAGCATTGCAGGTTGTCCAGTTGTTACCTCCGACTTCAACCCAAGTAATTTCATGCCACAGTCCAGCAACCAGCCTACACCTGGACAGAGTCAGCCTCTTGGTAGGCAGCGTGTCCCTTCCACGATCCCAGTGGGTATGCATGTCCAGCCAGCTTAGCTGCAAGTTTGCTTTTCTGGCCAGACAAACTCTGCTGTCTGTGGCAATAGCACCAAGTATTCACAGTCTGATTGTTGAGCAGCTGATGACGGAAGACCTGCGCACCAGGAAGCTGACAGCCCTGTGTGGATGTATCCCAGTGAACAAATGTTCTACAATGCTATGAAGAGGAAGGGTTGGTCACCAAGTGAGCACGATATGCAATCGGTGGTTGCCATACACAATGGTGTCAATGAGCGAGCGTGGTCAGAGGTACAAGGATGCATGACGTGCTTGTTCATCTGCATTGCTGTACCTGCTACAGGCATACATGCTATAACACCAAACACAGCCTTCCAGCCCAATACAACCCAGATGTTATTTGTTCTGCCATTGTGTACTAGCTTACTTAAACCAAGTGAACCATGACCCGTATCAGATGAATAGGCTGTGTCGTTTCCCCCAGCTGAGCGCACCTCGTTGTGCAGGTATTGCAATGGGAGAAGATGCATGTGACCAGATGTGGGGGTCCGCGTTTGAAGAAGTTTGCTGGACGTCCCCAAGATTACAGTCCCAAAGCCCGACTGCTCAACTTTCTAGGGTACAAGCTACCCTTTGACAGGCATGACTGGGTCGTGGACCGCTGTGGCAAAGAAGTCAGGTGCAACAGCAAGCTCCTGTTACTTGTGTCTTGTCATAACAATCGCCAGCACTATTGGGCGTTCAGAGTGGCTTTGTGTGCATTGCTTCCCCCTACATCTGGTGAGCTCTAACTGCCTGCAAAGTCTTGCAACTTGATGCTTGACAGGTCTGTGCATCCAGTCTGCTTTGTATGAGGCTGCTTTTCTGCCAGAGGCACGCTTAGCAGTCTGACTACAATCAGTTGCTTGAATGTGTCAAGGCAGCACTGCAGTCTGTTGGACTAAAGCTGTCTGAGATAGTATGTGATTGCACCAAATCGCTGACATTACTTGCAGGTATGTTGTTGACTTCTATAATGCAGCGCCTCTGCCTGGGATGCCCATAGCCATGCACTTAGATGTGCGACCTGCACTAGACTCGCCCAGTGCTTTGTTGGACAGGCTGCGCATGCAGTACAGATGGATGAACAGCGGCAGATGGAAGGGGCAGCGTACTCCCCCTCAACCCCAGGCCCATCATCAGCCTCAGCCAAGCTCCTAGGCTGAGCGTATTGCTATGCAGGCCTTGCGCAGCTTTTGAAGTTGCACCAATTGTTTTTTTGCTGTGTTGGTGAAGTTACACCATGTACCAATCTGCTGTGCTTGTTTGTGTTTACTTTGAGGCAACGATGATTCAAGTTGAGACTTGTTGCTTGACTGCACTGCAGAGTGATCATAGGCTGTGCTGCCAGGCACCTCTAATGCAGGCTTTTGATTTCAACCTCTATATGTGTGCTGATTTAAGGGCATCAACTGTGCCTGTGGTTCTGCAAGTGTTTCTTTTCAAGCCGAAATTACCACAGGCTTTGCTGTGCACTTCATGCTCATCCAAATTTGAGTGGTGGGCTTACATATCTACTGTCCGCCATGCAACTCTGTGAGCGTTGTTAGGAATATTACTTGCACGTGGGAGCTGGTGCATTTTCAATATGTCAATGCAACTGCGCCTACATTGCCTAAAGATCCCAACGTCAGCCTGTCACACATTCACAGGGCCAGACACAGGGTTGATGCAAGAAACGGCATTGTCAGCTGTGATTGTGTACATGCCACATGACTAAAGAACCTTTGTTATCTGGTCAAAGAATCCTGGTCGTTCTGTGTCATTGACTTCATTTGCCCTGCTGCCTGAGGTCACTGCTACTACCCTAGCTTTATCCCCCTTGACACACTCCAACACATCTGCAAAGTCCCTGCAAGGCATTTACAACTAATCACAAGCAGTGCAAGTACTCTGTCAAGCAAATGCCACCGCAGGCACTTGGATAGCATCTTGTCTTCAGTACATGAGTAAGCAACAGTGTCATGCAAGCACGACATCAGCCCGAACACAGATATGACCAAAAAAATGTACAATACGACGCTCACCTGAAGTCCTTCAGAGACGTCCCTAGTATCTGCTCCCGTCGTTCTTGTCGCTCTGCATCACTGATATTCAGGATGTGGCGCATGAAAGCCGTCCTGCCTTTGCTGTCTGGCAGCTGATATGAATCCACATCACCAATGGTGCCAATAATACTCTTGGTCAAGGAGTCATTGTCCAGTTCCAGTTTCCTCAGAAAGTCAACGGTGCCTACGAATCACAAATGCATGTCAGATACGTTTTTGCAGCAGTCAACCATATATTACCCGAACTTCTGAAGCTGAGCTTGATGCACAGCTTGCCTTTGAAGGCACAATCACTCAACGCAAACTGTGGACAGACTTTGGGAAGCAAGATGACGATTGCTATGCAAGTCAGTCTTTGCACACTAGATTCAATCAGGGGCACCCACTATTACTACTTGCCTGCGCAATGATTGTGTGGCACTTCTTTCTGAGCTCATACATATAGGCATGCTCACCATCATAATTGTCAACAGTCTTCAATAGGTTGGGATCCCGGTAAGAGAGGTAGGTGAACATGCCCGAGTGGGAGTCAAAGTCTGAGAAGCCGCCATAGGCTCCTCCTGATACCCTAATCCGGTCCCATAACCACGTCGTCCCCAGGTACTTGTTGATGACATACGCTGAGCCATGCAGCTTGTAGCCAGCATCCTCATACAGGTTGGCTGCTTTGCCTACATAATTCACCTATACAAGCAGACCTCACTTGAAAGCTTCTCAACCTGCCATTACCGAAACTCCTGTAGCAGAAACAAAGCAAACAAACAAAGCAAACAAGGACAACAATAGACAACTCAGCTAGTGACGCCAAGTCAGTGCATAACAATGTGTTGCATCCCAGCAGATGGCATCAGAAGCCGGGTCAAAAGCCCTTTGTGTCAACACGCAGGCTATGCTGGACTGTGCATGCCAGCCCTGGCCTTGTGACTTCAAATGTGGTCACCCAGCTTGGGCAGGCATGCAGTACATGCTCAAGCAACAGCATTGCCCTGTGTCATATAACAGCATGGGCTGCTCCACAACTTGGCCTCATGAAAGCATGAGCATGGACAAAGCAGATACCTGTGTGGGGACAGTGATGGCCTCATTCA
>JAABUU010006510.1_pt1 | contig 12473 bp, 14 predicted proteins | sample 5559301 | NCBI WGS metagenome assembly JAABUU01 (sample SAMN10711884, study PRJNA513360) | rock metagenome | isolation source: Antarctica rocks | place: Antarctica: Victoria Land, Richard Nunatak white
ATTGTCCCCTTTCGGTTTCCCGTCCAGGTAAGTCCCGTGACCCAGAGGTAGTGCTCTAACCTCTCCTTTCTGTAAAAGGGATTCTACATGCACCGACATGGCGCACCCTCTGAACATTGTAATCACGAAGCCACTTCTCATGTGCGGCTAACAAATCTTCCCAGGTCTGCGCTTTCTCGAACGACCAATCCGCCATGCGTCTCTGGACCCCAATTATGTGGAATTGACCTGGGAATGGAAGAAATTGACCCATACCATGTCCTCCATTAGTAGCCGTGAAGATCCAAACTCTCGCGAACAGTACGGATAGCTTGCTTAACATCGTATTCTGATGGAAGAAGCACCAGCGTATCGTAGATCAACCGGAAGCAGACCGCGATACGATGTGTAGCAGTATCCTCAGCAAAGATCTCCGCAATACGTTCCATGAGGTGATCTGGTCTAAGCACTAATGGAGTTGTAGTCTGCCTGATCCACTTCCACTCCGGTTCCCATTGATGGTTGGCAGCGAAGAGCACGCGTAAGAGATGGTGAAGCTCTCTGACGAGTAGCTCTGCAAGTCGCCATGGCTCGTTACGGTGAATCAATACCCAGCGAGCAGCAAGAAGATGGGGAAATTTCCAGAGTTCTGTCGCATCAGCTACCAAGAGGTGTGCAAGGGTGGGAGGATAGTGCATGAGCTGTTGCTGCCAACGAGAGAGATGTCCCTCGCTGTGCAGCGAGAGCGCATGCGTTACTACCTCTGCAAGGATCAAGCGATGATGGTCGAGAATCTGCCCGGTCAGAATTTGGCGGAGCAGTTCTTCCTGTTGACTGAAGGTCTGCCATCCTGCTTCGATCCACACGTCACGGAAGCGGAAGGTGGACCAGATCGAGCCATCCTCGATAAATGCTTCATCGTGGAGAATCTCGTTTGCTCCAATCTGATGCAGCCAGGCATCACGCGCCTGGATATCTGGAAGTTTCTGCACATAGAAAACCTGCTCGATATCTGAAGTGTCATCTGCAAGCCCTTTGGACACAGATCCAGTGACGCTAATTTCCTCTCCAAGCACGGGAGGACAAAGTGCCGCGAGCTCTTGTGCCACGCGATAGCGAACATGACTTGCCGATGTTGCCTGAAGTGGATGTGTGCCTGTGAATTGGTTCAATCGTCGTTCCTCCTTTGTGCTCTTGTCGGCTTCTCCCTTGTTTCGACTCCATTGACCGAGAGAACCTGTTCCTGTGCAGAACGGATCTCCTCAACAGGGATAAACCCCTGTAGTGACTTCTGAAAGGTTTCAGGATGGCATTTGCTGGGCGGTGGAATTTCTTTCAAGTGCTCTAAAAGTCGATTGAGAGCTTGGACATCTCCGTCAACGGCAGCTCGCTCTTCATCACTGAGAGGAATTTCTTGAAGCATTTTGAGCAATCCATCACGTGTTTCCAGCCATCTGCCACGTTCCGAAGCGTTCGGGACATAAAAATCGCAGCGAGCGCAGGTCATCCTGTGAGGGCACTGATCGAAAAATTCATAGCTACACCAGCCGTGCCCCAGGTCGTAGTAGCGCCAGGGAGAGCCGTTGGCCGCAGTTCCATTGTTGATGGCATCTCGGTCAACGAGGACCTCTATGGCACGAATGTTGCGCGCGAAATAGCCTGCATCCTTGTACGCCTGAGCCAGCTTCGTTGGGCTGGTAGACACATAATGCTGCGTTGTTGCAGGCGATTGATGACCGAGCCATGCTTGCAGTTCAAACAAGGTCATCGGTTCTCGCGCATTGAAGAGTTGGCTTGCAATGGTTGAACGTGCGCGGTGGCTACTGATGGATCCACGGGCATCCGTACGGGGAATGCCAGCTCGTTGGCACAAAGCAGGAATGAGTGCCTTGTTCAGGTAGGATTTAGAGAGACGCTTGGCCCGGTAGCAGAACAAGAATTGTACTTGCTCATTGGTCTTCGAATCGACGAGATCGGGCTGCATTGGTCGAACGGCTTCCCAAGCGGCAACGGCTTTTTCAATGAGAGGATCGACTGGTTTGGTAAATGCGCGTCCGGTTTTGTGGATGGGAATATCAAGGAGACAGACAGGTTTCTTCTGCTCGCTGGTCATTGGAGAAACCTCTTCGTCTCCGGTCACCGCCGTTTGCAAACGAGCACATCCCACGCGTAGACGAGCAAGTTCATCGCTACGAAGTCCCGCGAATAGCCAGAGGATGGCAAGCGCTCGAATCATCTCCACAGGATAGAATGGTTCACCTTCTGATACTCTCTGCACATCTCCAGACAGCAATGTCGTCTCATTACGGGTGCGATGATGTCCTCGAATGGGACAATCCTCTATGCGGAGGTTGAGTCCCGCCCACAGCAATTTTGCCCACAGGTCATCTTTAATAAGACGAGGGGCAACCCGAAACTGTCGTTTGAGGCTACGTGGGGTCGCGAAGACGCGCTGCGGATTGAAATGTTTCTCAATCCATCCCCATTCTTGTGCATCGCTGAAGCTTCGGCGGAGCACGCCAAGAAAACCATGTTTGCGCGTCGCTGACCAGGGTTTTCCTGGGTCTTTGAGCGGCATGTTGAGATGTTCGCAACTGAAATCCCCAATGCTCATCTCATTGACGGCGGCCACCAACTCAGCGGCGAGTTCACGCGTCCATTGACCGGGCGTCGTCACGTCTGGATGGTATAACGCAAGCCATCGCCCTACGCGGAGCAGCTCGAGTCGCATGTCACAGCGACCAGGAAGAGGTCGTGTTGAGGTCGAGAACCAACGCTCGACCCACTCGACCCACGCTGGCGCAATGCCACGCTCTCGCTCTACTTTGTAGGTTGATGCGGGAAGACCTCCGTGAAGTGGCAAGGGCTCCTCAAGCAGTTCGAGATGTGCAAGGATACGACTGAGCCGGTAAATCATAGCGCGACGACGTGGAATTGGGGCCATCAAGGTATGCACATGCTCCAAGAAAGGGAGAGTGAGGTGACTGGCATCAGGATTTCCATTGAGCAAGAGCACCTCTGCAATCACACTTCGGAAGGCGGCCTCATCTCTCTGACTGTATCCCCATTGTGCATTGACTGCAAGGATTGGCACAATGGTGGCCTCTACACGCTCTCGCCCGAAGACTTTGTGTGCCAAGAGAGCCGTCTCAATCCCTCCCAATGCCTGCAAGTCACGGAAACAATTCAGCAGATAGGCAGCGGCAATCACATACTGACGCAGCTCAGTCGAAGCTCCGGGCTGATGCATCGTGGAGAAGCCATCGCGCGACGTACCAAGAACTGCTAGCCATGTTGCGTGTTCCCAACTCCAGAAAGGACGGCCATCGCGCGCGCACATCCGTAGGAGGAGATACACGCCGTGCGTTTTGAGCCGCTCTTCACCTTCTACCGCTTGAAATGCATCACGCAAGGGGCGTATGAGGGGAACAAGTGCTCCCCGCTGTTCTGAGGTCGCAAGAACGGTGGCACGATCACGCGGGCGCGGTTGCAGAAAAGGAGCCAATGCTTCCAGTTCCTTTTGAGACAGTGTAGCATTTCGGTCGTAGTGCGTCTCGTCAATCGGCCATACCCATGAAATGACCGGAGGAAGGTCCTTGTTGCGCCTCTCATTCCCCTGATCCATGGTCTCGCACCTCCTGCTGTGCATCTTGCACGTGCGTTTCTGAGTCGCTGAAAGCTCGTGCGAGCGTTTGCACTCGCCAAGCGTGGATATGGCTCATTCCGCGTGTGAGTTGTTCAGCGAGATCGTGACCAGAGAGATGAATATACAGAAGTGTCGTTTGAGGATTTCGATGCCCTGCAAACTGTGCAATCTGATGAATCTCCCAGCCGGAACGGGCGAGGTCCGTGAGACAGAGATGCCGAAAGGTATGGGTTGAGAACTGAGGAAGTTCCGCCTGTAGAGCGAGTTGCCGCACGACCTTTGACCACGTCCACAAGGTAATGGGTTGGGCATAGTTCCTTGGCGACTCGGAGAGAAAGAGTGGACCACGGCTCGTTGCAATGGTTCGTCGATGCGTCAGATAGTCTCGCAAGAGTTCTCCTGTCGTGGCCGAATAGGGAACCACGCGTCCTCGACTCCCTTTGGCAATCTCAGCCCTCACATTCACCATCTGGTGAGCCGGATCAAGGTCAGTGCTTTGCACTGAACACAGCTCTTCGCGACGCAGTCCTGCATCGTACGCAAGAGCGGCCATACAGCGCGTCTGCAGAGGAGCTTGTTTGACGACGGTCAGAAAGGCTTTCCACTGCTCGTCGCTGGGTATCCAAGGCATGGTCTGGAAGCGAGGCACCAGTGCCCGTTCACGATCAGCACCAAAGGCTTTGCCCGGCGTATACCTTCCACGACCAACAGGGTGATCAGCTCTTTGGCCCTCCTCAATGAGGAAATCGAAAAACAGCCGAACGGCTGTCAGCCGCTGTTGAAGGGTTGCGTTCGACAAGCCGATAGTTGGGACGAGTTCGGAAGTAGTTTGATGAGGGTGAGAACGGGGACGCTGGCGGAGATCACCAACATAGCGAGCAAGGTCACCTCGGGTTGCAGTCAATGGCGAGATTGTAGCCCGCTGACAAAACCCAAGAAAGTCGTTGAGGCCACGGGCATAGGCGTCGAGGGTGTTCGGAGCTAAGCCAAGCAGCCCTTCGGTCAGAAGCCAAGATCGTGCGAGGTCATGAGTTGCAATGAACGGATAGCGAAACCACTCGATAGGATCAGGATCATGAGATGAAGGCATCTGTTCTCCCTTCGGACGCTTCATGTATTGATAGTGAGAAGCATCATTTCGTTACTCCTATTCTATCATGAGGGGTAATTCCAAGTAACGTATAAGGCTGCCTCTATGTAGTTTTGCCACGGTTTTCCCTTCTTGATCTGCTCTTTGCGAATGCCAAGTGCATCGTAAATTTTCATCGCATCATGCGAGAGGAAAACACTTCCACTGTCACTCACCAATGCCTCTGGGACTCCATATTTGCGAGTAGCAGGATATAACACCGCGATATACGCTTCCACATCTTGACGGCGGGAGATGGCGGAAGAAAGAATCGCCCTGCTGAAATTTTCTAAAATGCTGATACAGTAGATCATCCCGCCGCCTAAATGGTGCATGTCTATATACCGAATGTCAACGCTCCAAAATTGATGCCTCCTCACAGCTTTAAAGGGCATCGTTGCTTTGGAGCGTTCCTTGTGCCGTGGCATTTTCAGGTGGTAGAGATCACGATTGAGGGCAAGTAAGCGTCCACAGGTCGCTCGACTGAGTTTGATGCCCATTTGTTCGAGTGCAGCACTGACACGATAGGCACCTATATCAGGATTTTCGGACAGTTTTTTGACCTCTTGCACGGCGTTGAAATCGACTTTTCGGAGTCCAGTGCGTGCATGCGATTTCTCCTCCAATCCTGCAAATTGCTCCTCTGCCCACCGTTTGAGGGTGAGATGGACGGTCTTCCGACTGGTACCAAGGTAGCCCGCGATGTTTTTCACGGTCCATCCTTCCGAGTGCAGTTTGAGGATGGTGCGCCTTCGTTCCACTGGATCGTCAATCTCTGCAAACCGCTTAAAACGACGAGTCGTCCGGGAGGGTTTTGGACCGGTCGCAAGGATGTACTTGATCGTATGTGGAGAAGGTTTGCGTCCAAATTGCACGTAACAGATCGATGCAATCTCATGAAGGCCCAACTCTGAGTATTCAGCGTGGGCATCGACAATTGCTTGACGGAGAGGCGGTGGAAGGGTGCGTTTGTCCTGCTTTGGAACGTCGGGGGGTGCAACAGGAGGCAGAAGACTTGCCATTCCTGATGCATCGAAGAGGTTTGCCTTAGAATAAATGGCACTTTTGGACATGCCTGTCTCTTCCGCACGCTCTTTGGGACTCACTCCAAATAACACTACAGGGCGAAATCTGGACCTGTAAAAACAACTGTTCACGCTGTACACAACGTAATGTTAATCACCCTTGACTGTAAATGTTGAGATTCGATGAGGTAGTTTCTGTACAATTATCTGAGGTACTCCTGCTTCTCTCTTTCTCTTCCGCTGCCACATACATCGCTTCAGAGGCTGGTCGAACCACTCTTCCTCCTCATGACGTACCTCAGATAATTGTACAGAAACTACTTCACTGAATTCTGTGATTTACACAATATGGCAAAGTTGTTTTGCACACCTCTTTAGCACACTTTCACAGAAGAGAGGCGAGGAAAACGTAGGGAAGCAGTAACTTCGGTATCGTTCCAAATGAGGATGACGTGTCAGAAGCGCATTCATCTTAACGTAAAAAACAAATACTATGATGACGCCCCCTCCCCATTTTTGTTAGCTGGACAAAGGGTTTATTCTAGGAGGTACCGCCCATATATGATACCCATCACAAGAGTCGGTGTCCTACGGCATGCTTCCGCAGATCAAGCTTCCTGATCTCCTGCTGGAGGTAGATAATTGGACGGGTTTTCTTCGGCCCTTTACCCACCTGACCAGCGGCGACGCGCCAGTCGGTGATGAGAAACTGGTCCTGGTTGCCACGTTGATGGGAATGGGGATGATGGTAAATGGCGCGAATCTTCGACGATTTTTGAGCTGAAATGTGGGATTTTGGCGCGAAACATGGGAATCGACCATTCATAGCCTAAGAAAGCCGCTCCACAAGCGGACGTTTGCGCACCGTTTTTGTAAATTCGGGAGGTCAGCGCTGCGTACATCTCGTGCTTTACCTGCACCAGCCCATACAAGAAAGTGGTCTGAAGGCTCGACATCTGGCATGCGCGTTCAATCCTTCGGCCCTTCTTCGGCCAGAAAAGGCGGAAATTTCCCGATCATCCTGCCGCGAATTTACAAATAACGAGTGCTGCGAGCCGCTTCTGGAGCCATGTGTTCAGGCAACCAATGCTCGATTCCCAACATTCGCGCTGATTTCCCATGTTTCGGCTCAAAAATCGTCGAACATTCACCCTATTTACCAGATGAATCTCGGACTGACCAAAATGGAGCAGTCCTGTCCCTATTCCTATCGGCAACTCTCCTGGTCTGGAGATTGGCATATCCGTGAGGAGACACTCCTGGCCTCACTGGCCTGCCTGGATAACTTTGTCCTTTCCGCACCTCTCTCACGGAGCTGGGGGGATGGAACCACTTCGTCTTCTGACGGCATGCGGATGCACGTCGGGGTGAAAGCGGCCAATGCTGAGTACAACGCCAAATATTTTGGGCCAGGGCGAGGGACCAATATCTATACCCATGCGGCTGACATCTGGATGCCCTTTGGCAAACCACAGGTCATTGGGACGAACGAGGAAGCGCTATATACCATCGACGCGTTATGTCATCATGAGAGTGACTTGCATATTCGCGAGCATTACACCGATACTGGAGGAAGTACCGAGCATGTCTTCGCCCTGGCCTCCTTGCTTGGTTTCCGCTTTGCCCCACGCATCGCTGACGCCCTCTCCAAGAAATTGTATCTGCTTGATGAAGCAGGAGAGTATGGACCTCTCAATTCACTTGTGTTCGATCAGGTGAACAAGAAGCTCATTGTTGAGCAGTGGGATGAAATGCGGCGTGTGGCTTCTTCCATTCGTCATGGTATCGTCTCGGCTTCCTTGCTCATGCGCAAACTCGCAGCCTACCCACGCCAGAATCAGGTTGCCCGTGCCCTGACAGAAATGGGAAAGTTAGAGCGGACGGCGTTTCTGTTAGACTATTTCCGCGATGCCGCCCTACGCCGCCGCATTTTGATTGGTCTCAATAAAGGTGAGGCCCTCCATGCCCTTGCGAGGCAACTCTTCTTTGGCCGCCTGGGGGAACTGCGTGATCGCGCCCTGGAGGACCAGATCCATCGAGCCAGTTGTCTGCATCTGCTCATGGCAGCCATTGCCACCTGGAATACGATTTATCTGACTGAGGCGTTCGCGACACTGCGCAGAGGTGGCGAAGAGATTGCAGAGGCAACGGTTGCGCATATCGCCCCTTTGGGGTGGGAGCATGTAAATCTGATCGGGAACTATCATTTTGCACCACAGCCAGGACGCTCGCTGGACAATCTTCGACCCTTGCGCCTGAGTGGAGCAAAAGGGGAAGGCGAAGCCGTTCAGGAGGTAGCAGATTAAAGCACCACCGTGTGTGCAAAAACCGTTCGTTTGATGCGACGATAAAAAAGTGTGAGAATATTGTGGAGTAAAAGCATGAAGTCACGTCGTATAATCACATGCATAGTTGCGCAAGAAGGGTAATAAGAAGAAGAGGAGAATAACAAGAGGGATGCAGGAAATAATTACTGCATCCCTCTGCACACTTTTCTCAAAGCATGCGACGCTGTAGTTGCCAGTAGGTCAGCACTGTAACCAGAATTGTCAGGACAAGCAGCAGGGCTGTGGTTACAAACTGTAAAGGCCAGAAACGTTCGTCGAAACGTTGATACTCAACTAATGGTGTAACATGATATTTATTGAGGCATTGCTTTACCTCTTTTACCTCCTGCACAGAGCCGCCAGCGATGATATATGGGCCAGTAAGACCCATACAGTTGACATTTTCAACAACTTTCCCATCTGGACCCACGTATTTCACTGCAACAATCAGATCCTGAGAATAGTCACCGAACTTTCCTACGAGATGTTGCTGCTGTATCTTGTTGTAATAATCAAGCTGGCTTGAGGGAGGAAGCAGGTAAGGGTATCCCATGCTGATTCCAGCCTGGATGAGAAGCAACAGAACCAATGTGAGAGCCATCGCTGGAAGAGTGCGACGAATGAATGCTCCAATCATCACCCCAACCATCAGACCCAATAGCGCGTTCGCAACCGGCACGCTGCCCCGTATGGTGAATGTATCCCAGGGCGAGAATGCGATATTGTCTTGAACAAAGCCCCACCAGGTTGTGACACAGGAGAGTAATCCGAAGCCAATGAGTGTAGCTCCCCCAATCAACACCAGTTTGATACTGAACCAGCGAGTAGGCGATATACTTTGTGTCCAGGCGGAGAGATGTGTACGCTGATCATATTCTCTTGGAAGTAAGGGTGCACCGAGAAAAACCCCTATGACAAGAGGAAGCCACGGCAATAGCATACCTGCTATCATGCGCCACTGCGCTGTGTTGCCAGGTACAATCATGATGCCGCAGGGAATGTAGTGCGCGGATGTATCAAAACAGTGCGTAAAGTGATGCTGTTGCAGTGCTGAATTCAGTGTATTTGCATCCATTATAAAGACGAGGCTCAAGGCCACGAGAATCACCATACCCATGATCGTCGCTACACGATATTGTCGCCAAGTAAGCCAGATCATAACAGAACCTCTTTCATCAAGTGGATTGGTCGAAGTTGTGGATGAGAATGCTCTTGCGAAGCCAAGTAGGCAAGCACAATATCTTCAAGTGAAACATCCTTAATCTGCCAGGCAGGGTCAGTAATAGGGAGCGTCGTGCGCACCAGTGCGATACTCTGTCTTCCGGTATGGCTGGCTTGGATAACTGCATGGGATCTTGCGATTGACTCAAAGCCTTCACGTGGGCCGATAAGCCGTTTGTGCAGCGCTCCCATCTGCTCCGTACTTTCGGCGAGCTTCACCTGAGAAGGAGTGAGGATAATGAAGTAATCACAGATATTTTCGAGATCAGAGACGATGTGCGATGACACGACAATCGTGAGAGGCTGTTCCACAGCAGTTTCCATCAAGATTGTGGTGAGCTCACGCTTCACAAGTGGATCAACATGGGCAAATGGCTCATCCAAGAAGAGGATCTCCGGTCTTTTGGCGAGAGCCATGACCAGGGCAATCTGTGCCTGTTGCCCGCCTGACAACTTTCCAATAACTTGTTTCCAGGGAAGCTTGAGGCGTTCGAGGAGTTTATGAGCACGTGTCTCATCCCAGCGTGGATTCAGTTTTTTTCCCATCGTAAGCGTATCACCGACGGTGAAGTACCGATAGAGTGAGCGCTCTTGCGAGACAAAACCGATATGTGAGAGGAGAGATGCTGTGTTTTGTGAAGAGATGCCCAAAACGTCTAGAGTTCCCTCGGTTGGCTTGAGCAAGCCGACCGCAAGGTGCAGCAAGGTTGTTTTTCCTGCACCATTGAGCCCAACCAGTCCTGCAATGCATCCTTGTGGGATGTGCAAGGTGCAATTGCGCAAGGCCCAGTGTTTGCCGTAACACTTGCCAAGCTGGTTTGCTTCCAATGCATTGATCATAGATGCTCCTTCGCGAAGAATTCAGGTGTCTCACCAGGAGAACTGGGAGAGCAAAGAGATACATAAGTTCATTGAAGGTTTCTCTCTTTAGATAGTGTGCGTCGATCCTTCCTTTTGCAGATGGTGGAGCGTGTTAGAAAAGAGCGCCGAGATGCTCTCGGAATCCAAACCAATTGCGAACGCTCTCCGCAGCCACTGGGCCAAATCCTCTCGCAAGGTTTCCTGCTCGGCAGGAGACGAACTGGTGAGACTTTTGAGAACGAATGTTCCTACCCCAGGACGGCTTTCGACGAGACCTTCGTGCTCCAATTCCCGATACGCTTTGAAGACGGTATTGGGATTGATTGCAATCTGTGTGACGACCTCTCGTACAGTTGGCAACTGATCTCCAGGTTGAAGCAAACCGAGCCGCAATGCCTGTCTTACCTGCTGTACTAATTGCATATACGGGGCCACCCCAGTGCGTTTTTCTAAGTGAAACTCAATCATGTTTTGGCCTCGCCTTTTACCAAAGTACTAAATAACTATGAACATAGTAGAAGTATAGCAGAGGCGAGAGTAAGTTGTCAAGCAAACAGAATACCCACTGAAATACCTCAAAACCGACCGTTTTTCGGCACAAACTGTTCAGTTTTTCCAGGGGAGCTGCGCATCACCTCCGCAAGCGTGAAATGGACGCTTGACGAATCTCAAAACTTATGTCAAAATCAAAATGTCAAAACTATCGATCTTAGATGAGTAAGTGTCACTTACAGCAGAGGTTCTATGAAGATTGGCTATATCCGGGTTTCCAAGCAAGAACAAAACGAGGCATTACAAAGGGATACGTTGAAAGAAGCGGGATGTGAGAAGTATTTCAGCGATAAGATGACCGGATCAACCTTTGAACGCAAAGGCTTGGAAGAACTGCTGGCATTTGTGCGCCCAGGTGATACGGTGATTATCTGGAAGCTCGACCGATTGGGGCGTTCACTCAAAGATCTTATTGAGACTCTCAACCTCCTCAACAATCGAGGAATCGATTTTATCTCACTGACGGAAAGCATCGACACCACGACCCCTAGTGGGAAGCTCATCTTCCATCTTATGGGAGCGCTGGCCGAATTTGAGCGCGATCTGATTCGCGAACGCACCAATGCCGGACTCGCTGCAGCCAGAGCGCGTGGACGTATCGGAGGCAGGCCGAGAAGACTGGCCACCAATGGAAAAGTTACTCTCGCTCGCCGTCTGTTCGCTGATCCCAACCATTCCATTCCTGAAATCTGCTCGACACTCGGGATATTCCGCTCAACACTTTACCGCTACGTGAGAGAGATCAGGAAAGAAACTTCAGGTTCTTAAATCCAGACGCCGTTTTCAGCTTAGCGGGAACTATTCTGGCTCATTCTCGTTCAGGGAAGCCTTAGCGGGGAAAAGTGTACGAAAAAATGTTATGACCCCATATTGAGAATAAGATGGCCTGGTTCTTCAAAGCGTTGCGTCTGGAAGTCCTCAAGGCCCTGCTTTCCTATGAGGGTGCAGCACCCGTTACTGAGGAGCTGCACCAGGAGGAGCCAGAAACTCCAACCCACGAGGCGGCACCGCTCAACCAGGAACAACAAACACCATCAATACCTGTCGAGCAGGGGAGTGAAGAGCAGCCATTCCAGACGCATCGTGTCAGCAGAACCCATCGGACCCTCGCGCAGAAGGCGGCCAGGGCGTCGTATGCCAGCCAGGTGCGCGATCAGTTGCGGCAGCACGGTGTTTCAGGAGCACTAGAGATGGTCGTGGATACCGAACATAGCTGTGGGTGTCCCTTGAAACATGGGGACTGGTCCTGTGTGCGCTGTCATCCGAACAGGGAATGGGAGCAAGATGTCCTGGTGTATCTCGACTCCATTGTTGAGCAGTAAGCACCCGGTGATCACCGGCGCTAGTGTGACGCCACAACACTGTCACATGATGAGCTTGGACCGGAGGATGTGACACGAGACAGGCATCTCGTTTCGACGCGAGGCCGGAGTGTTCTCGTTCAACGTGACTGCTCTACGCGTCACACTGCCACCGCGAGCTGGGGACTGAGGGTAATGTAGTAACGGACCTGGAACGTACAATAAGAGCTATATACATTCTGAAAGAAGGGCATAAAGAACAAATACACGTAAAAACTGCTTGCTAAAACATTCTTACTGAGTAGAATACCTTTTTTCCCTCTTTCCTAGAATGGCTTCTGGAGTGGTTGTATCGCTTACCGTATGTTCCAGGTCCATTACTACATTATCCCCTATCCTTCTTCTTATCTTGTGGTGACACACCCTTTGGAA
>JAABUU010006511.1_pt1 | contig 12471 bp, 14 predicted proteins | sample 5559301 | NCBI WGS metagenome assembly JAABUU01 (sample SAMN10711884, study PRJNA513360) | rock metagenome | isolation source: Antarctica rocks | place: Antarctica: Victoria Land, Richard Nunatak white
CCTTAAAGCCATGGGCTCCATGTGGACAAAGCCTGTTCTAAGTGAGCCAGGCGGCAGGGCAGACACTGTCAAAGCTGCAAGTGTCGACGTCGGCAGCACCAGCAACACTTTTGTTGTGAGTATAAGAGCGCTGCATGACGCTCCTCGGTTCCTGCGGTATGCAGTCTTGCACAGTCAACCTGTGATCAGAAGACTAATACAAGTGCCTCTTGGCAGGACCCCGGTCTAGAGACTGACATTCATGGCGTCGATCGCGTGCCTTACCGAGACCAGGGTTGGAACTTTTGGAACTGGCAAAGTCATAGAATACATTATGTTCAAGCTGGTAAGCTTTTCTGTTGTCATATTTCTAGACGTGCTGTTTTGTGTCCGCCAAGTGACCATCATTGTAAGATGATCATAGGTGACATTATCAACTGATCTGTGCATTTTACCAAGTCTTGTGGTACATGTTACATAATTATTGTTATGTTTTTATATGATTGCACAACATGCAAGAACACTGGCTTATGGACATGTTGAAGACTTAGGTTTCAAAATGCTACTCTGAACATGCTTTGCTGGCGACAGGCAGCTCTGGACCTCCCATTGTCCTAGTGCACGGCTTTGGGGCATCAGCCTACCACTGGCGCTACAACATCATAGAGCTAGCAAAGAAGCACAGAGTCTTTGCAGTAGACCTGTTGGGGTTTGGCTGGAGTGACAAGGCACTTGTGGACTACAGCTCCAACATCTGGTCTGACCAGATTGCTGCCTTCATCAAAGAGGTGGTGAATGATGGACCAGTGGTCTTGGCCGGGAACAGCTTGGGTGGCTACAATAGTCTGGCCACTGCTGCCCGGTATCCGGAGCTAGTCAAGTAAGTCATTAGGCTGATCCCTGTTGTGTTCAGCCAACATTGCTACGACCTGGCATGTTGTTCTTTCATTATTGCTGTGTTTTCCACTTTGTTTCATTATTCGGACCATGTGTGCGCCTGTGTGACAAGGACGATGGTATGTTGCACTCTTTCCTGCACTGCAGGTGTGGCTAGATAGGCTGCCTTCTGATGTCAATGCGCATACCTGCAGGGGTGTGGTCCTGTTGAATGGTGCTGGCAGAATAGAGGATGTACAGACAGCTGTGGAAGCGCCCGTTGCAGCTGGTTTGAGCTCTTCAGAAAAGGAGGTTTTGGCAGCCATTGATCCTGCAGACTTTAGTGATGCCGGCCACACCGCCTCTGGCATGACCCGCCAGAACTCAGCGTCTAGATCTGATGCTTCTTCGCAGTCTTCAGCTTCTCAGACAGCTGCTCCATTGACGAAGAGCAGTAAAGAGCAGACGAGCTTCCTGCAGCAAGTGCTGTCGCCGCTGGCAACTATAGCAAAGAGAGTGGCAGTGTATGGCTCCTTCATTCTCACAAAGCAACCCAGCAGAGTGAAGCAAGTCCTTCAACAGGTGAGATTCTGGTCTTCAGCAACACCTGTAGCTTCATGTACAGCTTGGCCTGCAGCATGCGTCACTCAACAGAGTGTTTGCGGTCCTCAGCACATGTGTACGGCTGGTATGGGCAGCTTGTATGCATGATGTCTTTAGCAGTGTGCAATGCAAAAGCCCTATTTTGGCATGAAAGTCGAAACCAGATTCACAGATCTGCGTATGTCATTACATACGCTTTGTATGCATTGAGGTCCATATACCATCTGCGTGCGAAGCAACAGCATCGCTGAGTTTCCAGCTCTCTTTGCAGGTCTACATTGACAAGACCAATGTTGATGATGACCTGGTGAAGTCCATCATCAGGGCTGCAGAGGATCCCAACGCTGCTGAGGTCTTTTACAGAGTGATCGGTGGGAATTCTGGTGTGACAGGCGGCGGAGCGAGTGTGAATCAGTTGCTGAACAAGCTTGATAACAAGATGCCCATGCTGTTATTGTGGGGTGACTTGGACCCTTGGATTGGTCCTGGCAGTGCAGCTAGGGTGAAGAAGTATTACCCAAAGGCCGACAGGGTTGGAATTCAGGCAGGCCATTGTCCTCACGATGAAAAGCCAGCAGAGGTTGACCGGATACTGGTGGAATGGGCAGATAAGTTGTAGGCAAAAGATAAGGGGCATAAACAGATAGCTGGTTTTGTTAGGCTTTATGCTATCTATATTCAAGTTTTCAGAGTTCTGAGGTTGATAATTGGATGTATCACTGCTGTTTGATGTTAGTCACAAACGTCGGTCATTTTCGTACAGGTATATGATTATATCACAGACGTTGTGATAGGGATGTATCTGTCCTGAGATATTGCTACATTCCAGCCTGGACGGTGTAGTGTGGGGTAGCAGTATTAAGATTGAAATCTTGTTGACACTCGTTGTTGTAGCTTTTCCGAAGGCTGTGGAGCCAAGTCAAAACAAATGCTGCGGAAACGCAAACTACCTGATCTGCAAAACAGCATTAATAGACAATGAACGTAGGGAAACGGGAAGGTCTGAAACGATGCAGTTTTATTTTCCGTAGCGTTTTGGCTGCTTCTGACAACGGACTGCAAGTGTTTTTGCTATTGAAAAGCTGTTGGTCATTTGCACGCCAGGCAATCATTCGTTGACTAAATATGAATCAGCTTAGTATGATGTAAACTAATCAATCTTTGTTAGTTACTCAACACATTGGCAACATGGTACATGCACGTCCACATGCATCCAAGTTGAACCCATACATGGATGCCTATATATATAAAACCATCCATACTCAGCAAGCATATGCTGCAGTGGTATATAGGAACAAGACAGGTCTACATGTACATGTAGAAGCTAATCAGGAATGTCAGGAAAGTGCCAGACTGCAACTCTATTCCGGCTCGCCTGTGTGAGCAAAACTCCCCAGGCTGACAAAATTTGAGGCGGAGACCCACAGCAATCTTGTGCTGCTGCTGCAAACATCTTGTCCCAAGCTTGCCCCTCCTTGTAGGCCGCAGGGCCTAAGTTTGCAAAGGTCAGTCTACTCTTGCCACAATGCTGAAGATACTGTGGCCCATGTTGAAGTGTAACATATACATTGGTGTGCTCTACTCGTGCACATGCACTGCTACCCTGCTGGACGGGCAGATTTTTTAAGACTGCAGACCACAAGCTGGCTCCTGAATGTGGTTGTTCATTATGGCATGCCAATACCCCTGATGTACAAAAGACTGAATACAGAGAGTGTTTTGGAGGTGCACCATGTTGAGCAGTCAAGCTCGACCCACCTCCTCTGTCCAGATCTGCCACATTGTCACCCAGCAAGAAACATAAGCAAAAATGGCGCACAAGGTGTTTTCTGAGATGTATGCTGTACGCGACCAGCGCTTGATTGTCATCATGCACAACAATGCTGTTTATCTCACCAGCTGCTTTATCTGCTGTGCGCAGCCAATCTATCAACGCTATTACACTCCCATCTGTTGGGCTGAGTGCTAGGATCTGACAATCATGCGTGCCAACAAGGAGAACCTGCAGCGTGACAGCCAACAGTTTCCACAGAAAGCAGGCGATCAAAGTAATCTGAACAGCACTGGGCATGTGTCCGTTTGTGGCACAGCTAGCATATGTGATCGAGTCCAGATTGTATGCAGATTACATCACTGGTGACAGGAATGATTGCTGCTGAGCATGCAGCAGAGTTGGAAACATGTGACATGCACAAAGCCACTGTAGCTGTCCCAGGCAATGATCCCAGGCAACAAACACCTTACCTGTATTGCATGCACAGTGCCTGTGGCCAGGGCAGTGATATGTGCACCTTGTGCAGGCCTGAAAATCATTTGCAGAGAACCACAGAACAAGTCCCAGACTTGGACGCAGTTGCTTCCTATGAAGGCATGAGAAAGCTCATGTACAACAGTTCCATCTCATGTCACCTCTGAGACAGTCATTTAGCACACGTAGTGAGCTGCGTACCCAAATGGATTACGCTGATACTGGTCTTGCACTTTTCTTGTGAGCATGACAAAAAGATTGGCCATAACACCATGCGGTGCAACATGTGGCGCTGTGCAGATGGGTGAGCATCTCAGGCAGCCCAGCAAGCAAGATGGACCCTCACCAACAGAGGCTATGAAGAGCTGGTTGTCAAGAATTGCGGTAGCACAGATGTGCTGCTGGTCAGATGAGACTATGCGTCTTAGGCTTTTCGGACCCTTGAACACAGAACATGTACAGGTGTGAGTGACCACCACCAAATCATCCGACAACAAGGTGACAGCTGTGGGAACACTTGGCAAGAGTAGAACAGCCTTGCATGCGCCAGTGTGCCTATTCCACAATCTCACTGTCTGCACACAGCAGTCAAACTGTGACAGCCTATGGCATGAAGTCTTGCTGCAGCAGGTATACTAGATTTATAGGACACAGCATCTTGGAGACTGCGACAGCTCATATGCTTGTCCAAATTGCAGTACTTGTAACGCTCACACGGTGCACTTAGTCAAAATTTGTAAAGACATACCCTGTCACCTGAGCCAGATGCAAACGTATGTGACAGAGCCGCAAGGCAAGTGACTGGCTGCATGTGGCCTTCCAAAAACTTGATAACACTGCTCTGGGACTCCTGAACTCTCCAGGCTGCCTGTTGCACGGGCAAAGCTGTGTCAGTTTCAGTTTGATTGATGTGCGGCCTCAGAGCATGTGCAAGCTGAGGGTCACCAGGTGCTTCCAGTACAAACGTTTCCACTGCTGGGAAGTACAGCCTGAGGCCTCAGCGGGAATTGCTTTTAATAGTGATGATCTGCCTTCCCATGTCTGTGCAGTTTTTCCTTTCCACAGGGCATATTGCTCTATGACTTGGTGCCTGTGAAACGAGATGGGTCAAGGACATCTGCACACAGGTTGTCAGACAAAGGGCATGCAGTAGCTATGTCGCGTTGGTACCAGCAAACGCAAGTGACTTCTGCCTTGGCTAGATCCCTGGCCGGCAGAAAGGCGAAGATGGTGCTCAGCAGCTCGTGCCCTGCAGCACCGACAGCGGGGCTGCATAAGGCAAAGATCACTTTTGCGCCAAGTTGAATATTTCGGGAGCTTACCAAGCGGTGTGCCATTCACAGCCATGATAGATCGATGTCCGGTTGTTGGGCAGTGCGCTGCATGCCCCGCAAACGCGCGCGGCTCTGCTTGCATGCTTTCTTTGGTCATGACTCATGATCAGGCTGTGTGATTGGAAACGTTCTGTGCACTTCCGGAATGTTGTCTTTTCTATAGTTGTATAGTTTTCCCAAAGACAAACACATCACCAAACCCTTTTTGGTGCAAATTGCGCACTAGTCACTAAGCAGGATAAGAAGATTCTGTATGATAATCACTGTATGATTCATTGATACAGTTTGTCCATGCGGTTGGGCGAATGCAACTCAAACACCAAGCGTAAAATGCACGTGTCACGTGACAGGATGTATGGTGCATCTGTAGCAGATGCCTGTCAAGCTTGCATGACATGTACACTATACTGGTCCAGGGCTGCAGAGCACCACCATGTGAAACTAGCATCTGAATGCCATTCTGTTGACAGAAGCCCTATCTTAGAAGCATTTGCCCTGTGGCAGTGCATTTGTTGCAGCAGGGCACGAGTTGACTGTGATGGACACTTCAGCAAACATCTGCTGGCGGCTTTTGGATGGGTGAATGCAATTCTCCAGGCAAGCAGGTCTGACTTTCTGCCCCAGCTGGTGCAGGAAAGACTTGAAGCTGCTGTAGAGTCATTCCCCTCTTGTTTTGTATGATTGCATAACTTCTGTTAGTTCTGCTGACTGGCAGCACAGGTTGGATTGGACCTTGCAGGATGACAGATGACTTTTGATGTCTGATTTCTACTCTGGCCCTGCCTTGAGTCGGTCCAGCTCCTGCTCAACAGCTGCTTGTGATTCTGACAATTGGTTGAGCCTGAACTCCAGCTTTGGAACATGACGTGCTTTCAATGCCTTCCCCACAGAAACTCGGATTTTGGAAAGCCTGCATCATTTGACAACTTGACACACAGCTTGAACAGCTCAAGCAAGTTCCTCTTTGAACAGCAAGCATGACTGCCAAGCCTGCTATGCCTCAAGCTGATTTCTCTGCTTTGATGGATGGGAACAACTTACCGGCTCTGCAGCTCGTTTTGTGCTGGCTCTTCACAATCAGGATGCCCACTCCAGAGTATATATGCTGTCAGCATATCAGGAGACATCCGAACCTATACATCCGTATTGCTGTTGGCACTTGACTTGGCTTGAACAGTGCAAGCAGTAAAATTATTCTTGGTAGAATAAGCACCTCTTCAATGCAGACCCCATAAGTCTTTATCAATGTTTCCAAGAAGGGTGGCTCTGACAGCGCATACTCAAGGGCACGCAATACCCGACTTGCAACTGCAGAATAAGTCTGGAAGTCAGAATGCCATTTGCAGTCCCAGGTAAGCTATACCAGTGTGTCTGTTGTGAAGCAACTGGGCACGCGCTGTCCCCCACGGTTTCTGAAACTTCAAACGTACCTTTCTGCTGCCTTGGCGAAGCTGGCCAGATCTGCTCTGTGGGAGACCTGGAATAACAGTCAGTAGCAGGCTTCAGAAGCTGACTTGTATTTCTTCTACTGCCGTTGCTGCTGCCAGTGACCACTGCTAAGCTTGACAAGACACTGACCGATAATTCAAGTCTATCTGCTCGTTGCCTGCATGCTGATACAGGCAGCGAGACGCTCCAGGGGATGCCGGGGTCTGCAGGACGCTTGCAGGCTGCAGCGGCAGAGGGAAGACTGCCGGGTTCCCAAGAGACTGCTGTCCTGACCACCGAAAGTTGTGAAAATTGAGTTGCCGAGAACTGCGCAAAGCAAGAATCTTGGAGGCTTGTTTCCACATCACCAGAACAAGGACGAGTTCTGTAAACGCGACATCGAGCATGAGCGAGTCGCGAGCAGAGTCGAGAGCGAGTTGGCTCCGGGACCAGCTTTTTGACGGAGCAGCACGGAGCACGAAGGAGGCTCCCTAGCACGTTCCTCTTGTCTTTGGCGTTTGATGTCTACGACCGCAGATGGGACGAGCGTTCTTGGCAGTCCTGGACGCGCAATTGTCTGCTGAATTTGCTGCGCGTTGAGGCTTTTGCAAGAACAGCCCAGTCTAGCGGTCGAGCTTGTGATCTGTGTCTGGCTTCGCTGCGCCTTCAAAGGAAAATGAAGATGTGCCCGCATCATGATTCCAGCGTGAATCCCACCTAGCTTACGGCCTTGATGCAGAAGAGCCGATTGATTGCCCACGTTGTTGGTCGCGTATCAAGACGGTGACATACGAGGAGCAGTGGCTCAACATGGCCGTAGGTGCCCTGAGAGCTGCAGGGATTGCTGCTGCAGCTTTGGGCTACCACGTGTGGAGGCTGCTGACCAAACAAGACGCCAACACTCTTGCAGACATTCAGGACTCTGAGGAGGTAGTGCACAAAACAAAAGGCTTTTGCTGCTGCCTTCATGAGACTTGACTGTGTTGGCGTCAGTGTTGTGATTGGCTGCAAATATCACTGTGCTGTGCAGGGCCTCAGAAGTCATCCTCTGCGGCCTGAGGTTGAGCTTTCCTCTTTCAGTGGTAACAGCTCAGTAGCTGTTGCTTCTAGTCCGCCAAGTTCCGAAGTTTCCCCTGGGCTGCTAACTCCCCTGCCTGAACAGCTGGAGTCAGCAGACAGCGCTGGCAGCGAGCAAGCCTTGAATCAGTGGAATAATTCTTCACAAGGCCGCAGAAGGGCAAGACATGTCCGCGAGTATGAGATGGCAGTGATGGACAATCCTGACACTATGCCACACCTGTCAGACCGCATGCCAGCTTCAACATCAACTGGGCAACAAGCCACAGATGCCCTGTCATCGTTGCCTGTCTTCCATGCCAGTTCGTCAGACCCCAACACATCTGATGACCAGTCTTCACTGAGTCAACGATTGCCAAGTCAGGAGGCTGCGTTAAACAATGCCTTTCCCTCCATCAGAAAGATTACCCCAACTGGGTCTCCAGAGGATGTAGAGTCACCACTTCAGGGGTCATACCCTCATGCAGGCAATCTAGAGCAGGTATGCCATATGCTGCCTGTGCTGCGCCACCAGTCTCTGCCTATACACACAGCCACTGCACTGCAGGGATTATGGCATTCACTTGAGTTACATGACATCCTGTGCATTAGCCTGTGTCCACTGAATTACCCTACTGAGCATTTGTTACTGCCCCTGCAGCATGCTGCTTCCTCACAGCCAAGCACCCTGCCAGGAACAGACTCACATCAGCATGGGGAGACTCCCACCACATCACACGCAGCGCCTGACCTGCACCGCACTTCAGCCGCCCGCCTAGCACGCCTCAACACAGTCAGCAGGCAGGCTTCCCCTGCACGTCCTCACCCTCAACACTCTGCGCTCCCATTGCACAACGGCCATATTGCTGATGAGCATTCCCATCAGAGGTCCGACTCCCAGTCTGCGTCCACCAGCAACGCTGCCAGCAGTGCACTGTCACAGCTGCTCCAGTCAGATACACAGGCTTCCACCGGCACGCCCATGGCGCGTGATCTCACCGAGGCTCTTACAGCACTTGCCTCAAACAAGAGGCTGCTGTCATCCATGCAAGCCTCTCGCAGTTTCAGCTCCCCAGACTTGCTCAGCCTGGCGCAGCAGCTGCATGATTCAGGGCAGTGGCCAGCTGTGCAAGACATGGTTCAGCAGGAAGAGGACGAATGGTCTTATGATCATGCTCAGGCTCAAGCCAGTTCTGGCCATGCAAACTATGGCACTGTTGTGGGCAGGCCTCACATGGGCTCTGTAGATCATCAAGGTCAGTCTTGAACACCTGTTCCTCCACCTGTCTGCCAGCTGATCTGGCAGAACTGCTTCAAAAATTGTGCTGCAAGCGTTCCTGCAATGCTCCTGCTGCGACACAGTCTGACTGCCATGCCTTGCACATGTGTAAATATGGCATGCTGTACTGGGCTGTTGTACTGCATGGCCTGTGCCGTTCACTGGCACACAGCAAAATGCAGCCTGTTCACAGTAAGATGCAGCCTGTTCACTGGTACACAGTAAGTTGCTGTCTGCAGATCACGTCACATCCCCTGCATCTCCCACTCTGCTGGACAGCCACATGAATGGCAAGTCGTCCCTTGACTCCCTGAAGCGCGCGCGAGAGGTACTGGAGACCCCTTTGGCTCTACGCCTTGATGTGCTGGCTGGTCCTGCTCAGAACAAGTCCTACACCACAGATTCGGGAGTCACACAGGTCAGCAGCACGTGTCTGCTCTTGTTACTCGTCAGGGACACCACAGCCTGAAACGTACTTGTTGCTATGGTCAGTCTCAAGGACTCAGGTCCATTAACCCAGCTGATCTTTGCCATCCTGTGGCAGGCATTGTTCAAGCGCAGTTGGCCATGTTGCTTGCTGCCATATTCAAGTTGTTTTCTGGCAGGACCTGAAGCATACTGCCAAGGGCCTTGACATAGGCAGCCTGCTGCACAGCCCGTCATCATGGCGCCCGCACAGTACTCATGCTGGAAGGCGCAAGTGTCAGACACACAAGTGTGATGCCCCTAGCATGACTGACGGGTCAAATGCAATGGCAGGTGACAGTGGGTCGCTTGGAAGACAACAGCCTGGCAGTGGCAGACACAGAGGTGTCAGGACACCATGTCATGATCCGGTGGGAGCCTAGTGAACGCTGTTGGCAGGTCACAGACACAGGCAGCTTGAATGGCACCTTCCTGAATGGCAAGACCATCAGCACCAACAACAGGAAGCAGGGTAGGGAGCACCGCCTCAGCAGTGACGACATGATGCAGCTGGGCTCCTATTCCAAAGTCAGGTAGAGAAGCTGTCATGTTGTCATAGTGCATGCTTACTCTTGTCTGAGCAATGTAATTGCCTGTATGCAATGTATTGCCTGTATGCAATGTAATGCTTGCCTTGTAGATTCTGCTTGATGAGGACAACCAGCGCAACCTCCTGTACGCAGCTGTAAATGTCAGCATGTCATGATAGTGATAGTGGACACTGACTTTAGAAGGCGCTATACCCATGTTTGGCAGGACAGGTTGCCGCTGCTTGAAGGCATATGCTTGTTGACACGGAACTGCATTGTGGTCTGGTCATCACTCCAGCTTTGCCACCATGCAATTGTTCAGCAGACTTTCTGCCTGCTTATCTGCACACATCTCCTATGCAGGGTATCGTACCTGCCACTGGAGATGCTAGACCAGGACATGCCAGTCCACCCCAAGAAGGTGCACACACCGCCCTCCTCCCACAACTCCCCACCAAACGAGGAGAAGACTGACTCAGCAGCGCCGTCTGTATCCACCCCAGACACTGCCTCCCAAATGCACAGGTACTGCCTCACATTCCCGCCTCAACGCACATTATAAGATAGCATTCAACATTAGGTGCACAGCAACATTAGTAGTCTGCATTGCTTGTGTATCATGCACAGCTATCTTGTGCATCGCATAACAAGAAGTCTGCTGTCAGATATTGTTGATGAGCAGTATGCCAGTCTGTTTTCTGCAACATCCAGGAGTTTTTTCAGAAAAGTATGAGTACTTGACTCAGAACAACTGTCTGCTGTGCAGTGATGATCTGCGCTTGGAAGGCTGTGCTGTCTCGCATACTGGCAAAGAACATCTGCGGCGAGGGCAGGGCTGTGAAGATGTGGTCCACTGGGAGGTCCCCTTGCGCTCTGCACCACACAGCACCAGTCTTTTCTGCATTTTTGATGGCCACTGTGGGCGCAACTCTGCCAAAGAAGCAAGGGAGTTGCTGCCACAGATACTTGCTGACAGCTTACCCAAAGTCAGTGACAGCATGCAAAGTGGCAATGGAGCGGACAGCATATGGGAACAGACGTTTCTGACTACTGACGACAGAATTAAGAGCGAGGAGGGCTGCACAGCAACAGCGCTGCTAGTGTGGACAGATGATTTGGGCAATGTATGCCTGCAAGCAGCAAACGTTGGGGACTCAGCTGTTGTCTACAGTGATGGTGTGCACAAGGAAGGCATTCAAATGACTGCAGATCACCGTCTGACTAACCCTGACGAAAGGCAGAGATTGGCGGACATGGGCATTCATCTGGGGCAAGATCGGACCAGGCTGTATGGGTTGAACTTGTCCAGATGTCTTGGAGACAAGTTTCTCAAAGATGAGGATCTGGGTCTGTCTGCTCAGCCGCATGTCAGCAGCGTCATCAAGATTGCTCCTGATCAATCAGGCATTGTCATCATGGCCAGCGACGGTCTTTGGGATGTTACAGATGCACAGTGTGTGCTACAGATAGTGAGTAGGATTGCAAAACAGTCGAATGGTTCTGTGAAAGCAATGACAGATGCTGTTGTGCAGCATGCACAGCGTCAGCGCACTAGAGACGATCTCACAGTAGTTCTGCTGAAGGTGAAGGCCCTTGGTAGTAGCTCTAGCTTTGTTTGAGGGTAGTGAGCTCTGAGACTAGACATCTGCCATTTGATGTACTTGCACATGAAAATGCTTGTTTAGGGCAGCTTGAGACTCTGCGTGCAAGTTGACATTCTGTGTGTACCATAGTGACGCCTGACTGCCCAATTGTCTGATAGCCGCGCTGACCCATTGCATGTAGAAACGCTAGAGATTGCTAGTGTCCTGAGCAGTTCAAATTGAATTAGGACAGTACTGCAAGGTCCTATTGCGAAGCCATGTTCATGCGTCATAATAGAATATTCTGCTTGCAGGGGGTCCTGCTGTTCTAGACACCTCACTGACGATAGATTTGGTGTTGCTGAGTACAATTTCATTCCACCCCTCTGAATTTCCTAGTGTTTGTTTTTACCGTCCACGGTCGAACTGACCTGGTTAATACTAGATCAGCTGCATACATGCACGAAGGCTGTAGATACATCCAAGTGTATCAAGGCTCTGTGACAGGATGCATTCACTGGTCGTCATGAGATAGGCCACGTGCACGACCCTGCAGATACTGCATGGTATCAGCAGATGTGCTCAACCAGTCCATGAGCTGCTGTGCGGCTGGGCTGGCATGTTTGCCAATAGGGCGGGCGATGGTGATGACTGCAGTGAAGTCATTTGCTTCTGCCACCCAAACACAGTTCTCGTGGTCTTGCCTTTGCAGCTCAAGGTCCTGAAAAGATAGTAGGACAGACTGACCCGGCCCTGGGGTGTATGACCTGTTACCTGCAGAAGCATCACCACCGAATTGCACCTACCCAAAAGCAGCCAGAGTTGCAACGCCGACTGAGCAGGCATGGTAAGGCTTGACTATCAGGTGATACAGCACACTCACTGTTTACTATCAATAGGTTTTGCTGTTGCACATGAAAGGCTGACATGTGCCTGCATGACAGCAGGCACAGACAGTTGCAAACCTTGCTGGTAAACAGCATGGCTGGAGTGGTTGATCAAGCGCAAGGGTGCATGCGCTAATGTTAGCCATTGATCTGTGCGATTTCCGCAGGTCTAAAAGCTTACCATCAAAGTTGAAGCTGACAAC
>JAABUU010006512.1_pt1 | contig 12468 bp, 14 predicted proteins | sample 5559301 | NCBI WGS metagenome assembly JAABUU01 (sample SAMN10711884, study PRJNA513360) | rock metagenome | isolation source: Antarctica rocks | place: Antarctica: Victoria Land, Richard Nunatak white
ATTCGGCGCAGACGGTGCTGGGGTTGCCGGAGGTGGTGACGATGGACCCGCATCGCGAGGTGCCGCTCGTCTTCGCCTGCTACGCGAAGTGGTTGCGGGACGCGGGCATCTGCGGCTCATTGCGCGACGTGGACTTCATCGAGGTCCATGCGTTCGGCTGCCAGCCGAAGTCGCCGAATCCGCTCGTCGATCCGACCGGCTACGCCGCCGAAGTGGCGCGGCTCCGCGCGGCCTACGTCGAGGCGTATCGCACCTATTTCGCGGAGCAGTTGCCCGACAACGGCGTCCCGTGCCGCTTCACCGTGCATGTCGTGGATGTGCCGGACGCGGCGGCCTCGTACGAGTTCTACGCGACGGCGCTGTGGCAGCGGGCGCTGAATAGTCGGTAGTCCGTGGTCCGTAGTCCGTAGTCGGTAGAGAGTGGCGCGGTGGTGTGGTGGACGATAGCTGACAAACGGACCCTCTACGGACTACGGACTACCGACTTCTCAGGAGGGTCAAATGACCGACAACACCACGTACGATCTCGTCCTGCGCGGGGGGCATGTGATCGATCCGGCACATGGGATCGACGGCGTGATGGATGTGGCGCTCGCGGGCGGGCGGATCGCGGCGGTGGGCGCGGGGCTGGTGGCCGGGGCGGCGCGGACCATCGACGTGACCGGCCTCTACGTGACGCCGGGGATCATCGACATGCACGCGCACTGCTTCGACGGGCACCGCCGCTCGCGCCTCTCGCTCAACCCGCACGTTAACACTTTCTCGTCCGGCGTGACCACCGTGGTCGATGCGGGTACGGCGGGGTGGGAGGATTTCCCGCAGTTCAAGGAAACGGTGATCGACCGCGCGAAGATCCGTGTCCTCTCCTACGTCAACATCGTTGGCAAGGGGATGGGCGGCGACTGGGAGCACGAGGCGGCCGAGATGGATCCGCAACGCGCGGCGGCGATAGCGCAGACCTACCCGGATGTGGTGGTGGGGATCAAGACGGCGCACTACTGGGCGCTGCGCCCGTTCGACGCCGACCATCGGCCGTGGACCGCTGTGGATCGAGCACTGGCGGCGGGGGAATTGTGCGGCAAGCCGATTATGGTCGATTTCTGCCCCTGGCTGCCGGAGCGTCCCTACGAGGGGTTGCTGGAGCGCATGCGCCCCGGCGATATCCACACACACGTCTTCGCGCAGCAGTTCCCGATCCTCGATGCGGCGGGGCGGGTCAACGACTTCCTCCATCGGGCGCGCGAGCGCGGGATCATCTTCGACCTGGGGCACGGCGCGGCGAGCTTCTGGTATCGCAACGCCGGTCCCGCGATTGCGCAGGGCTTCGTGCCCGACTCGATCAGCACCGATCTGCACACCGGCAACGTGCATGGTGTGGTGATCGACATGGTGACGACGATGAACAAGGTGCTGAACCTGGGGGTGCCGCTGGCGGACGTGATCGCGCGCGCGACGGTCGCGCCCGCGCGGGAGATCGGCCACCCCGAGCTCGGCCACCTGGGTGTCGGCGCGGATGGCGACGTGGCGGTCTTCGCGCTCGATGAGGGGGCGTTCCCGTTCGTTGACTGCCTCCGCTCGCGCCTCATCGGCACGTGCCGCCTGCGCCCGCTCCTGACCGTCCGCGCGGGCACCATCGTTTTTAATCCCGAGGGCCTCGGCCTACCGGAATGGACCGAGAATCCGCACGAGGACTGGCTTGACCGCTGGAGTGAAATTACCGGCGTGACGACTCCGACCGCCTGAGCGGCACGCGACGACCGCACCGCGCGCATCGGTATCGCGGCCACGACAGTGGGTTGTGGTCGCGCTATAACTGGAGTATCCCCCGCCCAGCGACTAACTGGACGGGAATGCTTCGCGGTTGCTGCTGATCCGGGGCGGCGATGCCGCCCCGGCGATCGGGCGTTTGGTGCGCCCTTCCACTTTGTGCGCGTGCGCCGCACGCGCCTCGGCTAGATTCTGTTGACGAGATCATTTGTCCGCTGTCCTCGCAAGAGCGGGATCGCCTGTGGATTGTCCCCCGTCGCGCCGCTGGTCAGGAGGAACTTCAGCGGATGGCCCAGCGCATCGACCAGCCCCTGGCTCTTCGTTCCGAACTCGCCGCGCGATCGCCCTAACCCTTGCGCCGCCTGATCTCCGTTTTGGGGGGCGCGCCCGTCGCACAGGCATGCGCCCGCACGACGGTCGCGTCGATCGTCACGCTCGGGAGATCGGGGTCGTCGGCCACCCGGCGGAAGAGGCACGCCCGGACGCCCAGGTCATCCCAGCGCGCGAAGCGCTTGTAGACGCTTGTTCCACGCGCCATAGTGCGCGGGCAGCAAGCGCCAGTAGGCTCCGCTCCGAGCCAGCCAATAGACCGCTTCGAGGAGCACGCGCACTCGTTCCCGGCCCTTGTGTGGATCTTGGGCTCGTGTTGTAGCAACAGATACATCAGCTCGAACCGCTCGCCGCGCAAAAACGGTTCCATTCCCGTCTCCCCTCCCCGGCGACCACGCCACGCTGGGGGAGGAGCCTACCAATACTCGTCAACAGAACCTGGCCGTCCGTGAATCAGCTTGCATGTATCAATATACTGATATAAACTTATTTACTCAGAGTATTGCGTCACTGTTCGCCAAGGAGAACGACACCATGACGACCACCATTACCAGCACGCACCGCCTGAGCACCGAGGGGATCGGTCCGGTCGAGGTCACGGTCACACAACGGGGCGAGGGGCACCCGTTCGTGGTCTTGCACGGCGGTGCCGGCCCACAGTCGGTGGGCGAGTTCGCCGACCTGCTCGCCGAGACCAAACATGCCTGTGTCATCACCCCCACCCATCCGGGGTTCGGTGGCACCCCACGTCCCGCAGCACTGACCACCGTCCGCGGACTCGCGGCGCTCTACGTCGCGCTACTGGACGAGCTCGACCTGACCGACGTGACTGTCGTCGGCAACTCGATCGGCGGCTGCATAACCGTCGAAATGGCCCTTCTCGGCTCAGCCCGCATCGCCCGCATCGTCCTTGTCGACGCCACCGGCATCGACGTGCCCGACCATCCCATCGCCGACGTCTTCTCCCTGACGCTGGACCAGGTGTTCCAGCTGAGCTACCACAACCCCGCGCCGTTCCGCATCGACCCCTCCACCCTGCCCCCGTCCGCGCAGGTAATCGCCGCCGGGAACCGGGCTGCCCTGTCCGTCTATGGCGGAACATCGAGTCACGACCCCGGCCTGCTCCAGCGCCTCGCGACCTTGGATGTCGCCACCTTGGTGCTGTGGGGCGAGAGCGACCAGATCGTCGACCCCGACTACGGACGGGCCTACGCCAACGCCATCCCAAAAGCGCAGTTCCAACTGCTCACCGGAGCCGGTCATGTCCCCCAGATCGAGACTCCCCAGCAGCTCCTCGCGGCGATCTGGAGCTTCGCCGCTTCCCACCCGGCGTGGAGCAACGACCACACAGTTGAGACCAGCGTGGCGCCGGAGGACATCTGGGCGACCTTACGTGACCTGTATACGGGGACGAAACTCAGCGACCGCGGCGATACCATCGAGATCCACGGCCCGTTCGCGGTCGGAACGGCGCTGTCGGTGACGCCCCAGGGAGCGGAAATCGTCATCCGGTGCAGGATCATCGAACTCGTCGACGGCGAGGTCTATGCCTACCGCTCAGCGTTTAATGGCCTAATCATTACGAGTCATCACGCACTGACCCGGCTCGCCAACGGCGGGACGGGCATCACCCACCACTCCGAAATCGCCGGGCCGAGAGCGGAAACAGTCGGACCGGAGATTGGCCCCCGGATCACCGAGGACCACCCCGAAGCCATGGATGACCTCATTGCTGCGGCGAGGTCGCGGGCGGGCGGGCCCGGAAAGTGACCCGCACCTCCTGCACTCCGGCGGCCTCTCTGTTGTTGACCAGGAGGTTGCTGACGGTGCGATGAGGGCGACAGATCCTTCTCCGTTGGGAGGATGGAACTACCAAGAACCGTCTGCCCGCAGAGAAGGACCCGTCGATGATACACCGTAATGTCCCGCTGTCTGTCAAAGGCCGACAACAACGACCGGATCGTCAATCCTGACGCTGTGCTCGAAGGCTGCGTCACAGACCTCGCTACATGAGGGTGGGCCTAGCCGCCATTCGATGACCACAGTTCGGGTAGCGGCGATCATGCGCTGCCGCAACAGGTCGAAGTCGGCACGCCTGTAGCCATCGGTTCTGTTGACGAGATCATCCGGGCCAGATGCGGGTGCTGGCGAAGTAGAAAGGCGAGGAAGCGGCTGGCATACTTGTCGAACCGAGCGAGGACCCGGCGGAAGTACGTGAGCCTGCCGATGAAGCACGCGATCAGGGGCCGTTCCTTGTAGACCACGTAGTCGTAGGCGCGCGCAACCGCCCCTCGATATGGGCAGTTACGTCGGCGGCGTCCCCCCGGTCGGCGATGACCTCCTGGGGCTGGCAGCCGTCCAGCGGCGGGATCGCTGGGGGGGTGCCACCGCCTGCGCCGCTGGTCAGGATGAACTTCAGCACGGCCTGCAAGTCCGGGTCGGCGACCACCGCCGACGCCCGCATCGCGCTCAGGTATCTCCACTCAGCGCTGACAAGTGACAGGATACTATTCCTGCGCGGTGCCGTTCGCGGTGCCCGCCGTCGCCAGGAGTTCCGGCGCAGTGCGGGCGGCGAGGGTCCGCTCTGGCGTCGCTGTTGGCGTCGGCGTGCTGTCGGGCGCTGGTGTGGCGGTGATGGTGGTGTCACCGCCCAACATGCCGCCGAGCGAGCCGAGGAGCCGGGTCAGTTCCGCCGGGATGACGTAGGTCGTGCCCGCGCCCGCGCCGAGCGCCTTCACCGCTTCCAGGCTCTGCAAGGTCAGGGTGCGCGCGTCGAGCGTGCGGGACACGGCGTTGACGGTGGCGAGCGCCTGCGCGTCGCCTTCGGCCTGGAGCATCCGCGCCTGCCGCTCGCCTTCGGCCTGCAACACCCGGGCCTGGCGCTCCCCCTCCGCCTGGAGGATGCGCGCCTGCTGGTTTCCTTCGGCGACGGTGACGCTCACCTGGCGCTGCCCTTCGGCCTCGGTGACGGCGGCGCGGCGGGTCCGCTCGGCGGACATCTGCCGGTTCATCGCCTCCTGCACGTTGCTGGGCGGCACCACCTCGCGGATCTCCACGGTGGTAACCTTGACGCCCCAGCGCTCGGTCGTCTCGTCGAGCTTCTGCCGCAACGTCTCGTTGATCTGCTCGCGCTTGGAGAGGACATCATCGAGCGGGATCTCGCCGATCACCGCGCGCAGGGTCGTGGCCGCGATGCCCAGGGACGCGCTGGCGAAATCGTTGACCGCCACCACGCTCGCCAGGGGATCGAAGACCTGCCGGTAGACCAGGAAATCGACGTTGAGCGGCACGTTGTCCGCCGTGATGCACGACTGGTGGGGGATCTCCACGAAGCGCTCGCGGAGGTCCACCAGCACCGGGCGGTCGATGAACGGGATCAGGATGACCGCGCCCGGTCCCTTCGCGCCCAGGCACTTGCCGAGGCGGAAGACGACCAATCGCTGATATTCGCGGGTGATGCGGATGCTCTGCGTGAGGAGCAGCGCGATGAGGATGACGACGATGGCGAGCGCGGCGAGGCTAACGGTCCACATCGGGGAATTCGCTTTCTCCGGCTGCGCCGGGATCCAGGGGCTGCACGACAAGGGTCAATCCCTCGCGTTCGAGGATCAGGACCGGCAGATCGGCGGCGATCGGCGTGGCAGCGGCGCGCGCGGACCAGAGTTGCCCCACCACTTGCACCACGCCGGACGGGGCCAGCGGGCCGACGGTGGTGCCCGCCATCCCGCCCTCGGGCAGGGCGTAGCGATAGGGCGGGATGGCGCGGCTGCGGGCGGCGATGGCCCCCACCCCCAGGCCGAACGCCCCGAGGAGCGCCGCCAGCGCCAGCACCGCCGGGAGGGCGACGGCCTCGCGTGTTTGGCCGGACGAGTTGAAGAGGAGCAGCGAGCCGGGCACGAACGCGACGAGGGCCGCCAGGGTCAGCGCGCCGTGCGTGGACGCCTGGATGTCGGTCACGACGAGCGCGAGGGCGAGGATGAGCAGGAGCAGTCCGGCCCAGTTGAGCGGCAGGGTCAGCAGCCCGACGACGCCGAGGAGGAGGGCCGCGCCGCCCACCAGACCGGGGACGAATGCGCCCGGATGGAGCGCCTCCAGCAGCACGGCCAGCGCTCCGAGCGTCAGCAACAAGTAGACGATGGTCGGGTCGGCGAGCCACGCGGGCACCCACGCGGTCAGCCCGGCCACCGCGCCGAGCGCCGCCGCCGTGCTCGCGCCCGCCGGGAGGGTCTGTCCGCGGGCGGCGGCGGTCGCCGTCGGCAGCGCCGCGGTGCGCGTCGGCGGGGCGGTCCCGAGTGTGGCGTCGGGGCGCAGCATCCCCGCGCCGAGGGCGAGCGCGCCGAGGCCGAGCGCCACGACTGCGGCGAGGACCAGCCCCCGGAAGCCGCCCCACCTGCGCCGAACGGGCGCGGGGCGCGCGGGCGATTGGCGGCGCAGGTGCGTCTCCAGTTCGGTGACAAAGGCCGGGCGGGGCCGCGCGGTATGGGCCGCGTCGTGCAGGGTCGCCCGGATTCGCCCCGAGATAGGGTGGTCGTCCGACGTGTGCGGGGTGTCGTCGTTGCCACGGTTGGTCATCAGCGATCCTCCTCGCGATAGGCGCGGCGGAGACGATCCAGCGCGCGGTGCAGCAGGGTCCGCACGGCCCCGTCGCCCCGCCCGAGCACGACGCCGATCTCCGCCGGGCGGAGTTCGCCGAAATAGCGTAGCGTCACCGCCTCGCGCTGATCGTGCGGGAGGGTCGCCAACAGGCGATGGAGCCGGGTCGCCTCGTCCGCCTGGATCGCGGAACCCTCCGGCGAGAGCGCGGCGTCGGCCAGCGCGTCGAGCGTCGGTTCGCCCTCCTCGGTGTCGGCGTCGCGTCGGTCGGTCAGCGCGATTAGGCGTCGCTGCCGCCGCTGGAAGTCGCTCAGCGCGTGGTGGGCGATCGCGAAGAGCCAGGCGGCGAAGTGATCCTGCTCGCGGTAGTGGCCGAGGCTCGCCAGCGCCGCGCCGAAGGTGGCGGCGGTGAGGTCCTCGGCGTCCTGCGCCGCGCGGACGTGCGCGTAGTGGTAGCGATAGATCGGCCCCACGTAGGCGCGGTAGAGGACCGCGAACGCCTGCGGATCGGCGCACGCGGCGGCGATGAGTTGTCGCTCTGCCGCCCGGTCCGCCTCCACGCCCGCGCGCCCGCCCTCCCGGCCCTCGCGTTCATCCCCCGTCACCAGCGTCACCGCCTGCGTCATCGACGTACCCTTCGCGCGCGGTTCATCCCACTACTTAATCTATCGCGCGAGCGGTGTTTGCGTTACGGGTAGGGGTTCTGTAATTTCATCGACATAATCTGATAGCGCTGCGCCGGGGGCTAACCGTCGCAGTATGCGCGGTATTCGGGGACGGGCGCGACTACGGCATACCACGCTCATCGAGGAGTCGTAATTGGCAGGGGTTTTGGAGCGGCGGACGGGGCGGGATGTAGCGGTCGTCGGGCGCATTCGGTATGGCCGGGCGCGGTGCCGTCGGCGGCGTCGCCGGTCGGGCGACGGCGGGGGCCGCGCCGCCGTAGTAAGGCAGATCGCGATCGACGAGGCAGGGAGCGGGGGTGGCGCTCGTCGCCGCCAGCGCCGGGAACGCGCCGCCCTGCCAAAGGGCAACTTCTCCCACCAGCAGCCCGAAGAGTAGCGCCCCGGCGAGCAGCGTGGCGCGGCGGACGGCTGATAGCTTACGCATCACGGCTCTCCTCGTTCGCGCTAGGGGTGACTGTGCCGATAACAATGCGCGACAGCGGCAGGGGGGTTCGTTCGCTGTACGCTGGTTGCAGCGGTCGCCGGAGAAAATTCAGTCGCGCCGGGCGTGCCACTCGCGGGCGAGGAGGCCGTAGTAGTGCTCGTCCTCGAAGTGGTCGCCGACCGGGTAGCGCTCGCGCAACGCCCCTTCGTAGACGAAGCCGAGCTTCAGGAGCAGTCCCTTGGAGCGCCCGTTGGCGTCGTCGATGATCGCCTCCACGCGGTGCAGGCCGAGCGGGCCGAACGCATAGCCGAGGATCGCGGCCAGCGCCTCCGCCATCAGCCCCTGCCCCCAGACGTCGCGGTGGAGGGCGTAGCCGATCTCTGCGCGGTGCCGCCCGAGGTCGAAGGCGTGGAGGCTGCACGAGCCGAGCAGGCGGTCGTCGTCGCGGCGGGCGAGGCCCCAGCGGAGGAGTTCGCGGCGGGCCGCGCGCGCCGCGATCGTCGCGATCAGCGCGTCGGTCTCCGCGAGGGTGTGGTGCGGTGGCTGCCCGTAATAGCGCATCGTCTCCTCGTCGGCGAGGATCGCGTGGAGGGCGTTGGCGTCGTGCTGCCCGATCAGGCGCAGGCGCAGGCGCGGGGTGTGCAAGATCGGGAAGGGGAGGAACGGGTCGCGGGGCGCGGTGTCGCGCCGCTCGTCGGGATCGCACACGCCGTTCATCGCCCCTCCACATCCATCCGCCAGCGCCAGCGACGCACCATGCCACGACCACTATAGAGAGTAACCCGCGCCCGCGCCCGTGGTTGCGGGCGCTCGGCGCGATGACCCGCCGAAGGGCGGGTCTGCGGTATGGGGATGTCGGCTCTGTGGGAGTGGGCCGTGGCCGAACTCCTGCGTGGGGGGCTGGTACGGAGCCACGCGATTGGTATCGACGCGCCCTGATTTTTGGACGCCGACGTTTCCGGCCTGAGCGTGCATGGGCGGAGCACTGGGACCACCGGCGGGATGAACGGGATATAGGCGATCCTTCGCGATGGGCGTATCCTGATCCTACTGTGTTGACGCAGCGACCATTGGCCTGCGTTGCCCTGCCCTGCCCTTCTCCCACCCGTGTTGCCCCCCGTTGCTCATCCGAACCGCAGTAGTATCACGAAGAATCAAGGGAGCATGATGGTCGCAGATGATCGCCGGGATGCTGTATCGCCCCGTGTTATTTCCCTGCCCGATGGTGCGCTCGCCGATGCGCTTGTCGGCGGGCTCCTCGTCCTCGATACGGAAGGGATCGTGCGCGCGGCGAACGTGTCCGCGCAGCGACTCCTGGCCCAACCGGAAGACGCGCTCGTCGGGCGACCGATCGTGGCGGCGCTGCCCGTGACCACGCGGCGCGGTGACCGCCCGCTGGCGGCGGAGAAGCATCCGGCGATGGTGGCGCTGCGGAGCGGGGAAGCGCAACAGCGCGCTGCGCTGCGCGTCAATAGGCCGGACGGTGCGTCGCGGTGGTTCGCGGTGGACGCCGTGCCGATCCGCGACGCGGGTCGGGTCGCACACGTCGTCGTCACCTTCAATGATGTGACGGTGCGCCGGGAAGGGGACGAGCGCCTGCGCCTCCTCGAATCGGTCGTCGTCACCGCCAACGACGCGGTGCTGATCACCGAGGCCGAGCCGATCGATCTGCCCGGCCCGCGGATCATCTACGTCAACGACGCCTTCACGCGCATGACCGGCTACAGCGCCGAGGAAGTACTGGGGCGCACGCCGCGCCTCCTCCAAGGCCCTTTGTCGAGCCGGGTGACCCTCGATCGGTTGCGCGCGGCGCTCGCCCGCTGGGAGTCGATCACCGTCGAGATGTGCAATTACCGCAAGGACGGAACGGAGTTCTGGGTCGAGTTCAGCATCGTGCCGGTGACGAACGCGCACGGCTGGTATACCCACTGGGTCTCGGTGCAGCGGGACATCACGGCGCGCAAGCAGATCGATTCGTTACGCCACCAGGCCACGCACGACGCGCTGACCGAACTGCCGAACCGCGTCCTCTTGCAGGATCGCCTCACCCAGGCACTCGCCGACGCCGCGCGGGACGCCACCCCGATCGCCCTGCTCCTGCTCGACCTCGATCGCTTCAAGGAGATCAACGACACCCTCGGCCACCATGTCGGCGATCAACTCTTGCAGCGGATCGGCCCGCGCGTGCTGGAATTGTTATGCGGGGCGGACACGATGGCGCGCCTCGGCGGCGATGAATTCGCGGTGCTCCTGCCGGGCGCGGAAGAGGCGGCGGCGACCGCGCTGGCGACCGAGATCCTCGCGGCGCTGGCCGTCCCGTTCATGCTCGAAGGGCAGAGCCTCGATGTGGGGGCCAGTATCGGGATCGCGCTGGCCCCGGCGCATGGCGACGATGCGGCCACCCTGCTGCGCCATGCCGACGTGGCGATGTACGTCGCCAAGCGCGGGCATCAGGGCCATGCGGTCTACGATCCGGCGCAGGATGGCAATAACCCCTTGCGTCTGGGCTTGATGGGCGAACTGCGCGCCGCGATCGCGCAGGGCGAATTGTTGCTGCACTACCAGCCGAAGCTCGATCACACCAGCGGGCGCGTGAGCGGCGTCGAGGCGCTGCTCCGCTGGCCGCACCCGGTCCACGGCCTGATCGCCCCCGATCAGTTCATCCCCCTGGCGGAGCAGACCGGCCTGATCGCGCCATTGACGTGGTGGGTGCTCGAGACGGCGCTGGCGCAGTGCCAGACCTGGGCGCGCGCTGGGCTGCTTCTCGGCGTGGCGGTGAACCTCTCGGCGCGAACGCTGCACGATCTGGCGTTGCCCGCGCGGATCGCCGCGTTGCTGGCAACCTATGGCGTCCCCGCCGGGCTGCTGACGCTGGAGGTGACCGAGAGCGCCCTGATGGCCGACCCGACGCGGGCGCTGAACGTGCTCACGCAGCTTGCCGAGCAGGGTGTCTGCCTCGCGATCGACGATTTCGGCACCGGCTACTCCTCGCTCGCTTACTTGAAGCGCCTCCCCGTCCACCAATTGAAGATCGACCGCTCGTTCATCCAACATCTCGTCGAGGGCGGTGCCGACGCCGCGATCGTCGCCTCCACGATCGGGCTGGGGCATCACCTCGGGCTGCGGGTCGTCGCGGAGGGGGTGGAGACCGCCGAGGCGTGGCAACTCCTCGCCGCGTCCGGGTGCGACGTGTCGCAGGGGTATCACCTCAGTCGCCCGGTGACCGCGACCGAGTTGGAGCGCTGGCTGCGCGCCGGGGGAAACGACCTGGCCGCGCTCGGTGAACAGGTCGCGGAGGCGGTGGATTAGGCTGCGGTGGCGGCGTGCCTCAATATAGCGCCTCGGTCAGCGTCAAGGATGGACCGGGGTTCCTGCCCCTCGCCTGCTGGGTGGAGCGCTTACGGATGCCACTCACGCGCCGGTGGGATGGCTTGGCTGGAAGCTTCCAGCGTCGCCACCCATTCTTCGATGAAAGCAGCGCCCTTACGGGCTGCTTCCTCGTAGGTCGCGTCATGCGCGTGCAGGCCGGGCAGCTCTGGCACGCTCACCACATAGATCCGATCCTCGGGATCCCATTGCAGCAGCATCGAATAGTGCGGGGCGGCAGTGTCTCCCGCCGCTGTATGTCCCGCCTGTGCTGTTGTCGCCATCACGCCCCTTGTCCTCTCTTGGCTTCCTCGACCAGAGCCAGCGCCGCCGTCAGAGCCTTTTCCATGTATCGCTTGGCATCGTCGCTATCCTGGCCGTCCAGTCCAACGATCGCGGCGCTGATTTCGGGGTGCTGCCACATGCTGTGATCGCCCTTGCCACGCCCCGACAGCAGGACGAATCCCGCGCGCCGCAGGTCCGCCTTCAGTTGCCGAATCTTCCGTGGCATCCCGCTATCCCCGCCGTCGTCAGGCTCGTACCGCTCGTACGGGTGATTGTAGCGCTTTTGTCGCTATAACCAAGGAGTGAGCGGTGGCTGCGCGCCGGGGGCAGCCTCCCCGCCGCGCTCGCCGCCGCGCCCGCCAGCCACCGTTCCATCGTGGCGTCCGCCTCGGTCGGGTCGAAGTCGTAGACGAGATCGCGCAGGAAGAGGACGCCACCGGGACGGAGGGTCGCCGCGACGCGCGCGGCAGGCGCAGCGCCAATTCCGCCGCGTCGGGGTCCGCGATCCGGCGCTTGTAGTCGTCCGTGCCGATCGAGCGCCCGTCGAGCAGCACGCCCGCGATCTGCCGCCGCTCCGCGATGTCGAACGCCGCCGATCTCCTCAACACGATCCTCCTCGGCGCGATCGTCGGGGCGATCACCCTGGCGAGCGGCTATCTTAAGGCGCCCGCCGGTCTAGATCAGGTGGTGCCGGTCCCGCAGCCGCAGCCCGCGCCGGTCGCCACCGTGGCCCCCGCACCCGTGCAGGCACCGCCACAGGCCATAGCGTAGACCGAGCCGGTCGCGGTGGTCAGCGTGAGCACGCTCGCACCCCCCACCCCCTAGCCTACTTCGCTGCTCTACTCCCCATCCTCGGGCCCCCGCCACGCCGAAGCGCAGCGGGGGCTTCGTGTCGCCCGCCGTTCGTCCCGGGCGCGATCGGGACGAACGGCATATGGTTGACCTGTTGTCATCCCGCTATACTGGCGTCATGGCTACAATTAGTCTGCGCCGCCGCCCTGACCTCGCCATCCCCGC
>JAABUU010006513.1_pt1 | contig 12465 bp, 20 predicted proteins | sample 5559301 | NCBI WGS metagenome assembly JAABUU01 (sample SAMN10711884, study PRJNA513360) | rock metagenome | isolation source: Antarctica rocks | place: Antarctica: Victoria Land, Richard Nunatak white
GCTTATGCTTATGCTTATGCTTATGCTTATGCTTATGCTTATGCTTATGCTTATGCTTATGCTTATGCTTATGCTTATGCTTATGCTTATGCTTATGCTTATGCTTATGCTTATGCTTATGCTTATGCTTATGGTCTTGCTCATGCTTTGCTCATGCTACAGAAATAGATGTCGTTGCTGTTGTTGCAATTGCAGTTGCCTTTGCACTATCAATTGCTTGCTGCTTGCCGCTGCTGCTGCTGCTGCTGCTACTGGTGATGATGATGCAGCCGCTGCCGTTACTGTTTGCGCAAATGCTGCTGTTTGCTAGGCTGCAGATACTGTTGCTGTTGTTTACATTGTTGTTATCTGCTGTCTTGCAATGGGGCAATTATTGCTGCAGCTGCTAATCCTTGTGCTTTTCTGATGTTTCTTGTGCTTGGCGGCTGCTGCTGCTGCTGCTGCTGATGATGATGATGCTGTTGCTCAGAATGCTGCTGCTGCTGGTATCTGCTGGCTATGGAGGTGCTGCTGCTGTTGCTGCTGCTGGCATGATTGCTTCTGTTGCATGTTTGTGGCTATTTTCTCCTGTTGCTACTGCTGTCAGCATTGTCACGGCTGGTGTCTTTGTTACAGCTATTGCTGATGCTGTCAATGTTGCCGACTTTTTTTGCTGCTATCGCCCTTGCTGTTGCCGTCACTTTTGTTGCTTATGTTGATGCTGCTACTCTTGCTGCTGTCGTGGTTGCTGCTGCTGCTGCTGCTCTTGCTGTTGCTGTGATTATTGCTATTGCTTTGTTAGTATGTCTGTTGCTGTTGGTGCTGCTGCTCTTGCTGCTACTGCTTGCAATTGTTATTGCTGTTGCTATCATTGTTGCCTTTGTTGTAACTGCTGCTGTTATTGCTGCTGTTGCAGTTGCTGCTACTGCCATTGCTGTGGAGACTGCTATTCGCTATTGCTTTGCTTTGATTATTGTTATAGTAAAGGCCAGTGCTTTAATTGGGGCTGTTGTCGCTGCCATAGCTATAGCCATTGCTGACTCTGCTGCTGCTGCTGTTGCTGTTGTTCCTGTTGCCATGTTCTTGGCTGCTGCTACTGTTTTTGCTGTTGCGGTTGTCCATTCTGCCCATGCTGCTATGCTTTCTGGTTTTGTTGTTGCTACCTGTGTTTGCTGTTATTGTTGCAACTGTTGCTGCTTTTGTCACTGCTGCTGACATCGCTTCCAATGTTTTGTCACTGACAGGGCTTGCGCTGATGCTGCCGTCTGCTTTATGCTGCGGTTCTATTTTTGCATGTCGTTGCTGCTGTTGCTGCTGCTGCTGCTGCTATCTCAGCTGCTACTGTTGTTTCTGCTGCTGCTGCTGCTGCTGCTGCTGCTGGTGCTTGAAAAACGTTGATGCAGCTCCTGTGCTTGTTGTTTTTGCTATTACAGGCGCTGCTACCGTTGTTGCTGCCCCTTTTGTGGCCGTTGGTGCTGGTGCTGATGCTGGTGTGCTTGTTGTATACAAAGGCACATACAGCATTGATGTTAGCAAGCGTTTTCAAAGGTATGACCAGATGCAGTTGCTTGTGATATGGCTGTCGTGGCTCTGGCGTTTGCTGCTGAGGCTTATATGTGGCTCATGATACTGAAGTCTTTAGTATCAGTTTTCCTGACTACTGCAATTGCAGCTGCCTGCGATTGATTGCTGATTGAATTGATTTCTGTGCAGCACATGGCTTGGCTACATATCATGCTGCCCTTTTTGCCCAATGCTTCGGGTTTCAGTGCCTAATTGCTTTGTGTTCCTGCCCACTATCAGCACATTGAGACAGCATGCATGAGCACTTCTGATTGTATCTGCTGCTGACCAGCTGATGCTTGTTGTGTACCAGTTCCTAAAGCTGCTCACAGGATTGTTTGTATTGTTTGCATTGCACATTGAGCTGTGCCTTTGCATTAAGGCAGGACATGCTGAATGGTGCTTGTTGTCTAGTGCTTGTTGGTGGCTATAAAATGCTTGTTGGCGCTTGAATTGTTGTTATGCAAGCGGTCGCTCTGTGGTGACATAAATGCGTTGAGTGTTGTTGGTGCTCCTGGATGCAATTTTTGCACTTGTTGCTTGCTGCCATTGCTGCTTGCTGTTGCGGCTGATTGCTTTTGGCATGTTGCTGCTTGCTGCTGTTGCGGTGGGGAAAAATGGCTGCATGGAGACGTGTTGTGCATTGCTTGCTGCCACAATTGCTTGATGCAAGTGTTGCGCTTGCTGTTTGTTGCTTGTTGTTGCTGCTGGGTGCTTATGATGTTGCTGCTGTTAAGCAAACCGTTGCTGCCTGCTATTGTTACCATTGATGGTTCTTGCTGTTGCTTGCATACTGCTGTCTATTGCTGTTGCTACGCAGCACTTGCTGCATGATGATGCTTGAGCATTGTTGCTGACAATGCAGCCATTACTGCTCAATGCAATTGCTGTGCTTGCTGACTGCTGCTGCTGCTGCTGCTGCTGCATGTTCCTGCGGATTTGTGCTGCATGTTGCTGTTGACAATTTGCTGCAAGTGCAGTTGATATTGCTGTTGCTGCTGCTGTTGCTAATGCTGCTATTTGTGCTGCTTGCTTGGTTGTTGCTACTGTATACAGTCAGTTCTGCTGAAGCAAGAGTTGATGCTGAGTCTATTGTCACTTGCATCTTTGCTTTGACTGTCATGTTGCTGCTGCTTGAAATGGCCAAAGCCAAGGCTGCTGCTGGTTTGTTTACTGGTGCTGTTGTTGTTGCTGAGGCCATTCCTGTCGCTGCTGCTGTTATTAGTGCTGCCTTTGTTGCCAGTAATTTGTGCTATGCATCTTCTGCTGTGACAAGGGTTGGTGCTGAGGTTGGTGCCACTTAGTGACTTGCATGTCTGCCTGTTGGTCTAGCATTGCTTTTGATTGAGGCTGCAGCTTATATGATATAGTTGCAATGATTGGTGATTGCGGCTGCTGATTGCTATTGGTCGCTTGTTGAGCTGAATGCCATAGTTGTATGGTTGTCACTATTGCTGCTGCTGCTGCTGCTACTGCTGCTGCTGCTGCTGCTACTGCTGCTGCTGCTGCTGCAGATGTCAGATAATGTACTGCTGCTGCTGATGCCACCTTGTAGCAGTTGTAGCTTGATGTTGCCTTGTGCAATGAACCGCTTGTGCAGCTTAGGCTGGTTCTTAGATTACTGTCAATGCAATGTTGGTATTTGCTGCACTTCAATGCTGCTCAAGCATGTTAGTGTCAATGCCTAAGTTGTGATGGCTGACGCACAGCTGCTCTTTGATGTTTTAGATGCACTTGGATGCCATACATTGTAGGTCTGCACGATTGCTCTTCCATGCTGCTGCTGCTGCTGAGTGCTGTTTCTGGCTTTTTATTGCATTTGTTGCCTCTTATGTTGCTAGTTTGGGTTGCTGCCACCTTGCTGCAAGTGGTTGTGCCATTGCTTGAGATTGCTGCTTAGTGCTGTTGATCATTGCTGCTGCTGCTGATGCTGCTGTCTAGCGCCTTGAACCTGTTTCTGTCACTGCTTTGCTGCTGCTGGCCGTTTGCTGTCATTGGGGCTGTCCTTGCCTGGTTTGTGGCCACTGCATTTGTTGTATGCAGTGCAATTTGTGCTAATGTGAGCATATTGCAAGTGCTGCCACCATGCAATGCGTCTGCTGCAACGGCGCACAAGCTGTCTGCTCTGGTCAAAATACATTGAGTCAAGGCAAGTGTTAGGCTTTGCGTGCAAGCAGGCCGCATTTCAAGTGACAGGCAGCATTGCAAATTTAGTGGTCTTCATAAGGGATAGCCGCAGTCTGGCATGCGCATGTGCTTGCACGGGCGATGCACATCTGTATAGTACTTGACATTGTCTTCATTGCACATGGCAGCCTCTGCAATCTCTGTGTTGCTTGCATGCAATTCTTGCTGCTGGTGAATCATCTTGCCTTTCCTGGTGCTGTGCACGTTTTGCCGAGTGTATATGCCTAGCTCCTGGAGCATCTTCACCAGGCGTGCCCAGGCATTACTGCATGTCATTGCCTGCTCTGCAAACAACTTGCCTCCGCTCTGGAGGGGTCTGGTGATGTAGTTGGTAATTGGCTGATCTGCTGCAGCATAGCCATGGATAGCAAGTGCTAACCAAGTTGAAAGACATAGCATGTCTTGGCTGAGCACAACTGAGCAATGGCCGCCCTTCTTGTTTTTGGCAGTGTCAGGCAGCAGGTGCAGTATTGCTCCAATTGGCAGCTTGATAGTGGGGTACAGGTAAGTAACTGCATTTCTACCTGTTGGCAGGGTCATGTTGTCTAGCCTAAGGCTGCCAGCGTTGAAGCTTCTGAAGCATGTCTGCCATAGTATGCTGAACGGCAAGCCATCTCTTGGCAGAAGTAGCTGCTCCTGTCCTCTTGCCTGGCGCAGACTGCTGTGTATTTTGCTGAGCATCATATGCATTTCATCTTCTGTCAGTGGCACAGCCCCTTTCTTTTGGTAGCCTAGGTCGGCAGCAGCATTGGCATATCCTCAGAGCATGCCCTTGACCTGTATGCTGTGCATGGGGTTGCCTGTTTGGGCTGCTGAGTCCCAGCTGCCTGTCCTACCCAGCAGGTCAAGTTCAGTGGCCAAGTGTGACTTGATGCTTGCAAGGCTGCCTGGGGCTGCTATGGCTGTGCCTGTTGAGGTAGCGCTTCCTGCATGGTTGGGTAGCCAGTGCTGAGTGAGGTACACTAGGATATCTTTGGGTACAGCTGTTAGCATTGTTCTTTGAGTGGCTGCTTCAGTGGTGTGCAGCCAGTCTGCCAGCTCTTGGGCAGCATTGCTCCTGGCCTTGAAAGCGGCTGGCTTCACAGCTTGTTTCTGAAAGCTGGCTGCTGCTGCCAGGCCTTGGCTGTATAGGGGTGAGCACTGCTGCTGGTTCAGCTGAGTGTGTACTGAGGTGGTTTTGCTGTAGGTGGTCAAGTCACAGTAATGCTGCGCAATGCTGCTGGTGTCTAGGCTTAGGGGTGCCTGCACAGTTGCAGGAAGTGTTATTTGTTGGTTGTTTGTTGCCTCAACAGTCGTTTGGTACCACATATTGAGTCACAACTCACTCTAGTGTGGGAGTGAGCTGCAGTGTTCACTGGGAGTTGGGTGTTAGGGCCAAATGCTGATGTATGCAATGTCAGGTCTGGCTCAAATTACAAAAGACGCCATTGTTAATGGCCAGGTTGTTCAGCAAGTTGCACAATGCAAACAGTGGCCTGTGTTGGTTTAACAAAGTGCCAGTAGTTAAATGCCTTAGAGCCTCTGAGAGTGAACACGTGCTAGCTTATGAGTAGTCATGTGCATATTCACTGCAGCATACAAGGACGCATTGCACGGTATGCAAGCAGGCTTTGTTGCTGCTTTTGCTGCGACTGTGCACGCATTGCAGCTTGTTGAGCTCACCTGGTAACAGGGCTGGGCCAGTAACAAGCGGCCCGCCCTCCCTCCCCTTGCTTCTTCAGGGCGCCCTGGGGCGGCGCGGGGGTGTTAGGGCCAAATGCTGATGTATGCAATGTCAAATTTGGCTCAAATTACAAAAGACGGCATTTTTAATGGCCAGGTTGTTCAACAAGTTGCATAATGCAAACAGTGGCCTGTGTTGGTTCAAGAAAGCGCCACATGGCAAGTGCTTACTCATATGACTAAGTGCTTGTGTTCGTGCCAGGTGCTTAAGCCACACCTGCTGTACAAGAGCTGATCATGCAGGCATTATCCTGAATGTAGCTGTTCAACATCATTTAGGTATTGAAACTGGAAGCCTTTGCCATGCAGAAAACAAATTTTACCATACGCCCATCCCAAATAATAGCATTACATGACAAGGGTCATCAAGCTAATCTATGAATCAGCTTCTGGGGGAGCGACTGTAACGGTCGATTGCTCCTTATTACTAAGCTTCCTCGCTATTACTAAGCTATAATGTGATTATCTATTGCATGAAGGCTATCTGCAAGCTCTCGACTTGTAACATTAACTTATCGCTCTTCCAAGCAATATTTACTCCGGCTCGCTCTGAATTCACGTGCACAGCGCGCTTCTTACACCTCTGCTTGCTTGCTGTCACAAAGTGCAGCTGTTGAAGCTTTGGCGTCTGGCCAGATCCAGGCTGACAGGATTGCAGTGCACTTATCTCAGCGAACAATCATCATTGGCCAGCATACAGTCAAAGTCTGCAGAGGTGGCTGATTCAGTTTCCTCTTCTGATTCATTGAAAGTAAATCACTCACAAGCTGCAGCTGTCTGCCTGCATCTGACAGCTGTAACATACTTTGTGTGCAGGCTACATGTACAAGACACGGCGCAGCTGATACTGCATTCATAGGTTGCTTGCAACTCTCCAAACCAGGCATCGCAGGGCGCTAGTGTGGAGCATGACGTCAGTTCTGTGTTATTGAAGGCAGGACCTCATGTCCTGTGAGGTGTATAGAAAGCAGCCCAATTCTGCTCCATCTGCTCATCCAGTTCATGATAGCGGTTGTCGTTTGCATCAAACCAAGCCACAGGGTAGAAAATATTCGCCTATAAACAGTCTTGTACAATGATGATGCGGTGGTGCAAGACTGTATTGCGGCTGGAATATGAAGCCTGCAAATGACAGAGACTACTGAGTAGACTGACAGACTTGCAGACCTGATATACTTGAAGCACTTGATACCTGAGTCGCATGTCCTGGGACTTCCACGTCGCTGGCAAAGTACAGGCATCCAGTGTGATCAAAATGTGCTGTTGCTGAGCCGTGAGCATGAGTGCTATCAGCGGGTGAGCGTAGTATGCTTCCTGCATCGCTCCATGCTGTCTGTGCTGCTTGTAGTTGCTGAGCTGTGAGTGGTTGGTAGTGTTGCAGAAGTGCAAGAAGTTCTGTATCGCCGTTGAATTTTCGCCTCGGTTCCACCAGAATCTTTGGATTGACACTGACGTTTAAAGACTTGTACTGCTTTTTCCTTTTCGGCCTCAGTTCGTGATTTGTGCCCAACGCTATCAACGGGGCTGGCTGGTGTAACAACAACTTCAGCAACTCAGCAGGCGCCTGCTGGTACATCATCTACGAAAGGTTGCCTGAGACTGATGCAAAGGGCAGCATCATCCCAGGTCAAAGGGCGTCTCTTCCTCTCGTATCACAGCATGTTAACACAGTCCCTGGTCTACTCCACGGACCGCGTGCTGATGCTGCAAGCGGCGTGAGTGCGATACGCAGAGAAGAAGATGATACAAGAATGCTGAAGCCAGCCAGCACGGTCCTACACTGGGACCTGCAAGCGGTGTGAAGAGGTGCCGTTACTTTCGCAAGGCCCCCTGCAACGTGGAGCGGTTAGAGAGCCAAGCACTTTCAATTTCAGGAAGCACCTTTTGAGAGGTGTACACCTCAACTCTATGTGTGCAGCTGCTGTTTCCAACGTATCTGTATGTGCTGAAGAGGTGTACTTTTTTCCCCCAAATATAACACGACAGTCCACCTAGGATTTCCTGCCTGTGCATTATCGCTCGTGACCGTCAGCGACAGCACTGTATTCAGCATAGCATAGCTCGATTGATCTCAGCTACAGTTAGTCTTAGAGGCACTCGACTCATTTGCTGAGGCGTTGGATCGTTCGCGGTCTGCTTCACGGGACATCAACAAGCTAACGGCCGTGACATCAGACGGTCAAAGGCTGCATGAAGGCATGCCCAATTGCCACATAGAATTCACAAGCACTGTTGAGTTGGAGGAGTGAACGCAGATTGACTCAGAAGTCCCTCTGGCATTGTCTGCAACGTTGCAGTCAACAATGATGTACCCTATGCCAGAGTTGTGCAAGTCCCGATGTTTCTTGCAACAAAATTGCCCATGGCCTGCTACCTTAACTACTGTTGCTGCCATGTCTGAGTCGTCAGCTGCACACGCGTCTAAAGGCAAGCACTCCATTAACCGTCTATTGCATGTGCAAAGTTTTTAGGTGGCCTATGCTGCAGGATGGTTTCAATCTCAAGATTATCCTGACCCTCAATCTCCATAGGAGGCGGAGCTTGACCAGCATGATTGTCAGACTGGCTTGAGCAGGCTGATGTGGAAGGTGTTGTGAAGCGTGTAGCGAGGAGGGACCAACTGGTAAGACAAAAGGCCAACTCTTTGTGTGACAGGAAATGGACCCAGTCATAGCGGGTACCATTTTCGTGTGCCAATGCCAGAGATAGGAATATTCTTACTGCTGAGCCATACTTTGTCACCAACTTCAAACTGCAAGTCTCTGTGTTTTGCATCATAGTGCTTCTTTTGACGATGCTGTGCGTCCTTTAAGCAAGTCTTTGCTTTTTGTATGGTTTTCTCCAATGTTCTTAATGAAATCATACGCCTGAGGAATTTTGCTGGGCTTTTCCTTGCGCCTTATTTCATCAGGCAGGCGAGGATGCTTGCCGTAGTTTGCAAAGAAGGGAGTATCCTTGATGCTCTCCTGATATGAATTGTTGATTGCAAACTCAGTTACTGGCAGCATGAGATCCCAGTTGTCCATTTTAGGCGTGATGTAATGACGCAGCATGTCTTCTAGCACCTTGTTCATTCGTTCAGTTTGCCCATCTGTTTGTGGGTGGTAGGAAGTGGATTTAGTGTGCTTGGTGCCAATCAGGTCACAGAGAAAGCATTAGTGAATTCTGTTCCCCTGTCAGCGGTGATTTGTACTGGCGTTCCATGTGAGTTCCATGCTCTACATGCTCTACAAATGCTTGAGCTATGTCAGCAGCCCGTTGACGCATGCTTGACAGGTGCAAAGCGAGTCATCTTAGTCAGCTTATCTACAACAACCATAATCGCCGTGTGGCTGCGTTTCGTTTGGTAATTGAGTGACACGGTCCATTGTCGCATGATCCCAACTCCTGTATGAGTTATCAAGAGGTTGAAGCAGTTCAGCTGGCTTTTGATTTGACGCTTTGTCCCTTTGACAGACTTGGCAGCCTTGCACATATTCTCTGATGTCAGTAGCCATTCTGGGCCACCAGTAGCGACGTCGCACATTGTGCTGTGTCCCATGGATGCCAACATGTCCAGAGTAGTTTGAGTCATGCAGCTCTTTCAAGATAGATTTCTTGAGCTCAGGGACATCAGGTATGACTAGAGCGTCACCCTTGTAGAAGAGACCGTTGTACAGTTCCAATTCAGCAATGTGCTGTTCTTGCTGTAACAAAGGATCAGAATCATAGCCCTGTACAATTTGGCTCAACATGTCCTGGTCTTGCTGCTGTGCAGCTTCATTTTCAGCTTCTGCTCTGATGATTGCAGTGTCAGCCATTGAAACTGCAGAGATTCGGGCTGTGATGGATGCCAATGACGCCGCCAATGTAGGCTTTATGGCAGATGCCAGTTTAGGGCAGATGATGCAGCTGTGGCAGCCGTGGCAGAGCTCAACACTGAAGCCACTGTGCTGCTTTCAGCAAAGAAAGATGAATGTCTGCTGAGGGGATCAGCTACATGTATCCTACCAGGTCTGTATTTCCAGTCATATTTACAGGGCTGTATTCGTTCATTCCAGCGTTTCTGCTGTCGCCGGGGATTAAGATGCTTTTTGTTTGCAAAAAATACATTTGTGCTGTGATCAGTTATCATTGTGTAGTTCATGCCGTCAAGATAGCAGTGCCAGAGCTCAAGCGCATGTACAACAGCTAACATTTCCTGCTCACCGACGGCATAATTTTGCTCTGGCACATCTCTGCTGCCATCTGATCAGTCATGACACGAACAAGCGCCCGCAGCACTTGACCTTTTGAGTTGGAAGCATGCAAGTCCGAGCCTGAAGCGCTGCAGCGCATGAGGCAAATGCCTTGCGCACACGCTAAAGCATTCAGCGGTCTGCACGTCCAAGTTTGAGAGCAATTCATATTTCAACGTGAAGGGAATTGACCTTGCGTTTAGGCCCAGGCCTTTCACGATCAGCGAAGACTATCGCGACAAGCTCATCTCTCAGATTCTACCCGACGAGGAAGTTTGCACGTTCCACGTTCTTGTTCGCGATCACGTCGTGGAAGTGCAGGCAAGCCTTGACGTCCACAGCTCGGCATATGCTGTTCATCTCCCAAGTGCGTTAGGTTGTGCAGGACTTGCTAAAAGTGGATATCTCTCTCTACTAAGCCTTTCCAACTGACAGGCTGGCCAGGTGAGACCCTTGCTCAAATGCACCCAGCAGCATCAGTCTAGCAACAGTCCCTGGGCTGCATGCAGAATGTACCAGTCCTCTTCTCAGGCTCTGGCACCAGGAAAGCCTGATTGGTGTGACAGCAGCTGGTACTCGTTCATGTCTTCTCTGTGTGTAGAGCATCCTGCATGCAGGCCTCTTCCTCATCACCAAGCCAAGACAAGAGAAGCTGTTCAGTAGCATGCTTTGCTTTGCTTCACTGCAGGTCAGCTTGCTCCAACAAGCACCAGTCTGCCTCACATCCTGTGATGCCGCATGTGAGACTCTGCTGGTAGCGTAACCAAAGCTGATTCCATTAGGACCAAGCCAAAGGCTGAATAAAAGATATGAGATGTTTTTGCAGGGGGCCAGACAGCATCCTGCCAAAGCCACCCCACAGCAAGCAGCAGGCATAAAAAGCAACAGAAGACGGATGGACCTCAGCAGATGGTGAGTGCACAGGACGTGAAATTTCCATTGTCACACTGTATCCCATGCTCATAAGCTTGACTGCTTTCAGACCAACCAAAATGCCAACATCAAATGTCAGCTTGTTTTTGGTTTACAGCTGCAGCCACCGACTTTAGACGCCACAGCATTGTTATCAGACTGCAGCCCAGTCTGCTTCTTTGTGTTAAGCCTTGACTTCAGAGGAAACGCAGTACTCTCAGTGTGCTGCCACAAAGGGTAAACCTTTGCTTTGAAATCTTCGGTTGGTTGGTTGTATGCTGCAGATTTGCTAGTGCAGATTTGCTGGTGCACGTCACATTCTTGTTGCAGCAGACACACCCTGTTTTGGTATTCCCTCATTCCATGAAGACTCCTGACAAATGATTGCATGCATGCTGATTTGCAGACATTGATCAAACACAATTTTGGAAGAGCTGTTGCAAGGCAAACAATGTTTTCTGTCCTGTAGAGAAATGCTACAGAGATGACTCTCATGGCAACTGCGAGACAGTACAATTTGTTGCCTAGATAATGGCATACTACTGTGCTATTAGAAGGCAGAACTGGAATCAGGTGGATGTCTGGGAAATGGATTTCTCCATAGAAGAATTGGCTTTTGTGACCAATGAGGTGCATCTTCTCTTGCAATGCTTGCTGCAGTGGTGCGCACAGAGTACATATGCAGTCTCTTGAAGTGAGGCACAAGTGTAATGGATTCTGCTCTTGATGTATCAGCTGCTTGAGTTGTCATCGGCACACTCAAATGCAGCTTGTGCTGACCAGCAGCACTGCAATGTATTCTATCCGCTCATCATATTTGTCTACATAGAAACAGCCAGTCTGGTTCAGCAAGAAAGCTTGGTTGTTTCAGGTAGAGAAGGTGCTTAAAAAGAATGTGGATGACAAGCATGGTCATCACAATGCCAAGCATAAAGGCGATGAGTGGTCCTACATGAGCCACAGACTGGATTTGAACATCCTGATTCATGATGACGGTCAACGCCCTACCAGCTTCAAGGTTACCTTACAAAAGGACCAAACACCACCTGAACTGCCTGAGCTGGTGCCACCAGGTGCCAAAGATGATGCACTGAAGACTTGTAAAGGCTGCAATGTTTACACTTCAGTACCGTTGCTTGCAGCTGGGCCCGCCCCAATTCCCCCGCCCCCAGCCCTCCAACTTTTATGGGCCAAGAAGTGTAGGCCTAGGCTACTGTTTGCTGTTCCCAGTGCCAGTGGCACTGACAACTCAAGGCATGTAGTTGGCATTTTGATTTATGCTGCAATGCAGCCTGATGTATTAACCTGGGCAGTCTCGTCACTTATCATGTTTTTCTTTTGGTGGTGAAGAGTAGGGGCGAGGCGAAGGTCAATTTACAGCATGATCAGCTGACACCTTCTGTAGAGCGTATAGCTTTAGTTCAGCGTGTATGGCCTGACAGCTGTTGCAATTTCCTTTGGCAAGTGTGGGCACAGCGTGATTGAGTGATTCAGCAGTGAAGAGATGCTATGCGTAGTCAAGCGCCATGCGTGGGCCTGCATAGTAGCACTCAGTGCAGTGTTTACAGTACATCACACTGGCGCAACACTCTGATTTCTTTAGCGCTTAGCATGCAGCTACACTCAGTGTGTTGTAGTATTTTATACTGGTGTTTACATTCTGTGTCACACCACTCACGTTGTAAAACAATCTGCATGTATACACAAGCAAACACTACTAAAACACTGTGCGTGTTTCAAGGTGTGTCTGACACTGTGAGTCTTGCAACTTGTTGATACAAGTCTGAAACAATGGTGTGTGTTTGAAAGTGTGTTTATGTGTGTAACACACGAATGCAAAATTAGAGACGAATATCGATATTGAGCACAAGAGTGGGCTGACGTG
>JAABUU010006514.1_pt1 | contig 12465 bp, 6 predicted proteins | sample 5559301 | NCBI WGS metagenome assembly JAABUU01 (sample SAMN10711884, study PRJNA513360) | rock metagenome | isolation source: Antarctica rocks | place: Antarctica: Victoria Land, Richard Nunatak white
CTGGATGATTGAGGGTTGGCATGCATGGAGTCATGATGGTATAGGTAAAGTTGGTACTCAGACATGAAACTAACGTGGCGCTTCTCGTGAATGTTCCTTGGTAACGATTTGATATCTTTATCCCACCAGAACGGAGATCGGAAGATCTACAAGCCTTCTAGAGCATGATCGATCGGTAGTGGAGATGTCAATGAGGATTCGTCCCAAAATATTCCATCCTCTTGCTCCTTCTACAAGCCGGAACTCCAATCATAGCCGGATCCAGTCAATACCTACCACAGCAATGAATGACCCCAGGAGACTGTTTTCAGAAGAGTTTCCGGAGTACTCGGAGCTGTACGTGTATGTCCGCAGGTGACACCCGATGCAGTCTCATCGTATCAGTATTGTGGGCTTTAGGTGGCCCTGGCTCGTAGATTACGAAGCTTAGTAATAGTCGATCTCCCGCCTCTTCAACAGATATGGGGAGCCTATGTGTAACTCATAGTAGGCAGCAGTTGGACTGTAGATATTCTGTCAACTTGTCATAGACCAAGTATAAGAGAAACTCGACACGCCGTCGTTGCAGCCCTCGCTGTACGAGTGCTTGTACGAGCAGCCTTTACTCGTACAAGCGTGTGCAGCACGAATCCTTCCTGTCCGACCTGACCTGAAATGACTTAGCTAAGCACCTGCACGCTGCAAACCTCTGTACGACGTGATCTTGAAGGTGGTCCTCGGCCTGTCCTTCGATAGCACGCTGGAGCATGGGAGGTGTATGTATCTCTAGGGACAGCGTCAGGATCGACGACGGCTGCTTGCATGCGAGTGTTATTTGTTAATGACGAAGCCAAAGGGTTTTGTGGCGCAAGACCTATTTTGATTTCGCCATCTTTGGGACACCAGTTGAAAGCATCATTACCAATGACCCGTAACACTCCGTCGACGACACTCGAATCAAGATCTGACTTTGATCCCTTTGGTATGTGCAACCTCTTATGTACCTCCGACAGCCGCCGTCAGTTTCAGCCCTCTCGATTGTGTTACCAGTCTGTTTCTGACTAAAGCTGTCGTCGTCGTAGGCTTCCTGCAGTGTCCCTGACCTTGAGTTCTTCATCCAGGCAGATGATACTACCCATGCAGCCAAATAGCTTCGCGCTTCGAGTTAAATCCACTCCTCCTCATTCTCGGAGTGAGCTCTAAGGGAGTACCGACAATCGAATTTGTGATGAGATCGCCGGACGTGCCTTCCACTACCGAAGGTTGAGAGACCATCTGAACGTGCATATCACCCCGTAGTGGGATGTCAACCCTAGCCCGACTGACTTCTCAACCAGTCGTATTGCATACTGGAACTCCTCAGACTCCGTTGTCCCAGGATATTGTATTTTCTTTTGATCGGTGGCATATATGACCCGAAGAAGGACCTTACCGTAATCGTACAAATCTTTCGGCGCCCGGCAGTTGGCCCTGTAAATGTCATGGCCGCATCGGACCAATACCCACCACAATATGTGGCTTTGCCATCAAGATCTTTAAGCATGCAGTGATTGTTTCATGATTGATCTCTCCTCTGAATAACGCGAAGAATTGTCTAGTCCGCATACTGTCCACGGGGTTCCCAGCCCGGTTGTTCTTGCTTCGGGGCCTTACCGTTTGACTTGGTACCTCCCCTGGACGCTTTGAGTTTATGCCGGCCAATGCGGTGGATGCAGGGGCTCATGCGTGTCGGGGCCTTATTCCCCAGTAGGCATCCTTCCAAGGCACTTGGGGTACCCGTTGGCTGCATATTGATTGCATCCACCACGCAGATTTCTCTCTAACTCCAAACATGCTTCCTCGATAGCTTGCGGCGCATTTATCTATGGTGACTGCAATGCTGTTGTCCATGTTCATTATTTTGGGCTCCCTTGCGATCAAAGTTTAGGAGACTAGCAGCAGTAGCAGCACATCCTTCCCGCAGTGTAACGGGAGACCGAGAGAGCTTATCGAGAAAAAGAGAAAGACAGAAAAAGGGAGACACTGCTGCACCGATTGGCGCCACACTGTCCTCGAGAACGGTTGACTGTCAGCAGTGGTTCGGCCAGGACTCCGACAATTCCTTCTCACCGTCCTCTGGACCATCATTGCCGGACCATGAGGTGTCTGTAATCATCATCTGATGTTGTCATTTGCTGGAATATTTCCCGCAGCTACTCGTGTAGTCCCCAGTGCTCTACATCACCTCAGCCGGGGTAGTAGTCTACGCGGTCCTACGTCAGTGAGTCTACAAAGAGGTCGAGAAGGTGACTCTACCTGATCAGTCCACAGTAGATGAACTTTCACCAGGAACGCCCCGGTCAGTTCCCGGCTCTATCCGTCGATAAGAGGCGTGCCTTTACACGTAGCCCAGGTAGGGTCACTTGCGTCTCACCCAAACATCTGCGGTGCCAGAGGATGCGTAAAAGCCACTGTTGAACATGAGTACCGGTGGACTTGAATCTGTCAACACTAAGGTACCCGGTTGACTACCCCCATCAGAGTCCAAGACGAAGCTATATAAGCCACACGGACCCGATTCAAAGGCTGTTCGAGAAAGAGGCACAGATACAGAGTTCCGCCACGAGCAGTAATTAGTTCTTACTCGTACACGTACTCCTACCTACCCAAGCAAGGTAAGTCTCTACCTTACTTCCTCCTCTTACGACCTTAGCAGGTATAAATACGTTCATGACCTGACTCGTACCATGTCTCATCAACTAAGGTTGAACCTTACCTTGTGCAATCGTTCGGTCAACTATACCGGACTAAGGAGGAGAGGTGTTGGGATGAAAAACGTATACCCCCGAATTCAGACCTCAATCCTGCGCTTTAAAGCCATTCGCCCTCCTCTCGATACTTGCGCAGCACAGTTCTCCGCCTGAAGCAAGATTATTGTCAGTCAAGAATACAGAATCGAACGGTATCCAGACACAGGCGCCTCTCGCACTGCCACTCCGACGCAAAGGGCAACGGTGTCAAGCGGACTACTCAGCGTCTACCGACTCTCGACTACGGCTTTGTTTATGTCAGAACTTCTCGGACTTAGCCCGCTCCGCACCGTGCCCTACACCAGCCTCTTCCAGTGCATGAAACATTACCGTTTGCCAGACTACCCGGGGGAGCTAACGTTGTTATATGCATTCGATTGCGTCTCTTGTTGCGCCGATCTCGAGATCGAAGTTCTTCTGGAATATCCTGAGTCGTGCGCGAATATGAGCAAGAGCGGGGGGGGAATCTAAAGAATAGCTATGTCTGGTCTATATCACGCACCGTCATCGCCACCACCGCGACCTCTGCAGGACTGCAATTCGCCCTTACTCTACTATGATCACAGCAGCACTGGCGACGCATCCCAACATCTATCTGCCCAGAGTATCGGCCATTGGTTTGATCCGGACGGGAACAGTTCAATGTTGGGCCCGAAGGGAGCAGTGAGGGCTCGACGCAGACCCTCCTCAGGAAGCGATCACGTCAAACATCGGAGAACAAGAAGTGGATGTTATACTTGTAGAACACGAAGAGTAAAGGTACGCTGGTTCCGTAGCCGACTCCACTGCTACGAGCTCATCTCAATGTTCTCAGTGCGACGAGACAAGTCCGATATGCGAGCGTGAGTCTCCATGTCTCGCGGATCAGATCGAACATGGCATGTTGATCGTCCTTTAGGATGTAGGAAAGGCAACAGGGAGTGTGTCTACCCGGAACTCCCAGCGCCAAAAGCCGGCGGCAGCAATTCCAAGGCCGCACGAAATCGGGCGCCTGTACAGGAAAGTTGTTCATCGTCTGGGGAATCAGATGATGAACACTTTGAAGGATTGGAGACCATCCCAGACGACGAATCAGGCACTGTTGCTCTTCGAGATGCTCACACAAACGTTGCGGTGGCCAGGTACAGCGGTGCGGCAGCGTGCAGAAGACATAGCCACACGTCACCAAGCAAAACGAAAACTCCTTCGAAGCCTTCGTCAGTCCTTACAGACAAAAGTCTTTCCCCTTCGACCGATGCCTCAAGCACCTTCTCCGGTTCCTATCCCGCGTCAGCCTCGTCTAGGAAAATGGGGAAAATGAATTCGAACTCATCCTGCACCTCAAAAGAGAGCAGTCCGAGCAAAATAGACTTCTCGCATTTGCCGCGAGATCTTCAGTTCTTTCTCGACTACCACCAAAACTACCTCACCCATCACCATTACTTTTTCGAGCACGATGGGGGGCGCTTCCTCCATACCACGTTCCTTGAGATTGCTATCAAGTCTGATCCACTGCTGTATGCGGTCGTGGGATTTGCAGCGTTTCACCATACCTTACGCAAGCCGAACGGCAAGATTCAGGATTTCTTGCATTACTACAACAAATCGGTTTCCTTATTACGAAAGTCTTTGCAAAGCGGCAAGAAGAATACTGACGCGACCTTGCTGACTATCCTGCAGCTTGCTACCTTTGAAGTATGTTCGGTCCTTATCACACTTCTTATGGAATACTAAGCAGCCGGGTAGGAGTACCTGGGTGACTGGGTCAATCTGCTTGGTCACCAAAGAGCCGCTTACGAGATGCTCATCGAGCTCTATAGCCCTGAGACGGTCATGTTATCTGACGTCCGAAGGAAGATCTTGAATTGGTACGCGCGCTTCGACCTCTTTGCAGGGCTGATGTCAGGTTACGAAACGGTACTTGCACGGGAATGGTTTTACGTCTGCCAACAATATCATCGGCAGCAGATGCAATTACATCCCGACAATCTCAATTGCAAGATTGAACGAGCCATTGCAGACCACCGGCTGACGGCGTTGGACATGTCCACGCTTTTCGCCAAGCTGGCTCGTGGTTCTATCAGCCTCGCGGAGTTCATGAAGCAGAACCTCGGTATATCCGAGCGTATCAGCGCCTGGCGCCACACTTTGGATCCTGAACTTACCGACCCATCCTACGCCGTAACGTCTTTCGCCGGGGCCAGGGAGCGAGATCCTAACGACATAGTAGATCCGTATCTGCCCGGGGGATTATACCAAGGCCCACTTTGGACAATGAATTACCTGCTTATCGATTGGTGCGCCGTCAGCCTGATGCATAAACATCAGACCGCATTCATCCTTCAGCAACAACCGTCCGAGGAGCTTGAGGCACTCGCGCTAGAACAGTTGCGGCTGTTTGAGGCTATCGAATACTGGCCGGGAAGCCCCAGTGGTGCGGTACTGGCGGCTCAAGCAAGTTTGGGCATAGCCAGCCTGTTCTTACCGAAAGATGAGAGGCATATAATGTGGTGCCGAAAGAAGCTGGCCACGATCGAGAGTATGGGGTACGTCTATCGTATATTCCTAAGTGATTGCACCCACTCGTGGTATTGCCGATGGGCTCTCATTCATGGGGATTTGGGGGAACTTGGGACATTGCCGGGCGCTAACCGCGACGCGTCGTGCGTAAAAGGTACATTTACCCGCCAACTTTGCGCACCAAGCTGTCGGAACTCTGGAACATCCCCGAACTCCACCACTGGTGGCTGGACGACGACCAAGGTTACCCGCCCATCATCCGCTCCATTCGCTCCTTCATCGAGGACCGCACCATGACGCCCAAGGATCAGCCCGGCGAGGACCTCCGCGACATCAAGAACATCCTTCAGAAGGTCAACCTCGACGACAGCCCGCACCACTCGCCGGAGAGCGTGGCCAGCAGCATGGAGAGAGCTTATTCTCAGACCTCGGTCCATTCGGTCCATTCGGTCGGTGGCGTTCGCGGGCGGGCACCTTCGTATAGCTCGGATCACAACTTCGGTGGCCGTACGGTGTTAGACGCGAACTCGCTAAATCAGAACAGCGCCGCTTTCTGGGATGAGTATGGGGGAGGACGGGGCTCGGAGTTCTATTCGCCCCCCGGACGAAGGTGAGAGGAAATGTAGGTAACTTGTTGGGTATCGCTTTTTTCTGTTTGTTATAGAGGTCCCAAAACTGTGGAAGACCTTCTCAGGGTTAACGACATTAGACGAGGGACCAGAGAACCATTTTTCATGCGCGCTTAGAATTTGGAAGGGAGTAGTGAGTGAGTTGAGGGTGGGTTCGGAGTCACGTTACGGACGGCGGAGCGGAGCGGAACGGAACGGAGTGGTTGGGGCGTCTCACTGCGACTTCTTGAATATGCTCTTTTATCACGTTTTCATGTCCGATGTCGACGAGTGGCGAAAAATACGTCTATAGATTCTACTGTTTGTGTACCTATCTGATCGGGACCCTCCCATCGCCTGTTCGCCACAATATGCGCAAGCGCATGCTACGCCATTGGCAGCTGGATATCTTTACAAGATACTGCGGTTCTTCCGCTGACTAGGAAAACCGCGCGACTGTCTGCAATCTCCCTGTCGATGTTGCACGTCTGTCCGTCGGGTCGTGCGCGTACTTCGGCATTCGGATTCGAGCTTTGCGCCGTAGAACGACCACATACGTTACGTACCGCGTCTCTCCCGGGCTCGGAAACCTCCCGTCGTCTTCGCCCCGCCTACTCACGCTCACACACCCTCGCCGCCATCCTCCCTGAACCCAGCCCATCATCCACTTTACGTCTGCCTTCTGCCCAGCCCTCTCCACACTGCCTCGAGGCAGGCACAACACCTCGCTCCTTCAACCCCGCGGTGGCCCCGTTCTAGCTCCTTTCCGACCACTCCGCTCCGCTAACTCTATCAGACCCACCCACCCACCGCCATCTTGAGGCCCCAGTTGCCTACCTCTTCACCTTCATCCCTCTTCGCGTCCGACAGGACACACCCCAGCCTAACCTAATACCTAATCCAACCCAACCCAACCTGACCCAACCTGACCCGACCGAGTGCGTCCACGATCCTCCCGTCCGTAGACCATAGAACTTACCGTTCCCTACCGACCTTGATTCCCCTACACTGCACGACCCTTCTCATCGCCTAGGGCGCCTCTGGTGGTTCGAATTCGAGTTCGAGTTCGAGTTTCGAGCCTTGTGCGCGATGGAGACCGTTTGGGGGCCAGGCAGGGCTTTGCTGTTTTGGTTCTCTCCCCTCGCATCTTCTTTCATCCTTCCTCACACGCTCTCTCACACACGCTCTCTCTCTTGAATTTGGACCTGAGTCCTAGCGCGAAATCGGAGCCGTCGTGTATGGGTAATAAGAGTTGCGCGAGATGATCCCTTATGGGATTGGATTCGGTTCCTTCGTAGGTGGAGTCCAGGTAGGGCTTGCTGTGGGTGGAGGGAGGGCAGGGTTAGCAATCTGGCTCAGAATCTTATATGTGTTCCGAACGGAGAGGTTCTAGACTGAATGTATCTGACAGTATCCTAGCTTCTCCTGCTGTAGTCCGTTGGAGGCTCGAAAAGATCAATGAGAGATAACTCTAGCTTGAGTAGTAGGATATGAGAATGCGGTTTGCGGGTCGAACACGCATGTCGAGACGAGGGACTTCACCAACCTTCCATCGAGTGAATTCAACGTCCTGGGAGAGCGGCGTCGTCCAAGAACGCGCATCGTACTCGAGTGAATGCGTGAGAAAAGCCACCACCTCGTTCTGCTTACGGTAGGTAGAGAAGCTGTGTGGGATCGGTGGCATATACCCAACTCATCGCCGCCACCGATGGCTTTCACTAATACTCCATACATGCGAATGAATCTGATACAACGTCAAAGCAAGCTTGGTGGGTATGCTGAACATCAATGGTATTGATAGAGTATTGCACTACATCAGAGCCTGGGAATCAGTATTGGTGCAACGAGACCATGGCCGCAAGCAGTCATCGTCAGACTCGAAACTGTATAACGAGAAAGCAGAAGACCACGATAGAACTGACCAACCTCCCGTGTCCGTAGCTTGTCGAAGTGAGTGGACAAATTGCAACGTGTGAGCCTTTCTCTCGCGACCAACCTCGCTAAGCCCTAATTCTCTTTATCGAAAAAACCAACCACCAGAATGACGATTGGTAGGAAGGAAACGACCAACCTCTTCCATTCTCTTTCCAGAACATCACGAGCGTAATCCAGGATTCTATTGTACTCCATTGTAGAACGTTTTGGCTCAGGAAAACAACCAACCTCCCCCTTTTGCTGAACAAAACTCAAGCCACCACCCACCTTCAATCCACTTTCTTCCTTCCTTCTACATCCTCTTCTTGCTCCTCAACTTAGCACTTCTCCCTCGACTCAGCACTTATCTCTCGACTTAGCACTTCTCTTTCGACTCAGCACTCTTCTCTCGGCTTAACACTTCTCTTTCGACTCAGGACTCCTCTTTCGACTCAGCGCTTCTCTTTCGACTTAGCACTTCTCTCTCGGCTTACCACTTCTCTTTCGACTCAGCACTTCGCTTTCGACTTAACACTGCTCTCTCTACTCAACACTGCTCTCTTGACTTAACACTTCTCTCTCGACTAACACGTATCTTCTGCACCTTGAACACATACAGCGACAGCGTTTGACAGGCATTCCAATCTTCAACTGGATAACACTCGTACAAGGCAAAGTCACTTCATCGCGTCGCCTCCGCTTTTTCCACGCTTTCTCTCGAGATCAACACACGTTACTGACACTCTCTCACCTTCCACGCCAACACCTCACACCGACCATATTCAAACACCAGCAAAAATGGCAACCACCAACCCCGCCGCCCAGGTCGTCATCCAGCACCTCATCGCCACCGTCTCCGGCCCCCGCCTCCCGACCCACGCCCCCGTCCAACTCGAAGTCTTCCGCACCGAACTCCAAAACCTCCTCGACCGCCTCCAAGCCTACCACTGGTCCGCCCACTTCCCCGCCCTAGCGAAGCGCATCTACGGCACCGGCACGCACCACCTCAGCGACGTCGTGTCGAGCTTCTGCATCGCCCACCCGATCATCGAAGGCGGGCGCTCCTTCGCCTGGACCCAGTTCGAGACGATCATGGACCGCTACGTCAACGCCGGCCGCGGCACGACGACGAAGGGGACGTGGATGGAGGGGCTGAGGGCCCGCGAGTTCGACTCGCACCTCGACAACGACGAGCTGGAGGCCCTCGTCCGGTGCTTGCTGGCGGTGAAGGAGGACGTCGACGGGGCGTGCGAGGCGGTCGTCCGGGAGGGGAGTAAAGAGTGGTGGGTGGTGCCGGGCCCGATGGCTAATTTGGGTGCGTATATTCGGTTGAGCCTTCCCTGCCCTGACACCCGTTGACGTGCCTCAGCCACTGACACCACCGTCACGGGCCTGGGGGTGTTCAAGTTCGAGGAGCCCGCCCGCCACACGGTGGCAGTTGGGGCCACTCCTCAATCAAGGGGCGTATACTACCTAACGTATACGACCATGCCGGAGTCCGCCGCCCCGCCCACCCCGCCAGTCGACGAAATGGCCGAAATGGGTAAGTTTCAAATCCAGCATGATCCTCACCGTCGCTACCGGATGACTAATACGCGCTAGCCATCGAGGAGAACCCGTGGGCGGCCCTCTGGGAGGAGGAGGAGGGATTCGAGAGCACCGCCGACTGCATGGCGGCGATGATGGATGACGAGACGTTTTTCGAGGAGCACCACTGGACTGTGGTGCTAATCTAGACTGTTTGTAGTTGATTTTTTCGGAGTTATTAGTGTTTAGGTAGCTTGCAAATGCTAATTGTCTGTAACGATATCACTTTGACATACTCACCTGATGACGATGATAGTAAAAGGGTGAACTCCCGGGAGACCGCCGAATGATAGCAATCGTAGTGCAGAGGACACGGTCCTGGTGATCGGAGCAGTCAGGGTAGTAACAGGAAGGTCATCGAGGGATCTAGATGGAGATGGAGAACCCAAGTCTTGCCTCAGAGACTCATCAGGTGCCGTTGAGCGTTTCGAAAACAGAGTGCTCCATGTGTGCACGTTGCCCTGGGTGAGAGCAAGTCACAGCTATTGATGATGACACGAAGACATGTGGGCAACAACATGGCCGGAGAGAGGGAGTCTGCCCCTATTGCTGATCGCGTGCTAATGATGATAACCTCTATGGCCCGATACGGACATCAACGGTGGATTGCTAATTCTTTGAGTTAAGGGACGCCGCTGTTATTTGGATGGCCGACCTCAGTAACGGTTCGCGTAATGGAGCCGCAAGACTCCATATCAAGTGCGACAGACTCTCAACAACGAGTGATGTGAAACATCGAACCACGGAAATATATGTTCATCCGAGTCCTCCAAAAAACGAAGTACGAGAGCAATGAGAATTTGCAAGACCGAGCCAGCAACGGCTCTCAGTATTAAGAGATCACGAGAAGCCCATGATATGCTCAAAGCAGTCATCAGCAGACAACCCCATGCTTCTTCACCCAATATTTCAGCGCCTCCCAACAGCACACTTCCTGAATCTTACAAATAAAAGCGTTGCCCACACGGTTGGTGTGAGCATGCACAACCCACCGCATTAGCTCCTGCCACCGAGCCGATCAACCCAGGCCCTGATCTCCCGAGGAGTGAAGGGGCGTGGACTGAAGTCCTCCAGAGCAGAGGAAGTCACCGTCATTGGAGTGTTGAAGGACTGAGACGCAGGGGTTGGAACTTCCCTCATGTATAGTTGAGAGCAGCGATCCCGCTCCGTCCCCGCTCCGTCCCCGCTCCGTCCCCGGAGTCCTAGGAGCTCCTCATTCGCAACGAATCGAAATGAAAGGATAACAGCGCTCTTAAGGCATTGGGATAGGCTGCAAAGCAGCTAGGGTGGACTCCCTTGTGCGGGAGTGATCGGGACGGAACGGTGCATGCTGAAAGCATTAGGGAAAGACAAGCGCCCGGACTTCAGGTATTATTAATATTGCAACTGGGGCCGTACAGGAGGTATAGCGGAGAAGATCGTGGTGAGAGGAAAACATGGTATGGGTTAGAGGCCGTAGACGGAGAGACTTGAGGCCTGCAGGTTGAGCTTGAGGAGCCGACTCGCTCGGTGGCTGAGGGACAGGGAATGAAGCTTGGCTGGAGTGTCAAATCGAGGTGGAACGAATAACTTAGTTGTTTGGGGACGTCTTAATTGCATTCTTGAGATCGAGGGTAGGTAAGTTACACTTTATGTCATTTGGGCTAAGTTAGATGTTAGATCAGTGGCCTGAGATCCAAGATGGAGTTTCGTGACTAACGTTACCTTAGTGTAGGTACCTTACCTAGTGTAGGTACTTTAGTGTAGGTAGGTAGGTACCTTCACCCATCAAAGCAGGGCCGGAGAATTAGCGTAGCAATGGTGTGAGTGCTGCGCCCCGTACATCACTAAGGTTAGTAAGGTAGGACCATCAACTCAATTAATATCTATCTATCAGGTAACGTTACCCCTACATAAAGAGAAAGAGTGGAAATGAAGATTCCAAATATTAAGGTACAAATATTAAGGTACATTGGTCAGTCAGTAATTCGTTTGGAGCAATTTGAGATCCCAATATCAATCATTCCTCGACGACGTCCTTCAATCGCGAGCTCGAGCTCGAGCTCTACCCAATGCGAATTCTTCGGGAACTCAACGTAGATCTAATTTACACTTCCGAAAAGACTGCCTCTCTCCAGCTCTTTCCAGCTACCTAGTCCTGAATTGACTTTCCGCTTCTAGGTTCTACTCTTTCGTTCTGGCTACATTTGTGTTGTACCTTAATCCTCCCCCACATCTTGGTTGTGGCAGTTTTGGTGCTGGGACAGGAAAGTGACCAGAGTCACATTGTTCCATCTGGGTTCAAGTTTTCGAGATAGAGTATATTATATACAAGTAGGATAAAACGCACCACTGCTGGTCCCGAAGTCCACAGTCCGTGATATTCCGGTATTATTATTAAACGCACCGATAGTAATCAAAGGTTCAATCTTCAGCCATGATCTCCAGTAAAGCCTCTCATGAAAGGATGATATCAACCGTAGAAACACTAGAGATCAAATCGGCCCGACCGGCAAGGTTGGACGTATCCTTGATAACATTAGGCGCCGTGCCGTTGACGAGGAAAACATTGATCTGGGAAGGTCCGTGTCCCCCGATCGGTTTGCCCACCAGCCACTCGGCCCAGATCTCGATGATGGTATCGCAGTTGACGGTCCGGAAATTGTTGATCTGGAACAGACCGGCCAGATTGGTGCCTGGTCCCGACAGGGGGGCCCTAGCGATGGTGGTATTCAGGAGGACGACGAGCCCTGGGATCAGCGAGTTGCGGCCTGGTTTGAAGGCCGGCGACGATTGGTTCACGAATCCAGAGGTGTAGCCGGCATCTTGGCTGATCAGGGAGTTGGCCATGGTCGAGGTGGCATCGAAGAGGAGGTCGAGGATCCAACCGGAACCGTTGACTCCGACTACGTCGCCATTGAGGGGGCGGAAGATCTGAGCAGAGACCTGAGGCATGCCGGCAGGAGTGGTTGCGTTGTTTTCCATGAACATTGCGCCGTTCGTGCAATGCGGTGTTGTTTGGGGAACAGCGTTGCTGGACCGATTGGAGATTGTAAATGGAATTTGGACGACATTGGAGACAAGGCCGTCTGAAGAACCGGGCGTGAAGG
>JAABUU010006517.1_pt1 | contig 12462 bp, 10 predicted proteins | sample 5559301 | NCBI WGS metagenome assembly JAABUU01 (sample SAMN10711884, study PRJNA513360) | rock metagenome | isolation source: Antarctica rocks | place: Antarctica: Victoria Land, Richard Nunatak white
AGCAGCGCCGCCATCAGGTAGTACGGCACGCTGGCGAGCCCCAGCGTCGCCCGCCCGCGCCCCCCGAGCGGGAAACGATGGGCCGCGACAACGGCCAGGGCCAGGCCCGCGGCCAGGGCCACGGCCGCCCCGCCGGGGCCAGCCGGCGCGCGCCACCAGAGGGCCGCGAGCGCCAGCAGCGCGCACCCGGCCGTCGCGGCCCCCACGAGCGGCTGCGGCCAGAGGCACGCGGCGCGGAGGCGGCGCGGTCTCCGGCGCCACGCGCGGACGGCCGGCAGCCGCATCGTGGGGGCCGGATCGTCGCGCCGCCTCCGCGCCATTGGTCCCGCCATGCGCCGCGCCCGCGGGGACCGGGTCGCGGAGTCCACGGGACCCCCCTTAGACGGAGACGCGCACATGCCGGTCCTGCCCGTCGCGCCCGACGGCGGACCCGGCCTCCGCCACGCCGCCCGGACCGACCACCAGCACGCGCGCGCCGAGCGCGTCCCCCGTGGTGGCCCACCCGACGACGCCGACCCCTACCGGAATGGGCAGGGCGTACGCGACCCCCTGCACGTTGGCCGCGTCGGCGGCGATGGCGGCGGAGAGGTCCACGACCGTCCCGTCGAAGAGCAGCACGGCCGGATCGGCGCGGCAGCCCACGCTATCGGCGTGCGCGGTTGGCGGCCGCGGGACACCGGCGCCGGCCAGGAGGCCGGCCGCCCGCAGCGTGCCCTGGGCGACGGATGCGCGGGGGCGTCGCGTGGAGCGGGGCATGGCCTATCTCCTCTCGGTCTGGGCGGCGGGCTGTGGTGGCGGCGGGTCACCGGGCGTCACGCGACGAGCTGTACGCGTAGGGTCTGCCGGTCCATCCCGCGCGCCGTGCCCGTCGCCAGCGTCGCGCCGGTCGCCGCCACCAGGGTGGTGGTCGCGCTCACCGCCACGCCCCGCGTCCCCGTCGTGACCACCGTGGCGCTGTCGTAGGTGGCCGGCGCGTCGTCGGCCACCACCGCGATCGTCTCCGTGGGGCCGAGTGGCCCCCCGCTCGGCGCGATGCTCACCGCACGCAGGCCCGCGGGGACGTGCAGCGTGTAGGCCACGCCCCGCACGTCGGCCGCGCCGTCGGCGATGACGGCGGAGAGGTCCACCGTCACCCCATTGGAGAGCGCGACGACCGGGTCGGAGCGGCAACCGCCAATGTCGGCGTGCGCGTCGCGCACGAGGGGCGCGTTGATCAGGAGGCCGGCGGCCAAGAGCGCGGCGACGTGGCGTGGGCGGGCGAAACGAGGCATGAGTCACTCCTATACACGGTGCCGCTGCCGGCACGCCGGAGGCGGCAGCGGCCGCGCCCCGATCACTTATGCACCGATCATAGCATATATATAGCGCCGGTGCAACAATGGGCGCCGATCCGCCATAGCCAAATGGGGGGATGGCGCGCGGGGGGCGGTCGCTCAATACTATGCCCATGGGCACACGGCGGGTCCCGTCCCCCCCCGCCCAGGGCCTCGCCCCCATCAGCATCCCGCCGGGATCGCTGCCACGGGGTCGGCACACAGGAGAAAGGGAACAAGATGTCGTCGCGCTCTACGATCGCCCCCCGCCGCGCCCTCCTCGGCGCGGCCGCGCTCGCCGCCAGCCTCCTCGTCGGAGCCGTCGCCCCGCCGGCCGCCCACGCCGACATCGGCGGCAGCCGCAAGAATACCGTCGGTGGCGCGACAGCCCCCGGCGCGGCCCCCGCGCTCCGGCATCCGGCCTCACGCCCCACCGCGCTCGTGCCGGGGAACCGAGCCGCCGGGCGGTAGTCCGCACATGACCGCCCGCGCGCCTGGCGACGGAACCCGGCGCATCCCGGCCGCCGTCGTCGCCATCGTCGGCATCGTCGGCATCCCGGCCACCATCATCGCCATCGTCGTTGGCCTGGCGGTGCGCGCGCCGACGCACCGTGCCGTCCATCCCTCGGGCCAGTGCGCCCCCAGGGCCAGGCCGGGGACGCGACAGGGTCCCGCGCGTCGTGCGGTCGAGGCCACGGTCAGGGGCACGCAGGGTGGTCCGGGTAGGCGGCGCGGAAGCGTTCCTTGGCGCGGTACAGCGTCATCTTCACGTTGCCCGTCGACAAGCCCAGGGCGCGGGCAATCTCGTCGATGGAGAGGCCATCGCGCGCCCGCAGCAGCAGGCAGGCGCGTTGCGAGGGGGTGAGTTGCGCAAGCGCGTGACGCACGGCCTCCCGTGTCGCCAGACACGTCGCCAGGTCACCCACGGGCGCGGGGAGACGCTCGTCGTCGTCGGGACCGAACGGCAGCCAGGCCAGACGCCTGCGGCGGCGCAGCGCATCGCGCGCCGCGTTCGTGGCGATGCGGTACAGCCAGGCTCCCACGGCTCCTTCGTGCGCCCCCGGCAGCACCTTGTACGCCTTGAGGAAGGTGTCCTGGGTCAGATCCTCGGCCTGTGCAGGGTCGCCTACCAGGCCAAGAATGTGACCGTAGATCGGCCCGTGATACCGGGTGAAGAGGTGGGCGAAGGACAGCCCTGAGGTTGCCCCCTGCGTCCGGCTATTGACGACGGCCACGGTCGCCACGACGCCCTGCATGTGCGCTCTCCCTCCCCTATGACGCGCACGCTTCGTGAACGGCCTGAGACAGCACTGCACCAATGCTGCGACTGACGATGGGCCAGGGCCGTACGCTTGAGGCACGATAGGCTCCCTCATGGGCTAAGTAGGTGTTGCTAAGTTCGTGCGACCCGAACAGGCTGCACGAGGTACGCACCCAGGCATGCCGGCTGTGCAAGAACTTACCAATGCCTACTTAGCATCGCGCCCTGGCGTCCGTGCAGGGGCCACCGGATAGGTCTACCGGCCGCAGGCGCGGCTGGCCGACCGCACCGGGGAGTTGTGCGCGTGCGCCGCTGGCGCGGGCGCGTCGATCGAGAGGAGACATGATGGACCGCACCGACCACCCCTTAGAAACCATGGAGAGCAGCAATGGGCGCTGGGTCGTTGCACCTGATCCGCGCACCGGCCTATTCTGGCGCACGACCCCTGTGCGAGAGTGCGTCATTGACATTGAGGCCCCATTAGATCATCTTGGCAACACCGTACGGCGGCTGTCGTTGGCCCTTGCTTAGTCTGCATTTCGCACGATAATCCTTATCGTCAAGTAGGGAGCTTTGAACAGGCCGTCTCGCCATCAAGCGCGGCATCGGAACGCCGGACATGCCGCCAAAACGGGTCATATTCCGGCCTTGCCCCGACGATTTTATCTCCGTGCGAAATCCAGACTTAGGAAGTTACGCGCGCTTGAAAGGTGGTGGCTGGGGTCGGTGAAGGCGGTATAAGCACCCCTTCCGCCCCCTCTCACTGTCAATGACGCACTCTCATCTGTACGAGAGTGCGTCATTGACAGTGATGCCCGATCAGGGCGACAGACAAACAGCTCGTGGCGACCGGTCCCGCACGGGTAGCGTGCCCGTGGAACCGAGGTGTCAGCACTGACGACAGGGGTTGCCCTCCTTCGTCCAACAGCCCCTCACTGTCAATGACGCCCTTTCGCACAAGCCAGCACAGTCTTTATGACACGAGCGCCGGCCAGCGGTTCCGCGTTCAGTCGTTGATCACGGTCTTGCTGTTGCGGCGTCCGTCGTAGGAGAGGCGCACGCGGCGTTTGTCGATGATCGTCTCCAGGTGTACAGTGCGATTCCAGAGTTGGTGAATGTACTGTAGCGTCTTCTCGGCGTAGCGAATGTCGAGCTCGTCGCCGTCGAAGTGATGGCGCAGGTAGAGTTCGCGGTTCTGCCGGAAGTCGCCGTCGTCGACGGTGATGTAGGGCTGGCCAAAGTTGTCCATCGAGCGCACCAGCGTGTCGCGCACGACGCGCCAGTCGGTCTCGGCCACCTGCCACTCGTCGTCGACGAGGCGGTAGGTGTATAGGTCCATATCGCGCACGAGATCCTCGGTCAGGTAGTGGCGCAGGAAGCTTTGGTCGTTCTCGCCCTCGCGGATCTCGAACATCCGCTCGCGTCCCTGCCCTGGGATGCGCCCCAGCCGTTCGCGCTCCTCGGCGGTCGGGTGGTCCCAGCGGCGCTCGATGTCCTGCCACATGCGGAAGCCGAGGTAGTAGGGGTTGAGGCGCATGCGCCCGCCGGGCGAGACGACGCCGGCGTGCATGGCCCCGAACTGCGCCAACTCACTCGCCGAGAGGTCCAGCGCTTCGTTCATGAGCTTGTAGTGCCAATAGCTGGCCCAACCCTCGTTCATGATCTTGGTCTGCATTTGGGGCAGGAAATAGAGCTGCTCCTGCCGCACGATGGCGATGATGTCGCGCTGCCAATCCTCCAGGTCGGCGGCGTAGTCGGCCATAAATTGCAGCACGTCGCGCTGTGGCGAGGGCGGGATACGCTTATCCTTGCCCGTATCCTCCTCGTCGATGGGCGGTTTGTAGTCGAGCGACCACAGGTCGTCGTAGGGGCCGACGCGCCGCTCCGGCTCTTTGCCGTCCTTGATAGATCGCTCGGACCCTGCTATTGGCAGCGAGAAGTGGTCCTTGACGGCGAGCACGGCGTCGAGGAAGCGTTCCACGGCCAGCGTGCCGTGCTCGAACTCGTAGCGCGCGATGCGCTCGGCGTTGAGCGCGGACGATTCGATCATCTGGCGCGAGGTGTGGTCGAAGTACATATTGTGCTTGAAGAAGTCGGTGTGGCCCAGCACATGGGCCATCACCATCTTATTCTCCAGCATGTTATTCGTCTCCAGCAGGAAAGCCAGGCTGGGGTTGCTGTTGATGACCAGTTCGTAGATCTTGGAGAGGCCGTAGTCGTACATCGTCTTCATGTGCCAGTAGGCTTTGCCGTGCGTCCAGTGGCTGAAGCGCCCCGGGATGCCGTACGCGCCGAGCTCGTACATGATGTTGGCGGGCACGACCTCGAAGTGGGTCGGGAAGGGATCGAGCCCCAGGCCCACGGCCGTATCCCAGATCTCCTGCATGGCCTGATCAGCATCGCGCATGGTTGTGGTCATAATCGCTCCTGCGTCGCGGAGTGTTGAGTGACGAGTGTTTAGTGTTTAGTTGTAGGAGTGGGTCTTGCGCCTGCCCACTAAAGTCCATGAGGGGCGCCCCTACACCGGCTATCCAACTAGTGGGTCACGCCGCATTTAAGTAGATATTGGCGAGAACGTCCTTGCACTCGTCTAGCCAGGTTGAGCATTCCCATCTATTTGTAGCGTGACCCACTAGTCACTAAACACTAAACACCTTTTCTACAAGTTAAGGATTTTAAGCCGTTGTCAAGGGCCTTTTTGCAGCTTTTAAGTCGAACTAACGCCTATCGCGTTGCGCAAACGCATGAGGTATATAGCGAAGCGACAGCCGTGTGTGGGGGCAAAGGGCTCGTGGAAGCACGGCGTATATGCCGCTACGCTCCCTTTGCCACCCCGAGCGGCGGAAATGCGGGTACTTGACATGTGGCTCAGAACCTTAACTTGTAGGCAATACACTAAGTCTGGATTTCGCACGGAGATAAAATCGTCGGGGCAAGGCCGGAATATGACCCGTTTTGGCGGCATGTCCGGCGTTCCGATGCCGCGCTTGATGGCGAGACGGCCTGTTCAAGGCTCCCTACTTGACGATAAGGATTATCGTGCGAAATGCAGACTAAGCACTAGACACTTCCTTCACGAAAAACTTCTTCAACGCGGGATAGACATCCTCTTTGCTCTTGATCGTGATGCCCACGAACTCGGGCGCGGTGATCTCGGCGAAGGCCGACATGAGCGTGCTGGTGGCCCAGCGGCTGTAGGCCTCCTCCTTGATCTCACCGTAGCCGAACAGGTTGGCGTGCGCCAGGATGCGGGTGACGATCTCTATGCAGGCGTGGTTGTCTTCGTCGCCCCAGTTGTCGCCGTCGCTGAAGTGGAAGGGGTAGATGTTCCACAGCGAGGGGTCGAAGCGGCTCTCGATCGTCTGCAGGCAGAGCTGGTAGGCCGAGGAGACGCGCGTGCCGCCACCCTCGCCCAGACTGAAGAAGGTTTCCTCGTCGACTTCCTTGGCCTCGGTGTGGTGGGTGATGAAGACGATCTCGACGTTGCTGTACTTGGTGCGCAGGAAGCGCACCATCCAAAAGTAGAACGAGCGCGAGATGTATTTCTCGAAGTCGCCCATCGAGCCCGACACATCGCGCATGGCGATGACCACGGCGTTGCGCTGCAACTCGGTCGTCTCGTTCCAGGAGCGGTAGCGCATGTCGTCCTTCTTGATCGAGCCGCTCCCGATGCGCCCGCCGTTGCCCTGCATGGCCGAGCGCTTGATGGCCTGCAGGACGGTGCGCTTCTTGTCCAGGTTGGGGATGATGCCGCTCTTGCGCACGTCGTTGAAGATAATCTTCTCGGACGGTATCTCGCGCTTGCCCTTGTCCTTGAGGTTAGGCAGGCCGAGGTCGGCGAAGACAAGTTCGGCGAGCTCGTCGACGGTGAACTCGGCTTCGTAGTAGTCGACGCCTGGCTCGTTGCCGGCCTGGCGGCCTCGACCCGGCTGCTGTCCCGGCAGCGTGCCGATGACGTCGCCCTGCTGCGAGTCGCCCTGGCCCTGGCCGACGCCCTCGCGCTTGAAGGGGTCGAAGCGGAACTGGTACTCTTCGAGCGAACGGATGGGCACTTTGACGATCTTCTGCCCGTCGGAGGTAATGATCGACTCGTTGCCGATGATGTCGCCCAGGTTGCCTTTGATGACCTCGCGCACCTTCTCCTGATGGCGAGCCTGGTCCTTGGGACCCTTGCGGTGTAGCGACCAGTCCTGCTGGCCGAGTGTGATTGTTGGCGCCATGTCTAGCCCCCCGTGAAAGTGTTTAGTGTTTAGTGACTAGAAAGACTAGTCACTAAACACTAGTCACTAGCGATTGAGTAGTTGTCCGACGTACTGCAAGGTCTCCTGCGCGCAGACGACGCAGTAGCCATTGTCGCGGATCATGCGGTCGACCACGTCGTTGACGCGCCGCAGTTGCTCGGTGTCGGGCGTCTTGGACGAGGTCGTGATCTTGATCACGTCCTTGAGGTCGGCGAAGAGTTTCTTCTCGATGGCTTCTTTGAGGCGCTCGTCCGAGGTGTACTCGAAGCTCTTGCCGCGGCGGGCGAGCGAGGCCATGGCCATCAGGATGCTCTCGCGGAAGGAGCCTTTGCCGTTCTCGGTCACGGCGATTTGCTCCTCGATCGAGCGCATCAGCCGCTCGTCGGGGTCGACGTCCTCGTCGGTGAGCGGGTCGCGCATCTTCTCCTTGCGACAGTAGGACTCCACGTTGTCGAGGTAGTTGTTGAGCAGCGTCTTGGCCGACTCCTCGAAGGCGTAGACGAAGGCGCGCTGCACCTCTTTCTTGGCGATGTCGTCGTACTCGTGGCGCGTCTCGGCGATGAGGTTGAGCAGGTGTTCGCGGTCCTCGCGGTTGAACGAGGTGTGCTGCTCGAAGCCGTCGCGCAGGGCGCGCAGGGCGTTGATGGGGTTGATGCAACTCACGCCGTTGCGGATCAGCGCATTGGAGAGGCGGTCGATGATGTAGCGCGGCGAGATGCCGTCCATGCCCTCACGCTGCGCCTCCTCCTGCAACTCCTTGACGTCCTTGGTCTTCCAGCCCTCGACGTCCTGGCCGTCATAGAGTTTGAGCTTCTTCATCGCGGTCATGTTGGCCTTCTTGGAGGGCTCCAGGCGCGAGAGCACGGCGAAGATCGAGGCCACGTTGAGCGTGTGTGGGGCGATATGCACGCCCGAAAGATTGCTGGAGGCGAGCAGCTTGTCGTAGATCTTGATCTCCTCGGAGACACGCAGGTTGTAGGGCACCTTGACCAGGATGATGCGGTCGTGCAGCGCCTCGGCCTTGGGGTTGCCGGCGAAGGCCTTGAACTCATTCTCGTTGGTGTGCGCCAGCACCACCTCGTCGGCGTAGATCAGCGAGAAGCGGCCCGTCTTGATGTTTTGCTCCTGCGTTAGTGTGAGCAATGAATAGAGCAGCTTCTCATCCGACTTTAATAACTCGATCATTTCAACGATGCCGCGGTTGGCGACGTTGAATTCGCCATCGAAGCGATAGGCGCGCGGGTCGCTCTCCACGCCGATCTCGGCGATGGTGGAGAGGTCGATTGAGCCGACGAGTTCGGACACGTCCTGGCTGTTGTGGTTGACGAAGCCGTTGGCGCAGAAGGAGTGGCTGCCGGGGACGGTCAGGTCGTACACCTGTGCCGTCTTCTCCTCGATCTCCCGCACGTCGAGCCACAGCAGCGACGAGCGGGCGTGCTCACGCAGCCGCGCCAGCGCTGGCGTCTCGCAGCCGAGGATGGCCACGCTCTCCGCGACCAGCCGCTCCAGGACCGGCGGCGTGATATCGCGGCCCCACGCCGTAGTGGGCGCGATCGCGTAGCGCTCGTAGCGCCCGCTGGTCTTGCCGCCCACAGCCGCTACCTCTCGCAGCGCCGTGAGCACCAGCGGCTGCAGTCCGGCGATAGCGCCGACGTTGCCGCGCTGCCGTTTAGCGACGATGCGCGGCCCATCGGTACTCTTCTCCTGTAGCGATGGGATGAGGTTGAGTAGATCGACGACGCCGTCGCCGGTCGCGACCACGGAGTAGGCCGTGTCGCGCTGCTGGATCGTTTCTTTGTATAGCGCGGAAACGATGCCGAGGTTGAGCAGAATCACCTGAGCCTGGCGCGCCATCTCGCGCGAAGCCGTCGCCACCTTGAAGCGGTTGCTCTCGATGCCCGTGCGGCTGCTAACCGGGCCGTCGCCCCAGAACCAGCCTTCCAGGAAGGCCAGCACGATAGGGCGCGGCGCCGTCATGACCACGCGCGGGATGCGCGTGTTGGCCGCTCTCCGCGTGATACCACAGACGTTTTCCAGCCAATGCACCAACGTGATCGAGGAGATCGTGACGCTTGAGCACGATCCGTCCGCCTTGCCATAGTCCTTGGGGCGTACGCCGAACAATTGCTCGCACAACGAGTGAATGTCATCGAGCACGCGGCGGTTGCCGTTCGTGATCCAGAGGGCGGTATCCGTCAGCGAGCCCTCGGCGACGATGTAGCCCAGGAGCCGCGCCAGACGCGCGTCGATGCGCTCCGGGAAGGTCATCCCTATATTGCCTCCCCCACTTCGTGGCCTCGCATAACAGAATGACGGCAGCGCCGTCGTGGCGCCGAAGAGTCCGCTACCGCGTTGCAGGGCGATACGGTCGCCCACCTGTATGTCTGCGAGGCTGACCCACTGCTCCTCGCCGTCGCGGATGGTCAAGACCGGGTGGACGTGCGACCCTTCCAGTTCGTAGCCGAAGCGCGTGCGCAGGCAGCGCGTCGGTTTGACGCCGCCGTTGTAGAAGCGCGATGTTGTCTCCGGCCCCTTGCGTCCGACCACTCCAAGGGTCAGGGGCGCGAACGCATCCTCGGCCGCGCCGACCTCGGCCTGCAGCTCGTCGAAGCGCAGCATCCCTCGGTCGGTCAGCAGGATCGTATCCCCCGTGACGCATTTGGGGTCGCTGGGCGCGAAGGTGCCAAGCCCCACGCGTGTCTCCGCGGAGAAGGTGATGCGCTCGACGGGGACGCGATAGATGTCGTTGTCCCACTCCGTCTTGAGGCGGTAGGCGCAGGAGGGGCACAGCGTGCCCTCGATGTAGAGGCCGTGCTCCTCGCGCACCTCTTGGCGCACCTCTTTGGGGATGAGGTGCAGCGGCTCCTCGTGCATGGGGCAGCCGGCGATGCCGTAGAGGGCGCCCTCGGGCGTGCGCGTGTAGCGCTCCAGTCCCTCGCGCAGCAGGGTTGCCACGGTGCTCTTGCCGCCGCCGACGGGGCCCATCAGCAGCAGGATGCGCTTGCGGGGCTCCAGGCGCTTGGCGGCGGCGGAGAAGTACTCCACGATTTGCCCGACCGGCTTCTCCAGGCCGAACAACTCGTGCGCGAAGAACTGGTGGCGCGGTATCCCATCGGGACCCTCCTCGACACTGTCCTGCATGATCATGTCGTAGACGCGGGCGTGGGCCAGTTGCGCGACCTTAGGATTCGTGGTGACAATGGTGAAATAATCGTCAAAAGTGCCTTGCCAAACGAGGTCACGCTGTTGTTGCCGGAACGCGTCCAATCGTGCTCTGATGTCTGTTGCCATGGATACCCCCTGTAGCTGACAGCTATCAGCTATCAGCTGACAGCTATCAGCTTTTCCGTGATTGCATAGAGTTGGTATACGCGCGGTCACTAGCAGCCTGTCGGAGAGAGACTTCTTGGACCTGTTTGTCGCGCTCTGGGAGGGCAATGGTACGCTTTCAGCCCCTCTTTTGGCCTTGAAACGCCTTCCAAGTACGCCTTTTCTCGGCAAAACATATTCTCTCCGACAGACTGCTAGCCGTCGATAAGCAAAAAGCTGACGGCTGGTAGCTACGTGTTGATCGCTAAAAACACAAAGGCCGGCCTTGCTCTCTCAACGAAATAGAGTCGAGGACAAGTCCAGCCCTTTTTCTGCTTGGGTTTTCTCGCTATAAGCCGTCAGCCGTCAGCTATGTTGCGGCTGATTGACGTGGCTGACCGGAAAGTCGGGGAGCTGCCATCTGTGCTCGTGATCTCATGTGCCGTCGGTGGCTGTCAGTTGAAAGCTGACGGCTAATGGCTACCAGCTAGTCCTCCTCCAAATCGAGCGTGATGCGCAGCGCACGGTCGACCTCGGCCACGAGGGCGGGGCTCAGGACGCCGAGCGGGTGGTTGAGCTTGTGGCGTGGGACCGCGCGCAGCTGCATGGTCAAGATGAGCCCGTCAGTCGTGAGCCCGCCCTCGGGGGCGTGTACCATGACATCGCTGGGGTAGGGACGCGGCGCGGGGCCGCACTCCAGGACCGGCGCAACGACGACGACCGGTCCGTGTCTATTGATGGCGTCGCGCGTGAGCACGACCACCGGGACCAATGGTTCATAGCCGGCGCCGTCGCGCTGGCCCAGCGGATAGAGATAGACCTCTCCCCTTTTCATGGCCCACCCCCCGCCACCGTCAAGGGCCTGGTGTCGACCGTCGCGGGTCTGGCGTCGACGACGAGCGGCTCGGCGTCGCTCTCGGCGAAGCCGGCCGCCAACTCCAGGTGCATCTGAGTGTAGCGCGCGTCTTCGTCCATCTCCGCGAAACGGGCGTCGATTGATGCGGCGCGGTCAAGCGCGTCCAGATACTCTTGTACGGCCACCGCGATCAGATTGTTGCGGCTGCTGGCGACACCCAGCTTGACCGCCTCGTCCGTCCGTTGCAGTAGCGCCGGGGGGAGGTCAAGGGTGGTCCGCTTCTTGGGCGCTGTTGTCAATGTCGTCGTCATATCTTTTGCTCGCACCACCTTCTGCCACACTCCTCATCGCGTGTTTTGCACGGTCTCCGTGCGTCTACTTATGCTAGCACTTTTCGCCAGCATACCGCAATAGCCCTCTCTCCATCGGGTGCGCCACAGGAAAGTTCCCAGGAGATGAAGGCGGTCCTACCGGGGGGCGGAGATGCGGAGACAGCTCCCTAGCAGCCCCTCGGGGGGTACACAGCGGCTACGGGCTCGTCGGCGACATCATCGTCGGCCTCATCGGGGCGCTCATCGGCGGGTTCCTCGTGGACCTGCTCCTCCCCAACGCCTCGTTCGGGTTCATCGGCTCGCTCATCATCGCCTTCATCGGCGCGTGCATCCTGATCGCCATCCTGCGCGCCGTGACGGGCAACCGCATCGCCTGAGGATAAGGCGTCACCGTCGCTGATCGTGGTGGCGACATCGGTTTGTCTCCGTGACCACGTCCCCTATTTGCCCACTTTTACGCGCAGCCACGATCCTGGACATGACTCCGCCACCACGATCAGGCGCTGCGCCATGCGCCACACATGGTGCGCCGGATGCGTCACGGGTGCTGCCCCATCCCGCACGACGCGCCCTGTTGATGGGGCAACGCATCCTCGTCCCCGCTCATACTGCCCGCTCGGGCGACGCCGTAGACGAGAGCGACGTGCACGCATCGCGCGTGGATTGGCGCCGCACCTGTGACACAACGTGCGGATCGGCATACGTACGCTGACGTTTCCGACGCACCCACTCCGATGTGACGGATCACCGGCGGCGTGAGTCCGGCGCAACGACGCGGGAGACCCACGGGCATGGTCATGTCGCCGCGCTCACGTCGTGTCAGTCTCATCCTCCCGCACGGCCTGACCACCTCACCGAACGGTCTGAACGCGATAGCGTGTCCTCGTCGCCGCAACACCGCTGATCCAACGCTCCATCGGCCGCGTATACACATTAACGACCCATCAGTGATAGGGCGGGTGGCCGATAGATAGCGCTGGGTCGCCAGATGGGCGCGGCGCGTACAGCGTGGAAGAGGAGCGAGATGATGCCCACCGGACGTGTCCTCGTCGTGGACGACAACCAGGAGATCGTGGCGCTCCTGAGCGACCTCCTCGAAATGGAAGGCTATCACGTCCACGCCGCCATCGGCGACTTCGTCCTGCCCCTC
>JAABUU010006519.1_pt1 | contig 12457 bp, 21 predicted proteins | sample 5559301 | NCBI WGS metagenome assembly JAABUU01 (sample SAMN10711884, study PRJNA513360) | rock metagenome | isolation source: Antarctica rocks | place: Antarctica: Victoria Land, Richard Nunatak white
AGGTAGTACACCTCGCTCACTGCGCTCCCCCTTTCGTCTGCGGCAGTCCTTTCATCGCCGCGAGGATCAGATCTGCCATCTCCTTGCGGGGGCTGCCCTCCGGGATCGTCAGTGCGTAGTACCGGCGGGTCGCTTCGCGAATCGCCGCCTCGGGGAACGTCGGGTTTTCCCAGCCGAGCGCCTCGTCGTCCGCCCACTTCCGCAACGCCACGCGGTCGGGCAGATCCTCTGCAGCGAGCGGTGTCTCGGTATCGTGTGAACCTTGTGAACCTTTGTGAACCTTATTTAGGGGTAGATTGAACTTCGCGTGATCCCGCGAGACTACCCCGTTTTTTGGTTCACAAAGGTTCACAAGGTTCACGGACCGTTCCTCGGTATTGAAATTGCCCTGGTGCGGGGCGTCAATGATGCCGATACCGAACCAATGAACACCATCCCGCGTTCGCTCTGAGGTATATCCGCGCTCCCCAAGGCTCTTTCCGAGCGCATTTTGACTCCCGGTCCGCTCGCCGTTACCCTCGCACCATGCGACGTAGGATGCATAGAGTTGTTTCGCGGAGGCGGTCATCTTCGGACCTTCAATGCAGCAGTCGGCGATCCAGTTGCCGAGGGTGTCCATCTCATCGCGGTAATTCGCGGTCGCTGTCTTCACTTCCTCGGGCGTCCCGAGGCCGTTCGCGCGCCAATCGCGGCATCCTTCCAGCATCCAGTTGAGGACGCCGGGCATCTCGGCGCGCAGTTTGTCGGGAAGTTCAACATCCATCGGCGGGTACGGTTCGAGTTCACCCGCTGCTAAGGCCTCGGCGTTTCGTTGACGATATTCGTCGGTAAGTTCATCCGCCCGATAAAAACGGACAGTGAACGGAATGAGCCGGAGGCGCTCCCAGATGGCGATATCGGTGCCCCGGACGATGGGTCGGTGATTCGTCGAGAACCAGACTTTGAAGGTCGGCGGGAAGGTGAACCATTCGTGATTGAGGAACCGCGCCGGGATTCGGTCGCGCCCGGTGAGGGCCTTGATTGTGCCCTCCGCAAGGCGTTGCCCGTCGTTCCCCTCCGCCGCCGCGACGAACCGCGCGCCCTTCAATCTGGCAAGGTCGTTGGGGATCGCCCCGTCGCGCTTGACCATCAACGTTTCCGTCGGCGTCTGCACGCCGTAGTCGCCCAAGAGGTCGCGGAGCAATTCGACGAACGTCGTCTTGCCATTCCGTCCGCTGCCGTAGAGGATCGCCATCGCGTCCTCGCGCGTGTTTCCCGTCAGTGAGTAGCCCGCGAACCGCTGAAGAAATCCGCGTGTGTCGGCGTTCGGGATGACCCGTTCGAGAAAACGCAGAAAGGTCGGACAGGTCGCGGACGCGTCGTATCTGACGGGGGCGACCTTGGTGATCAGATCCGCGCGATCGTGCGGTCGGTGGTCGCCGGTTCGGAGATTGATCGTACCGTTCAAAATATTGAACAGCCAGGGGTCGGCGTCGAGGTCATCGGGGCGGACTGCCAGCGTCGGGATGCTCTGCGCGAGCGTCGCCGTCGCCTTGATGACTGATAAGGAATGCGAGCGCCTCGCCCATTTCGCATAGTCCTCGCGGTACGCCTCCGGTGCATTCGCTGCCTCGACGTAGATGCTCGCGCTGACATCCTTGACGCGTTCGATGATCGCTCCCGTGTCGTCCGGTTCCCAGCGTGTTTCGTCCCACAAAAGCCACTGACCGAGCACCGCGCAGTAGCGGAGGTTCTCACCGTGCCGTCCTCGCAGCCGCAGCGCGTTCGCGGATTCATTCAGTTGTCGCTCAACGACGAAGGTATCGGCCGTGGCCGGGTGCGTATCCTCTTTCGGTACGTCGTCGGAACCGTCGTCGGGCGCGTCTCTCGCCAGGGCGTAGACATCGTCCATCGTGTGTCCGGCGGCGAGGAAATCATCTATCCCCTGCTTGCCGCCATCGGCCGCGTCCGGTAGGAAGATATGCCGGACGAGGGCGCCATGCTTTTGGAGTAGCGCCGTCAGGCCGTCGAGCGCGGCCTTGACCTTCGGGTTCGTCATCACGTCGCTGTCGTAGCCGACGTACGTCACACGACGCGCCAGATTGATGTGCTCGAAGTCGCGCAGGTCCGCCGTCTCGCCGTCTTCGCCCTTGCCGCGATAATTGAAGACGCCGAGCAAGCCGGCGGCATACCCGCCCGCCGACTCGATCGCATCTACCTTCTTGATGCCTTCGGTAAAGATCAGCGGGACGGACGGATCGTCGAGGACGGCACGGGTGGCAGGCGGCACGTCGAGCGTCATCCGCGCCCCGGCCGGGGTCTCGTATTTGATCGCTTTTCCCCTCTCGTTCAGCCGGGGATCGTCGGGCCGTAACTGATAGCGGACCGCCCCGGCAACGCATCCAAGTCCATGGATGGGGATCAGTAAGGCCGGGGTTCGGGCCTGAAAATCGGCGAAGCCCAGTTGGACGATCTCCGCCTTGCTGGTGATCGTGCGATAGCCGCGCTGTTCGGCCACATCGGGACTAATGGCGGATGCATCGAGCATTGCCTGATGCTTCGGGGATAGGCTGAGGTTCGGCAGGGCATTCATGCTTGCCCGCCTTCCTGCTCGCAGGGGTCGTCGAGTAGCAGGGCGGCGGTCGTGGCGTTGTGCCCCTCGCAGAGAACGAGGCCGTAGCCAAAGATCGTGATTACCATCCCCTCAGCGGTGAGGCGAAAAACCTCGCTCGCCATCGGTATCAACTCGGTGAAGCCGTGCGTGCCGATCAGCCAATCGGCGAGCGCGGCGGGATGCAGCGTCTCGAAGGATGTCGGTGAACGGCGGAGCAGGGCGGGGAGGCGTGCAGCCGTGCTCATCGAACCTGCCCCCTTTCCGCCAGGCCAGTGATTACCGGCCGCAAGACATCCCACGAGGGCGCGAACAGCTTCAGGACGCCACTCGTGTAGGCGAGGAGGTGGATGTCCCGCACGGGGTCAACGAGGTGATGACGCGCGTCGTAGACTGCGGGTTCGTCGCGAAAGTCGTCGGCACGGATAACGGCCGCCAGCGCGTCGGGGTTGTCAGTCCGCAAACCGAGGCGCGAGATCCCATCGAGGAAATCGGGGCGGGGGGTGGCGCTCATACCGACCCCCCGATCATCACGAGGCGCATCAGCGCACGAATGCCGGTGCGTTTCGCCCGGCGGCGCTCCAGGTAGAATTTCACCAGTGTTTGTGGTACCATCGAATTACTCCAGTTCAAGCCTTGTGTCTGCCCGACTGCCTTGTCCGCAGTCCGGCACGTCCGAATCATGCCGCGTGTCCATCACGCGGCTCTTCCTGCGTGCTGAGTGCCGCGTTGATGAACCGCCGCGCCAGCTGGCCAACGCGCTGGTCTTGCGCTTGCGCAACCTCGACGAGGCGACGCTTTTCCTCGACGGAAAGCCAAACCGAGACTACCTGATCGCGCTCCGGGGGTTTTTGCAGAACCATTTTCGTACCTCCTTGATGGGCGATGCGCCACACCTCTATCTGCATCACTATAACACGAGACGCGTGTTTTTCAATAGAACAATACTGTTTCGCTGAGACAATTCATGTGGGTATTTTTCGGGGGGTTTTACCTACATGGCGAGCTTGTCACGAAAATGGAATTGGCTGATTTCTTCCTCTAGCTGCGGGACACCCGGCCCGCCATTCCGCGATTCCCATGCCTTGCGATAGGCGACCAGGTCGGTGTTGACCGTAGCCTTCGCCTTGAATGCCTTATCGGCGATACGCTGGCGGTCAGGCCCATACATCAATCGGAGAGAATAAGCGGTCTCTTGCGGGGTGCGTCCATCGAGTACCCAATGCACCACGTCTCTCCGTGTGGCGTACTCATCGCGATACCTGTCGATCGTCCTTGTGAGGTTGCGAGGCGTTCTGGCATTTGGGGCGATCATGAGCCAGATCGCCCCATCAGGTCCCTTGTTTAGCGTCACGAGCGGGGGCGATGCAAAAATCCTGGTACCCAGGATGTACGGGGCTTTCCCCTCGTTGGCCGGGCTCAGTGCTATCCAGACGGTCCATGCATCGGCGCTGTCGAGATAGAACAACTTTGCGAGATCGAACGTTTCCCCGGTGCGTATGCGGAAGAGATCATCGGGCACATCTCTCGCGGCTTCGATGACGGCGCACTGAGCCTTCACGACCTCACGGCAGAGATACGATTCCCGAATCTCTCTTACCCAATCTTCGCTTTCCTTTTGGCCCATAGCGCGCTCTGCTGGTCGCATCTCTACCCTCCATTTATCGCAATGAGCGGCCTGCTCAGAGGAGGCCCGCCCGTGCCGGAAACACGGTTTTCGTCGCACGCAAAGAGACCCTGAGCCATCCCGTCATCGGGATAGCTCAGGGCTACTATGCCAATAGTGGTACAATCGCTTTTGCACGGACCTCCACCGTCCTTGCCCGCCCCGCCCGGTGCTTCGAACCACCGCCGGGGCATCTTCTTGCCTATCTCACCGCAGGAACCGGCCGAACAGCCGGAAGATCGCCCGATACTGCGCCTTGCGCGCAATCCGCCTCGTGGAGCGCCCGCGCTTGACGGCGTTCACGTCGCCGAGCAGGCGCGCGGAGCGGTAGAGCCAGCGGCGGGTGTTCACGACGCAATACCCATCACAAACTCGATCATCTCCGTGCTGAGTCCCCACCGTCCCCGGCAGTACTCCGGGAAAGAGGCGTGCGTATATCGGTAGGATCCTCGGCGATTGATCTCTGCCAGTGCATCAAGTGGGGGCTTGGCGCGCGCGATGATCTCCTCAGCCGCGTGAAGCTCTGCACGGGCCGCCCGTGCTTCCACAATCTCACGTACCTGCGCGGCGGTGAAGCGCTCGCCATGCTCTGCGTGGACTTGCTGCCAGACCTCGCGCATCGCTTCGGGTTCGTCGCGCAGCGGTGCGAGTTCGCGCAGCTGGCCTTCGGGGATGGAGCCAATTTCTCCAATTGGAGAAATCTTCGCCTCGATCTGTCCCGCGTTGAGAACTCGGTAGAGGTGCGCCTGACTCTGCTCGAACTCCGCCGCGACACAATGTCGCCAACTCACGTAGCCGAGTGCGCGCCACCCCTCGCGGTCATGAAGGTCAAGTACCTGCCGACGGATGATGGCGATTCCTGCATTGATCGCCTGCACACACGACCGCGCTTCCGGTTCGCTCATCAAGTCCTTGGTTAGTTCGTTCGTCACTCGACGCCTTCCCTCTTTGCGAGTTCGCGCAGCGCCACCGTGATGACGGCGATCTTGCTCATGCTCATCTTTTTTGTGAGTCGGTCAAGCAACGCGTATATCTCGGGGTGGAACCGAAACGATGTGACTTTCAGTTTTTCTTCCATGCGGTCTCCTTTCCCGTTTAGTATAGCAGCGCGCAGCCTTTTGTCAAGCCAATGTAGTGTAAAATGCTTGACAGAAGGCTGCATAGGGTGTATGATGTTGACATCAGATGGAACGGTCCACTGACAATGAAGTGCCCCGCCGGTGCGATCAACACCGACAGGGCGGCAACCAAAGGAGAGGGTTCCAATGGTCACACGACAAGTGTACAGCACCGGCAAAGACAAGAGCACCTGGGACGGCGGCTACACCTACGCCGTCGCCCGCATCGAGCGCGACAACCTCGACGCCGAGGCGGTCACCAACTGGTGGGTCGAGACGCTGGAGACCCCCAAGAGCGAGCGCAGCAACTTCTGGTTCGGTATGAATCGAGCGCTGGTCGAGACGATGGGCCGCATGGCGCTGGAGATGGAAGCGGCGGCGTAACGTAGGGATTCGTGGGGCCGGGATGTCCGGCCTCGATAGTTCATGGAGGATAGGACGATGGAAGTGCTGAAGACGACCGAGCGCGGCGTGACGGTGGATCTCTCCCACGAGGAGATCGGGTATCTGGCGGAGGCGTTGTTCGTCCTCGACCAACATCCCACGAGCGAGGGCGGCAACTATATCCAGTCGGTCAACCGTCTGTGCGGCCGGTTCGAGACGCTCGCCCAGTTGCGCGAGCTCGCACTGACTGAAGAGGCGGAGAAAGACGGTTCTCGCGTCTCTCCTTGAGCGCAGTGCCGACATATCCTAACCGCAACCGTCGCATCCCGACGACAAGCCCCTTAGGCCGACATGCCGCCCATTGCGATAATGGGCGGCATGTTCACGTCTGGCGCGATGAGCATGGAGTGTCCCGGTACCTCATGGTGCGGACATCCCGAAGAGGCGGCGCAGGACCGTCTCGACACTGAGCATCGTGTCCCGATTGATGTCGCCGCGATACTGCTTCAAGCGATCCGTACTTACCGAGCGCACATGCTCACACATGATGTCACTTGGATACATCAATCCGCCCTCCGGCGGGTCAACGAGAATATGTGAGGGGATTGCGCGCGTCTTCGAGGAAAGCGGTACGACGAATACAACCCCCGCGCGGCTCTCATTGAGCAGATTATTGGAAACCACGAGACAAGGGCGGGTTCCGCCCTGCTCGTGACCGACCGTCGGATCGAGGCGAAAGTCCCACACTTCACACCGCAAGGGTGCGCGCGCGGCGCTACTCATCTTTCAATCCGTCCATCAGTGTGGTTTCGAGCAACGCACGCTCGCTCTGCTCTTCGGCCCATGCTTCAGGATCGTTTCGCAGGGCGTCATAGCCCGCAGTGAAGTCATTCCAGAAGCGCATATCCGCTTCAAGTCCAACAAGATATGCCACCGTATCACCGATGGACTGCTTGCGTTCAGTGGCAATCGTGCGAAGCCGCTCCTTTGTTTCTGGCGCGACCTGAATCGTTCCACGCATCTCCGGCATTTCTTCCCCCATTCAGCGTGTGTACAAAATCGTACAGATAAAAGTGTACAACGTTTTCTATACAACGAGTATGTGTACGTTCGAGAGATTTTCTTACCAATATCTGACGCGACATATCGCACAAGCAATCGTCGCATTTCCGCGAAGGGTCCCATAGCCCGACATGCCGCTCATTGCATCAGTGAGCGGCCTGCTCACGTATGCACTGTGCATCACTCTCGCCTTTACGCAGTCGGATCAATGCCGAGGGCGGTCAGGTCGGCGATGTACGCTTCCAGCGATGCTTGCTCGATATCCTCGGCCCGCTTGTCGGCATCCCACTTCATCCAGTCAATGCGGGACGTGATCGCGTTGACCACGATATTCGAGAGCACATCCGGCGGCAAGGCGTCCACTTCAACGGACGCATCGCCGAACTCTGCCGCGAACTTCGCCTGCTGCGAGTCGCTCTTCTTGCCGGGGCGCGTGGGCAGGCCGTAGGCCGCGATCTGATCGGGGTTGACGGCGACGCGCTCGACCACAACGTCAATTTCGTGCATCGCGAACTGTTCTTCGAGGCGGTCGCTGATCCCGCGCCCGCTCGCGTCGTGATCGCCCACATAGATGATCGTGTCGGGCTGCGCGTGTTCGTGCATGTCGATCGCGGACTCATAGATCAGAGTTATCGAAGGATTGCCACGCGCCGCGACATAGTGGACGCCCCACTGGTCACAGAGAGGCAGCAGCACACCACTCAATGCATCCTTCTCGCACCAGACTTCGATATGCTCCGGCTGATGCAGCCAGTAATCTTTGCGATATTGTCCGACCGCCGATTCCATCAAGTCGCGCGCGTTCCGCCATTGCGACGCCCGCCGCCGCTGCCGACTGCCGTCCGCAATCTTGCCGTAGGGAAGGTCGCCTCGCACGCGCATATTGGCGGACACGTCGCAGACGCGCTTGTACGCCTGCTCCGTCTTCTCGATCACGCCCCGACTGACCAACTGGTAATACAGCTGCCGGATCGTCATGCGGTCGTACTCGTCAGCGATGATTGTAATCGCCTCGACAAGCCCTTGCGTGCGACAGTTCGGCGTCCGCCCCTTTTTCTTCGGACTTGTCCGAACCTCTGCTGCTCGTACCATAGTCGTCTCCATAAAATGAAATGAAAGACCCTTCTATTGCATTCATATGTTACCATATTTCGTGGTGGATGTCCCACGTCCTAGGACGGGTAAGACATAGGACAAAGGTGGACGATGCCAGAGCAAGGAATCCCGATTGCCGATGCCGCGCAGATTCTCGGCGTGAGCGTCGATGCTCTCCGTAAGCGGGTGCAACGGCGATCCGTGCGCGCGTACAAAGGCACGGATGGCCAGTGGCGTGTTGTCCTACCTGAGGGTGAGACATCTGAGACATCACCCACGACTGAGACACTGTCTGAGACATCAGAGGACAGCGAAACGAGCGCGATCATTGGCACCCCCGATGAGCGGTTCGCACGCGTCATCGAGCAGGCGATTGCGCCATACGCCGCCCGGCTTGAGGCGGTTTCACGGGAGGCCGGCGCGTTGCGCTCGCTACTATCGCAAACCGAGCGCGAGCGAGACGAACTACGCGCGCGTTTGACGGCTTCTGAGGATGCGGTGCCTCCTTCGGAGACGATCGCCCCGCCTGCGCCCTCTCAACGCGAACCTGAGGTATTTCCGAAGCAGCGGTGGCCCTGGTGGATGCGGATCCTCGCCGGGAAGTAGACAACGCCGAGGATCGCGCAACGGATACCGAGACGGCTGAGCGGCTGAACATGCCGCGCAGACGATGGGTGTTCATCGGAGTGGTGTTCAGCGGCTGGCGAATCTGTCAAGAAAGCGTCTCTAAGGTTTCCGCATGACCGTCAAGAAAAGCGGAAACGACTCCACGCTGACGCAAAAGCAGGGCAATCCGACAGTCGGGTTCGGGTACACTCCAGATTGACAGATTCCCACGTACTGCGTGTCGCGTCTCTCGGTGTCGCGACCGAAGCGAGCGATTTTCTCCGTTCGTGATGTAACCCCTATTTGCGCGGCAGACCGGGCGCAGGTTGAGCGGATCATCGTCATTCCATCCGTTATCTCGCGTCGTGAGGGGTGTCCCGGGTAATGTGACCGTCGGCGCTACCTCGGCCGTCGCTCGTCGGGCGAGCGCGCGTTCCCTAAACTACTCCCGGCCAGCCCCGCCAGCCCCGGCCTTGCCAGAGCACTCCGCACTGACCTCGTCACGGCGCGACCCGATCCATCGTCCCCGCCCGCATGCCAATCCAGGGGCGACCAACGGTGACAAAACCGACACCCCCGCCCAGCGCTGTTCTTACCCAACGTTCATTACCGTGTCCAATACTGTGATCGTCGCCCTTCCGCGCGCCCTCTGGGGCCGTCGCGCGTCACAGTGAGGTCACCATGGCCGGTTTCTGGCATTGGGTTATCGCCCTATCCTGCATCGCTTCTTTCTTCCTTGCCCTCTTTGTGTGCCTCCTCGTCACCCTACTCAATCTCCGCGCCCCGCATGCTCCCTCGGCGTGGGCCGTCGGCCCTTTCCGCCCCGGTGTCGTCCGCGATCGGCCGCGCCGCGCGGTTTGGGTGGGGCGGTCGCTCATCCCCGATCGCGTCGGGTATCCAACTCACTACACCTCGTAGTGAGTTGCAAAGACCGCTCATCCCCGATCGCGTCGGGTATCCTTCGGCATCGACCGACAGCGGCGATAGGCCGCGATCACGCCGGGTGACACGCGCGGTTGTGGGGACGAAAGGAGAGCGACGACGATGGGCAAGTGGGAATACGTTTCCGCGTCATTCGATGTGAACCGGATGCGCGACATCGGCATGCCGGCGGGGACGAGAAGCGCGCGGATCTCTGGCGTCGGCCTGGTGGCCTGGCAGGTATCGGCCTTCGTCTGCATCAGTCTGTCCTTTTGCCATCCTCGGCGAGCATCAATCACCCCGGCCTGCCCTGGAAAAGGGCGGAGAATGGCGCTGAGCGCGGCGTTTCCGCACGAGCGCCGCGCACCAATCCGCGTTGTCGGCGTTCGCTCACTTATTTTCAGAACGTGACGAGGCGGCGACTGCGCGGCGGCTCCTGGACCGCCAACCCGAGCGCCGTCACCAGGTCATCGTGCGTGCCGACGCGGAACGCCCCATACCGCTCATTGGCTTGTTCATCGACCCGGATCTCGTAGTCCATCAGTTCCTTCTGCATCGCGTCCATCTCGGGGGAATGGGCGAGGTGGATGCGGTCCGTCTGCATCAGCGCCTTGACGCGACTGACGAGCCATGCCTTGCCGAGCGCGATGCTCCGGTCCTCATTCTCCTTGCGCCGATCCCCGTAGGTGAAGTAAACCGGCGTGACCCGCACGCCCGCCGCCTTCAGCACATCCACCACCGGCTGCCCCACGCCCGTCGCATCGACATAGGTCGCGCCCACTTCCACGGCCCGCTTTCGCACGCTGCCGACAATCTCCGCCAGCCGGGTCGCGACGGCCGGGTAGGACGTACCCAGCGGCAATCGTTCGATGTGTCGTTCGATCCAATGGTCTTCCCGCTTGCCGTCCACGGTGCGCCATTCCATTTCCATGACGGCAATCGCCGTCGGGTCGTGCTTCTGCCCGATGTCGATGCCGATGTTCACATTGGCCATGTCTCCACCTCTTCCGTAAATGCCCGCTCGATTTCTTCGCGGGTAAACACACTCGTCTGACTTTCCATGAACCGGCACTCATACTCTTGCGCGTACCACCATTCGCCCATATTGCGCTTCTCTTCGGCCAGGAACGCCGCCGGGATGCGCGGACAGATCGCGGCCGAGATTTCGTACCGCTCCCACGGTTCCCCGCCGCGCCACGCCTCGTACCACCATCCCCTCGTGCCAAAAGGCGTCGAGAGGCCAATCAGCCGCCCCGCCGATACCGCGAGCATCGGACGCACGCTCATGTAGAGGGAGGTTTCGACGCGCGCCGCCTCATCCACGATCAGCAACCGGACTGCTGAGAAGCCCCGGATCGCGCCTTCCGTGCCCGGCAATGAAACGATCCGGCTGCCGTTCTCCAGTTCGAGCCGCAGGGCCGATTCCGCGCTCGCGGGCACGGGCCGGTCAACGGCACGGTAGGTGTCGAGGCACTTGCGAAACAACTCCTGCGACTGCCTGAGTGACGGCGAAAGCAGCAGGACAAGCGCGCCGGGGTCGTACAGCGCGGCGTGGACGGCAAGGACGCTCGTCACGGTGCTTTTCCCGCTCTGCCGCGAGCAGTTCAGAAGCATCCGCGATGCCGACGACCGCAGCACATCGGCCTGCCAATCGTCCGGCTCGATACCCGCCGCCCGCGCGAAGGCGACGGGCTCCATCGCCATCAGCAAGTCGTCCGTGAGATTCGCGGTGATGCCGATAGTCACGACATGCCGCCCTTCGCGCTCAGCGCCAGCACGACGGCCTGTTTTGCGTCAGGATAGCTGTCGAGCGTGCTGATGAGCAGACCGCGAATGCGGAGCCACTCATCGCTTATTAAGATGTTCACAACGGGCCGCTCGTCGAGATCGCCGAGCAACTTCGCTTGCAACTCGATCTGCTTCTGAATACGATCCACGGCGCGCAAGGCAACGTCCGGGTTGCGCTGCTGCCGCGCCTCGTGGAGGATCGCCATCGTCACGGCATTGATCGCCCGCAACTGCTTGACGACATCCAGCCCGTGGTCAATCTCCGTCGCCTCTTGCGCTTTCTGCACCGTCTTCGCGATGTGACTATCGCGATGCCGGGCGAGGCTGTCCTCCGAAACGCGGAATAACGCGGACAAATCGCGGAGGGATTGGCCCGCCGCCAACCCCCGGTCAATCGCCGCTACGTCGGCGTGCTGGCAGGTCTGGCAGGTGCGACTCATCGGATTAACCTTGCTGCCACAGGCTACGCACCGGCACGCCAATTGGTTGCGCACTCTTGTTTAGTAATCCTTCCAGTGCATGTTTCTGCTGCTGTAAAGAGATACGGCGCGCGTTCATCTCATACTGCCGATCACGCGCGATCCCGATTGCCTCCTCCACCTTTGCCTGCACCTTCTGCAACGCTGCTTCCGCCGTTGCCGCTGCCTCGGCTGCACAGGCATAGGACGATTCCCCTTCCGCTAATCGGGCTTCCATCAAAGCCACGGAACGTCGGGCGACTAATAATTGTGTCGCGTGAATATATGTTGGCAGGCTATCGTACCGACCACGCAAGGCGATAACCTGCGCCGAATCCATATTTTCCGCCGCCGCGCGAATTTCCTCTGGGATGCTGCTCGACTCGCTTTCCAACGCTGCCAGATTCGCCTGTGCGTCAGAGAGCGAGCGCTGTAGTACTTCAATGTCGGTGCCGGTGTCAGTGGTCATCGGGGTCGTCTCTCCCGTCATGTCGTGTTCCTTTCGTACGTTTCGATGCGGAGCGCAGACCTTGCGCCCCCCGCCATCGTTGTCGGCGCGATGCTCAGCAATGGCGGCACTCGGCGTGGGAGGGGTAAACGGCAGGGATATGTTTATCATCTCAGCGGCCGCCTTTCTTCGATCGGTACGCCCTGCGGATGAACTCGCCCGCGCGTATCCGCCGCACGATCACGCGATCCATGCCCGGTTCCAGACTATCCATCTCGTGCTGCAACACCGGCCGGTCGCGCTCACCTTCGCCGGGATGGA
>JAABUU010006523.1_pt1 | contig 12454 bp, 9 predicted proteins | sample 5559301 | NCBI WGS metagenome assembly JAABUU01 (sample SAMN10711884, study PRJNA513360) | rock metagenome | isolation source: Antarctica rocks | place: Antarctica: Victoria Land, Richard Nunatak white
ATGGCAGTAAGGCTTCATTTTAACATTTAAATTGTGATTTGTTTCATCAATCATTCAAATACTCAGAGCAATGAAGCTGTCAGTCATTACTAATAAAATCATATAACAATGTATGATTCAGTTATTGCACTCTGTAGCCTCAATTATTTGTTTCATAGCCTTAATTATTCATTTCATAGCCTTGATTCACAGTGTTTTCAGAGACATTATTTGACAAGTAGTTGAAGCAATGAGACTGTCAGTCATTATCAGCAAAATTGTATGATAATGATTAACTTTAAGGTTGCAATTCATAGCCTTGCTGTTCATATCAATATAAAGACTGACTAAACAGATATTTTTACATGTCTTTGCATTTCTTTAGCTGTTTGATAAAGCTAGTCATCATTGTGTCATATCTGAGCTGCAGAATGTCATGCTGAAGTTCAGAATTGAGCTTGTTTCAGACTAATGATAGCTGATTTAACATGAGTAAGTCAGTGTTTCTTCTGTTTTGAATCATTGCTTGCACATAAGCTGTAAGACTATTGTGATCATTTTGTAAGTCATCAAAAATAAATCATAAAGCAAGTAAGACATCTAAGATGACTTGCTCTGACTGCTTAAATCAAGTCATTAGAATTTGTACTCAGTTTTGAATGCTGAGATCTTCATGTAAACTGTTCTGTTGTAGATCTGACAGTTCAGCAACATATTACTGTTGAGTAAAGTTACAAAGACAAATGTAAAGACTAATATGAATAAGGTGTGTGCTCTTAATCATGACAGCAATCTTTGCTTAACTCAGAAAGAGATGCACATCACAGTAATATACATTCTTTTTTAGCTGAATGAAATTGCTCTTTTTATATGCATCATTGAGGTGTAAATCAAAATAGTCAATGTTCTTTGATTAAAAGACTAGTGATGGCATAGCAGCAGAAGGCAGCAAGAATTCTTAATAATAATTATGTTTAAGCTTTTCTCTCTTTCTATTGCTGATGCACTTATTGCTCATTTCTTTCATATTATAGTCACTGTTATAATCATTATTTCATCTCAGCTCAAAAGCAGATCATCTTGTATCAGGCTTGAATGTAGATCTTTTTGTTGAGATAGATGTAAGAGCTGAAAGATGTAAATATGATAGACTAATTGTTGTTGACTTCTCAGCTTGATGAGATCAATCAGATGATTTTGAAGAGCTGATAAATCATTGTGACTGTGATCTTGATTTAAAACAGCAAAGCAAAGTAATTAGAGTTTCTTGCATGTCACTCATCAGCTTATTTATCATACAAGTCTGTCATTTCAAGACATCTAGACAGACAGATTTGCTAGATGACTGTTTGACTTCAGAAAAGAAAGATGACAAGACTTGTACAGTTAAAAGACTTTCTTTTATGTCTTTTAGATTGAGAGACTTATTTTGGGCAAAAGAGCCAGATAAATAAGCTGAAGATATAGCTTTGTACTGGTATGAAAGTAGAATAAGATAGTAGTGTTTAGCTTGTTGAACTACAATGACTTGAATGAATGTAGAGTAAAGAGATAAAGTAGTGAAAAGATAATTAAATAGACAGACAAATCAATGTGTTACTGATGTTTTAATGAGGCTGAGAAAGGCAGTGAGGTATTGAGGTGAGATGAAAGTGAGGTGAAAGCAAAGAACAAAGAGATTATTAAATATAAAGATTTAATGCTGAGTCTTTAAATTGATGCTATCATATTGTTATGGTCTTCTAAGTCTAATGGCTAAAAGCTATAACTCTAATGGTAAATCTATGATATGAGTAAAAGATGAGTGAATGTAAGAGCTACAATGACTACTTAAATAGTAGCTAAGTAACTCACTAAGGCACATAGCTGAGTTCATGTGACTAAATGACTAAGTAAGCTATTCACCTAATAGGCAAAGGTGACGGCAGCAAGATAAGCTGTGGTCAGGTAATAATCCTGACATAAGTATATTGATAGAGCAGAACAATCTTTATATTTGTTAAAAGTAAGCACCACACTTTTAGTCACAGCTATCATGAGTTATATATCTAACACTCTCTCTAACTCACAATCAGCCAGCATGCTCACACATTGCTTACTTAGCTTCTCATGAATGAAAAGAATGTGCACACAACATAATTTAAACTCATAACCTTAAGCTTATGCAGATAAGGCAGTCAACACATATTTAATATCATTACATCAACCTGAGCTCATAACCTGTCAAAGAGTGGCATCATGCTTTTAGCTACAGCTATTGTGAGTTATATATCTAACAATATTAAGTAATATAATTATTAATATGATGTGTCTGTGTCTCATACAACTGAATAGACTTTGCAACATGCAATTAAGTAGACTTTGTGATGTGTGACTGAGTAGACTTTGTAATGTGTGATTAAATAGACTTTGTAATGTGCAACTAAGTAGACTTTGTAATGTATAACTGAGTAGACTTTGCAACATGCAATTAAGTAGACTTTGCAACATGCAATTAAGTAGACTTTGCAACATGCAATTGAATAAACTTTATAATGTATGATCAAGATATTTATACAGAAGTCAGTGAGATGTTTTGTTGTGTAAAATAATTAGTAAAATAAACATAAAATCAGACTAACATATTTAATGATGATGTTGCAGACTTATAAATATGTTATACTTTAATTATATTTTAAAAAAAAGTTTCTGTTCTATATTGATGTTCAAGTCTAGGTCTGTAAGCTATATATTTAAGATAGTGTTAATAAAGTATAAAGTGATGCTCTTGAGAACAGACAATTCATAAATGCATTGTTGATTAATTTTTTAATAGACTGACAGATTAAGAATTAAATTTAATAATAAGTTGTTATTAATGATTCTTTGTTAATGAATTTTGTTGATGATTAAAAAGATATATTTTGTAACTTAATATAAGTAGATAAAGACTTAAATAAAGCATATCTTGAAGTTTCTGACTTAGATATAGTCATTAATGTTGAAACAGTTGAATACTCAGCAACAATTTATTTTAATAATACAATCTTTATGTATCAGTCTTTAAGTCATTCAGATCTTAATCTTTAAAATCTTAATATATAAATTAGTATAAATTACAAAACTTCTTCATTTTAATCTTTAGAGTTCATAATTCATCACATTGTCAATATTATAATTATGCTTCATAGCATTGCATAGATGTCAAAAAAAAGAATGCTGTATTGATATTTGTTGTAGATTTGTTTTAGACTGAATGTTATAATAATTAAAGTAACTATTGAGTTAAATTGACTCAGCAATCTTATTGACTTAACTTATACTTAGTTTAGATCAAATTAAAAATCTTAATTTATTAAGTTAAGTTAAAGTTAAAGATCTGACTCTGGCTTGATCTGTAAGTCAAGTTAAGTTATGTATATATTATGTATAAGTTAACATTCTTAAATAACTTTTATACACAATTGTGAAATTTGTCTCTACATATATAAAGAAAATGATGAAGCAATATAATAAAGTATTGAGAAGTGTGATGCTCTATTTACTTTCTTGACTTCTTTAGTCTTAGTGTAAGAAGCTAACAGAGTCTTCTTCTGTCTTAGATGACAGAGCTTCTGTCATCAATCTAATTATATTTAAGTTGACTGCAGTCAACATTGATGCATTAAATTCACTAAATAGACAGATAGCACAAGTACTCATTATTCTTTTAATAGATTATGAGCTCAAATTAGCAAAAGACTTCTTAAAGAAAGTGCAGACTGATCTAATGCACATAACTCTTAATATGCTGCTCATTGAAGCAAAACAAGTAGACAGCTCTTAATACACTGCTTATTGAAGCAAAACAAGCACACAGCTCTTGATATGCTGCTTATCAGAGCAAAATAAGTAGATAGTTCTTAATATATTATTCATTGAAGCAAAACAAGATGAGCACAACAAGCACAATGATTCAGCAGCTTAATATAAGTTAAACATTGATAAATAAGCATTCTCTACATTGTTGTAAGCAGACAATACATATACATATCTCTTCTGTTATTACATTCATCTTTACAACACACTCTTTTATCTTCAATTCTTATACTGTGTATCAATCATCACTATGAATCAAGAGCACAACTCATCATTCTTTACAAAGTAACATTTAATTTCTGTTCTTACTTAAGAGAACTGTGAGAAATGATTTGTTTATATAAAGAGATAACTGACTGACAAGAATCTTTAATATATAATAAAAACTCTTATTTAAGTCTTTACAGATAACATACTCATCAGCAATGTTTTCTTTTTCTTTTCATTAAGCAGTCTCAATTTTAAGAATCAGCAAATCAACAGCAAAGCTCTGTTCTGAATTACAGTCTGCATCAGTGCTGATGATGAGAATTATTTTATAAATAAAATTACAATAAGAAAAGCTTAAAATGCTTTTTTCTTAAAGTATAAGAAGAAACTGCAGACAACTGAGAAACAATATTTGATGAAGTTTGTTGAATATAAGATGTCATCAAACATGACTGTTAATGAGACATAAACTTAACTTAACAATTTTAACAGAAAGATCACTGCAACACAGTCAAGACTTAAAAACTTCATTATATTTAAATAGCAATTTTAAACACTGCTTTAAGCACTGTCAGCAGAGTATGCTGTCATTTATGATGTCATTGATGCTTAAAATACATTTAACATTAAGATGAGTCTGTAGAAATTTTAGAAGAAGAAGACTCAATTAAAGATGTTTAATAATGCTTTATGAGCTGAGCAGTAAAGATAAAACAAGAATTATTAAGAATGTTAAATCTCATAATATGATTACAGAAGACATTCAAGCTTAAACAGTAATTACTTATTATTATGCAAAACTTTAATCTATTATCTTTATAATAATACTTACTGCAAACAAAACTGTAAATATGTCTCTGTAATTCACAAGATTATACAGTCAGCAAAGTTAGTCAAGACAGTTAAGAAGTAAGTTAAGTTGATTGCAGTCAATTTGCACAGAAATAAAAGAAGAAATTAGATTTATGATGTAAAGATTGTTTCTGAAGAGAAATTCAGTATACAGAAATCTGAAGCTGCAGATGAGTCTAATAAGAAAATTGCTGCTATCTTTAAAAATATTATCAATAAGATTTCTTAATCAGACTGAGTTGCAGACTCTAATATCTTATCTTATATAATTGATAAACTTTAGCTTTTCAGTAACTCTCTGATGTGCATGTAATGATGTATTATCAAAGTTAAAGAGAAAAGATTGTATATTAATTACTATAATATAGTCATTATGCAGAATAAGAATGAAAATTCAGTTCTTTTAAGTTTAACATTTTATGTTCTGAAGCTTGAAGTCAATTTTCTGTCAGAAAAGAAGATGTGTGAAAAGAAACTGCTTAAATATTTTGATTATAAGAATCTTTACATGTAAAATAAGAGTGAAAAGCTCATATTAAAAGCATTTAAGAAAGAAGAAGTCTACATAATTAAATACATCTTAAATAATCTTAATGAATTTGTTCTACTCTCTGTTATGCATGTACAAAGTAAGTCAAAGATCACTTTTTCAGAAATATATAAGAACTCATAGATTCAGACTCTTAAGTTCACTACAGACATACTTAGTGAGAATGTGTAAATGAATAATAATATAATCATGTCACATAATGATAAGATCAAGACATATAGACTTTAACATCATCAGTTTATTCATTTTAATGCAGTTAAGCTTTGTGATCTTTATAAGATCATTACTTTAAGTAAGTCAATTCTTATTATTAAGAACAATATCAATATGTATAAGATCTGTGCTCTGACTAAGTTTGTGAATCAGTGAGAACACAACATAAATAAAAGAAAAGTCAACATTCTTGCTCTGATCTTTATCAATATATGTAAATCTCTGTCTTTGTCATTCACTGAATATCAATACTTTCTGAAAATTGTAGACAATCATTTACAAAAGATATAAACAATATCACTGAAGTAATGAAATAATGCTTTACAGAAACTGCAGAAGTGAGTATTGAAAACTGAACTTCAATTTAATGTAAAGATTCTTGCTGTATAAAGTGACAATGCAACAGAGCTGAGATCTATTCTTAATGAGTGATGTATATCTTTCAGCATTGTGTTACAGTATATAGTGCTTTATATGTTGATTTAAAATGATGTGACTGAAAGAGTAATCAAAATCACTGAGAACTCAGTATATACAATAATTAAAAAGACTGAACTTTTAATAAAGTTCTGAGCAGAGACTGTATAAATTAATGTTTATCTTTGTAATTACACAGCAACTGATCTCTTAATTAATGTCAAACAAGTTACTTCAGAGAAAGTGTTCATTAAGATGAAATTGTTCATTGATTATATATATATATAAGAATGTAAATGCTACTTCTATGTCAACTTAAAGTTTCTGTCTGAGAGCAGACAGAATAAATTCATGAACTGAGAATAAGTAAAAGTATTCATGAGCTATAGTGAAAAAATCACAAAGCAGTATCTGCTTTGAGCATTAAATCTTAAGTAAATCATTAAGAGTTATGCTGTTAAGTTTGTTGAAAATGAGAAAGAAGACAGTGTTGATGTGAAACTTCATAAATAAATATTGAACATTTTTTCAGAATAAAAGTCTGTTAAATAGCTGCATAAGACTGAGATTGTAGCTGCTTCACTAAAACAATTCTTAGAATTTAATATGCAAACTTATGAGTTCAGACTGATGAGTTTTCATTTTGTTGTCACATTATCAGAGAAAGAGATCACAGACAATTCATTGTTAAAATTGACTGCAATTAACTTTAATTACAATGCATTAAAGCTCTTCTTTCATGTCAAGATTTCTGTCAACAAGATCAATCATTTAGATGTGAGTGTCTCAACTCTGAAAGTCAAGACATTTCTGTACATTAAAATATGAAAGAGAAGACAGAAAAACAATAATACTGATTTTAATAAGTTCATAATAAAGATCTTAAGAGTTATGCTGACATTGACTGCATTTACAGTCAATGATGAGAATAATGAGTACTCAGTAAAAATTGACATCTTAACTTTTCTGATATATGTTGAAGCAGTGAGAGACTCAATCTGAAGAAAGATGTAAAAGAACATTATTAATGCAGAGTTAACAGTGTTTGCAGTGAATGACATCTGAGAAGAGACTGTTTCATTAAGAAAGATTAACATTGTGATCAGTAAGTAAGTATTTAAATTTAAGCTGTATATTGATGATTTTCTTGACAAATTAAAGATAAAAATAGTGACAAGAGAATTCTTATAGATGTACAGTATCAACTATAAAGATATCTTTACATTAACTATAAAGTTTAATACTCTCTGTATCTTTTTAATTCTAGTTGCACTCAAAGATCTAAAGTGTCATTAAATAGATATCAACAATGTTTTTATTGAGTCATTTTTAAAGAAAACAATCTACATAACATTATCTCTCAGAGTTACAACTACTTCTAACTGTATATTATACATTCTGTGCAGTTTATATGATCTGAAGCAAGCTATCAGAGATTGATATGAACAATGTGTCACTGAACTTCTTTAATTAAGTTTTTATCAAAGCAGTGTAGACTCATGTCTTCTGATTTACACTGTCAAGAGCATCATGCTACTTCTTTATGTAAATGATATTATTATGATCTCATCAGATCTCTTAAATATTCTTTGATTCAAAAAGTCTCTCAGAAGCTTATTCAAGATCAAGAACTTGAAAAAGACACAGAAAATTCTTGACATTTAAATAATTTGTAACTGCAAGAAAAGGACACTGCACATAAATTAGATACATTGAGTTAATAAGATGCTCAGAGATCTTTATATGTGAAGTGATAAGCATTGACACATTAAGATCTCACTAAATAAATATGACTCTCTTTGCTCAGCTGACTTTAATGATCAGTGCAAAAATCAAAGAAAATGTTAGCAGATCATTAAAAGTCTTATGTATGTTGCAATTTATATGTATTTAGACATCTTCTTTATCTTAAAACAACTAAGTCAGTATCTCAGTGACTCTGCAGAACATTATGAGTATATGCTTAAGAGATTGCTGCAATATGTATGATTAATCATTAATCTTAAGATCATGTATGAACTCAGTGAAAGTCAAGATCTACTTAAATACTTTAACTCTGACTATGCATCAGACAAGTTAGACAGAATATTTATTTTAGATTATGTCTTTCTGTTTAAGAGAGAATCTGTGTCATGAATTAGTCAGAAACAAAAGTCAGTGATAATATTAATTATAAAGACTGAATATATAATCATGTCAATGTGTGCAAAGACTGAAGTCTGACTCACTCAGATACTAAGAAACATGAAGTTAGGCAAGTATCTTAAAGTCAATTTACATTGTGTGAGCATTCAAAAGAATGAAACTTATAGAAAAAACACATTTCTTCAGCTTAAAAGAGACAATCAGGCTGTCTTGACACTGATCAAGAATGCTTATGTACATAAGTGATTAAAGCACATTGATGTCATCTATCATCACATTTAAGATCTGCACAAGAGAAATCAGATTCAGATGAACTTTGTACTTAGTCAAGACATAATAGTTAATGAACTGATCAAGTTCTTATTAAAACAGATGTTTAAGTGCTTTGTGTATTAACTGAGACTTGACAACAGTGAGAGTCAATAGATATGAATGCATTAAGTAAAAATGTTGAGAAGTACAGTGCTCTATTTACTTTCTTAACTTCTTTAATCTTAACATAAAAAGCTAACAGAGTCTTCTTCTGCCTTAGATGACAGAGCTTCTGTCATCAATTTAATCATACTTAAGTTGACTGCAGTCAACATCAACACATTAGATTTACTAGATAGGCAGATAGCACAAGTACTCATTATTCTTTCAATATAAAGCAATAATTATAAATGTTTAAATATATTTTACTTGCTAACTTAAGCTTACATACATATCTGCTTTAACTGATGATCATTATCTTTTATTAAAATATTAATATTTAAGAAAATTAGATCTTACAAAGCAGCTGTCTCATCAGATATCTGTAATAATTTTGTTTAGTCAGAGCTTTAAGAAGCTTTAATCTTATTATATATTTATAGTATTTTTAATAGTTTAAAATCTTTTAATTTTACTTAAAGTTATGTAACACTCTTAAATGTTAATAACTTCACAGTCTTTAATCTAAAGCTTAATATTGATTTCTTATTGCTTTTGTTGAAGTTATATACCTTAATGTTGTGAGTCAATGTTGAATTTTAAGATATTATAATGCAGTTCAGATTGATGTTGCATTTAAAAAATATTAATGTATTAAATTAATTTTCATTATTACTTCTTTTTATTATTCTCATTATCAAATAATTAACTTCATCTTCATCACTCTCATTTCTCTCTAACACTCACTCTGTATCTGTGATACATTTTTATTAAAATTTTTATTAATTAAAGAATCATTAATTATTTTCTCATTCTTAAAATTAACATTAACATCAATAAGATCTCTCTGAACAAGCTGTAACTTATAATACTTAATAAGTATAATATTTTCAATGATAACTGCATTGAGATGATTTCAATAATAGTGACAGACATTATAAATTATATTGAAAAGTTATTTAATCTTAACATTAATCATCAATATTGCAAAAATGTTCTTAACAAACTGTTTTATGACTGACTTAAATACTGTTATGCACTTTTATGCATTTAAGACATTCTTATCTTCAATTAAAGAACTTGTTAATCATGCTATAATCTTAAATATTATATTGTAATTTAACTTTCTCTGTATTCATGTTCACTGAAAGATAGTTACTGCTAAATCTTTAAATGATGTTGATGAGATCTTTAAGTTGATAATTGTGATTGAAGTGATTTTAAGATATTGATAATGATTTTAATAATAAATGTAAAAATCTTTTTTTTAAAGTGTAACATTCTAAACATTTCATGTTGCACTCTATATGAGGTCAGTGTGCAATAGAATGAAGTAATAGATTTGAAATACTTATATGATAAAGTTTAAGCTTAGTAACAGAATTTAAAATTATATTAAGATTGTATAAAGTATTCTTTTTATCTAAAATTTATTCATAATATTGATTAAGTTTATCTCTTATCTTTATTACAGCAGTGAATAGTTCTGCTATTTATTTAAACTTATTTGTATTCTTTAACTTTTATCACTGACTCTCTAAGTGATTGAAAAACTTATTGTAAATAAATTAATTCTTATAAATTAATGACTCACTAATACTTTTTAAAGTCTCTATTTATATCTTAAGACTTAAAAAGATTAATGATATACTGAATGTGTTTTTATTTAAGTAAATCTATTTTAAGAACTTTTATCTTTTAATTTTAATCTTAAATTCATTTGAACAACTCAGTCTTCATAGTGAAAGCATAAATTAATATATTATAAAATAAATTTCATTAAGTCTTTACATTCTATATCATTTTAACAGACTTATGCTTTTGCAGCTTCTTGAATTTAGCAAGTTGCTGAGAAGAAATGTTGATGATAATGATTAAAGTGTAAATTTAGAAGCAATAGATTTAAATAATAAAAATATAAATATAAATATATTAAAACTCATTTTCTGTAAAGTATTTTCAAAAGACACTGTATTCAAACTGATATGATGTAGAATTCTTAAATTAAAAATAAAAATGAACACATCATTTTAAGTACTTACATCTAGAATTTTAAGAAGCTTATTTACAGACAGCTGTATAATATGTATTATATAATTAATTATACATTCTTTATAATTTTAAACAATGTTATATTTCTTTAGAAGCTTACTTAAGTGTTATTGAAGTATATTTCTGTTATAGATATTATTGACAGTGATGATCAGTAATTAATGTGATAATTTTCATTTTTAAAATGTTTTAAAGATATAGACAGTTAAATTCTCATTATTATGATTTTTCTTAAGTTCTTTAAATATCAACAATGTCTCATAATATCTTCAGTCTGAATCAATAAAATATTCAGTAATGCTCATAAATACAAGATTATTAAGATTAATTTAGCAATCTAATGTTGATAAAATCTTCATTTACAATTTTAAGTCATTAAGAATCTTTAATTTAATTATTGTATATCAACTCTTCAGAAGCTTTGTAATCTTAATTTAATTAAGAATATTGATGTTAGAATTCAGCATTTTGATGAGTTACTTAAATTAAGAATTTTTCATTGAGTAAAAGAATATATTAAGAGTCAGTACAGTTCTTAAAAGTTGTGCTTTAAAGATCTGAAAAATATATAACTTAAAGAACCTGTAAAGACTCTTTCTTCATATAATGCAGGCCAAGAACCTGAAAGGCTTGTCTTTCAGAGCTAATAGAGTCATTGATTGAGCTGTGATTGTTGCAGAGCAAGATGTTATGATAATGTTGTGTAGACATTGCTGATGCAGCTTGTGATGTAATCTTAACAGAACAGAGAACTACAATTAAATTAAGTATGAAAATTATTTAATCATTGTGTACTGTGTGCAATACAGATCAAAATCAACATCTATATATGATGAATGTAAAGTCTATACAATGTTAAGAGCATCTCTAAGATAAATGCAGAGTTTTTACTGACTGTCTAAGTAAGTCAGATCATCATCATAAATTTATTAAGCAATCTAAATATGCTTGTTAATTGAACTGAATACACTTATTAAAGAAGAAAGATAGTAAAGACAGATAAAAAGTTTAAAGTGTATTGCATTAATGTCTGTAAGAATCAATTAAAGATCAAATTAAACTAAACAGTTTTATTTAAAACTTCATTACATTTGCTTTGTGCAGAGTCTGCATTTACTATTGACTGAGGCTTGTCAATAGATGAAGAAGAAGATGCATAGATGAAATGAAGAGAGAATATAGATTGCAGTGAAGTGAGAAAATTAAGCAATACTTTAATTAATGAGTAAGAAACATTTGACTGTAGATGCTGACTAAATGTGTAGTTTAAACAACATTTACAAGGCATGATAAGTCTTTACTGAGAGACTGATGAGAATAATGTGAAGCAGTTAATAGCTGTAAGACATAATACATAATGACAGTGAGAAGAGCAAACTTAAGTCATAATCAGACTGTCTATATGATTTAAGAGAATAAAGATATATGTTGATTCATATGTTGAAGAAGTGTACTGCAATGACATTACACTGATGAAGAATATGAGCTTAAGAAGCAAACTATAATTAAAGTGTAGATAAGAATTTTGTGTTGAGTCTGAGTCTTAAATATAAAATTAAATGATAAGTGAAAGTAAGAGTTTTGCAAGTTACATGATAAGAGCATAACAGAGACTCTATAAAGAGATGTTTGATTCTGTGTTGTACTGTAGTGATTAGTCATAGCAATACAATAAGATTGTCACTATAAAAGAACACTTACAGCTGCTCTAGAGCAGAAATTCAATGTTTAATCTCTGAATCTGTACATAAAACACAAGACAATGCAGAGATCTCTTAAGACAGCTGA
>JAABUU010006534.1_pt1 | contig 12438 bp, 19 predicted proteins | sample 5559301 | NCBI WGS metagenome assembly JAABUU01 (sample SAMN10711884, study PRJNA513360) | rock metagenome | isolation source: Antarctica rocks | place: Antarctica: Victoria Land, Richard Nunatak white
TTGCACCTCCAGACACCCAGGCCTCGCACAATGACTGTTTGCAATCTTCAGATGCATGCTGCAGTCTACTCTCTGCTTCCCAGAGACAGTGACATGATCTCATAGCCTGTAGGGTCTTCCATGTGGCTGACTGGGTCTGCTTGGGAGGGAGATGTGGGATCCAGCTTGTACCCCAGCTTTGTGTACATTTTCATCGCAGCTGTGTTGGCCTACAGCGCAAGCAAGCTTCTCGATATGTATGCCAGCAGCAAACGCAAATACACACACTACACTACACTACACAAACCAGTGGCAACAAACCTACATTCATAACTGTGAGCATGATTGCCTCCAACTGGTTCTTCTTTGCTACCAGCTTCAGTAGAGTCATAAGAAAGGCTCCAAGGCCCCTCCTTTGCATACCAGGCACTATTTGCACCTCATAGACGTACAACACAGGCATGGCATCCTCAACCTCAAACCTGCAACACATACAAAACCATGTCAGCTTGCAGCAGCAGAGTGAGCTTCAGCAATCTGCATCAGCATACAAGGTCAGTCTGCAGCACAAGTTGCTTGTTATGCTATGCTGCAAAACAGCTGCTTTAAAAACCATAGAAACAAAGAACACCTTTTGAGGCAGGAATGTACTGATGTGGATTGCTGGTGATGGTGCTTGAGTAAGTTCTGTTGGGCAGCAAGGATGCAGACACTCACAAAGTGTGCCCTAAGTCCGCTGCAATGGGTCAACTTCTACATCATGCAACATTTGACACACATGCAGCTGCACAGACTTATTTTAGGTACCTGAAATGAACATGGGCCATTCTACACCCTTCCCCATCATGTACCATTTGACACCCTTCTTCATCATAGGCCATTCGACGACCTACCCCATCATACACAATCAGATACCGTGCGTCTGGATGTTTCAACTCCTTCTGCTTTTCTGGGGCTTTCCAACCCCACACATCCTCATACATGGTGTGCATGTTCTGCTCACACAGCTGGTATGCCCAGGACAAATCGACTGGTGACAGTTGCGAAGCCTTCTGATACTTGATGCCCAGGTTGTAGCCATGCTTCTTGAAGGAGCAAAAGCTGGGGAATTGGTCCAACAAATTTGGTGCCTAGCACAACACAGTTTCACTTGGACGCAACCCCTTGGTCACCTACATGTCGTGCTCACTTCATGTCTGTGTGGTTTTCAACTGACATTCGAACAGCTGTTGGGTCAAGCTGTCTGCATGCTGTGAGACAACATAATCACTGTTGCATGTATCCGAGATATTCTATTGAGCTGCAAAACAGCCCTAGCACCATACTATTTGACAGAAGCCTCAGAAGGAGCTAACCTCTTTTGCAGCGTCAACAACAGCTTTGGCTTGCTGCTCCCTGAGAGTTCTCTACAAAGATGTGGCACAATCAGCTCGCAACTGAAACCGTGCGGGTGCTCAAGACAGCTTGCATGCATGCATCAATTTACAGTGAACATGCTGCAACTTACTTCTGCAACGTAATTCGGTAAACACGACGCAGTCTATCTCACCGCTCTCAGTTCTTGTTTTTTGGCCTTAGCCTTGCTGACGCTGGCCTTGCCGGCGGGAGCAGCGCTCTTTGTCTGCATCTTTTGCGCTTAGAGATCATAGCTGAAGAGGGAAGACTGACTTTTCATTGCAACCTCGGTGGCACGTCCGGGTCTTCAACCTGCCAATGTCAAGTACCATATGATGCTGAGGGCAGCCATCCGTGTCCAATTGTCAAACTGATCAGCTGTCAGTTTGACCAAGCATGCAAATCACCAGTTGGTAATTATTGGTTTCGCATCTCTAGGTTCTGCCATGGCACCCAGCTCATTGCTAGGCAGGCAACATGCTTTCGCGGCGCTTGCGCTGGTAATCTGCGCCGTTGAGAGTTGCCAGCGGTTGTGTTTATTTCAATCAGACGTTAGTTGATTGACTAGTAAGCGGTAATGGCTTCTCGGAACGAAAGCATCTTCGACGATGCAGCAGAAGAGTCTGACGACCAGCAGCAGGAGGACGAAGAGCAGGCAGTCAACGAGGAAGGGCAAGATCGTCCACCATCGCAGGCAGGGTCCGACGTCGACAGTTCGGACGAGGAGGAAGGCGGCAACGAATACGACATGACAGACAAGTTCATAGCGCCAGAGGACGAAGAAGACGCAGGCGACGAGTCAGAAAGTGATCAGGAAGGTGGCAGACGTAAGAAACGCAAGCGAAGGAGACGAGAGGAGGAAGAGCTGGACGAGGAGGACTTTGCTCTGCTAGAGGAGCAGGGTGTCAGAGTGGATGTAAGTGCCGTGCCGTGCTGTGCTATGCTGTATGCATACTTCTGTTATGCTCTCTGTGCTGCTGAAATACAGCACATTTGCTGCTTGCTGCTACGTATGCTTTCATATGATGACCATGGTTGGCAGATTGTCTGCTGCCATCAAGCCGGGCCACTACCTGAGTCATCCCATCTGGTCCTGCAGAACATCCGTCGTAAACAAGCAGCACAGAGGAAGCGCATCAGGAAGAGGCAGGATGAATCTGCAGCAAGGCAGAGTGCACGAACAGCAGAAGAGCAAGTGCAGCATGTACTCTTTGGTGAACAAGCTGATGCAGGTCAGCTGAAGCAAGATACAGCTGCCGATCTTGTCATCATGTTGGTATCTGCAGTGCCTGGCCTGATGTGTTGCATGCATGCATGCACTATGATGCGCCATGCTTGTTCGTTGCGTGCATGACATGTTTGACTGTGACTTGATACACAGGCATTGAAGACGAGCAAGATGACGGCTTGCCACAGCACCAGACACAAATGCGGTATGACGAGGAAGGCATAGACTCTGAAGATGACTTTATTGATGATGACCTGGGGGAGGGCATTCAAGGTCAACAGCCGCGCAGAGCGCGAGGCAAAGGCAGGACTGCTGGTGTGCACAGTCAGGCCGTGCAGGTGTGCCATACGTTGCCGCAGTGCATGCCATGTCAGTGCAGGCATGACTGCGACCATTGCCCTCAGCATTGTACAAGCAGCTTCAAAAAGGTCACACATCATAGTGATCAGCCTGTCCATTTTTCAACCATGCAAATTTTAGCTCATGATCATGGCAACAGTTGGTTCCCTAATGTCCATATGCATGTCACCTTCCATCGTGTGCAGGAAGCTTTTGACATTTTCGGGGATGTGGGAGAGCTGTTGGAGATGTATGATGCCAGGAAGCGAACTGACACAGATGATGCAGAGGCTGAGCAGGAACCTGACTTCAGTCATGAGGAAGCAGCTGAGACGTTTAGAATTGAGCAGGTAGTTCTTGTGGAGCTTTTCTCTTTGTTGACCACAGCCTGTGGTTCAGGAAATATGTCCGGTTTAGAGTGATACATGCCTCAAGACTGCACTTGACATTCACTGATGGCCTGGTTTGCAATCAGCAACAGGTCATGTGCATCGTGCTCTCATGCAGCATTTGCAACTAAAGCCAACCATGTAGCATGCCTGCAACAGTCATTTGTGCTGGTCCTCAGGAGGAGAAAAGGTCAGCTAGGGCTTTTGAGAAGCTGGCTGGCAAGATTGAGCCAGGTATGATGGCAAAGCACTTCATGCGGCCCGAAGACAATGTGATACGTTCAACAGACCTTCCTGAAAGGGAGCAGACCTACCGGGGTCCAGATCCTGCAAACATGGACTACAAGGCTATGTCATTGTACGTCTACACACCCCTCTGTATATCTCAGAAATGTATACAAAGTGTTGTCACAATCAACCATTGGAACTCACACAGTACGTCACCCTGTTGCAATTACTGAAGATCCTGGCTCAGCGCTTGTATAGGAGGGTGTGTGCGTGCATGCACTCTGTGTACATTGTGGCCAACTATGTTGTTGACCATGCTGTAGATGGGTTCACAAAAAGCTGCTTGGTGAGGAAGGCGGTGATCAAGAGACCAAGCTTGGGGATCTGCTCTCAGCTGGGATTCGGGAAATCGACGGCGGTCACGTGCACTACCGTGACTTGTATAAAGCAGATAGATACACAGATTTGTCGCATGGATTCAGGTATTTTCTGATGGCTGCATCATGCTGTGTCTTCTGATCTTTGCTTATGCAGACACAGTCTCCAGTGATGCTTGAGCATATCTTCCATTCAGCCGGCACCTGCAAAAGACTTCTGGTGGATTGTAACAAGGGCCAGAAAGGCTGTAATGCTATGTTTAATGATTGCACAAAGGATCTGCAAGGCTGCAGTATGCATAGCAGCTTGAGTTGATGATGCAGGGGTGTACGAAGGTACCGTGATGAGACAGGCCAGCTTGAATGGCGTGATGACGATACTGCCCAAACAGAGCTGAAGGCTTCAGTTGAGCGAGTGCTGCATCTCATGTATGAGGAGCACTATGAAGTGCCATTCATTGGCATGTATCGCAAGGAGGTCAGCAATGCTTCTGCAGTTTGGTCTGCTCACGTATGCACGTAGACTGCATGCCGTTGACTGTCAAAGTGCAACGTGGTCTGCAGAGTCTACTCTGGCAGCAGCCTTGAGTCAGTTCCTGCACCTGTCTATTGTCACATTGAAGCTTGAAATGCTGTGCATACAGCATTCTAAATCTGACATCAATACTGGTGCCAACAGCAGTGCCAAGGCGGGGCATTGGTCAAGCTCCTTATGCCATATCTGTGCTGTGCTGCAGAGCTGTGGAGATTTGCTGGTAATGGATGACGACGGCGTGCCAGCTGAACTGTCTAGTGGGCGCTCACACTTCCCTGCAGGGTCTGTGCAGGCAAGTCCTGCACAGCGTGAAGCTTCAGCAATCAATCAACAGCTATTGCTCTTGATGCTTTCATTGCACTTCATGGCCGCCGTCAGCATTGGCTACACACATGTGCATGTGCTTGCGCCGCAGACTCTAACTATCAGCTTGCTTCGAGAAGTGACATCTGCTGTGGATGAGACCAGAGCAGGTTGCATGTGTAGTGCATAGTCCTGAAGCTGTCAACACATCATGCTTCACACTTCTGCTATAGGCTCATTACAGGCAGATTCGCCAGTGGCAAGTCCTGTATGCTGTGCAAGCAATTGGCGACAAGTGGCGGGCTCTTGAGCGGCGCAAGGACAGACAGCGTCAGGCTTTTGACACTGCCATTGAGATGGCCACAGACCTGGACTTCCAGTCAGCTCTAGAGGATGCCAGGGATCAGCTGGACCAAGCCATGTCGCATGAGGTGAAGCTGCTTGCTGAACGCCATCCCTGCTTGGGTTTGTTGACTGCATGGAGGGTTTGCTGCATGAAAGTGCTGCATCGTCTGCATTATTTGCTCAGCACAAGCGCTGAAGCTGGCTCTGGACCATGACGCTCTGCTCAGGGGTCATGCTACCTAAACTCCAGGGCTGCCAACTGCAAATAAACCCGACAGTCATAAAGGCGTCAGTGATGAGAATGATGCAGATGTGTAGCTGCTCTCACAGCAGCAGGCTCCTGCATGTCCTGCTATGTCTATTCATCTCCTGATGGATGTGCTGCCTGTGATGCAGGAAGTTGAGGACTTGGACCGTCAGCTTCGCCTCATGTCTGACACCCGCAGTGCACAGGCCACTGCCGACGGCATGCAGGAGCTCAGCATCACTGACAAAGGGCGCGCCTCAATGAAGATATCGGCACACACCATCGCTAGAAAGGTAAATGGCAAGACCGCTTCATGTAGCATTGCTGCAATGAGTCGCTGTTGACATGCATGTCGTAATGTTGGTGGCAATGTAGAACAAGGTAGGCAGTTTAGATCATCATAGGCAATATAGGGCAATACAGAATCCAATCCTGTAGGATGCAGTCAATGCAATGTGATCGCTGGTCGCAGGGAAAGATCCTGAATATCATGATTAGGGCTTAGCAGATTCTGGTAGATGCAATGCTGACAGTTACGCATACATGGACTGGACCTGCCGTTGTTCAGTTGCCAAGCTTTTGTTTGGAACAATTGGAGTTTGCCCACAACAAATCCATCAGGAAATCATCTTGAACATAACCTTTTATCATCTTCTTTCATTTGCATGAATGAATGGTGCAGGCAGGTCTTGGGCCAGCAGTGGCAGCCGTGTTCCTGCCACCTGCCAGCTTTGGCGAGAACCTGGAGACATCTACAATCCAAAACATTGTCAGTGACACTGTACAGCCCCCAGAAGAGTTTACTGCTCAGTATGTATCCGAGGTCAGTATCTACAGTTGTCTTGATTCATTTGTCTGCTTTGCCACTTTGTGCTGTAGCATATCAGTGCTACAGACCTGTTTCAAAATCATTATACACTTTGCAGCTCATATGCTAGGTGCCCCTGATGTGGCATTTGTGACTAAGCACATTGGAGCAAGCGTGGTGCACTCATGGCTCCCCGGTGTGTTGTGGGGCATGCTGGGGGGTTTTAGGTTGCCTATTGACTCTGTCTCAACACCTTTGCCCCATCTACCCTTCTACTTGTGGCTTCATCTGCCCTAACCCCTGTGCTGAACGTTGTTCGAGAGGCTCGTGCATTTGTAGCCAGTTGGTAGTGAATTGGTAGCAAATGCACAGGCCTTTCAACCACTGTCAAGCACAGGCTGTAGGGCAGATGAGAGCACAAGTAGAAGGTAGATCGGGCAACATTGTCAAGAGAGAGTCAATAGGCAACTTGCAAAACCCCCTTATGCCCCACATATTGAGGAAGCTGACCACTGAAGCCCAACAAACATAGCAAACGATTGTAGCAAGAGGCAGAAGTTACTTTCAGCTTTGCTGGTGCAATATCTCAGGCGTTTTACCTCTGGTCAATGGACATTCATCTGGGAGATTGACCTACATGCATATGTGTGTTCGCTAGGTATAGTGGCCTGCAAGGCTGGCCTGGGCATACTGGGCTTTGCATTGTTATTTTGGCTGTTGCACAGTGACTGGCTGCCTGTTTGCTGAGCTTGTCCTGTTTGCATGAAGGCTATGTATTGCTGCTTCACTATGCCTATCCAAGGATGCCTGAGTTGTTCACAGACACTTTTGCACCGTCGACTGCACACAAATTCAATTGGCATTTTGATCAAATTTGTCAGGCTTTGCATCCCCTAGCACATCCATCAGATGTGTAGGTTGGGCAACAAATATAATACTTCTCTCTATCAGAGGCTGTTGTCTAGCAGCCATGCATCACAATGTTCCCAAGCACAACACAAAAGACCAATCTTGCACATGCAGGGCGTTCCAAGCGTGGAGCGTGTTCTTGAGGGCATGCACAAGATGGCTGTTGCTGACATTGCTGCAGAGGCTTCGGTCAGGAAGCATGTCCGGGAGTTGTACACTAGATATGCTGTTGTGTCCACAGGTACCTGCATGCAAATCACGCTACAAGCACCTTTCTTGGCAGGTGCTGGTGTTCAGATCATGTGCATTCAGTGCACATCACCTGAACTCCAGCTTATGGTGGTCACACTGCACGTGTTGACTAATTCCAAGCACTATTTGTGCAAGCTTCAGTCCTGATTGTATGCAAGCATAAGAGCACAAGCCATGTGCATGGAGATGCTGCCTTCATCTGCGGTGGTGATTGCAGCGCCCACGCTGAGCGGCGAGGCAGTCCTGACCCCCTTTCACCCATATGGGACCGTTCGCCACATCCAGGATAAACCAGTGAAGAAATTCACTGATCGCGACCAGTTCCTGCTGATTGCTGCTGCTGAGAAGGAAGGATTGCTGAAGGTGCAGTTCAAGGTGAGCCATGTCTCTACGCTAGAAAAGTCAGGGTCTGTCCTCCATTGTGGCTGAATGCTTTAGGCTGCATTGAACATCAGCAAGGCAGTTCACAATGGGCTGCAGCACTGAGTCAAGGCAGCGCTCACTTGCGTGCATGTAATTGGCAGCACAGGACAGGGATGGCTGTGTGTACTCACTCTATCAGCAGCATAGAACAGCCTTTGAATCTGCCTTGGAGTGGTGACAGCACACCTATCTCACACGTGTGGGCAGTTCAGTCAGTCCAGCTGCGGCGCAGGTGGTGGATGTATCAGCAGAGAACAAGGCTGAAGATGCTCTCCTGAAGCAGACCAAAGAGCTGTATCTCAGTCAGAGTGTCAGCACCACTGCTAAGGCATGGAATGATGTCCGAGAGAAGGTGCTGCAAGACGCCCTGGACAACGTCCTCAAGCCTCAGTTCGAGCGGGAGTTGCGTGCCAAGCTTGTGAGCGATGCCAGAGAGTTTGTCTGCAGCAAGTGCTCCTCTAAGGTGTGGAGACTGGCTACTCAAGCTCCTATCAAGGTAAGACTCGCCCCTCTGGCATGACGGACAACTGCTGTTTCTGCATCTGCAAGCGCATGCAGCCCAGGATCGGTTCTCCTGCCTATCTGCTGAGTTACGATGTTTCTGCATCTGCAAGCACGTCCAGCCTTGGAGTGGTTCCCCTGCCCATCCATGCAATTGCTGACTGATGGAGGCTAGTGATGCATTGCCTTCCCTCCTACACGGGGTTCATGTGCAAGCTTGTATCAGCTCTCAAGTGCTACATGACTTCATTGTAAACACCGTGTCAATGGTACACAGTTCTTGGTAGATGGCAATTTGCACTGTACGTCCTGTTTCACAGATTAGAGACAGGGACAATCATGTGCTGGAAGACCGGCGTTTCATGGTTGTGGTATGGGGTCCTGGAGGTCAGGGACCGTCAACAACGCTGGTAATGGTAGACCATGAAGGCAACCTGGTTGACCTGCTGTACTGTGGTCAGCTCAGTGGTGCTATCAGGCAACCTCCAGGACTGGATAGGAACTACGAATGGAAGCATGCTATGCAAGAAGCACATAAGGTGAACCTCAAACACGACATTGATGCGCTTGCAAGGCTGAAATCTCACAGCTAGGTATGCACTGGCAGCAAAACATCTCGGCCCAAGCATAAGGTAGATGACTTCTGTCATCTTTCATTTGTACAAGTTGCAGAGGTAGTGTATTGTGGGCTTTCCTGTAGGACACAGGCCTACTCACAGACTCCCAATAAACTGCATCTGAGCGGGCGCAGATCAGATCTCCAAACCATGCCCAATTTCCCACTACCCAGTCGGTTGGTTGAGCTTCACTCCAAAAATATATGTTGTGATTGCAGGCCAAGGATTTGCAGCGCATGCAAGACTTTGTACTGGAACACGTTCCCCATGTGATCCTGGTGGCAGCTGCTGGCCAGCATTCACAGACCCTAGAATTCTACATCCATTCAATGCTTGGGGCTGTGCTGAACGACAACGCCAAAGTGTTGACTGGCCGATCAGAGAGTGGCACTATTACTGCATTTCTGGCAGACCAGACCATAGCACAGCTGTGGGAAACCAGTGCCGCTGCTAGGGAGGAGCTGACTGACCAGCCGCCTCTTGTGCGACGGGCTGTGGCCATGGCACGAGCTGCCATCTCAGGCAACCTTCCTCTTCTGTGCTCATTGGCAGGTAGGGCCCTTCGCTAAATCGCACAATGTAAGATGCCTAGCGTGCTGACGAGCATGTATGGCCTGCATTTCGTATTCCATGTGTAAAGATGTGCCCCTCTTGACAGCTTATGGGTTTTGTGCACAACAGGGCTCAAAATGACATTGTGCATGACCAGTAAGGCATATGTCAACTGCTGCAGGCATGTCACGGGAGATTCTGGCACTGCAAATGCATCCGATGCAGAAAGCAGTCACTGGTGAAGAGCTATACAAAGCTGTTGAGCAAGCCTTGGTCACAGCTACATGTCAAGTGAGCTGAAAGAAGCCTCCTGCATCAGTCCCACCGTCAAGCTTTATGCACCACCATTTCATATTTTGCAGCAAACTGCTTTCTCAATTCTGTCAGTTGCATTCACAATGATTGTCTGTGACAGGCATGCCTGCGCTGACCTCTTCACAGCAAGCAGCACAAGCACGTGCTGATTGTCAGATCTGAAGCACCTAGCTATGCAAAACGCCAAGGCGCACAACTCGTCATCATGCATGCAACAAGCAGTTGACACCGTGTTGGTGTGTACTAATCAGGGTTGAATCTCAGTCTGGCTGCACAAATGCCATGGCTGGCCCATCAGCTGCAGTTTGTGGTTGAGGCATTGTGGCACACAAGGAATCCACATGCATGAAACAAGCAGTTGACATAGTGTTGGTGTTCACCAGGTAGGGGTGGATCTCAATCTGGCTGCACAAACGCCATGGCTGGCCCATCAGCTGCAGTTTGTGGCTGGGCTGGGCCCCCGCAAGGCCATGGCCCTGTTGAAGGCTGTGCAGCGCCAGGAGCAGGTTGCTGCAAGGAAGGCTGTCTGGAAAGAGCTGAATGTCATTGGCAAGAAGGTCTTTTGGTCAGTCACTGGGACGTCTCATGTTTGTCAAGCTTTTGATGGTGAAACAGACATGCTACGACAATAGATGTTTGAGAAGATTCTGCTATTACATTGCAGCCTTTGAGTTCATATGCAGTGACCCAGTCATGCCACCGCTGTGATCATCAGCCAGAACGACAATCAAGATGCAAAGAGTGCTTGCATAAACTGACTTGTTTCGTCATGGTCACCTCTCTGGTTAACACGACAACACATTTCTGCTTGCATGCTCAGAAACGCAATCCAGCATGGTCAGCTGCACGTCATGGTCTCTAGCGTCAAGGCTCACGGCCCTGTTGACTCTCATTCATGCTGCCTGCCTTGTGCACACGTCAGCTCTCTGTGCATGATGGCATGCAGGAATGCAGCAGGTGCCCTCAGAATCAGGCGCTCTGCAGCTGGGCTGACCAATGAGGAGCTGGACCCTCTTGATGACACCAGAGTTCATCCCGAGTCGTATAAGTGGGCCATTGCCATGTGTCAAGAGGCCCTGCAAGGCAGCAAGCTCGCCAACCTGGATGATGATGACCAGATTGCTGTCGAGAAGGCCATCAGCAAGCCAGAGCTTGTAGAGAAGCTGGATCTTGCCGTGAGACTCCACTTTGAGACTGCAACTTAGTTCTTGGCTCCATCATCTGCTGACTTGTGCTGATTTGCATGCTGCCTATTCTTGATGGCAAGGTGCTCTGCAATGCAAGGCAGCGGTCTACCAATTTTCTTGTGATCCCATTTGTGTACAGATCTTGGGATGCAGTGGATATTTTCCTTCCATGCCAAAACAGCAACAAGCCCAGCATACCAATACAATTGTGATGACATGCCTTGGGGTGCTGTTGGTATTTTCCTTCCATGCCAAAGCAGCAACAAGCCCAGCATACCAACACGATACTCCCTGCTGCAGGGTTTCAGTCTCAGGCTGCAGCAGGACCAGGACCAGTCCGACCGGCTGTCCACTCTCATAGACATCTCCTTTGAGCTGGTCCTGCCCTACTCTGATCTGCGCCCCGAGAACCCAGGGCAGCTCACAATCAGTGACACCTTCTGGCTCCTGACTGGGGAGACCCCCTCCACACTGAAGCTTGGACGCAGGGTGCAGGCCACCATCACTGGTCTCAGTGGTCAAGCTGCCTACTGCTCACTGCCTGACCTGAACGACATGGAGGCTGTCATTCTAGCTGACGACATCAGCAGCTCAGGCCCGGTGCGCCCGGGTGACAGGCTGCGGCGGGGGGACACAGTGCCTGCCAGGTCAGCCTGTGCTTGGATGACTCTGATGGTTTAGATGCCTTGATTTCCTACTGTGTGCCTGCAACTCTCTTGCAATGGATCCCATTTCAGGGATGATTGTACTCAGTCTCTTGTGTTACCAATTGCTCTGGGTCCCAGTGGAATGCTGACAGGCATGCACACACACACCGCAAGCAATGGCTGTTGTGACAATGCTTGGGTTGGAGTCATGAGGCGTGATTTCGCAACTCATGTGTAAGACTGACAGATTTGCCTAGAACCGCCCTGGGTCATCTGGCATTATCTTGTAGACTTGCTCATGGGCTGTTATGCCCCCTGCTGTGGTTGTGAAAATTTTGCTGTGATATGAGATTTAGCTTGTGCGCCATTTTGCGCCAGCTGCCAAACAGCTTGTACCCATCTTTGCTGGTCACATGCAGAGCTTGCCCACAGCTTTATGTATGATACACCACAGCACAGTCTGCCAGCATGCTGTCTCTGTCTCATGCATCTCAATGCTGCAGAATTCCTTTGACACAGTCTGTGGTCTGCAGGATCAAGCAAGTATACGATCTGATAGCAGAGGCTGATAAAGATGGTCATCCTGTGCTGAGCAACATATACCTGACCACAACCAGCACAGCCATGGCGACCGACCGCCCTTGGGAGAAGGAGTACTGTACCGATGATCACTACCGAGCCCCATCTGATGAAGAACGAGCTAAGCTGCAGGTAGTCAAGGCTAGGCTGACGCGTTGATGGCACCATGCTGCATGCTGTGTGGCAGCATACTTGTCATTGTTGTGAGTTGTCACTGCAAGCTGTATCTGTACCTTTCACATGGTGACAGGGCATTGTAAGAAACAGCAACTGACAGTGCTGC
>JAABUU010006535.1_pt1 | contig 12437 bp, 7 predicted proteins | sample 5559301 | NCBI WGS metagenome assembly JAABUU01 (sample SAMN10711884, study PRJNA513360) | rock metagenome | isolation source: Antarctica rocks | place: Antarctica: Victoria Land, Richard Nunatak white
GGAGGCGGGGTGGAGAGGTCTTCGGGCGGAGGCGGGGTGGAGAGGTCTTCGGCGAGGGCGGTGTGGAGCATGCCTTTGATGCGGGGGATGGTGGCGTAGGTGGTTTCGTCTAGATGGGGGAGGAGGTCGAGGATGCGCTGGATGAAGGCGTTGCTGTGCAATGGACCCGCCCACATGGGGCCGGCGACGTGCGTCTTGAAGCCGCAGTGCTCGCAGAATTCGGAGGTCGAGGGGCCTTGGGCGAGGGTGAATTTGTACATTGGGTTTCCTTTCTTGCTGGTCATTGTTTTGTTGCGGGCCAGTAGCTGTGTGGTCCATGCTCCGCAGCCTGAGTCGCAGTTGTAGACGATCATGGTTTTACCGGCCAGGAATTTGACTTCCGCCGGTGACTTTCTCACTCGTACGAAGATGCGAACATAGAAGTCGATTGAGAGGGAGAGGAGAGGCTCGATTGCTAAGCCATACCGGGCAGCTGTGTTGGCGATAGCGTGGATGATTAGCCGTAAACCTACCTCGTGGGACTGTTGGCCTCTCAAGGGCAGGCCTCCGTATAGAGCGTACGTCTTCTCCAGATAGCCAACGGAGGCAAAGACACCGGAGTCGGTGCATGTTACACAAAGTAAGCCTCCATCATTTACAGATTGTACGGCTGCATCCAGAAAGGGTACGGCCGTTCCGTAAGGATCTAGATCAATGACATCGTATCTTCCCACGTGTCCGCTCGGCTGCTTCGGAGACTGTTGATTTGCCATGCTATACATGTGTGTGCAGGCGTCGCTCCTGATGGCAGAGATCTGATCTCCGAGCCCGTTGAACTGTATGTTGACTTTGATGGCAGCTGTAGCTTCGTCTGATAAGTCATTTGCCGTAATGGAGGTGGCAAAAGGAATCTCTTTCGCATAGCGCAATGCACGGAGACCTGTTGCGGAAAGAGCATCGAGAATTGTGAAGGTAGGTTTCCAATCCGTGGCAGTAGATATCATGTTCGTAGCATAAGTGCTATCGGTGTTGGGAGGATTTGCCTCGTTGCTCAAAGGATCTTTCGATCTACTTGGCTCTGCCTTGTGAATAGCGGCTTGACAGTCTTTGACAACCGCCGTTGAGACTTTGTCAGGCACCAGTGATTCCGTTTCAGACCCCTTTGTGCCTTCGCCCACACTTGTTTTTGCTTTCTTGAGTTGTAGATCCATAGACTGCTTCTCCTGATAATTATCCGGTGCGCGTGCCGCAGAAGATTCTTTACTCGGTTCTATGGCAGACACGTCCCCAGATCCAGCAATTTGATCGCTGCGGGTGACCGACACGCCATTGGGATCTCCTCTCTTCCTCTTTTTACCTCTCTCTGCCTTGTCGCGCAGGTGTTTCTCCCTCTTCTTATTTTTCTCTTCTATCACCGCCTCCCCATACGCCCGAATAGCAAGCACACTGAGATCGCGATTAAACTGCTGAATAGGATTGTAGAAGACCTTCTGCGATGTCGTATCGAATCTCGAAAAGTCTCTCGCGGCTTTTGCAGCCAATGCCCATTTAGGCGTCAACATGTACGCCAGACCCTCCTTGGTCGCATGATATTCAATCCCATTAAGGATGACGCCCTCTTCAGGCTGCACAGTTGCGCTGAGCTCGCTCGGGTCTGACGGTTTGTCGGTCATTGCGCCGGTGCAGAGTTTAGCAATGGGAAGGTAAAGGCGGGTCAAATTTGCGGTTCTATGGTTGCCTTTCTTCCATGTCGCCCTCAATAGTGGAGTCTGTGGTCTAATCAGACGCAGCAAAAGTGTACTCCGGACGCGCGCCAGGACGGAACCTAGTGCAGAAACGCAGGTGTAGGTCAAGTCGTGTTCGTAAAATGATGTTGAAGTGAGTCGACGCGATTGTGAGCTAGCGTTAGCGAGCCTCCTCGCCGAAGTTTAGTACAGGCGAAGCATAAGCGAGGCTGCGAGAGATCCATTACCAGTGACGCGAGTCCAGACAATGCAGGAAAAGAATGATACTTACAGAAGGCCTTCGCCTTCAGCTCCCTATGATATGAAATGTACATTGCCGCCGTCTCCGGATGGCCACAGTGGAACCAAATCAAGCCGTCTCTCTTCGCCCGCAGAGGAATCAAAGCGAAGCCGTCTCTATACTGGGAGAGGCTTTGTTGGCGATTGACATGGTTGGTTGCCGGTGGCCTTTGCTGAACCTTGTGTCCCGGGGCTCACCAAACCGCGGACTGGATCTTGCCATTGCCCAGGGCCCAGTGGGTGCTCTTCGAGGTGGGCACCCGCTGGCTTGAGTTGGCGCCCGGTGGGGGGTTCGCTTGAACGCGGGCTGGGAGATCTATATCAAACAGCGGGTGTCTCGGCCCTACACGGTCTACTCGGTGGTCACGATCCGAACCCAGGCAGCTCTCTCTGCTGTGGCCCGGCTTATAGCAGCGCTGGCGAACCGGTTTCGTAGGGCAATCCTACTGCGGTGTCTTTTGCCGCGACCTCGGCAAAAGAGCGCTCTTCTCTGAGCGTCTCGCTCAATTGCCTGTGGTACACCCGGTCTGTTCATATTGCGGCCGCTGCGTTTGGTTGTCAGAGTGCCGGCTCGGGTCAGCAGCCGGTCTAAATGGCGCTGGACCCGAGGCCCAAGGCGCAACTTTCCGGTCATGGACCCTTCCGCCGCCCACCCACCTCGCCATAATCACAGGCTGCCTCCGCTATTCCTTCCAAACCTGAGGAACTTTTTCTTCACGCCGTAATGGTCCTTCTCCAGCCACCTATCTCTTGGCGCCACCTCCCGTCCTTCAACCCTTTCCCTTATCCTCCACAATCTCCTCCCTCTTCATCATCCACGCTTGGCCGCCCGTACAGGGGCCGGAGGTCTGGCAAGAATCCAACTACTTACTTCTGCTGTGTTTTCTTCGTGACGTTGTCGAGATACTGTGACCGCTTGAGATTAGAGATTAGGCTGTTAGTATGAATTCTTTCAAAAAACGAAAGTGGAGTGACCAATGATCAGTGTATAGAGCACAATTTCATTTTGCTATGTGTACTTAGATATGCGCAGAGCAATGCAATGTTGTTGGTCGTAGATCTGGCATGGTAAAATCCTTCCTTGCCCTCTGCCCACTCTTCCTAGCCCTAAGATTCGGAAATCCCGAGTTTCATGTAGCTCGGTGCTTTGCAACCGACCGGAATAGAGAACTAGTTCTGCGGTATCAGTTCTCTATGCAGCAAAACGACTCCGGTCAAGCTGGATGTTCATAGATCCAAGTTGATGTCGACCGCAGAGCTTTACATAAGTCGCCGGTCTGCCCCCCACCTGAGATCGGGTCCTGAACCCATGCCTGAACCCAGTCGAACCTACAGTAGAGCTACAGTCATTTATATCTGTATTTGCGACTGCGTCTGTATGACGGACTGCTGCAACAGTGAGAGTAAGATGTGAGTTGATTTAGATGTCAGCGTAGCGTAGGCATAGATCTCCTGCGGGCTGTAAGTGTTTATCCAGATATTCTAGGTCACTATCCAGGGCCGAGTTTCAGGCTCTGTTTCAGGCATGACTTCCGGTGGGGTAAGACCAGTGATATCTCACATCAAATGTTATATGATTTTATTTAAAGCAGATAATATCACAATAGACACTTTGGCGGAGTGGTTAACGCGGCAGCCTGCTAAGCTGTTTCCTTCGGGAGCGTGTGTTCGAATCACACAGGTGTCGATAACTTTTTGTATTTTTTGCTCCTGGCGGGCGTATAAGTTTTTGGCTGGTTCTACGGCAATAATAATGCGCTGCATGGGATACGCGCAATTCACTAGCAGTCCAAGCAAAGAACGGTAGATATGAGCTTTGATTGGGTATAGTTCTATTACTCCAGGACAAGCCGATACGCCGATCCATGCAGAACGTCCACTCGAAATGCCAAGCTAATCCATGATCCTCGCAGAAACAGCACACGAGAGATCTATACACTAGCCCTCCTAGGAGCCATCGTCCTCCGCAGATTCTTCTTCTCCTCCGTCTCCTCCATAACCGGCAAGACGCCCTTGTCCCTCAACTTCGCCAGATACTCGCTCCCGAACTTATACCCGACCTGGTAGATCTCGTCGAACTTGGCAAAGTCCAAAGTCCCATACGGATCGATCGGTGGGCGCATGTAGAGGCATCCAGGAGTCGTCTTCGCGCGCTCCAGAGCGTCGACGCTGGACACGTACGCGAGGCGAGCTTGGATTTCGGACAGCGTCGGTGGGTTCGGGTAGGAGGAGAAAGGATTCCACCGGTTGATGAAGGCCCAGAAGCCGGACAGGGAATCGCCAAAGGCCTGCGGCGAGTTGTCGTCGAGACTGCCCACGTCGATGGCGAAGATGACCTCGGCGCCGAGGGACTTCATGTGGGCCACTGTCAGATTGTCCACGTAGCCGCCGTCCAGCAGCATGCTGCCTTCGTCACATAGCGGAGGGAGAAGGCCGGCGAGGGACATGGACGCGCGCACGTAGCGCCAGACGTAGCCGCTGGTGTGGAACTCGGCGCGGCTCTTGCTGATGTTGGTGGTGTTGCAGTAGAATTCCAGCCAGAAGTCTTCGATCTGAGAATCGCCAAAGGTCTTGAAGATACCCCGGTTGAATTCGTGGCCCGTGGTGTAGGACGCAGACGGATATGTTAGATCGAGTGCGAATCTCCACATGCTGCCCATCCTGCCCGCGAACTTCTTCGCCCGACCGTACATGGGGACCACGTCGGCATCACGAGCGTACAGGGCGCCGATGAAGGAGCCTATGGAAGTACCACCAATGATGTCGATCGGAATACCAGCCTCTTCAAGTGCTCGGATGACTCCAACCTGCGAGATACCTCTTGCGCCACCGCCGCCCAAGACAAGTCCAACTGATTTGCCACACAGTCTCCGTGCCAGCCTATGAAAGTCGCCTTTAAAGGGCGTTTCTGCCGAGTACAGAGGCGTCTGCCGTATCCTACGTGAGGTGTACTTTTGGATCTCCGCTTGCAGTACTTGCACACGCTGCTTCAGCGCCGATCCAAAGCGCTTTGTCTGTGGATGTACTGGCTGCGACTGATTTCGGAATGCCATTTGGATGTGATGGTGACCACCGTTTATCCACATCCGGTTCCGTAGCCATTTGCGAGTGAGGCCAGGTGGTGAGTAGCGCTCGACGTGTAACAGGACTAACTCTTTCCTGGCGGTTGTCTTCATTCCAAGAAGAAACCTTTCATACTCGCCTATATTAGGCGAGCCCTCTGCTAGACCTACCAGCAGGATGCAATCTGCTTGGGTGATGCACGTTTGGGTCCATGGAGAGTTGACATTCGTGTCGGCAACGTACAAAACCATGCCGTACTTTTCCTCCAGGTCTGCTAGATATTGAGATAGCTTCAACTTCCCCATTCTGCTGAACGCGTGCCTCCCAAGGTGGTTGAGAATGGCAGCCTGGTTCAATGTAGTAACACCATTCACGACTCCGATTTGCGAGAGTGCATTAATGAGCCTACCTGCAAACTCAACCACCGGTACCCCGGCAGTTACAGGCAAGATAGCAACAGTACGAAGGTTGAAGGTAGAGCTGACGTTGTTGCTGGCTGCGCCAGTAGTCTTCTCTTTCCCTTGCTCCAGGAGAGGATCCTCCACCAGAGCCCGCATACGCTGGGCAATGATTTTTGATATTTTGATTGTTATACCAGGGTGTTCCAGAGCCAGACTGTTGAAGAGGCTTTTCGGGAGTTTTGCTAGCTCAGTGTCTCGGATTGCATGCAATGTAGCCGGTCTTGTCGATTCGGTCATGACTTCAAGCTCACCGACGCTCTCGCCTTGACCGTACTCTCCAACTACCCTCATTTTACCGTCCTCCTTCTCCAAGATCGCCCGTAAACGGCCGTTCAACACGATGTAGATGGCATCGCTCTCGTCGTTCTGGTGGTGGATCACCTGACCCGCGTTTACTTGAACCCATTCCAAGGCGAAGTCGATATGGGAGATGAGACGCGGAAGGAGGCTTGTAAGACGCTTAGCCATAGTCAACAGTACTACTGGGTACTTTTCCACAATTCTTTCCACAGACGTGCGAGGTAAGAAGCCGACGTATACGTCTGTCTGGGCTGTGACATCAACGAAGGACCTATATGATGAAATGGTGCCTATGTAGCCAGCTACGCCACCAGGCTTGATTAGGAACAGGCTCTTCCGCGCGGGCTTCTTCTTCCTCTTGGTGCCTTGAGGTCCACCAAGCACAGACGACGTGTGGGACGAGTTCGTTCCTGTTTTTGTCAATGCCGGAAATAGGTCGTCCGCTTGATGGCCAGTGTTTATATGCTGTGCTCCCAAGATGCCCGACTCCTCCCTAGGTCCTTCGTCGATAGGGGTGCTGACGTCGAGAAATCCATCAATCACATAATAGAGCCCCGGATTTCGTTCACCTTGCTCCACCAAGACTGCACCTTTTGGAAAGTACACTATCTCAATATCATCCTTGAGCTCATGGCCCAGAGTATGGTTACTAAAGGAAATTCCTCCTGCGCTCAGCCCAGAGACTGACGTGATTGACTCCGATTCACCATCTACAGAACTCTCATATGGATCGATAAATCCAAAAGCGTTGTTGAACACCGCTTTTTGCCGCGTCGAATCCCACGATACCAAGCGAGGTGATTGTTCAACGGAATCAGCAGGCTTCTTCAGAGCATCCTTGGTATTCGTCAGCCCAATTGCTTTAACGATACATTCCAGGATGGACTCTCGAAACAACGTATCCTCGTCTAGGGATTCCTGACGGTGTAGTTGCAGACCGTTCCGTGAAGACGGTGGCAGAAAGGGCGCATGCTCTCCTTTCGTTAAAGGGCTGAGGGGACCCTGCCGTAAGATATCCATGTCCTGGAAAACCTGATTAAAGGGTCCGCTACCCGAGAAACTCGGATGTGGCCGATTGCCAAACCTCGAAAGTTGGATGTTACTGAGGAGGTCTCCCGGACTGACTAGCCTGTCATGTTCGCTTGGTACGCTCAGGTTTGGTACCGCCTTGATAGGTTCGGTGAGTGTCCCGTTCTGTGCCGCAGCCAGCCTTGCTTGGATGGCAAGATCGTTCCGTAGATGGCTGCTAGATCGTCTCCGTCTGCCTGCACCGGGGTTATGCAGGGCAATCCCTTTACTACTGTCCTCTGGCCCAACGCGCTCTTTCTCCTTGGTGAATTTATCCTTCAGTCGCTCCAAGGCAGTCCCGCGCAAGTGATTTGGCAAATCGTAAGTCGTGTATCGATTCATATGCTTTTCAGTGCGTAGCACCTCGGTAGTCAGGCCTAGATAAGATTGCGCAGTAGCTAGTGTGACGCGCTGGAGGCGTGTTAGGATAACTTGTACAATGTGTGCTGTTGCCTTGGGATACACTCGAGTAAGACGTCGGAATGCGCTTGCAGGAATGATGGCGATGGTCGTGTCAACTGTTGCCCTTGCAAGAATATCAGGATGCACGGATTTTGATTTCCCCAGTCTCCTACGCCCTTGTTGTCTCTCTTGCCCACTGAAGTTGAAATCCAGTGAAAGAGGTGGGACGCTGGGCAGTTGTGCGCCACCGTTAGGTATACTCGAGGCGTGACGCTTGTGGTGCCGCGAGTCTCGGGAGGGACTCTCGGGCACCCTGGCCGGGCTCGTCAGTCCAGACTCAGGATTTATCCACTGATTGAATCCACCGCTTGATGAGGCTGAACCCCTGCCAGTATCGTCATCTTCACCATAGCGTAACTTAACGTCTTCGGTAAAGAGCGAAAGAATCGAGAACAAGGAAGACATGGACGCTCCGTTTTTGACCTCTGTTAGAAGCTGATAACCTTGATTACCGCGCTCATGGTGCTCTTCCTCATCATTATCCGAATCCGCGCTGCCGTGGAACCCTGGTTCACCATCCAGCTCTCGATTATCCCTGTTGGATTTGACGAAAATCTGCACCAAACCGTCCACAACTAGACAAAATCCTTTCTCTTCCTCTAACAACAGTGTCTCGCCGGCAATCAGCTTCCTTGTCTGCATAGTCCTCGTCAACTCGTGGAAGACTGGTCGTTCCAAATACCCAAACACCTTTATAGCACTGAGAAATTCGTCGAGGTAGTTTGCTAAGCCAGGCTTCGAGTCTCCTTCTTGTGTGTCTGGAAACAAGTCTATCTGCGGCTCCTTGCGCTGAGGTTCTGTAGGAAGCCGTGCGTACATGTTCAGAAAGCGGTAGCGGACGAACCAGCTGATGGTGGACGCAAAGGCAAGGGCTATAAGCAGTCTAAGCATACATGGTCAGTAAGTTTGAGGCTTTCAACCAGAAACCAAACTCACAAAGTAGTAAAATTCATGGTGAACGTCAAACTTGTTGAAAAGAGCGTGAAGAGCCATGTCGGCAGCGTGATTGTCGTGAACGTAACCGACCAGTAGAGGATACTTGGTAAAACACGGAGAAGGAACAAAAGCAGACGGCCTGACAGACCGAGGAAGGAGCTGGTTTGTGGACTATCAGGAGCCGGAGATGTAGTAGCAAGCTGTGAGCGCGCAGGAGTCGTAGCTAAGTTCATGAGAGCCCTCAATGTTTCTGACATCTTGGCCGAGATATCCTCTAAAACCCCATGTGCATAATGCCCAAAGTGTATATCTCTTTTAGCCACTATGGCCAGTCAAATCACTCCCACCTTGAATCATTGTTGCATACTCGTTAGAGTGGTTGTACCTTGTTGTTGTAGACAGATGATCTTCCTTCACATGTCAGTTCCAGTGAGTACCCTTAGTGAGTTGCGTTATAAGCTTACGGGAAGAGCCGAAGCTACTACACCCTCGGCCGGCTTGATCTTCGTACTTGTACGAAGTAAGGCGAGCCACCAGGCCGCTCTTGGCACGAAATCACAGCATGGACAATGTACTACCAATTGCCCGTCAAGTTAGCCAGAAGCACGAGTGGCATGCAGAGCAGCAGCATCATCACAGGTTTATGCGAGAGGCGCTGAGGATGGTATACTGGAATTCTGGCCAACAATGGTCGTTGGTATTGGGGCTGACTTGTTCAGGCAGAACGGGCCCTTGCTAGTGATGAGACACCCGTAGGTTGTGTTTTCGTTCATGATGGGGAAATCCTTGGCCGAGGACTGAACGACACCAACAGATCATTGAACGTAAGAGTCGGCAACGAGATGTACCTCGCTCAATCGACTGCCTTTGACTGACGGTCTTAGGGCACAAGACATGCTGAGTTCGTAGCTATGAGTGATATTCTCAAGACTCATTCTTCGTCGGTCTTGCAAGAGACAGATTTGTATGTCACGGTAGAACCCTGTATAATGTGCGCTTCGGCTCTTCGGCAGTATCGAATTCGCTCTGTTTATTACGGCTGTGCCAACGAGCGATTCGGTGGCACCGGAGGTGTCTTGTCAATACATTCAGAGTTCGTTCCCGCATCGTTAAGCGTACAAAGAAGTCAAGACTTATATCCTTGAGTAGTCCTGCAATTGATCCGCCTTACCCTGTATACGGGGGAATCTTCCGTGAAGAGGCTATCATGCTCTTGCGACGATTTTACATCCAGGAAAATGAGAAAGGTAGGCTTGTGATCAAGCCACCCATGTAGAAGTTCTCTGCCTCTAATCGGTGAGCAGCACCAGAGCCGAGACCAAAAAGGAACAGGGAACTCAAGACCGAGGTTCTCGCGACGAACGGTGATGTCGCAAAGACGGATTTAGCACCTTGAAAGATACAGCGACATTGAGATACGTCAAGGAGACCTGGTCCACTTGCTGGACAATACTCAGCATCCAGCCTAGCATCCAGTCTCGCATCCTACCAGCTGGCAGCAGAGCCTTCCACTGACGAGAAAGCCCTGGATCGGCGATGAAGGGAAATGATTGTGGCTCATATTCTTATACCGAGCCGAAGCAGTGCAGGAGCGAAGGGTCAAAGAATGATATGAAGGATGTAGCCTCGCTTTAGGAAACATATATACAAGTAATACGCCGACGGAAAGTCCCAAACCACCACAGAATTGAGCACTGAGCATGAGAGAACGTTCCTCGGCGCGCTTAGGCTCCCAGATCTAAATTGCTTATCCGCAGAACTCATGGTCCAGCGTTGCCCGTCCTCTCGGCTTCTAGTTCCCTCTCTGCCTGCTGATAGTACTTCGCAGTGTCGACTCCGTGCTTAACAGGAATTAATTAACAGGTCCCATGGTCAGTTCGGAAATGATTGTTGCCATACCTGTTCATGATTCACAAAGTTGAACCATGGTATGACGTGAATGAAAAGCGCCGTGTATCTGGAATTCCTGGATGCAACGCCTTGCATGTATGGGGTCAACTCAGACCGACCGTATAGAGGCTCGCCCTTCTTGACCTTATCTACCATCTCCCGCATATCCATGTCGTATTCGCGTTTGTTCTCCTTGAACCCATAGAAGCGTACTAGGCAGTAACGGACGCACTTAGCACCATGTCGAGGGGTTTGGTATTGACTTTGGTCAACTCACAAGCTGATGATTGGTAGAGTACTAGAAATCCCGCTCCGAGAGAGATGACGCCTGTCAATCTCATAATAGATGCGAAACCCCCACGACCAACATGAGAGGGCGCAACCCGCTCCCACAGCATCATCAAGGCTGGGCCCATTGCTGTAGTAGCGACGGCCTCAGCGTAATCCGCAGGTCTCGCATATTTGAGCACACGTTTGATGTGCCTGTCTTAAGTCTCAGCTCGAATAAGGTAACAGCAAGTCCCCTGTCAGGATGGGACATACGGATCAGAGTCGATCAACTGTTCGAGCCGTTAGTCGATACAAAACCATGCAATTATCTCTATCTCAATCTCACCGGATGATCTGTGTGTATTTTCTTGGCCGGGACATAAGGTCTCTGTGCTTCTGCCATTGTGTACTCGGCACCTTGTCTGGACACGATCTGCTTGCCTGGATGGAGGAGGTTGCGGGTCGCTTTCGAACGCTAGGGAGGCGGTTCCAGCCACACGACCTTTAAGCGAACATCCGAGGCGGTAAGTGTGGCTTGATAGAAACGCGAAACGCGTTCCCCAGAGATCGCATGCTAAGTGCATCAAGTTGCTTGTCAATCCGGACGTGATTGAAGTTGGGGAACATCACACAGAAATATCATCGAGGGCAATTCTTCATCCGAGGCTTCAATGGAACCCGATTCAAATCGAACCCTTTTTGCAAAGGAACCTTCCCGTGTACGCAATGTCGCTGCGTCTGCTGAAGGCGATGATTTGGATGATCTTTTCAACTACGATGCTGGCACAAATAACGTATTTCGTGATGTGGATACGAATATGGATGTCACAACAAATATCGAGCCGCCTCGAGGCAAGGACAAGAGCGACACTGGTGTAGGTCTTGGCATCGATGAGGAGATCAAGGTCTCACGACAGCGACGTCCTGTGGCAAAGCTGGACGAAGAACGGTATGACCGATGGAGACGAGTAGCGGCCATTGGCTAATACTCTGCTACATACAGTCTCCTCTCACAAGGGGGCATTCCAAAGCTGAGACGAATAGCCAAAGATCGTTTAAAATTCAAAGGTAAAGGTCATGAGGTAAGCCTCTTTCCAGTGTCACATCGTTATATCGGACCTGGTTAATTGGGTCGCAGTATAAGGACCTCACACGGCTACTCAATTTCTACCAATTGTGGTTGGATGACCTGTATCCGAGAGCCAAATTCTCAGATGCACTTGTCATCATCGAGAAGCTTGGTCATACGAAGAGTATGCAGGCAATGAGACGAGAATGGATCGACGAAGGGAAGCCAAAGAGCTCGTTCGACAAGGAGTTAGATCAGAGTCGAAGCATCTCCACTAGCACAAGCAAAGGCCCAGATCCGCCCGTTGATGCAAACCGAGCAAAGGAAAGCCTTGGACCAGCGGCGACCCACGATGCAGACTTAGCTCAACCGCAGCAAAGGCCGCAAACACCACCCGGTCCGCCGCTGGATACAGACGATGATCTGTATACTGCGACCCCTGGGGCTGTGCGAGTAATTATAGCTCCCTCAAAAGAGACGAATTCGAATAAGGACAGTCTGTTTGTCAGAGAAGACACGACTGGATCTCGGTCGGAAGAGGAGGATGAGCTAGACAAGCTCTTAGCAGAAGATGCAGCTAATGGTGAGCATTATCAGACGGATAGTGCAGGAGGGAATGCAGGGCGAACCTCCGCGCTACCTGTAACCGATGACTTCCAGGATGAGATGGAGGCTATGGCTGGCATGGATGATATGTGGTAAAGTTTTTCACGTTTGTAATACCCTATATAGCGCAGCATAGGAATTGGCGTTTTTGTATCTATCGGCAAGGGGATATCCAGTAAAATCCAGGTCTTCAAAGAATATGTTGAAATATGTTCTCTGGTAGCCTGCATATTCAATATTAGACGTTTGCACTCCAAAGGCACTCGCTTCCGTTCTTCACGGCTTTTAGAGCTGGGACTGTCTGACTTC
>JAABUU010006542.1_pt1 | contig 12431 bp, 20 predicted proteins | sample 5559301 | NCBI WGS metagenome assembly JAABUU01 (sample SAMN10711884, study PRJNA513360) | rock metagenome | isolation source: Antarctica rocks | place: Antarctica: Victoria Land, Richard Nunatak white
CACTAGGCCAAGATTTGTCATGATTAGTCATCCTATACAAAGGCTTATTGGTGTTGCTGTGATACATGTCTCAGGAGAGCTCGCATGACATGTAGCACCTGCACATCACCGTCAACATTTGTAGCTGGCAGCAAGATTCGTCTTGAATGGTTGCTTGCTCGTCTTGTGACAAAGCAGGGCCCTCTTCCAGCAGGAGATCTGCCTGAAATACAATGCACACTACATTGCGCAATGTAGTGTGCATTGATTCCGGCCTGGGGCACTTCATTGTCCATAGCCTGCACATCCTTATATGCTGTTCAGCAGAGGAAGCAAAGCATTGCACCATGGACAGATGCAATACTGTGTCATGAAGTAGACAGACGCAATGCTGTGTCATGCAGCATGTCTTGACTGCGTCTTCTTCCTCTATGCAGGCCAAGCATCTGGAAGAGCAGATTGCGCTGCATGACAGCGCAGGAGAGCAGCACACCAGGCAAGAAGGCAGTGCAGCAATGTTGGAACTGCCGCTTTGGCAGCAGGACCACATTGGGCAGATGCAACAAAAGTGGTTGGAGCGCTTGCAAAGGATCAGGGAGTGTTGCTTGCCTCAGGCAAACCCTGGAGCGGACCATTGAAAGCAGATGTGTGTACTGTTGTGATGTGAGTTGTGTGCACCTTTGGGCTGGCTGTTCCCATCTCCTTAGACTGTTGCGTCTGATTTTGCACAGCTGTTTGAATTGCAGCTGTTTCATTTTTGTCACTGTTGTGCGCAAGGCAGTTGCTGTAGGTCTGTACCTGCAGACTGATCTGCTGTAAGTACATGATGCACTGTCAACACAGCATGTGATACATACACTGGAGAGAGATGGACCAGTGTGTAGTGTTCTGGAAGCATTTGTTAGTCAATGGCGGACAGCAGTAGGCAAAGGTGTGCTTTCAACCTGTGGTCATGCAGTAGAGCAGCGCATCTGCCGCAGCAACAGCATTGCGGTACCGAAATGCAATTGAGCAGGCCAACATGTTTGCACATTCATGGCGGTACACATTGCAGCAGATGTCTGTGGCAATCAAGGTTCTAAAGACGACTATGTCTGTTTAGCACTTGCAAGCAATTGCACTCAAAGCCAAAGTTTGCATGTTGCACTGGCCTTGCTTCAACTGGCATGCCTGGCTCAAGGCGTGAACTGGCAGCATGCCTGGCTTTATTTGATAGTGCTCTAACTGGTAGCAAGAAGCAGACTGGATGCTAGGAAAGAAAGCTAGCTGTGGTGCTCTGCCAGACATCATATGTCTTGCTAACTCTGCTTGTCTTTTGCATTTGCCTGCTGCTCAGCTGTGAATTTGGAATCCTGCTTGCATCGGGGTGTTCTGCTCAAAGTCTAGGCCAGTCAGCTGTAGAGTCAACACTTTACGTAGAGTATATACATTAAACGCTGCAGACTATACCCATTAAACGCTACAGACTATACTCGCCCCACAGGGCCCCCAGCATTTACACCGACGTGCGCATATGCTGGCCTACTAGACTGCACCACAATGGCTGTGGGTTGGAAGATCTTCCAACCCACAGCCAAAAGTTAGTTTCTAATGAGCCATGAGCTCTAGAGTGAACGCGGATCACGTGCATTAAAGACTAACTTATTACTAAAGTTACTACAGTGTTTGTGAGTCATAGTTCATGACACGTAGGCGTCCATGAGGCTTTACTAGCTTTGACGTGAACCGTTGTCATGGCCAGATTCCGGATTTGTACTAAGAATGTTTGTCAAAATTGTCAAACACACCGAGCTGGATCTGCGCTTGAATCACGCACATCACTGTCGCCACAGACCTCCAGCGATCTTGCAACACAGCATCACAAAAGACCTTGGAAAGCCTGCGGCTGAAACAAACTACGCGACAGCCTTCAGCGCTGCACGGGGTTAAATCGGTGCCCCTCTGAGCTGCGTCTGCCGTCAGTCTTTTCAGGTATACCGTCTGAGTCGAGCGCTGTTGCGTCAATGTAGTTAAGCAGCAGATTACCATGCGCAACAGCTGGCCCCGCACTTGCCATCAGATCGCGTTCCGCAGCATATGTGCAGTGCTGCGCCACAGTTGTATGCACGCGCAGAGCTATTTGAGGAGTCGCGCGGCTTACAATGCTTGACTCGATATTGAAATGTGCCTTGCAGTAAATTTGTAACCTTTGTACAGATAGAACACGTCGAACATGGCGACGCCTGACTTTACAAACAGTCAGAGGTCGCTGGCAGACCGGAATGCAGAGAGGGCGGCAGACGAAAGCGGTCAGTTCACAACAGGTGACTGGGAGGCGGTGGACTACTGGTACAATCAGCATCTCAGCAAACGCAACCCAGCGGCTCAGATAGCAAATCCCAGCGCACTAGCTCTGATCACTTTTGCCATCACCACAGGACTGCTGCAGGTAGGAGACAAGCCTGCAGAGCTGTCAGATGCTGCAATTCTGCATGCTCATCTCGTGCAGAATGCAGATGCTGTGAGGCTTTGCTCACCACTGCTCGGGCTGCTGCTGGGATTGAACTCCCTTTGTTAGTATCAATGCATGCGGGCCTGGCAAGGATAGTGACCTGACAATACTGCAGGGAGCTACAACAGAGTGGGTGCCATCGACTGTCACACACATAGCCTCCACAACAATGTTCTGTGTGGGAGGAGTTGTGCAGCTGCTGGCTGGCATGTACGAGTTTGACAGAAACAATATGTTTGCAGCGACGGCACTCACATCTTATGGAGGTCTGCCCTGACCTGTTGTATACAAGCTGTTGCATGCATTGTGGAGCTTCCTGTCTAGAGCTTGTGTTCTGTGACATTATGGTGCCAGCATGAATGTTGTTTGATCATATAGGATGCATCCTAAACTGTATATATAGTAGCTGTTCACCTGTAACCCCGAGGCCCTGTACAGGATAACGTGTAGGTAGTACCTGTTTTTGAGGGTTCCTTATTCCAAGGAATGCATTGCTTGCTGCACGTATCACTTCATTTGCAAACAATCATTGCTCCTGAACTTGCAAGCCTCCAGCCAAAAAAGAAGAAGGAAAACTCCCTTTTTGCAGCAAATGCATGCTTGCTGCCCTCACACATGTGAAGTGTATGCTTGTTACTGTGCATGGTGCGTATGATGTATGGTGTGTATGCAGGTTTCTGGATGAGCTATGGTATATACATGATCCTGGTGAATGGTGATGTCATTCCGCCATCAGGTCCAGAGGGTTTTGCCATGGCATTCACCCTTGCTGGCCTTTTCAACTTTGGATACATGGTGTAAGTGACCTTGACCATTGACTACATGTGAAATAAAGGTGTTATGAATGGTCTTCATGTGCACTGTGATCTTTCAGCAACGTCTAGGACAGTGGAAGTCCCTGCACAGAAGTGTGTAGCTGCCATCAGCCTTACATTCTGGTGTTTTCTTGCACTCCTGTTTAACAGGCAATTGCGCTAGCCGCCTTCTGTTTTCAGGCACTTGCTTGAGTCACAGCATGCTTCTTGGCAGGATTGAGCTGTCCTGCTATTGTGTGTCAGCAGCCTGGTGTGTTCACGTATAGGCAAAATGTCATTCTGCAATGTTGCATCCGCGTTTGTTATGCTGTTGCCGTGCAGCAACGCGGCACGCCTTGCAAACACAGCTCACACCTGCAAAGTGAATTGCCTGTGCTAGCTACTCTTGTGCATGCACCTTTGCATCCATAAAGAAGGCTTGTTGTCACAGCCCTGCAAAGCCTTCTTGAGTCCTTGTAAGGGCCCATCATGTGTTATATGGTTCAGGCCCCTGCTCATTTGTGTCAGCCTCTGTCACAGCAGCAGCTACACTCAATTGCTTATCAAAGGCTATGCCTGTCTATCTGCAGATGTGCCTGTGGACTGAATGTAGCTCTGATCCTCCTCTTCTTGTTCCTGGCAATATTCAACTTCCTGGCAGCTGCTGGGCAGTTTGCTGTTAACTGCCTCAAGGCAAGTACCATGATTATTGATCATGAAATGCGTATATCCTGTGTATATGTCCAAGATCATTTCACCGTGAAAAGTGATTTCGCAATTTGGCAACTGATCACAGTAGCATGCCCAGCTGTCCTAGCAAAATTGCTGTAGGGCCCTCAAGTCAGAGCAAGCAAGTACTGATTAGTCATCAGCTGTCCAAGGCTTGGACCAGTAGCTGTGTTCATGGCATGATTGTGCATGTCTGGTGAAATTCACCGCTTGCTGCACACGGTGCCATGGGCTGCATACTGTGAAGCATCAGGCTGTTCTGAGATGAGTTGCCTTAGTGTTGGCTTGTGACATCACTCACAAGGTCTTGACTGCACTTTGCCACCGACAAGGAATCCCTGTTAGGGTCAGTTTTTTGCATAGGCTTTAATTGACAAAGTCAGCTTCTGAATCACCAGATTTGCCACACAGGAAATCCACAGGCTTGTATAAAGGTCAAATGCACCTTATCATTGACACCATTTAGATCAACAGAGTTGAGCATGGCCATGACTGAGCATTAGTCACTGAGTCATATAGCTGAGCTGTCCTCCTGCTGCAGGCTGCCGGTTACTGTGGAGAGCTGACCGCAGCCATTGGGATGTACATTGCATTTGCTGAGCTGCTGAATGAGACCTGGTTCCGAGGCCAGGTGGGTTTTCTGTTCATATCAGTGTGATTGCTCAAGCGTGGTCTTGAGCATGATGCATGTCCCAGGATGCAAACCCAATTTGTGAAAGCCTCTGCATGATACTGTGCAATGCATTCCTGTGTGTGTCAAATGTGATGTGCACATGCACCTGGTCTCTCTGTCTTGCACCACAGCGTATCTTTCATTGCCCATGCATCAATAGTGTAGCCCTGTCATTGACCATGCCAGCTCTCAAATACAGTATTGCTGCTGTTACTATGCATTGTAATGCTTCTGCGTGTGCTAGATTGCCTTGCTCTCCTACTCAAGGCACCAGATACTGTTCTGTCTGTGAATCAGCAGTATGACCAGTCTGAACGGGCATAGGTCTGTCACATGGCAGATTGCCAGGAGGGCATGGCGAGAGCTTCATGACCTATGTTGCTCTCTGCAAGGCTGGCCGACATGCATGTCTGACACAATTCCTGTGATAGTAGTCGATCAGCAGTAATAAGACTCTGGGGATTGTGAACATAACCCCTGGGGTGCCAGAAGTGCACTGCTGACGCAGGCCTGCAGGACTTATAGAGCAAAACATTGTGTAGATGGAAGCTTGTCTGGCCTGCAGATTGTGATTCCACTTGGTGCGATGACTTGGCGTCAGAAACTACACGACCGCAAGATGAGAGAGGAACGCGAGAAGTCCCAATACCGCAGAGTCTAAAGTTATGTCTGGTGGTCGGCAAGATATGTACATGTGCTATGCACATACTGTTTGTACAAGTGGCATGCAAGAAGTCAGCAGTGCATGCCCAACAGGCAGGCTGCAGTTGCAGCTAAATTTTGGAAATGTACAGCTGACTGTCAGGGGCATGTCTCATGATCGTCAATACTGGTGCAAGCTGTTTGTCTCTTTCCTGTTCAGTAGAGGCACTCTAGTGTGGTTGCTGAGGACGCTAGTTTTGCAACACTGTGTTGTTGACTGCCTGTGCCTTTCACTCCAAGGTGGGTCCTGGCAGTTCTCAATGCACTGATACTTCTCAGCTTTTGGCAATTTTTCCTGTCGACCGTTTTTGGCCTCACATACTGTACAGCCCTCCTAGCATGGTGTGAGCCTGCAGGTTGCTTTGTCTTTCCCACATCAAGTTCAAGAATTGAGTCTCCCGCCTTTGTTTGCAAAGAACTGACTTTAAAGTTGACCTGATGCATTACCAACCCCTGTATGTCCCCGTTTCACCCGCTTGCTTTCCACTTGGTAGCAAAGCTGCAGACTAAATCTGGTCGAGAAGTTCACATGCTGCAACTTTACTGTCTACACCAAATCTTACTTGCAACCAAATTTGCGCTCCAAGCTCCTCATACAGACAGGAATGGCTGCTGCATGCATTGTCGTAGTTCGAGCCGCTGGTAGCTGTATATTAAGGCGAGTCAGCAACAACATCAGCCTGTGATGCTGCTCAACATTGTTGCTTGGACTGGTTTTGTGTGTATATTTTTGCTCATAATGCCTGTCTATCCTTAGGTAGCATTGCTTCATATACAGTCTGTATGATACAGTCTGTACCATGCATGCTTGTATCATGACACATATGCTGACGAAATGCAAATGCAGCTTGGTGTAATCAGGAGCTGCAGTCAAGGATGAGATGACATGTGGTCCATCGATTCAGAATTCAGCAGTTCATCTCCGTTGTGTTTTGGGTGAAAGAAGAAAGCGCTGCATGCAAGAGACCTTGGCAAACAAGCTAAGCAAGCTGCCCAACAGCCACTGCTTGCCTCAGAGTACAACACACTTTAATTTTTGCTTGATGCTACATACAGGCAAAATTTGTGTGTAACACATGCACCGATTGAGACCCTCGCTACATCTGATCAGGTCATGACTCATGTCCGCTGCAAGCAAACTTCAGCATTCGATTCTGCACAGATCATTCCTCATCCCGACCTCTGAGGTCCTGCTTGCAGTGCCAACACACTTTTGTATTTGCACCTGTTCTGTCGGCTGAGTGGTTGTCACGATCTCTAAGGCCAGCCAAGTGTGCTTTCAGCCGCGGCACAGCAGCATACACAACCGGAAAGGGCCCTGTTAGATCAGTGAGGATGTATACGTTGCACCTTACCGTTAGTCAAGGCTCTGCGCCCGTTTGGAAAGCTTCTGCTGGGCCCTGTCTACGCTGCCCACCCAGCACTTCGGGCAGGCCCTTCGGTTCTTCACCCAGTGTTGACAGGAATCACTCTAGGCCAGGGCCGTCTACTGAAGGCGTTTTGCAGACGTTGCCTGCTATGGTGAGATCAGCACAACGATCTGTTCGTTTGGAGGCAGTGCGAGGGAATAAACAGGAAAAGACTAACAAGTCCAGCGAGCAACCTGCTGTGAGTCACTGGCTGCTGTTTTGCAGACGCACCTGTTTCTACTGCTTCAATTATCATGCATGTCTATTTGCATGACACTTGCTGCTCAAATCCTAATAATTTGCAATTTTGCAGACAACCCCAGGAGAGCAGAATTTCATGTCCCAGTCAAGTGGCTATCTGAGTGGCATAGTAAATGATCTGTTGTATGGGGTTAGTGCCTAATTGCACCTTCAAGGCTTCTTGCACCACATGTGTTTCAGGTCCTCAACTGACATGATGTTTGCAGGCTGCAAGTAGAATGGAGAGAGGTCAGACAACATGCATCAAATGCAAAGGTTCTGGCACATGTCTATGCGCCAACTGCAAGGTGTGCATGATAGCCCCAGGAAGAATTTTGACTGCATCAACAGCTTTCAAATCAAGCAGCACAGCCATTGCACAACAAACTCATGCACTGCCGCAACATACTTTGTACCCAAAATGACTGACATGTCAGCACAGTGGGTCTTCAAAGCTTGGCAAGGTAATTTTGAAGGTTCAGCAAGGTATTTCTGAAGCTTTAGCATGATAGTGCTGTCCATGCAGGGTAACGGTGTTGTTCAACCTGATAAGCTAAAAAGAGCTGCTGATCCTGTGCGTCAGGCTGCAAACAAGGTTTCCAGCATGCTTGGTGGCAGCAACAGCAGCCAGTACAACTCACACATGCTAAGGTCAAACAGGTGAGATTCTCACCATCACTTGGCAACACAGAACATCCACCAGCTGCAATGAGTTGTCTGTTCCTGACAAAGCAGCGTCTTTCACAGGGGCGTTTGAGCCTTTCACAGGGGCGTCTCAGTAGATACGCAAATCATACTTTGTGTGCAACAGGTGCAATGATCAGTGCTGCATATGCAGGTGTCAGAAATGCCATGGATCAGGGCAATGCACTTGCTCTGCATGTCAAGGTCATGGCTTCAGAGGAGACAATTTTGAGTGATTGTACAGGCAAGATTGATGCTGTCAAGGTCCCATGTTGACAAGCTACTTGAGACCTCATGATCATTTATATAAGATCCTGGGCAGTTTCACAGCAATGAGAATCAACGGCATTGTTTTGTTCGCCAATTCCAGGCTATGTTGCATCATTCTATGGGGTTGATGTTGTAGGCATTTAATGACCATGTTGCAGATGAATCGAATGTGAGTAATTGTACTGCTATAGTTTGATTTGATACACTATTGCTGGCGCTGTTGTTCTTGACAGATGAATCTGTGCCCGGCTGTGCTGAAATGCTTTCAGGCTGAAGGGCCTCTGGTAACGTTCAGGTACCGCATGCAACGAAATACATTACACTCATGCTGCACACTAACATTGTAATGATGGCAGTCAGCAGGTGTTCAGTCTCATTGTCAGGCACTCTACTTGTACAACACATTAGCCAATGATAGCCATCAACACACGCTCAACCACTCTCTCATTAATTTTGTCTCGCTTGTCAGGTAGGTTTGTCACATAGAGTGCCATGGTACTGTTTATATGGCTATGAAGAATCACCAATACCAACAGTGGTCATTATGTGCAACGGCTGCCAACTGAATGAATGAAATGGGTCAGCTGTGTTGAGTGTAGCCTATCTGACCTTCTTAACCATGGGCACCTTATAGGCTGCCTGTATGCCTGACCTCATGAAGTTGTTTGCAGTAACAGCTAAGTCCTCTGAGTCCTCCCACCTGCGGCGTATCATGCAGTTGAGTGACTGTTGTCTCTACAACGTCAGATCCATCAAAATTGGACATGCTTGGTAGTTGCAGTCACCACCAGCAGAAACAAGCCCGTTTGTGCAAATGGCATGTGTCTATCAGCGACCATCGGCACGACTGTACTCATACATATCACCACCTGGTATGTACAAGCAGGGTAGGCTTGCTCCCAAGCAGTATGCACTTGATAGTGGTGTAAAAGCATATTGTGCTTGTGATCCCCTGCAGTCCAAATCTTCAATAACATTTGGACAATGGCTTTACCAACCTGATCCGCATGAACTACATTATGTGCAAAGAAGACCAACAGCTTACAAGTTTCTCCACACACATAGTGTGTTGCTGAGGCTGCCGCTAACGACAGCTGATGAGAAACTCTCAAAGGTGACAGCCCCCTGGTAGTCGTACTTGGCTAGAGCCCGGAAGAAGGCGGGGAAGTCCACTGAGCCTGTACCTAGGTAGCCTCTGTGACTCTCTCCAATGTGAACATACCTGTAGCAAACACAAGAGTTGCTGTTCACTGCTGCAAATTGGCATGTCTGCTGCTTGGAGATGATATGACAGCAGCTTTGGTCCGATGCATGACCGAGAGGTGTGTGGGGTTGGGAGGGCAAATGGTAATGAGACAGAGAAGTAAGGAACGAAAGAGAGGCAGCATTTGGGAGCATGGGGAGCCACAGTGGGTGGGAGTAAGGGAAAGAAGAGGGAACTGAGCAAATGAATGGGACAGGGGCAACACAGTGCATGTAACCCAAAGGCAAATCATCTACATGACAGGGGCAATGGCCTGTTGGCTTACCCTAGCTTGTCTGCACACACGCCAACAGCATGTTCACTGCTGGATTCCTCAATGTTCATGTGGTATGTGTCCAGGTGCACATACAGGTTTGGTGGGTTCCCAGCATCATCAATCAACTCCATCGCCTGGCAACAGTGTCACAGCATTGGGTTGGGTCTGGCCAGAAATGCATGCAGCCATGCTGTGCAATGATGCAATGGTGTCAGGGCTGCTGATGCCTGTAATACTGTTAGGTAAGGTGTCCTGATAGGTGCTGCTTGGCGAGCACATGTACAGGCTATGTGTGTCCTCAATTGCAAACAGGACTGCCACAACAGGGCACTTTCAGCATCTGAAGTTTGCCACATGGTGATCAGGCGGGAAGGGAGTGACAATCAAATGCTCTTATATGCAATTCTGGATGAATCCTTTGCAAGGGATGTTGGCCAGCATTGCACCCTGTCAATCAGTGCAGGAGACGGCATTAGTCTTGCAGCAGAAGCAGTGGGCTTTACCCTCGAGCCCGTGTTGCAGACGTTGCTCTCATATCGGTTGATAACTTCAAGTCCCCAATTGATTCCCATGTCCTCTGCTCGCTTGGTCAGCTCCTGAACAAGCAACGTTGTTGTCAATCTGCATCAGCATAGTCATGCCGGCTCTGACATGAGATGACAAAACCAGTGACATACTTCAGGCGGACAACTGTTTGCCATCTCATGATAGCATGAATGCTCTGCAAGGGTGCTATTGCAATTGCATATGCTATTGAAGATAAGACACATGCCAGCTTTGCGTGAAAGCAGGCATGAATGCGAATGCAGCCTCGAGACCACCTGTAATGTAGATGATTGCGTAAAGAGATTTCTGAACAACCTGACAGTTGATACACGACAAAATGCAGCGTCACATGATCTGTGAACTGGTTTGCACCTTCAAGCTGTCTGTACAGTTCTTTAGCCCCTTGGCTGTCGCAGGTCCAGGGTACTTGTCCATAGCACAATAGTTCACGCCACACAGGTAGGTTCCGCCAACTTCCTTGACTTTCTGCAACATGTGAGCAGCCAAACAGAATTGACACATGACATAGGCAAATGTGCGGTATGGCCAAATCTGTTTGTAGCAGGACAGGAAAATCTGTATGCCTTGCAGTTGCACGAAGCATGCTGGAATGGCCTATCTGCGGTGGAAGTCATGCATTGCCAGACGAGCACTACCTATCACTGTACTGATCAGGGTTTCAGGCTGCACACAACTGTGGTTTGCAAGGCTCTTTACCTCCAAGCACTGGATGAGGTGCTCCTTGCCTGCCTTGACAATCTCGTTATCTTCACTAGAGATGTCATGCTTTTTGCTCAGGCCCTGTAACGCACTTATGTGAGTGAGCTAGTGCATACACGAATCAATTCCCGAGAAGCAGCATTTGCATGTCTTATACCATAGAAGCCGATGACTTCAGGCCGTACTCCTCAATTGTTTCTTTTGTGAGCTTGCCGTCCATTTCCTCTGGGACGGACACATTAACTGCAGACGAAGCAAGAAAAGCATCGTCCAAGCCTTGTACTATCTCTCCCCCTAGGGGAGCAGGCCATGCGATGGTTTCACAAGCTGATGCAGGCTTTGTCAAAGTACTGTTGATGTGCATCCACAACGTTGTGAAAGGTGGAGATATCTATGCCCACGAGCAAGCGGATAGTCAGCTTCAAATGGAAGTGATCGGCTGATTGGTTCACGATACCTTCGATTAGGTCAAAGCCTGCGTTCTTGGTGCCCTCAACCGATTTGATGATATCCTTCTTGTCCCAGCCACCAACCCAAACTTGAGAGTGGCAACCGATCAGCGAGCTAGGCGTGTTCAGGGAACCGTCAGCCCGACAAGCCAACCTGGTGGCCCTCTGCGGTCGACGCTGGGTCGCCGCAGACCGTCCAAGAACGCATTTGCCGGAAGATGGAAGCACGCTTTGCATGCTGATAGCGAAACGTTACTTCAGGTCGCGCTTGCCCGCCAGCCTGTTGACACAGTCGTTCATCGCAAGCTAAAACAAGTTGATCAGAAGAGGAAGAATAGGTAGCAAGGTCTCAAATTTGCTCACAACTGTTCCTTTTTAGCACCTTGGCAGGCAATGAACGTACCAACTAATCAATGACTTGCATGTCCTGAACCCATGTCAAGGCAGCAATTTGGCAGGTTATCAAGGGCAGAAATGGCATCAGCAGCATCAAGAGACCCCAAATGGCATATTGTCTTATGTTATTAAGGGGTTTTAGGGTACCCTTATCAACCTTATTAACTCATTGACCTAGCTCGAACCCCTTTAAGCCTTGAAATGACAACACTGGTCATCTGTGGAACGGAAACTAACGCCGAGTTGCGTTTTCAAGCTTTAATGGGGACTTGGTGCTTTCTTGGCCGGGCCGTTAGTTTCTTTGGGACCGCTTAATAGTTGGCCAGCTGTTAATTTAATGCGCAGTGCGTGGGAGGCCGCACGTGCATGCAAATGCTGCGTGACAGAGTCTGTCCTTAGTAACGTTAGACTTTGCAGTAGTTTAGGCCGCTTTGCCCTCAGCTGCAGCTTTGGGGTGGCGATTTTGTGCGCAAAGGCTTGTCAGGCAGTCACGCAGTGCTTGAGAGGACACCTCGCAGACTTTGTGTCTTGTCTGGAACTTTGCATGCTAGGATGACCACATGGGGACTTGCAGCATGGTGATGATGTCAGTATGTTAACCTGAGCTTGGGCTATGCATTGAGCAGCTGACGAGCTGGCTTGGCACCATGATCATTTGCCAATGATTGTGCCTGGTGCTTAGCTCTGATCCGTAAACCCTAAATTCATTCATTCATTAGATTTTAAAGGTCGTTGGGGCCAACCATGACCATTGGACCAGTAGACTGAAAGTGTCAGACAAAGATACCCAAATGTTCTAAAGCACTTATGAAAACATTAATGTTCACAG
>JAABUU010006548.1_pt1 | contig 12421 bp, 9 predicted proteins | sample 5559301 | NCBI WGS metagenome assembly JAABUU01 (sample SAMN10711884, study PRJNA513360) | rock metagenome | isolation source: Antarctica rocks | place: Antarctica: Victoria Land, Richard Nunatak white
GGGTACTGAATATCCAGACCAAGCTGCACCAGTGGGCAGGCGATACGGCCTGACCGGCTGGCATGGGCATGTGGAGAGCCGGATGCGGGGCCAACTCGCACGTCCGGTTCGGAGGGCGGGCCAGGGAAACGGATCGGTTGGAAGGCCGACACCGCGCCCTGGTCCGACCCTACGCGAAGTCGATCGTGTTGTGCATGGATGAGAAGTCATCGGTGCAGGCGTTGGACCGGACGCAGGCGTCGTTGCCGATGGTCAGGGGTCGGGCGGCGACGATGACTCATGACTATAAGCGCAATGGCACTACGACGTTGTTCGCAGCGTTGGACGTGCTGACCGGGAAAGTCATCGGATCGTGCCTGCCCCGGCACCGGCACGAGGAGTTCCTGAAGTTCTTGAACACCGTCGACACGGAAGTTCCTAAAGGACTTCAGGTGCACATGATCCTGGACAATTATGCGACCCATAAGCACGCCGATGTGCAGCGGTGGTTGGCGAAGCACAAGCGGTTTCACCTGCATTTCACCCCGACGTCGTCGTCCTGGTTGAATCTAGTTGAGCGGTGGTTTCGAGAATTGACGGACAAGGCATTGCGGCGCGGTGTGTTTCACAGCGTCCCCGATCTGATCACAAAAATTCAGGAGTACCTGGATGCGCATAACGACCAACCGAAACCGTTCGTGTGGACCGCGAAGGCCGAGGACATCCTGGCCAAGGTGCAGCGCGGTCGCGTCGCCCTCCAAGCAGTCAACCAAAACTGAGACACTGCAGAAGCATCACCGGGCGCCCGCGCCTACTACGACGCAATGCGATCCCGGAACATCGGACATCACGCCGCACTTCGACAGCTGGCCAACCGACTGGTCGGCATCCTGCACGGCTGCCTCAAAACCGCAACGAAGTACGACGAGAACACCGCCTGGCATCACCATCAACCGGCCGCCCAGCCGATTGCCGCTTGACACGGATCAACATGGGATGTCTGACACGCAGGGCCACTGGTGGTCTGCAACAGACCTACGCTGCGGTCAAGAATTAACTCTGAGTACCTGCGCGGCACGCCGCTGCAGAATGGCGACGTCCGAACGGCGCAATCCGTAGAAGTCACGCACGCGCATGGACGTACGTCGACAGAGCAACCATATGTCTAGCTGCGAGAGCACAGCACCGCCGATCAGATTGGCCAAGGCGGCACCCAATGCCCCCATCGTCGGCACCAGCAGGAACACAACCGTGACGTTCACCAACGCGCTGATCACCAGGGAAAAGCTGTGCAGTTGCGGGTGGCCGCGGGAGTCCAACCCAGCCCCTGCGACCGCACCAGGGGCCAGTAGGGCTACTGACAGAAGAAGAATCAGGGCCGCTGGTGCAGCGCCACTAAAATCTGCCCCCCAGATCAAACTGATACCAAAGGGCACACACGCCGCCAGCACGAGGCAGAAGCACAAAGAGACGAAGCCTGAAATTCGCGCGGCTGCGACCAGTCGATCGTCGTCGTGGCGAGCGCTGTCGGACGCGAATGAGACGTCCCGGATTGCACTGCCGACTACGAACGCAACGTCGTACATGTTCACCGCTACCGAATACAACCCGAGCTGATACGCCGACGACAGCGGAGTCAACAGAACCTGATCAAGTCTGTTCAGTAAGACGACCGCGATGGACCCGAGCCATACCCGGCCTCCGTACCTGAGGAACGCCCCAGCGGCAAAGCCAGACGGCGCGATCCCGGACTCGCTCGATCGTCCCGACAGCCCTAGATAAGCCATCGACCCCACCAGAGGCGCAGCAGAAAGTGCGATGGTCGCCGACAGCGGGGTCAAGGCTTGAAAGAGCGCCAAGGCGCACACACTGACCACCCGCAGCAGACCAGTCACAGCCTGCTCGATCGCGACCAGCCTCCAGAGCCCCAGCCCGGCTGCACTGGCCCGCAGCACCAGGCCGGCCAGCGTCGGTATCGTCGCCAGCACTGCCACGACGATCAGCTTGCGGATCACACGATCGTCACCCGCAAGGATGGATGACGCCAGCACGCAGATCACCGTGCCCAGCGCGCCGCAACCGGCAATGAACCAGAGACCCCGAGAGATGGCCATCCGCATCAGTTCTGGTCGCTTGGCCACGAAGAAGGTGACGGCTTGCGGGAGTCCCAAGGTACCCAGCGACGTTGCCAGCAGGAGTACGGCCGTAGCGGCCGCCACCTCTCCTCGGCCGGCGACGCCGAGCGTCCTGGTCAGAACCGGGGTGATCCCGAGACCGGCCAGGGGCACCATGATATTGGCGATGAGAACCAAGCCGACGTTACGTGCGCCCGACTGATGACCCGCGGGCGCGGACTGTCGCGATCCTCTACCGCGACGGTGACGACCATCCCGCTTTCCACGGGCTTCCGAGACCGCCACCCAGATCACTACTTCCCTTCACGTCTAACGAATTGATCGCCCGTGACCCTACGGAGATCGGAAGGCCGATGACCTCAAGCAGACCCTCGATCCAGCTCAGACCCAGCTACCCACCGGCCACGATATCCGCGACCGCAGCGTCCAGTTCTGCCGAAAGCCTTCCGTCGGAGTAGGTCTTCCGCGCACGTGTTGCGGACGCCTGGCGCTCGCTCGCAGAGGGCTGAGCGAGCCAAATCGTCTTCAGGGCACCTGCCATCGCGGCGACATCATCTGATGGGACGAGCTTGCCCAGCGGTTCTGCAGCCAACAGTTCCACCGGCCCGCCTTGTTCCGTGGCCACCACACTGAGACCCGCCGCAAGCCCCTGCACGATGACCTGGCCGAATGGCTCCGGATGTCTCGAGCCCACCACCAGTACGTCATGGCGGGCCAGGACGCCAGCGACGCCATCCACATGCCCGATATAGGTGACGTTCGCCGAGCTACGCGATATCTGCGCCAGCACGCTTTCGAGATACTCAGCATCGGCAGGCGTGGCGGATCCCGCCACCGTCAGCTCAACGCCGTCGCCGATTTCGGCAGCTAGCTGCTCCACCGCGCGGATGACCAGATCGATCCCCTTCCACGGCGTGATTCGACTCAGCGACAACACCTTCAACCGTGTCGGGGCGGGCGGCATGCCCTTCGTGCCCTTCGTACCCCGCGGATCACTCGATTCATGCACGTTGCAAATGGGGAACGCGATTCGCATCGGCCGACCCGCCAGGTGAGAAGGTAGCGTGCTCGCAGTCCAGACACTGTTGGCCACGAAGCCGTCGAACCGCGGAAGCGCCAACCGGGTGGCCACCCACCGTTTCATCCCGCTGATCCATTGCGCGGACAGATCTTCGTGCAGGAGGTAGACGTAAGTCCGCCCCCTCTTCGGCACCACCGACAAGACCATTGCCGCCATGAAACTATTGGCCAGTACCGCCGTGTCAGACACTCTGCGTCGAAAGAGCCACAGCAGCACCAACCACGCCTTCAACAAGCCTGCTCGGCTGCGCCGACCCTGCAGCACGAGCGGCTCCGAGGGCGCCTGTTGGCCATATTGGCCGAGGGGGCTTGGCGCCAGCATGATGACCGTCCGGTTGAATTGGCTGGGCTGGGCCATGTATTGCTGGAGGTGTACCTGGCCTCCACCGAACACCAAACCGTCATCGACCAGGACCAGTTTGCGTGCCGGTCCGCTCGCCATTCCTGTCACATCGTCGCCCCGGTGGTCACAGTTGATCCAACCGCTCGTCCGAGGAGCGGAACGTTGATCTGGCCCTACGGGCTGCGGAAGCCCGCCACGCGCCGAAGGCAACCAACTCGACCAGAATCCCCACGCCCAGCAGCGTGATCAGAAAGGTGATACCGGACGCGTGTGAAGCGACCGGTCCGGGCGCCACCGCGCAACCCTGGGCGGAGCCGGCGCTCGCGAGCCGGCCGACCTGCCAGACTCCCAAGCCTTCATATCCACGGTCGCTGGCCTGGAACAGCAGCCTCCCGTTTGCCTGGATCCAGCTCGACAACTCGGGACTCATGTTCCCGTAGTGCAGGCGCGCATCTTTTTCCGACACCAGGAAGATATGGACCCCCGCGGCCAGCGCGGTCGGGCCGTCGCTGTACTGCTGCACATGGTTGGCCGGAAGGGCGATCTGCCAACGGTCTTGCTGTCCGGTGGCATTGACGTCCTGGCAGGCAAGATTGGAATTGAGATAGGTGGCCACCCGGTAGGTGGCGTCGTCGCGGTGAAAAGGGTAGAGAAGTGCCCAGGACAGGACACCGATCAGAAAGACGACGAGAAGAGTGAGCGCTGCCAGCACGTTCCGACGACCCGGTAACTTCGCCGCCCGGCCGGGTCGGATGCGCTTGGGCGCAAAGAACCAGTAGATCAACACCACCGCAGAGGAACCCGCGATGTAGACCGAAAACTGCTGATTGGCGGCGCCGAACAAGACCGAGAACCCGACGAACAGGTAGGTCAGGAAGGTGTATGAGATCACCATGGCCTGGGCACTGGTCAACGCACCGAACCATTTCCCCTCTGACCATGCGCGCTTGAGGATGAGTAAAAATCCCACACCACCAAGAACGGCGACCAGATATCCGACAACGTACAGGTCGAACGTCGAGGTGAACTGGGTCAACGGGGAAGCACCTGGCAGGGTGACCCCAGTGACTTTGACGATACCCAGCAGCCTTTTCAGACTGAATGTCTGTTGCAACCAAAATTGCCCGGAGATACCCATGAAGGCGGCCCACAGAGGGAACGCGAGCCAGATGAGTGCACCGACTACGAGTGCCCACAGCTGCGTCAGGATGTCGCGACGGACGCGGAGCAGCAGTCGCCAAAGGATCGGGCTCAGCGCGGCGAAGATGACGATCTGCTTGACCAGGCATCCAACACCGATCACGGGTCCGAGCGTCAACACCTGAACGATGGGGCTCCGCTCGGAAACACGTAGCGCGAGGTAGACGACCAAGGCACCTGCTGCTACGGCGCCGGGGTCGATGAGAGCCGTTCGCCCGAAACTCAGCACGAACCCGTTTGTCGCCACCAGGCCCATCGCGGACACACCCGCCAGCACCCGACGGCGCGCGGACACTTCGGGAAGCAGTTCGCGCACGGTCAAGGCAGTCAGCAGACAGGCAACTGCAGACATGGCAGCCCCGACGGTCCTGGCGCCCTGCAGGGCGGCCAGTCCGAACTGTGAAGTATTTCCGGTGATCCATTCCCACACGCCTAGGACGAAGAAGTAGACCGGGGGATGGACCAATATTGCGCCAATGCCGCCGCCCGATATCGCATCGGAGGTAAAGATGTTGAACCCAGCTTTGGCATAGATGACCTCATCACCGAGGAAATCTGGGGTCCAACGTAAATTGATCTCAAAGAAAGCCAAGATGACTGCCGCGCTGATGACCGAGAACATTGCCCAGTGTGTATCGATCGAAGCTGTCACCGTACCCAGCCTGGTGGTCCGAGCGCTTAGTCCGTGCGGCTCGTATCTCCTAGTATCAGACACTGGGTGGTGAACCTTTTCTTTCTGTCACAGATGGTACCCCACGAAAGTAGCTGTTCAATGGGCTTCTTTATCCTCGAATTCTAGCAGACGGGCTCTGACCGACCGGTGGCCGTTGCCGCCGGTCCCGAAGAACTCTGAGTGGCGGTGTCAACGCCACTATCGCTAGGCCCGCCTGGCGAAATATGTTTGACGGGAGGGGACCGGGTGCGTGCCCTCCGCCAGGATATCCAGCGACAAGCCCACGTGATCCGATGTCAGCCTGAACCCAGACGTGTGCGTCGTCGAAAGCGAGAGGACCGAGGCATGTTGCCCACTACGCCCCAATGGAATCACCAGCGAAGAAGTGAGGTCATTCCTGTGGAGGAAATTGGCATATGAGCTCGGCACCTGGGCCTTCGCGTCGGGGAGCACGACGGGACGTCCCCGTCCGGCTACCACCTTCGCGATCGGAGCTTCACCCCTGATGAGCAGGCCGGTGTGGAAGAGTGTCTTGGCATGCGGTGCCGAGTCCCGCATCGACACCACGGAGCTGCTGGCCGATGCCACCCCGAGCTCGGAGACCAGGCGGCATAGCGTGTCCCTGTCCAACATGCGGCCCTGAGTACGAGCCGAGTCGGTCTCGTGGGCGAGGAGGATGGACGATCGGAACACCTCGGAGTAGCTGTTCGACATGAACGGCACTGTCATCTGACCGGCCCGAAGAGCCGATTTCTCGGATAATTGCCTGGTCAGGGGCCTATCTCTGGCCAAGGACAGCAAAGCCTGGCGTAGAGCGCCGGCATCGCCCGGCTCCACCACTATCCCCGAGGGCGACGCCACTTCGGATACGCCGGGCAACGCGGAGGCAACCGGTACGCAGCCGAAGGCCATACCCTCGACAAGTACGAGACCGAACGCCTCGGCGTTGGTCAGACTCGGAAGCACGATGACATCGTTCTCGGCGTAGCAATCGGACATCTCTGCATCAGAGATGCGGCCGAGCATCCTCACATTGATAAGATCGGGCGATTTGATTCGTTCGCTCAGCTCCTCACGCATGGGACCATCTCCGACGATGGTCAGCGCCAGCTCAGCCTGGCCGGCCAACGACTCGAGCAGGACATGTAACCCCTTGTACGGTCTGAGCTGGCCGACGAACAGCACCTTCAGTGGCTCTAGGCCGATCTGTTGATGGTTGCGTACGCGCGGAACCGCACCCACCTGCACCGCCCAAGGAATCACACTGATCGGTCTGGTACCCGCCAACTCCATCTTCGCCCGATACGCAGTCGAACTCACGACGACATGATCCGCCCGGTGGGCCAGGCGGTTCGCGACGCGGTTGTAGATCCTGCACGGCCACTGGAACGACGGAATCGCCAGGTCGCTGTGATGGGTATACACAATGGCCGGCCGCCGGATGGCCGGCACGCGGCTGGCCATGAAAAGCAGCAGATCGCTGATGGTTGGTACCGGGCCGTGGAGATTGACGACGTCATAGGCCGCGAGGTCTCGACGGATCCGCGGCCAGAAGAATGCCATGGCCGACACCCTGAACTCGTGTCGTATAAATTTGGGATAGTCGGCGCGACTGATGACGTCTACCGAGTGTCCCTGCTCCTGCAGACCATTTCGTAGCATCGCGACCGTCCTGGAGATACCACTGACCACCGGTGGCGCTTCTGAGGTAATGATGAGAATTCGCAGGGCCGAGGCGACCGTCATTGCCGAGACCGACCCATTCGGCCCTGGGGTTGTCGCCTCTGACCTTGTCGAACTGCGCTGGTCCTCGGAAGCACGGCGGTCCCCGGAAGTTAGCTGTGCCTCGAAACTGCGCTGTGGTCGACGCAGGTATTGCGGCAGTCGCTTGACGATTACCGATACTGAACCCACGGTTGATCTCCCTCTGTGGCCATTGTTTTCAGCTTGCTGCACTGCAGTATTTTCGATCTCGACTATCTCGATTGTTTCTACGTCGCAGATCTTGGGCTGACAAGCATGTGCCGAACACAATTCGGTGTAGTGAACGCCCATCGTTGGACAAGGTAGGCGGCTGGACGAGCGCCGATCAGAAACCCGCAGGATCGACGACTGGCCCCTCTACCATCTTCGCGTCCGAGTGTAGACGAGTTGGTCACCACCTGTGACGTGGGCGGCGCAATAGGGTGACACACGTCTCAATTTGCGCCGTTATAGACTCTGAAGTCCGATCTGTGCAATCACTGAGCGTCACCTGTTGATCAGTGCCGCTGACCTCACGAGTCCTGGTGGCGAGATGGTCAGCGGGGACCGGGTGGCCCGAATGCTGGCCCATTGACCTACGGGTTCGCCATCCTGGCTGTTCCAGCGAAGACGAGCAGTGGATACGATCCCCTTTCGTGCATCAGATCGACCATGCGCGCATGCCTGGGCTTCGAATCGATCACTTGATGCCGGAACTCTGACGACATCGAAAATCGTAGTGTTAATGCGGATTTCATGTCGGCTCATTGACTTCGGACCTGCGCTCAGCCAGGAGATCGGTTTGTCGATGCATTTATCGCGTCTGGATGCTTGCGGCGTTGGCACCAATTGCCTAGTACTGTCAAGCCTGGCTTCCCGGTGCGGTGGTCGCTGGAACCACCCCACCAACACGTGGGCCGCGTTGATGTGGTGCGCGGCGTTGTCACTCCCAAATTCGACTTTCTGCATTGGAGGTCCGTGTGAGCTTCACGGTTGTGGTCCCCACTTTCAACGAGGCGGAAAACGTCGTCGAGCTGGTGCAGCGTCTCTCGGCGGCTTGCGGTCCAGACACATTTGACCTGTTGTTCATGGATGACGGATCCGACGACCTCCCCGGTGTGGCTCGGAGAGTGGGCCTGCAGACAATTTGCCGGCTCGTCGTGCATCGGCGCACGGCCCCATCCGGCGGACTGTCCGGAGCAGTGGTCGAGGGCCTGAACCTATGTGAGACTCCTCTCGCGGTAGTCATCGACGGAGACCTACAACATCCCCCGGAGATGGTCCCGGCCATGATCGCAGCGCTCGCCGACGCGGACATTGTCGTAGCGTCCCGGTACATGAAAGGCGGCGCTTCTTCGGGGCTGGACCGGCCATGGCGGCATGTCGTGTCCGGCGTATGTACCGGGCTGGCTCGAATACTTTTCCCTGTACGTCTGCGCCACTGCACCGACCCGATGGCCGGCGCCTTCGCGGTCCGCCTCGACCGGTTGGACGCGGAGGTGCTCCGGCCGCGCGGCTACAAGGTGCTGCTGGAAATCCTGGTGACACACCGACTAGCTATCGCCGAAATACCTTATTCGTTCGCGTTACGCTCCCGGGGTGAGTCCAAAGCTTCGGCCCGACAGGGCCTAGCCTTCGTGGTGCAGCTGCTGGCTCTCCGGTTCCGACCGTTGATCTCCCGACGTCATGCCTCGGAAGCGATGGTTCGCCCGATCTGGGACGAGGATCCGCCACTGTCCAGCTCTCACGCGTCGTGATTGCTGTCATCGCCGGTATGACGTCCAAGGTCTTGACAAGGGAGTCAGTTGAAGTAGGGATATGGTGTGTCGATGGATCAACCCGTATCAGTGCGAATAGGCGTTGATTGTCGAGTCCTCGACGACCGATATCACGGCATCGGGCGCGCTACGTTAGGTCTGCTGGAAAATCTTCCCGAGGTGCCCGGGCGGGTGCTCGTGCTTTTCATGTCTCGAGACCAAATTGTCTCCAGGTTGGATATATCTGCCCTGCTGGGTCGTGGAGATATCGAAGTGCGGGATTTCTCGCATGGTCTGAGCGGTGTCGCGCAATTCTTCGCCTGGCCTGGCGCTCTACGACGAGCGCGCATCAAGTCCGTCCTCTTCCCATATCACCTCGGGGCCAGCGTCTTCGGACGCCCGCGGCGCTATGCGATCATCCACGACTGCATTCCAGAGCAGGAGCGGCGATTCGCGCCGAATGCGACCACCCGGCTTCTCTACATGTTCTTGACCCTGGTGGTGGTGTGGCGGGTCAAGTTGTTCTCGCCCAGCCGGGCATCCGCGTTGGCCATCGAACGGTTCTACCGCCGCAAAGCCTCTGGAATAGAAATTCTGCCGTGGGCGGTGGGAGATCTGTTCTTCCACACTGCCGACGTGCCAGAAACGATCGGTCCGTCGTCCATTCCGGCGAAGTATCTACTTCATGTCGGGGCCCGCCGGCCGCACAAGAACGTTGATTTCCTGTTGTCGGTTCTGAGCTTACTGCCCGAGGAGGTCAGCTTGGTTCTGGTCGGAGATGCAGACCCACGTTGGCGCGACGAGACGGACACGATTGCCTCGTCATTGGGAGTCGACCATCGCGTCGTTGCGCTTTCAGCTGTGACCGAGGCCGACTTGATGGGTCTCTATGCGGGGGCACACGCATATGTCTATCCCTCGATCGTGGAGGGTTTCGGGTTGCCCCTGTTGGAGGCGATGGCCGCCGGGGCGCCCGTGATCGCCAGCAGGATCGATGTTTTCGAGGAGGTGGTGGGTGACGCGGCGATCCTCCTGCCCCTGACCGATCCAGCATCCTGGAGCGAGGCGATCTTGGGCCTGGACGAGCCCGGCCACCGCGCGAAGATGATCGAGGTCGGTCGTCGGCGTGCACGGGCGACGTCCTGGCGTGACCCCGCTGCACACCTCATGCGCATCATGACCTCCGGCTAGTGACCACCAGCGAAAATGCCGCGCCCACACGGTCTGCCAGCGACCCAACTCCTCCGGCAGATCCCGCCACGGCGAGCCCGTGCGATAGCGCCAGCAGATCGCCTCCAGGACCTCGCGGTGCTCGTTCCACGGTCGGCCACGCCGACCGCCGTAGGTCGGCATCAACGGCGCAACCACTGCCCAGAACTCACCCGAGATCACACCAACACGCACCACATGAAGATCATTCAGCGTCGAGGGCCCGCAGAATTAGCAGACACGCTCTAGTACTACAGCCGCACTTAGGGTCCCTAAGTGCGGCTGTAGTACTAGCCCCGCGCCCACGAGGGGTGGCGCTGCTAGTTGCCACCGAAGCGAACTGATAGTAGCGGGTGGTCTACACATAGTGATATCCTTCGCTCAGCGGTGAGGTTGGGGGGCCGAGCATCCATGCTCGGTTCAGCCCTCCCGCTCCTCCCTTTATAGGGCTCGGGCAGGATCGAGGAGGACGTCGATGCGTAGTTCCATCAACTGGCGAGGTCGGTTCAGACGCCTTGTCGTAGTCGCCGTCATGGGCGGGCTCCTCGGCACCACCGCCTTGTCCCACACGGCGCCGGCTGGTGCATCCACGACGAACGCGGGCATGTTTTTCGGCACGCTGGAGACTGTCGGCGCGCATGTCGCCCAAGAATCGCGCGACGGTGTCAAGGTGGCGATGATCGAGCTGAACTGGTCTCAGTTCGAGCCCGCCGAAGGCAGCTGGAACGCTCAGTACGAGAACCAATTCAAGCAACGCATTGCAGTGCTGACGGCTGCCGGTATGCGGGTGAGTCTAGGGCTGGGCCTTCAGTACACACCGGCCTGGGTTCTGGCCAAGCAAGGAAGCCGCTTCGTCAACCAGCACGGATCGACCTCTGACTCCCTCAACATGGTTTTCAGCCTGACCGCGAGACTTCTGGCTCAGAAGTACTTGACCCAGGTGAATAGGATCGTCCCACTTTCGTCCTTCTGGGCCGTCCGCATTACATCCGGTGGGCAGGGCGAGCTCCTTTATCCGTCGGGCGGGAGCTACTGGGGGTTCGACGCCCAGGCGCTCACCGGCCGTGGGCTGCCGTTCGGGGTTAGCCAGAACCCCTTCCCTTCCTGGAAGCCCGGGTCCTCGGGTCTGTCGCCCGCCAACATGCGTACCTGGGTCAAGTGGTATGTCGATTCATTGGCCAACGAGGCGAGATGGCAGATTTTCGTCATGGGGTCGCTGAAGTTTCATGGCTTCTATCAGATCATCACTCCGGGTGTGGGGGTACCTCCTCGTGCGCTCGATCGGCTTGTATCCGCGAATCTTCCGGACGGCACCCTCGGGGTCGGGGCCCAGTGGACCGAGATTTACGCGCAGCTTTCCAAGACCCACAACGTGGTGGCCTACGTGAGTTCATTGGCCGATGGCTCGGGTGAAAACGGCGGTTGCGGGTCCTCGGACTCCACCGTTCCGCTCACGTCGCCCTCAGCTGATTCCTGGTCCGCCGCCCGGTGGATAAGCAGAATCGCCGACACCTATGGAATGGCGAAATCCGGCGAGAACCCGGGATATTCAGATTCGGTGGGTTCCAATTCTGCGTTCTACCGTGACCGAAGCAATACAGGCATGATGGCCGTATCCGTGCATCAAGCCAGTTCATGCGGATTCCAGGGACTTTACTGGGCTCATGACGTGCAGCTATGGGATGAGACAGGCTCCTTCTCACAGCTGGCAACATTCTCCAGGAGTTCAGCTGCGCTGCCCGCTGCTGCACGATGACCCTCGACCGGCGACCATGCCGATTGCGGCGGGACCAGGCGCCTTCAACATCCTGGATCGACGCGAATTCTCCGCAGCCCGCCTTCCGCATGCGGACAGGGAAAGTCTGCGGCGCGGTGAAGACCCGCGGGTTGCCTCTCTTCGGCCGAGTCGTTTCCGATGTCCAGAACCCGCGGCCACCAGAGCGCCCTGGCCCGCTACATCAGGAACCGGTACGCAGCGCTCCCAGGTTCGATGCGTTCTGATTCCATCGGCGTACCCGCCATCCTTTCCAGCACCCTGTGCCCCGCATCGGTACTCTGCCCCTCACGGTTGCTCCCGTTTGGGGTCCTCCCTCTTGCCGGCCAAGCGGCTGAACAAGCCCACCACAACGGCCGGATCGGTATCGGGACGACAGGTTCTCCTGTTCCATGCCAGCGCCTACGACGAGCTCACGCCACCTATACACCGGACACCGCCGGGCCAGCACGCAGGCCACCTCCCGGCTCAGGGCACACCCGCATGGGTGTGCCTTCATCCCGGGGACACCTGACAACCCCGGTTTCG